>Ga0081455_10003294_pt1 | contig 18687 bp, 22 predicted proteins | sample TabmetS3T2R1_FD_70207 | JGI IMG/M metagenome (GOLD analysis project Ga0081455, IMG submission 70207) | Tabebuia heterophylla rhizosphere microbial communities from the University of Puerto Rico - S3T2R1 | ecosystem: Host-associated > Plants > Roots > Rhizosphere ... | reverse complement strand
CTACTCGATGGACGACATCATCTGGTGCCTCACCACGCGCGTAAATCCGCGCACCGATATCCTCAACCCGATCCCGGGGGGCCGTGGTCAGACCTTCATGCCGGCCGAACGCATGACCGCGGGGGAGAAGCAGTGGACGGCCTCGAATACGCAGTTCGAAGGCGGCATGGGCATCGATGCGACGGTGCCGTTCGGCTACGAAAGCGACTTCCTGCGTCCCGTCTATCCGGTGGATCGGGTCAAGCCGGAGGACTTCTTCAGCAAGAAGGACATCGAGAACGCACGCTCGCGCATGGTGGGATGGGTCCACTCGCTCGCCCGCACCGGGCGCTGAGCCGGACGCGGCGGAATGCTGCTGTCGAATGTGCTGATCATCGACGCGACGGACCGGCTCGGCTGGCTCGCCGGCCGCGTGCTGGCCGACCTCGGCGCGGACGTCATCAAGCTCGAGCCGCCCGACACCGACCGCAGCCGTTCGGACTGGCGTGCCTTCAACGTCAACAAACGAATTGTCGAGCTCGACCCGCAAATCCCGGCCGATCGCGCGCGCCTGGAGGAATTGCTGCACACCGCCGACATCTGCCTGCTCACGCCGGAATCCTCCGGCGCGCATCTCGATCCATCCGCGCTGCGCCGAGATTATCCGCGCTTGGTGGTGGTGGCGATCCGACCGTTCGGCGGCGTCGGTCCACGCAGCGCATGGAAAGCAAGCGACATCGAGCTCATGGCGGCGGGCGGCGCCATGGCGCTCGCGGGCGAGCCCGATGGCATACCGGTGCGGGTGAGCGAGCCGCAATCCTACGGCTGGGCTGGCGCGCAGGCCGCCATCGGCGCGCTCGTGGCGCTGTTTCGCCGCGAGGCGACCGGCCGCGGCGATCTCGTCGACGTGTCCGCGCAGGCGTCGGTCATTGCCGCGCTGTCGCACGCGCCGGCGTTCGTTGATCTTCTCGGCGTCGAGCCCACGCGTGCCGGCGCCTTCATGACCGGCCGCTCCATCAAGGGCGCACGCTATCGCGTGTTCTGGCCCTGCCGCGATGGCTACATCAACTTTATCTTCTACGGCGGCGTGGCGGGGCGGCGCACCAACGAGCAGCTCGTCGCGTGGATGCGCGAATGCGGCGCCGACCTCGGTGCGCTCGCCGCCATCGATTGGAAGACCTGGGATCCCACCAAGGCCGACCAGGCCGAAGTCGATGCCATCGAGGCGCCGGTCGCGAAATTCTTCGCTCGCCTGACCAAGCGCGAATTCCTCAACGAAGGACACCGGCGCGAGATGCTGGGTTACCCGGTGGCAACCGTCGCCGATATCGCCAGCGATCCCCAGCTCGAGGCGCGCGGCTTCTTCCAGGCAGTCGTGGGTTCGGCCGAGCGTTTCTGCGGCAGTTTCGCCATGATCGACGGGAAGCGCCCACCGCTGCGTCATCATCCCGACGTGCCGCTCGCGGCAGCACAGCCGCCCTTGGTTGTGTCGGCAGCCGCGCTCGCCGAGCCGTCCGAGGTGACGGCTGCGCCGCCTGCACGTCCTTGCACGACTGGAGCGCGCCTGGGGGCGAAGCCATGAGCGAGGTTGCGCAGGCGCTCGCCGGGCTCAAGGTGCTCGAGTTCGGCGGCTACGCCGCAGGTCCCCACATCGGCAAGGTGCTCGCGAATTTCGGCGCCCGCACCATTCACATGGAATCGAGAGAGCGCCCCGACGGCTTCCGCATCCAATATCCGCCGTTCAAGGACAATCGTCCCGGCTACAACCGCAGCGGATGCTTCGCCTTTTTCAACGACTCGAAGTACAGCGTCACGGTCGATCTCAAGAAGCCCGCAGGTGTGGCGCTCGCCCGCCGCATGGCGCAATGGTGCGATCTCATCATCGAGAACATGCGGCCGGGCGTGATGGAGCGCCTAGGCCTGGGCTTCACCGCACTCGCCGAGCTCAACCCGCGGCTGGTGATGCTCTCGACCTGCAATATGGGACAGACCGGCCCGCGCGCGGATCAGCCCGGCTTCGGCTCGCAGCTCTCCGCGCTCGCCGGCATGTGCGAGCTCACCGGCGTACGGGACGGTCCGCCCATGCTGCTTTATGGACCCTATATCGACTACATCGCCTCGCTGCTCGGCACCTCGGCCGCCCTCGCAGGCGTGATCCGCAGCCGGCGGACGGGCAAGGGCGCCCTGATCGATCTGTCGCAATATGAGTGCGGCCTCGTATTCATGGGCGCGGCGCTGCGCGAATTCTTCGCCAGCGGCCGCGTTCCAGCGCGCTGCGGCAATGATGATCCCGTCGCCGTGCCGCACGGCGCGTTCCCGTGCCTTGATCGCGAATGGGTCGCGCTCTCGTGCTGGTCGGATGCGGACTTTGCAGTGCTGGCGCACGCGATCGGCGAGAAGGAACTCGCGAGCGAGGCGCGCTTTGCAACCGCGCCGGCACGGCGTGCGAACAGCAAGGCGCTCGATGCCATCATCTCGGCGTGGACCGCGCAGCGCAACGCCGACGCCGCGGCCACAGCCTTGCAGGCGGCCGGTGTCGCGGCCTACCCGGTCGTAACCATGGCCGGGCTATTCGCGGATCCGCAACTTTGCACGCGCCGGCAATTCCGGGTGCGGCGCCATCCGGAGATGGGCGATCACGCCTATTGCTATCCCGGCTTCGATCTCGCGGAGGCGCCCGGCGACATCGTGGGGCCCGCGCCCTGCGTCGGTGCCGATAACGATTTCGTGTTCCGCGACCTTATCGGATTGAGCGAAGCGGAATATGGGTCGTACCGGCAGCAAGGCGTATTCGACTGAGAAGGACCGGAAGAGTTCCCGAGCGTGGTCTGCGCTCAGATCAATTCAGAACAATTCAGGTCTTTCCCAGCGACCTGGCATTCGCCCGGTGGTAAACTGAGGATGGAGTAGAGCGACCTGACTGCTTCGTCAGAGCTAAAGAACGGTGGGCATGGCTATCGGCGCGAGGTTGAGTCCATGAGCGCCACACCGGAGCAGCCCGTTCCGTCTGACGTCGGGACGGCGGGCCCGAGCATCCCGATTTGGCTGCGAATACTGGCCATCATTCTTCGCACGCTGTTCATCGGCGCGCTCGTGGTCATTACCGTACGCGTCAGCAGCCCGCAGAGCGAAAGCCTTGCGTCCGTCTATGAGACCCCTGAAGATCTAATTAGGCTTGCTCTGGGATTCGCCGTGTGTGTATGGATCGTGTTTCATCTATTCATGCTCCCCAGGACCGCCGAGGGATATAGGATGTGGGTCTATCTCGGCCTTGTGGTCGCTCCTCTCACCTGGGCGGTCGCCATCATGGTCTGGCGCTGAGCCCGCACGCACGGTTCGGCACCACGCAAAATGCTAAGGAAAAATTTGGGGAGGGTTCCGTGACGACGATGCGATTTTGCGCAGCGCTCATCGCCGTCGTTGTCAGCGTCGGCTTCGCCGCCCCTCAGGCGCTGTACGCCCAAAGCTATCCGGCCCGCGCCGTGACGCTCATCGTGCCCTCGGCTGCCGGCGGCGGGACCGACACGATCGCTCGTCTGATCGGGGATCAGCTGGCAAAGCAGCTTGGCCAGGCATTCACGGTCGAAAACCGCACCGGCGGCGGCATGCTGGTCGGCACGACGGCCGCGGCCAAGGCCGCGCCCGATGGATACACGCTGCTGGTCGGGCTCACCGGCAACATGTCGGTCAATCCCAGCCTGTTCGCCAAGCTGGCCTACGATCCGCTCGCGGATTTCACGCCGGTGGCGATGCTCGCCAACTACCCCTTCCTGGTCGTCGTAAACAACGATCTGCCGGCCAAGTCGATCAAGGAGCTCATTGCTCTGTTGAAGTCACGGCCCGGCCAAATCGACTACGCCTCGGCCGGCAATGGTACCGGGCAGCATCTCGCCCCCGAATTGTTCAAGATGATGACCGGCACGGAGATGGGACACGTCCCCTATCGCGGCGCGCAACCGGCCTATCAGGACGTGATCTCCGGCCGGGTGCCGGTATTCTTCGACAACATGTCGACGGCGATGAGCCTGGTGAAGGGTGGCAAGGTGCGCGCCCTTGCCGTCACGTCCAAGCAACGCTCGGCGCTGATGCCGGAATTGCCGACGGTCGATGAAGCCGGCGTGCCCGGCTACGAGTATTACACGTGGTTTGGTTTGTGGGCGCCCAAGGGCACGCCGCAGCCAATCGTCGAGAAGCTCTATGCCGAAGTGCGGACCGCGCTCGCCGAGCCTACGTTGACGCAGCGGATCGCCGAGACCGCAGGCGAGCCGTCCCACATGCCGCGCGAGCAGATCGAGCCGTTCGTGAAAGCCGAAATCGCCAAATGGGCCGAGGTGGTCAAGCGCGCGGGAATAAAAGTCGAATAGGCTTCAGCGTCGTCGAAATCGCTTTGTCACTTGCTGAATTGAAGGGGCGAAAGCCGGAGAACATGGTTAAATCGCTAGCCTTCCTGCTCGCCGCGGTCGTCACAGGCGTTTTCAGCGCGATACCTGCCGCGGCGCAAGGCTATCCGAGCAAGCCCGTGCGGATCATTACCGCCAACAGTCCCGGCGGGACCAGCGACATCTTTGTCCGCGCGCTCGGAGATGAGCTGCAGAAGCGGTGGGGCCAACCGGTGATCATCGAGAATCGCTCCGGGGGAGGGATGAACATCGCCGGTCGCGCGTGTGCCGATGCGTCGAATGACGGCTATACGATCTGCATTTTGCCCAACGAAACGCTCACGCTGAACCAATTCACCTACAAATCGATCCCCTTTGATCCGGCCAAGGACTTCGACGCTATCACCAACGCGTTCATCAACACGCAAGTCCTGGTGGTGAGCGCGGCGCTCAATGTCGGCTCGCTCGAGGAGCTGGCGGCGCTTTCCAAGGCCAAGCCCGGGACCTTGAGTTACAGTGCGCTGGCCATTCCCATGCAGATCACCATGGAGAAATGGAAGCAGAAAACCGGGGCCGATCTCGTCCACGTGCCGTCGCGCGGCGGCGGCGATATCGTGACCGGCCTGTTGACCGGAACGGCGCCGGTGGCGATCGTCGGCTTGCCCAACTTCATCACGCACATCCGCAGCGGGGCGGTCAAAGCGCTCGCCGTCGATTCAGAGACCCGCTCTGCGCTCTTTCCCGACGTGCCGACGCTGAGCGAGCTGGGCTTTCCCAATCTGGCGCCCGTTTACTTCGGGTTCGTTGCGCCGGCCGGCACACCCAAGCCGATCATCGAGAAATTGCATGCGGAGATCAGTCGCATCGGCAATGAGCCTTCGTTCCGTCAAAAGCGGCTCATCGATATCGGGATTCAACCGGTTTTCGACACGCCGGAACAATTTGCCCGCTACTTGGAGCAGCAGCGAACCAACGCGGAGCGGCTGATTCGAGAATCCGGCTTCCAGGCTCGTTAGTCGCCGCCTAACGGCTTGAGAGATTTCACTCGCACATAAATTCCGGTGAAACTCACGTTCAGACCGCCGCATCCCCGATTGTCCTCGACCACCAGATACCGACCATAGAGCTCGAGCTTGGCGGCGCAGTCCTCCGGCGCTGCATCCTTCGCGGACGGAAACGCTGATCGATCGGGATCATAACCGATGGCCAATTCCTGACCCTGCGGTCGGCCTTTGCCATTGAGCTCGCCGACGTGAATTGCGCCTCTCTTGACGCGCTGTGGGTCGTGGCTGCCCCATATGGCATCGCCGGAGACCTGCACGTCATCCTGTTGCGATGTGATGACGATCCGCGCTTCTCGGTCGCGCCGCCACTTGCCCTCCCATTGCCGAGCGGGCGCAGGCTGCGGCGGCACGATTTGAACCGCCGCTCGTGGCAACCAGCCTCTCGTCTCGGTGCCGCCTTTTGACTTGAAGAATGTGCATACGAAGGGAGCATCCGTCGCGTCGACGAGAACCTCGTCTCCCGGTATGACGTATGCTTTCAGCCTGCAGGCGCTCTCGGCGGACGGACATGCAGACATTCGCTTGCTCGGGCCGGCGATGAAGTTAACCTGCGCTTCTTTGCCGACGACGCGCGCAAGCGCGACCTTGTTCTGCTCGCAATCGACCGGACCCGCATGCGCCGCAACCGCGCAACATGTGAAGAGCATCGCCGATAGAGGGAGGGCGGGAAGGGCGTGCCTTAAGGAAGGCATGGGCATGGATCCTGGTTGGCTGCGGTTTGCGGCCGATGTTCTATCCCCATCAGCCGTTGTACAAACCTCAGCAATGTTACTGCTTCAGGTTACGTTCTTGCATACCAAACGCCGGACCGCGAGCGGATGCCCGCGGCCGAGCCCGCGTATAAGCTCCCTGCCTGGAGGACGTGATGTCCGCACAACCTGTTCCCGCGCCCGCTGCGACCGCCGCCGGGCATGCCTGCGATCCTGGGGCACGCTCGAATATCGAGCCGCGACTTGCCTACGATGACCTGCGGCAATGGCTCGAGCAAGCGCGCAAGCTCGGCGAGGTCAAGGAGGTGAGCGGGCTTACCTGGGAGCAGGACATCGGCGTGGTCGCGGGCCTGGCAACGCACGACGACAGCGCGCCCTGTTTCGTGTTCGGCGAGGTGCCGGGGACGATCAAAGGCAGCCGCGTCTTGGTCAACTTCTTCGGCGGTAAGCGCAAGAACATGACGCTCGGCTTTCCCACCGAGTTGAGCAAGCTCGAGCTCAGCGAAGGGACCCGGACCAGTTTCTTGGGCCCGATGCCGCGCATCGCGCCCAAATACGTCGGCGACGGTCCGATCTTCGAAAATGTCATGCGCGGAGATGACGTCGACATCACCGTCTTCCCCGCACCCAAATGGCACTCGGCCGATGGCGGCCGCTATATCGGCACCGGGAGCTTCAATGTCACCCGCGATCCCGACGAAGGTTGGATCAACTGCGGAACGTACCGGGTGATGATCCACGACGCCAAGACGGCGGGCTTTTATATCTCGCCGGGCAAGCATGGCCGGCAGATGCGCGACAAGTACCAGGCGCGCGGCGCGCCGATGCCGGTCGCCGTGGTCTGCGGCGGCGACCCCATGACCTTCCTCATGGCCTCGAGCGAGGTGCCCTACGGGGTGAGCGAATACGAGATCGTGGGCGGCGTGCGCGGCAAGCCCGTCGAGGTCATCAAGGCGCCGGTGACCGGTCTGCCGATTCCGGCGAATGCGGAGATCGTGATCGAAGGCTTCGTCGAGCCCGGCAATGAGCGGATTGAAGGACCGTTCGGCGAGTGGACGGGCTATTACGCCAGCGACGTGCGTCCCGAACCGGTGCTCGACATCAAAGGCATCTACTATCGCAACAATCCGATCTTGCTCGGCTGCGTGCCCCAGCGTCCGCCGGACGAGATCTGTCGCTATCGCGCCGTGGTTCGCTCGGCCCTGCTGCGCGAGAATATCGAGAAGGCGGGCGTCCCCGGCGTGACCGCGGCCTGGGCCCACGAGGTCGGCAACGCGCGGCTCCTGCTCGCCGTCGCCGTCAACCAACGCTATCCCGGCCATGCCAAGCAGGCGGGCCACATGGCGGCCATGTGTCACGTCGGCGCCTATTGCGGGCGCTACGTCATCGTCGTCGACGACGATATCGACGTGTCCAATCTCGAGGAGGTGGTGTGGGCCATGCTCACGCGCTCGGACCCCGCGACCTCGATCGACATTATTCGCAACGCCTGGTCGACGCCGCTCGATCCGCGCATCGAGCCCGAGCGCAAGGCGGCCGGCGACTACACCAACAGCCGCGCTGTCATCGATGCATGCCGGCCCTGGCACTGGCGCGACAAATTCCCGAAGGTGAACGTGCCGACGCCGGAGGAGCGCCGCATGGCCCAGGAGAAGTTCGGGCATCTGTTCAGCGACTGATTCAGTCTATAGAACAGCATCTCCGGTCGTCCCCGCGAAAGCGGGGACCCATATTCCAGAGGCCGGTGATCATGGGTCCCCGCTTGCGCGGGGACGATAGACACGAGGAACTGCATGCGGCGGCTCATTATCGGCATGACCGGCTCGACCGGCGCCATTTTCGGCGTGCGGATGCTCGAGGCGCTCAAGGGAAGCGAGGTCGAAACTCACCTTATCATCAGCAAGTGGGCGCAGCGCACCCTCGAGCACGAGACCCGCTACACCGTAGAAGACGTGCGGTCCCTTGCCAGCGTCGTGCATAGCGCCGGCGATATGGGAGCGGAGATCTCGTCCGGCTCGTTCAAAACCGACGGCATGGCGGTCATGCCATGTTCGGTGCATACGCTCGCCGGCATCGCCAATGGCTACGGCGAGCATCTCGTCCACCGCGCCGCCGACGTGGTGCTCAAGGAGCGCCGGCGCCTCGTTCTTGTCGTGCGCGAGACTCCGCTTTCCGAGGTGCATCTCGAGAACATGCTCAAGCTCGCGCGCATGGGCGTGACGATCGTGCCGCCGGTGCCGGCGTTCTACAACCATCCGCAAACGATCGACGACATCGTCAATCACATCGTCGCGCGCGTGCTGGATCAGTTCGATTTGCCCGCTCCGTTTGCCAAGCGCTGGGACGGTCACCTGCACACCGCGACCAAGATCGCGACGGTGCCTGGAAGCTCGGCGGCGAAGAGCGGAACCTGATTGTCCTTCGTAGCCCGGATGGAGCGTTAGCGACATCCGGGATTCGTCGCAGGACCCGGATTTCGCTTCGCTCAATCCGGGCTACGGCGCTGGAATTTCTATCCTTGTGGGCGCATACTCGGTCTACGGAGGCGCCCACATGCCTCTCACAGCACCAACCCCAGGCGGCCGGACATTCTTTTGTCCTCACTGCGGGGCGCTTTACTCGGTGACACATTCGCGGCTTGCCAAGAGTGAAAGCAACGTCGCAAAGTGCGTCGTTTGCCTGCAAATCATGGACAAGTGGGACTCGACCCAAGGCCCCATCTACAAGCTCGTTCAGCGGCCTGAAGATGCTTGATCGCGTGAAGCGCGAGCCCGCCTAGAAGTTCCTCGAAGTGAGACAGGCAAGGGAGGTCCCCCGATGGCACGACCCTTCGAAGGCATACGTGTGATTGACGTCACGCATGTTCTGGCGGGGCCGTTTGCGACCTATCAATTGGCCGTGCTCGGGGCCGACGTGATCAAGGTCGAGCATCCCGAAGAACCCGATCAAAGCCGCTCCAGCGGCACCGACAAGGCGCTCAACCGCCGCAACATGGGCACCTCGTTCCTCACGCAAGCCTCCAACAAGCGCGCGATCACGCTCGATCTGAAGACCGAAACAGACCGCGACATTCTCAAGAAGCTCGTCGCCACGGCCGATATCTTCGTGGAGAATTATCGGCCCGGTGCGTTCGAAGCGTTGGGGCTGGGCTACGAGGCGCTCTCGGCGATCAATCCGCGGCTGATCTACGCCTCCTTCTCTGCCTTCGGACAACATGGTCCGCGCGGGCGGCAAACCGCCTACGACCATGTGATTCAGGCTTCCTCCGGCATCATGGCCATGACCGGAACGCAGGACGTGCACCCGATCAAGTTCGGTGCCCCGGCGATCGACTATGCGACTGGCATGACCGGCGCCTTCGCCTTGGCCTCGGCGCTGTTCCAGCGCGAACGGACCGGGCGCGGTCAGTACATCGACATGGCCATGCTCGATGTGGCCATGATCCTGATGAGCTCGCATCTGACCGGCTACCTGCGCAACGGCATCCACCCCAAGCCGCACGGCAACCGCCATCCGCACGCGACCAATGGCGCCTACGAGACCAAGGACGGCCTGGTGATGCTCGGCGCCAGCAATTTGCGGCAGCAGCGCCGCCTCTGGTCGGTCCTCGACCGCCCCGACATGATCAAGCGCAGCAACGACGAGCGCGACGCGGATCATGACCGCGAGGTCGCGGTGCTGTCGCAGATCATGCTCACGCGCAGCGCGGACGAATGGGAGGAATTTCTGCAGGCGCGCCACGTGCCGGCCGCACGCGTGCGTAGCATGGGGGAGGCGCTGGCCGACCCGCAACTGGCGACGCGCGGCGTCATTCACCACCACCCGGCGACGGGAATGGAGGGCGGCTTCGGCGTGCCGCTCGCGCCCTTCATGTTTGCCCATGGCGGCCCGCGCATCGATACGCCACCGCCCACGCTCGGCCAGCACAACGCGGAAATTTTCGCCGAACTCGGGTTGTCCGACGATGCGAAGCCAGCACCGAGCAACCGTCGCGAGGTGAAACGGGCGCCCGTCGGATAAGCGTAGCCCGCCGGCCTCGCCATGGATCCCGGATTGCGCTTCGCTCATCCGGTTACTGCCCTACTGAGATTTCGCCGGCGCTTCATCCCGGCTATGCTGGCGCGGCAACACAGGAGGGAGACCGGCAATGTACACCTGGGATCACATCCATTTGCGTACCCCCAATCCCGAAGCGACGGCCCAGTGGTACGAGCGCATGCTCGGCGCCGAGGTGATCCGCAGCATGCAGCAGGGCAAACCGCGCATTGACCTCAAGCTGGGCGGCGCCAACATTTTCATCGCGCCGGTCGAGCCGGGCGATGGCGTCAATCCGCCCCCGGTCACGCCTTACCAGGGGCTCGATCATTTCGGGCTCACGGTCGACGGCATCGATGCGCTCGTTGCCGAACTCAAGGCGAAGGGCGTCGAGTTCACCCGCGGGCCGACGACGGTGCGGCCGGGCGTGCGCGTTGCCTTCCTGCGCGCGCCGGAAGGCGTTTCGATCGAATTGCTCGAGCGCAAGCCCGTTTGAGTGCCGCGCATGACCGGCTAGATAAAGCGGCGCGAGCGGATCGGAGGAGTTGAGAACCATGGAAGCCAAAAAATTTCCAGTCACCCGCACGGACGAGGAGTGGCGCCGCCTGCTCACGCCCGAGCAATATCAGATCATGCGCCAGCACGGGACCGAAGCGCCCGGCAGTTGCGCATTGAACTACGAGAAGCGTCACGGCAGGTTCGTCTGCGCCGGATGTGGTCAGCCTCTGTTCGTGTCGAAGACGAAGTTCGAGAGCGGCACCGGCTGGCCGAGCTTCAACGATCCGGTGCCAGGCGCCGTGGAAACCTCGACCGACCGCACCTATGGCATGGTGCGCACGGAGGTGCATTGCAGCCGTTGCGGCAGCCATCTCGGCCACGTGTTCGAGGACGGACCGCCGCCGACGCATTTGCGCTACTGCATCAACGGCGTGGCGATGAACTTCGAGCCGGAGCAGGCGTCCTAAGCGAGATTACAATCGGTGGTCATTCCGGGGCGCGCTGAAGGCGCGAGCCCGGAATCCATAACCGCTGGCTTGGGTTATGGATTCCGGGCTCTCTCGTTACGCTCGGCCCCCGGAATGACGGCCGCGGATTTCGCTTCACTTGTTTCCGTTGCTGTTAATAGCCGCGGTACGGTTTGCACAAGCCGTCTTGAACCGTCCAGCCCGGCTGACACCCGTTCCATGTGCGGTAGCGGCCGGGCCGATAGAACATGGCCTCTCTGGAGTATCGAGGTCCACCGTAATAGGCGGGCGGGGGGCCGGAGTATGGGGAGGGCCCGTAGTACGGCGAGGGGCCATATGGGGAGGGGCCGTATGGGGAGGGGCCATAGTAGGGCCGCGGGGCGTAGTACGGATCCGGACCGACGCCGAAATAGAACGTCTGCGCCGATGCTGTGCTGGCGCTGGCGATGAACGTCGTGAGCGCAATTGCCGCGATCTTGGTCATAGCTGCCTCCCTTTAGGTGAAGCGACAATCTAGGTCGGCGTGCCAAGTTCCACGAGGGACGCCGGCCGCCCTGCGGCAGGACATCGCATTAGGCGCTGACGCAGTCGGCAATGCGGCCCTCGAACATCGCTCGCGCGTTCTCGAGAATGCGAACGAACCTGCTGCGATCAGCCTCGATGATACCTTCCGTATCGTTGCCTGTCTGCACTGTTCCGCCCACGACAATGTCCGTGTGACGGCAGAACACGTACATGTTCCTCCTATTCCCGCAGCCGCCGCTGAAGAAGTAGAACTGTTTGGGAAGCGTCCTGCGCAGCATCACCAGATGCCCGCGCTTGGCGATGACGTCCTCGTCGTTCATCAATGCCTTTGCACCATAGCCGGTGCAATTGATGACGATGTTTTCTTTGAGCTGTGCGAAGTCGTCTTTGCTTTCAAATTGGCGCCTGCGGAATCGCACGGCGCTTCGCTTGAGGTCGGCGACGAGCTGCGGCAGCAGAATCGTCGGGTTGATGAGCCAGGTTCTGTATTCGCGGCCTACCGTGTTCAGTTTCGCGAAAGGGAGGGTGCCGGACCGATACGGAGGCACGACATCGTCGGGCGTGTACTCGTCGTAGGCACGATTCCAATGGTCCAACGTATAGTCGCGTCTGAACGCAATGCCGTATCTATGCCAGCGCGATGAATTCTGCAGCTCGACGATTCTGGCGCGCGACCGGCGGAGATATTCGGCAAGGAGATTCTTCTCGTCTTCGGTCTCGTATTCGTCGCAGATGCCCGACGGCTCGAACTGACCGGCGGCGATGAAAGATGTCGTCTTACGGACGTCGAGGTCCTTGGCGTAGATGGTGATGCGCAAATTCCGCCACCTGCGGCGCAGTTCGGCTGCGACGGTCAGGCCGATGACGCCGCAGCCGATCACTGCGACAGCCGGTCGGCGCATCTCCCGCTTGAGTCGTTGCACATGGTCCGCGACCACGCTGGCGCAGCCGAAGCTGAGTGTGATTCCGGCGCCGCCATGGCCATAGTTGTGAATCAGGAACTTGGATCCGTGCCGGCTTGGGATGATGTCATCCTCGAGCTTGAGGCACACGCCGCCCTCGCGGTGCGGCCGAATGCCGACGAGGTAGGGGTCATTCGATCTCAGCAGCGAAAAATCCGGGTCGGGCAGCATTTCCCCGGAGCGCAGCGGCGCCGGAGCGAAGGCGTCGGCCAAAGTTCGCGTCACAACGGCGGGCAAGCTCAGCAGACCCGCCGATGCGGCGGCGCCTCGTACGATCTGCCGTCGTGTCAATGCCATGGTGACGATGGGGTATAGAAAAAGCCCGGCAGCTGCGGCTGCCGGGCTCTTTCATCTCTTTCCCTGGTCTGTTCGATCAGGTGAGCAGACTTGCAGCCGCGAGCACGATCCCGGTGACGAACGCAGCGATGCAGGAAAATAGCAAGATGTCATTCAAGATGTTGGCCATGACAGCCTCCCCCGTGCGGAAGATCCCCCTCCGCCCCCATAGGGCATCCCCGCACCATGGCTAAAAGGTGGCAAAGATCGTCCAAAATTGCATGCCTTTGTGGTCAGCTGTTCACGCAGCGGCGTACGTAAAAGTCCTTATTGGCAGGGTTATTGCCCAGGCCCGCATTGAGCGGAAACGAGTGCAGGCATTGGGTCACGCGGTCGCTGAAACGATTGATTGGCGGCGGTTTGTAGATACCCATAGAGGACTGGAACACGATTGCCGACGGCCCGCTTGGCGCGGGGAGCGGCGGCGTAGAGGTGCTGCTGCCGCGCGGCATAGTTGGCGGACGCTCCGCCCGTTCCTTTAACCCTCGGTCCCGGCTAGCCGTTTTGGCCACTCTAGCTCTCTGCATGATGACGGGGGTCCCCGTGCTCCTCGTCTATGAGCGCCGGTTGAGGCGGACGCTCGACGCGGTGCTTCTTGGGACGCGCCAGCGCCGTTTCAGCAGTCGCCACGACAATGATGACTGCGAGGATCATCGGCGCCTCCGCCGAAGACGTCTCCTCACCGATCTCGCTTCAATGATTTTTGTTCGCAAAGCGAGCGACCGAAGCGCGGCTTCGGAACTCTGTGCGATTTTTGCAACGCTTTGAGTTTTTTTGAATCGCACCGCAATCCGGCACTGATTTGTATTGCAATGTAGCCCGATCACAACAACGGGGGGCTTCATGATCGATATACAGGCGACGTACTACCGCCGGCGAGCCATCGTCGCCAGGCAGTCCGCGGCAGCAGCAATCGATCCATACGTCAAGGCAGCGTTTGCGGAGGTTGCGAACCATTGGCTGGGACTGGCCGAGCACATCGAATGGCTACATTCAATTCGGCGCGGAAGCCATGAACGCGTGCGCGGGGACGCGATCATCAGTTTGCCCGCGCATCGCAGCAGTTAAGGCGGCATCGCAAAGACGATCGCTGCGCGAATCCCTCGGGGCGGTGGACGGCGGAAGCCGAGCCGCCGCCCGAACGAAAGGGCGGTCATGGATTCCGACGACAGCCGGATCATCGCCAGATTCCAACGATTGACGACCGAGCTCCTGGCCGGCAAACGGTTGGGACAGTGGCATCCCGAGCTCCTCGACGAGCTCTATCGCACATCGCTGGAGCTCGAGCGACGCGGCCTAAAAAAGAGTCCCGAGTATCGCAACGCCCTGTTGCGGGCAGATCAGCAAGCGTGGCGGCTCGTCGAATGGGCGAAGGTCAGCGGCGCGGATTCTCCCACCTCTGCAGCCTCGGAGCATCCGGATTCCTCGACTTCAGCGACGGACTCGGACCTGCCGGGATCTGCGAAAGAGGAGTGAGCGCCTCGCGCTTGCGCTCAGTTTGCTCGCGGCGGCGTGTAAGCGGCGCGAACCTTTTCCAGTAAGCCGGGCGGCAGATTGCTCACCTCGGCTACGAGCGTTTGCAGCTCTTCGCCCGTCATCGGGGAAACGCCGACGTGGATCTTCTCGGCATCGGCGAGCAATTCCGGATCCCGCACCGCCGCGTCGAAGGCGCGCCGCAGCGTGCTCAACCGATCCGCCGGAACGCCGGGCGTGGTGAAGAAAGCGGTGCCGACTTCGGTCGCGTTCATGATCGCGCGCACGATCGCACGTTCCTCGTCGTTGCGGGCGAGGTCGACGGCGGTGGGAATGTTGGGGAGATCGGCGTGCCGCTTGAGTGCAAACTGCACGAGGATCGTCACGTTGCCATCGCGCAGCCAGTCGGGATGGGCCACCTTGAGCGCCGTCCACGAGGTGGAGTGGCCCTCGGCCTCGCCGCGCTCGACGGCAAGCATGGCTTCGCTCGATCCCTTGTATCCCATGATCAGCTTGAACTTCGTTCCGAACAGATTGTTCATGACGGTCGGATAGATCGAAACGGTCGAGCCGATCCCGGTCGCCGACAGCGTCGATTGAATTTTTTGCGCGTCGGCGAAGGTTTTGACCGGCGAGGTCTTCCACATGAATACCATGTTGACGAGGGAATCGAGGCGGCCGACCCAGTTGAGCTCGGCGGTTTTGAAACGTACCCCCTGGGTGCCGAGCTTCTCGTCGAGCGCAGTGGTCGGTGCGCCGATGCCGATCACGGTGCCGTCCTTGGGGGAGACGTTGAAGATCGTATTGACCGCCAGGAAGCTGCCGGCGCCGGGCTGGTTCTTCGGAACGACGGTGGGCTTTCCAGGGATATGCTTGCCGAGGTGCCGGGCGACGAGCCGTCCCAGGGTGTCGTTGCTGCCGCCCGGCGGGTAGCCAATGATGAAATCGATTGTCTTGCCGGCGTAGAACTGCTCCGGCGTTTGCGCCGAGGCCTGCGCACTCAGGCCGGCGATGCCAGCAGTCAAGATGATCAAGCTTGCGCGTCGACAAAGCTGCACGTTGTTAGTCCTCGCCTCGTCATGCCCGGGTTCGACACGGGCATCCATCGCAAAGAAGGGCTTATTTCAATGGGATGGATTGCCGGGTCAAGGCCCAGCAATGACGCGGGACGAATCAGTTCGTGGGACGAATGAGCGCAGCGTCATCCGCCATTCCACAGAACGACGGGTTAGGGCTGCGCCCAGCCCGCGCTGCAAATCACGGCTTCTCTCCATACGTCGCGCGGGAAATATCGGGTACGGGCACGCCGTCGTCGATCGCTTTGCAGCGCACCGCCTCGGCCTTCGCCTTCTCCTCGGCCGCGTCGAGCACTTCGAGCACGACATCGCGCGGAATGAAACACACGCCGGTATCGTCGGCGAGCACGATATCGCCGGGCGCAACGCGAACCTCGCCGATTTGAATGGGTCCGTTGATTTCCACCGTCTCGAGGCGCCACTTGCCGGTGACCGGAGTGAAGTCGCTCGCCCATATGGGATAGCCGATGGCGCGGGAATGGGCGATGTCGCGCACGCCGCCATGAACGATCGCGCCGATCTCCCCCTGACGCTTGCCGGTCTGCGCGGAGATGCCGCCCATATTCGATATGTCGGCCACGCCTTGGATCACCAGCACATCTCCCCTCTGCGCGAGGTTGTGCGCTTCGAACTCCGCCATCCGGTTGACGTGCGCCCGCGCTCCCTCGATCGGATTGATGCGCTGGAGGATGTTGCGCACCGTCAGCGCCGGCCCCGCGATGGTGCGGCCGGGGATGGTCGGCTTGAGCACCGATGCGCCGATGACGCCGCACGCAATGCCGAGTTCGTCCATCGTGTCGGAGATGATCCCGGTCGCATCGCCAAGCGCGATCAGGCGTTCGATCGCGCCCTGCGGCGGGCGCGGCACGGCCATCAGCTTGATGTTTTCGGCCGCAATGCGGCCGGTCAATCGCTTGTTCTCTGCCACTGACCCAACGCTCCCGCTGCCAGCGCTTCCGTCGCGGTCCGCATTTTACCTCCACGTCGGGAGGCGAAAAAGCGCCGATGCGTGCCGAGTTTCGGCCGCTTGCCCCCGAGCGCGCTGCTCGGTACCGTTGCCGCCCCTCCGCACAGCTGAAGGCCAAATCGCCATGATCGATCTTTACGCACTCACCAGCCCCAACGTGCAGAAAATCTACATCATGCTCGAAGAATGCGGGCTACCCTACAAGGAACACTTCGTCGACGTGTGGAAAGGCGAACAGTACAAACCGGAATTTGCGAACATCAACCCGAACAACAAGATCCCGGCCATCGTCGATCACGACGGGCCGGGCGGCAAGCCTTATACCGTGATCGAGTCCGGCGCGATCCTCTTGTACCTCGCCGAGAAGACGGGAAAGTTTCTGCCCAAAGATACGGCCAAGAAATACGAAGTGCTGCAGTGGCTGATGATCCAGATCACCGGCGTCGGGCCGATGTTCGGGCAGTGGACGCACTTCAAGCTGTTCGCGCCCAAGGGCAACGACTATTCGATGACCCGCTATACGTCGGAAATAAAGCGGCTCTACGAGGTGTTGGAGACGCGGCTCGGCAAGGTGCCCTATCTCGGCGGGCAGGAGTATTCCGTCGCCGACATCGCCACCTTCCCATGGACGCGCAACCACGATGCCCAGGGCGTGAAGTGGGAGGACAATCCCAATCTCGCGCGCTGGTTCAACGCGATCAATGAGCGCCCGGCGGTGAAAGCGGCACTCGCCAAGGTCAGCGTCATCAAGTCGAACCGCGAAACCGCCTCCGACGACGACAAGGACCGCTTCTTCAACCGCGGCCGCTACGCAAGGGCGTGAGTCTTCGCGTGCGTTTGAGCTAGGGCGCGCCCGTGTGAAGCGCTCAGCGCAAGCCGCGCGCTCTGTACCCTCGCCCCGCGCAAGCGGGGAGAGGGTGGCCCGAGCGCAGCGAGGGCCGGGTGGGGCAGCATCTCGAATCCTAATCCCAGGATGAGTCACACCCGCACAAATACTCTCTCTGTGCCCCTCACCCAGTTCGCGCCCATAGCGCGTCGAAGACGCGCGTAAACCCGCTGATGGGCGCTCGCCACCCTCTCTTCGCTTGGCGGGGCGAGAGTTGGGCGCGGCGCAATGATCGAGCCCCTGAATGCCGTGCGTATGGAAAGACAAGCAATGTCCACATCGCAAACAACGGAAACCCGGCCGGGCGTCGCCTATGCCACCCATGACGGCGTCGCGCTGCTTGGCGACCTTTATGTGCCTGCGGGCGCTGGCCCGTTCCCCGCGCTCATTGCCACCCACGGCGGCGGATGGCAGGCGGGGGCGCGCACTGCGTTTCAGTTTTGGGGACCTTATCTTGCCGCGCGCGGCTATGTGCTGTTTGCGATCAGCTACCGCTTGGCGAAGAAGGGCCAGAAAATGTTTCCGCAGGCGGTCCACGACGTGCTCGCAGCCGTGCAATTCGTCCGCGGCAGCGCCGGGCAGATCAAGGTTGATCCGGAGCGCATCGGCCTGTTCGGCGCATCCGCAGGCGCACACCTTGCGTCGCTGGCGTCGCTCGGCGCTGGAAGCGAGATCTTCAAGAACGCCTATCCCAATGATGCGCACGCCGCGGTCAGCACCAAGGTGAAGGCGCTGATCGGCGTCTACGGCGTCTACGATCTCGTCGAGATGTGGCAGCGTTATCAGCTGCAGAGCCCGCGTGAAAACAATATCGAGAATTTCATGGGCTGCGCGCCGATGGACGATCCGCGGCGTTATTTCGATGCTTCGCCCATCAACTATGCGACGTTTGCCAACAATCACATCGGCGTGTTTCTAAGCGTGGGCACCGAGGACGATCTCGTCAACCGGCGCGCGCAGACCGACGCATTCCTGCTGCGACTGAAGCAGGCCAACTTCTTCGTGCGCCCCTGCATCGTGCAGGGCGCGCCGCACTATTGGCTCAGCGATCCGATCGAGGAGGGCGGCAGCTATTCCGGATTCCTGGCGCCGCGCCTCATGCGCTTCCTGCAGGAGCGGCTGTGAGACTGACCGGCGATCCGTTAACGAGCACAAGGACTTGCCTTGGGATTCGCCGTGAACGCCGCTCCAAAGCGCCTGGTAGCGCCGCGGCGCAGCCCGCCTTGTCCACACGTCAACTACACCCTTGACTACGTTTCGAGACTGCAGTAGAAATTGTGTCAGCCTTGCTCATTGAGGGCGTGTTCTAGAGACGATCCTGAAATGCGGA
>Ga0081455_10003293_pt1 | contig 18688 bp, 24 predicted proteins | sample TabmetS3T2R1_FD_70207 | JGI IMG/M metagenome (GOLD analysis project Ga0081455, IMG submission 70207) | Tabebuia heterophylla rhizosphere microbial communities from the University of Puerto Rico - S3T2R1 | ecosystem: Host-associated > Plants > Roots > Rhizosphere ... | reverse complement strand
CCGCGCCCAACATCGCCGCCAATCGCCGACTCAGCTTGACCCATGAGCACAACCACTACATTCATGGCTCCAGCAACCCTGTCCGCAGTTTCGCTGTCTCACCACAAGGGTGCGCCGCAAGCACCGCTAGCTCGCCTCGTGGCTCAGCACGTCGCCGAACAGCTTCCACGTCTCGCCGTCGAAGCGGGCGAGCTGGACCGCCTGGATGGGGTAGAAGTCGGTCGGGCTGGTGTTGATCTTGATGCCGGGCAGCAGCAGCGGCACCACGAGGTCCTTCATGCCGGCGGCCTGCTTCATCAGGTTGGCGCGCGTGAGGGTGTCGCCGCATTGCGTCAGCACATGGCGCATGGTCGAGGAGACGGCGTAGCCGTAGGTGTAGGAGGCGTCGGCCAGGTTGCCCTGCGGGATGTACTTCTCCATGAAGGCCTTCCATTCGAGGAAGTCCGGCGCCTTGGTCCATTGCGGATCGGTCGGGTCCTTGAGGTAGGCCGCGGTGATGATGTCCTTGCTGTTGTCGAGGCCGGCCGGCTTCAGGGTCGAGGCGACGGAGGCCGAGACGTTGGCGAGGTAGTGCGCGGGCTTCCAGCCGAGGTCGGCGACCTTGCGGATCGCCTGCGCCGCCGCCTTGGGCGCGGCATCGTTGAAGAAGACGTCGGCGCCGGAATCCTTCAGCTGGATGATCTGGCTGTCGACCGTCGGATCGGTGACCTCGTAGCTCACCGTCTTGACGATGAACTTGTCCTTGCTCTTGCCGAAGCCGGCGAGAAAGCCGTTGAGGTAGTCCTTCCCCGAATCGTCGTTCTGGTAGAGCATCGCCACCTTCCCGTTGGGATGGTTGGCCATGATGTGCTGGGCATAGATCGCCGCTTCCGTGGCGTAGTCGGGCTGCCAGCCCATGGTCCACGGGAACTCCTTGGGCATGCCCCATTTCGAGGCGCCGGTGGCGACGAAGAGCTGCGGCACCTTCTTCTGGTTGAGATACTTCTGCACCACCGTGTTGGTCGGTGTGCCGAGCAGCTGGTAGATTGCGAAGACCTGGTCGTCCTCGACCAGCTTGCGCACCATCTCGACGGTCTTGGGCGGCTGGAAGCCGTCATCGTAGGTGATGAAGTTGATCTTGCGGCCGTTGATGCCGCCCTGGTCGTTGACCATCTGCCAGTAGGCTTGGATGCCCTTGCCGATCACGCCATAGGCCGAGAGCGGCCCGCTGTACGGATTGGTATGGCCGAGCTTGATCTCCTTGTCGGTGACGCCGGGATCGTACTTCTTCTGCGCCCGCACGATGGCCGGCGAGAGGGCTATCGCGCCGGTCGAGGCAAGAAGTGTGCGACGGCGAAGTTCAAACATTGCGTTTCCTCCTGGCGCCCCTTGTTGTGGCGGGGAGCACTTATGCCGAGTGTAGCGGGTCACGGCCGATACGCCAGGGTGGGAGACTCTCGCTTCAGGAGCCGATCGTCGACGCCACTGATCTGTCATCGTACGCTTCGAATATGTATCTCTTGGTCTGTACCGAGCTCAGTGCTCGCGCCTCGGCATGACGCCGCGGTTGCCACGCGGCGAGGAGGCCGTCCTCGATATCGCAAAGATCGAGGAGTACTGCTTGAGTTCCACGCATCCGCGCGGGCGGCACAAGGCGCGCGTTTTTCACGAAGTGCTGGGCCTTCGTCGAGAGGATGCTTCCTGGCTCCGTCTCGCCCTGCTCGACGCTGCACGGTCTGGGGAGGCGTTCCAAATCGCCCAAGAGGCTTGGGGAACGCGTTGGCGGATGGATGTGACCCTCAGGCGACAAGAAAGAGTGCCATGGTAAGAACGATCTGGATCGTGCGAACCGGCGAAAATACGCCGAGGTTCGTGACTTGTTGGGCCCTGTAGGGTGCTGTGATGCTGGAGAACCAAGACCCGAGAAACGCTACGCCCTCGCTCCTGGACGCCGTGGCGCTGCTGAAGGATCTGCCTGCCGAGCAGCTGCCCCGCGGTCTGGTCGGCACCATTGTGGAGCGGCTCGACGAGGCGACGGTGCTGGTGGAGTTCAGCGACGACCAAGGGCAGGCCTACGCCGTCACGCCCTGTCCGGAGAGCGACCTCCTGATCCTGCACTATGTGCGAGAGGCGGCCTGATCGGCCGTATTGCCGCGTCACAGCGCGTCAGGATGCGTGTAGGGCAGGCCCTGTGCGTCGGCCACCGGCTTGCAGGTGAGCTTGCCGGCATGCACGTTGAGCCCGGCCTTGATGTACGGGTCGTGCGACGTGGCGCGGCGCCAGCCGTAGTCGGCCAGCGCCAGCACGAACGGCAGCGTGGCGTTGTTCAACGCGAAGGTCGAGGTGCGCGCCACTGCGCCCGGCATGTTGGTGACGCAGTAGTGGATCACGCCTTCCTCGAGGTAGGTCGGATGCGAATGCGAGGTCGGCCGCGACGTCTCGAAGCAGCCGCCCTGGTCGATGGCGATATCGACCATGACGCTGGCGGGCTTCATGGTCTTCACCATGTCGCGCGTGACCAGCTTGGGGGCGGCCGCGCCTGGCACCAGCACGGCGCCGATCAGCAGGTCGGCGCGGCGCACCACCTGCACCAGCGCGTCGTGGGTCGAGAAGATGGTGCGCACGCCCGGCAGCTGCACGGCGAGCCGCCGCAACACATCGGCCGAACGATCCACTACGGTGACGCTGGCCCCCATGCCGAGCGCGATGGTAGCCGCATGTGTCCCCGAGACGCCGCCACCCAGCACCACGACATCGGCCGGCGGCACGCCGGGCACGCCGCCCAGCAGCACGCCGCGCCCGCCGTGCGTTCGCTCGAGATAGTGCGCCCCGACCTGTGGCGCGAGGCGACCGGCGATCTCCGACATTGGCGTCAGCAGCGGCAGGCCGCCCGATGGTGCAGTCACCGTCTCGTAGGCGAAGGCCGTGACGCCGCTCTTCAAGAGGTCGCGCGTCTGGTCGGGGTCGGGTGCAAGATGCAGGTAAGTGAACAGCACCTGCTCTGCGCGCAGGCGCTTGCGCTCGGGTGCCAGCGGCTCCTTGACCTTCACGATCAGCTCAGCCCCGGCGAACACCTCGTCTGCCGTGTCGACGATGCGGCCGCCGGCCGCGCGATAGAGCTCGTCGTCGAGACCCGAGCCCGCGCCGGCGCCGCGCTCGACCAGCACCTCGTGGCCGTGCCGCACCAGCTCGGCGACCGAGGAAGGCACCAGCCCGACGCGGTCCTCGTGATCCTTGATTTCCTTGGGAACGCCGACTCGCACGATGATTCTCCGAGAAAGGGGGCCTCAGAGCAGATGGCCGGCCCGTTCGGCCTTGGTCCTGAGATAGTTCTCGTTGTGGCCGTTGGCCGGGAACGAGTGCGCCACGCGCTCGGCGACCTCGATGCCGTAGCGCTCGAGCTGGGAGATCTTCTGCGGATTGTTGGTCATCAGCCGAACGCGCTTGATGCCCATGCGGGCGAGCATGGTGGCGGCCGGCGCATAGATGCGCTCGTCGGCATCGAAACCCAATTGCTCGTTGGCGTCGATCGTGTCGAAGCCGTCGTCCTGCAGCTCGTAGGCGCGCAGCTTGTTGACCAGGCCGATGCCGCGGCCTTCCTGCGCCAGATAGAGCAGCACGCCCGAGCCCTGCTTGGCGATCTCGGTGATGGCGCCGCGCAGCTGCACGCCGCAGTCGCAGCGCAGCGAGCCCAGCAGGTCGCCGGTGAAGCATTCGGAGTGCAGCCGGATCAGCACCGGCTCGGTCGGATCGATCTCGCCGACGACGATGGCGAGATGCTCCTTGCCGCCGTCGCTCGGCCGCCAGGCGAGGATGCGGGCATTCTCGGCGCCCTCGAGCGGAACGTGGGCCTGCGCCACCTGCTGCAGGTTGCGCGAGGCGCTCTCCTCGTAGGAGAGGACGTCAACCGCATCGACATAGACCAGATCCTGCTGACGCGCCCAGTCGCGCCGCTTGTTGCCGGGATCGCGGGTCAGCGGGCCCAGGACGACCGCCGGCAGCAGGCGGGCGAGCTTGGCGAGCTCGATGGCGGTCTCGGCAATGCGCGGGGCGTGGCTGACGATCGGCCGCGACAGATGGCGCAGCGCCACATGACGGGTCGCCTCGGGGCCGGTCTCGTGCGGTCGCAGGATGATGTCGACTGGCACGCCTTCGGGCAGCTCCAGCGTGATCGGCTTGTTGGTCTCGCCCATGCCACCCGCAATATGTGGCGGGATCTCCATGCCGATCGCCTCGGCGCGGCGGCGGGTCGTCACCAGCACCGGCCCGTCCTGGGCGAGGCCTTGCAGGCGCTGCAAGGCGCGCGGGCCGCACGATTCGGCCGCGATCACCAGGCCGGCGGCGCCGTCATCGTCGCGCAACACGACGATGCCGCCACGGCGCAACTCGGCCATGGCGCGCTCGACGGCGGCAAGTGCAGTCGCTGTGCGCGAAAGGATCTGACCCGAGCTCATGGCGAGTCTTTACCACGATGGCACGGCCCCGAGGGGGCCATTTTGCGGAAGTGAACCGCTTTTGCCGTTCCGTCGTACCAGATAGAGTAGGAATTGGGGGCGTTCGCAGGTAACAGCAGACATGTCCGTCAACAACCGCGGCAAGAAGATCCTCCTGGTGGACGACGACCAGGCCTTGCGGACCGTGCTCTCCGAGCAGCTCGATCTCTACGATGGCTTCACCACCATCCAGGTCGGGACGGCGGCCGAGGGCCTGGAGAAGGCCAAGCTCGCCCACTACGACGCGATCCTGCTCGATATCGGCCTGCCTGACATGGACGGCCGCGAGCTGTGCAAGCTGATGCGCCGCCAGGGCGTGCGCTCGCCGGTCATCATGCTGACGGCGGCCGATTCCGATGCCGACACCATCCTCGGCCTCGAATCGGGCGCCAACGACTATGTGACCAAGCCGTTCCGCATCAACGTGCTGCTGGCCCGGCTGCGCGCCCATCTGCGCCAGCACGAGCGCAGCGAGGATGCGGTGATGACCATCGGCCCCTACGAGTTCCATCCGGCGGGCAAGATGCTGATGGAGAAGGGCGGCAAGAAGAAGATCCGGTTGACCGACAAGGAAGCCTCGATCCTGAAGTACCTGTTCCGCGCCGGCGACCGGCCGGTCGCGCGCGACGTGCTTTTGAACGAGGTGTGGGGCTACAACGCCGGCGTGACGACACATACATTGGAGACCCACATCTATCGCCTGCGCCAGAAGATCGAGAAGGACCCGACCAGTGCGGTCATCCTGATCACCGATCGCGGCGGTTACCGATTGCAGCCGTAGAGGCCCCTCCCATGAGGACGCACGCATGAGCACGCAGCGAATCTATGCCTTGCCTGTCGAGACCACTGAATGGAAGTTCGACGGCGCGACCGACGTCCAGTTCAACTGGGAGTACGACGACGGCTCCGATGCCCTGCTCGAGCTCTACGACAAGGGCAAGAAGCAGCAATGGGACGCCAGCACGCGGCTCGACTGGTCGCTGTCGCTCAATCCCGACAATCCGATGGAGCTCAAGGACGAGGCTATCTCGATCTACGAGACCGACACCTGGCGGCGCATGACCGACCAGGAGAAGTCCTGGCTGCGCCGCAACCTGCAGGCCAACACGATCTCGCAGTTCATGCACGGCGAGCAGGGCGCCTTGATCGCGACCGCCAAGATCGTCGCCACCGTGCCGGACATCAACGCCAAGTTCTACGCCGCGACGCAGGTCATGGACGAGGCGCGCCATGTCGAGGCCTACAAACGCCTGCTGCATGAGAAGTTCGAGCTTGCCTATCCGATCAACAAGGCGCTCAAGACGCTGCTCGAGCAGGTGCTGACCGACCGCCGCTGGGACATGACCTATCTCGGCATGCAGGTGCTGATCGAGGGCCTGGCGCTGGCCGCCTTCCAGTCGCTGCGCGACAAGGCCGGCAACACGCTGGCCGGCGCCGTCAATGCCTACGTCATGCAGGACGAATCACGGCACGTGTCGTTCGGCCGGCTGGCGCTGCGCGAGTTCTATCCCGAGCTGTCCGACGCCGAGCGCGACGAGCGCGAGGAGTTCGTGGTCGAGGCGCTCTACTTCATGCGCGACCGCTTCAACCAGTCGGAAGTCTGGGAACGGCTCGGCCTGCCGGCCAAGCTCCTGGACGAGATCCACTACAATTCCAAGCAGATGCATTCATTCCGCGGCCGCCTGTTCAGCCGCGTCGTGCCCACGGTCAAGGATATCGGCCTGTGGGGCGAGCGCGTGCGCAAGGCGTTCGGCGAGATGGGCGTCATGGAGTACGCCAAGATCGACGTCGGCGAGCAGCTCGCCAACGACGGCAGGGTCGCGGAGGACTTCGACAGGAAGATGTTCGTCGACAAGGCGATCGCGGCGGAGTGATCCGTATGATCCGTTCGCTTGTCCTGGCCGGCTTGGCTCTGGTCTGCGCCGCCTCACCCCTTGTCGCGCAGGAGACGGTGCGCGTGCGCGGCACTATCGAAAGCGTCGACGGCATGGCCTATGCCGTGAAGACGCGCAACGGCGAGTCGGTGAAGGTGGTGCTCGCCGACAAGCCGCTGTTCGTCGCCATGGCCAAGGCGAGCATGGCCGACATCAAGCCCGGCATGTTCGTCGGCTCGACCGCGATGCCCGAGCCGGACGGCAGCCTGCGCGCGGTCGAGGTGCACATCTTTCCCGAGGCGATGCGCGGCACGGGGGAGGGCCATCGGCCGTGGGACCTCGCGCCGCAAGCCACCATGACCAACGCCAACGTCGAGACGGCCGTCACCGGCGTCGGCGGCCAGACGCTGACGGTGAAGTACAAGGGCGGCGAGAAGACGCTGAAGGTGACGCCTGAGACGGCGGTCGTGACCTACGCACCGGGCGATCGGACGGAAGTCAAGGCGGGCACCAGGATCTTCATCGCCGCTGCCGAGAAGAAGACCGATGGGACGCTGCAAGCAGTCCGCATCACCTACGGCAAGGATGGGCTGACGCCACCCATGTGACGCAGAGGACGGTTACAGCAGCACGACAATGACCAGCAGCAGCGCCGGCACCAGCAACGGCAACGGCGTTGCGTGCAGCAGCAGCGCGCCGGCAGCGGCGCCCGCGAGGTAACCCGCCCAGACCAGCGCGAGCAGGCCCGGCGTGGCGATCGTCGGCGCCTTGGGTTGCTTGGTCCGCCAGACCGTGTCGAGGGTCGTCTCGGCGGTGCGGGCGAGCGTGCTGGTCACGACCACGGTGCTGATCGCCGCGCCGCTGAAATGGGTCATGCCGGAGGCCTGCAGGCCCATCGCCAGGGCGAGGACCAGCACGGCGGCTTCCCCGCTGACCGGCAGGAAGCCCATCGCTGCGATGATGGCGGCTTCCAGCAGGAGAGGGATCGCCGGCCTCTGCCACAGCCGCAGCATCAGCCGCGCCAGCAAGGCGCCGATGAAGAAGGCGACCAGCGGCGTCAGGTGGCGCACGGCGTCGTCGTGGTGCCCCTCGGCGACAGCGATGCCGGCGAGCACCGTGTTGCCGGTCATGTTGGCGGCGAACACGCCACCCATCGTGATGTAGCCCACCGCGTCGGCGATGCCGGCGACGAGGGTGAGCAGCGTCGCCTGCGCCTGGGGCCGCCAGAGGATCGCTACACCACGTCGTAGGTGATCTCGACCTCGGGCCCGAAGCAGTGTCCCTGGCAGGTCAGGATCCAGTTATTGGCGAGGTCGTCGTCGGTATAGATGTCGTTCTTGGCCAGCACGATCTTGCCCTTGATGCGCTTGGCCGCGCACGAGGCGCAGAAGCCCTCCTCGCAGGACGACAGCGGGTTGAGGCCGGCGGCGCGCGCCGCCTCGAGGATGCTGAGCCCCTTGCGGTAGGGCACCTTGTGGACCTTGCCCTCGAAATGGATGGTGATCTCGCTCGGGATGACGTCGCCGTCTTCCGGCTCGACCGGCACGGCGTCGTTGCCCGACGCCTCGAAGCGCTCGAGGCGCACGCGGTCGCGCGGCATGCCGGCGCCGAGCAGCGTATTCTCGACCAGGGTCATGAACGGCCCCGGCCCGCAGAGATAGGCTTCGGCAGTCTCGAAGCCCTTCAGCGCGGCGAGGATCTCCTCCGGCTTGGTCAATCCCTGCTCGGCATCGAGATGATGGATCACCTCGAGGCGGCCATCGTGTGCCGCGAGCAGGGCGACCAGCTCGGCATCGAAGATCACCGAGGGCTTGTCGCGATTGGCGTAGAACAGGCGGATGCGCCGCGTGCCGGCTTTGAGCGCCGACTTGATCAGCGACATCATGGGCGTGATGCCGCTGCCGCCGCCGAACAGCAGCAAGGGCGCCTCGCCTTCGTTGAGGACGAAGCGGCCAGCCGGCGGCAGGACCTCGAGCACTTCGCCTTCCTTCAGGGCATCGTGGAACCAGTTGGAGCCCTTGCCGCCATCGACGCGCTTCACCGTCACCTTGGGCAAACCGTCGGTCTCCGGCGCGCTCGACAGCGAGTAGCAGCGATTGAAGGCGCCCTCGGGGTGGGGCACGCGGAAGGTCAGGAACTGGCCGGCCCGATAGCGGTACTTGTCGGCAAGGTCGCTCGGGACCTCGAGGACGAAGGAGCGGGCATCAGGGGTTTCCTGGACGATCCGGGCGACGCGCAATTTGTTGTACGACATCAATAAATCCGTGTTCACCAATCCTGCCAATTCTGCGCGGGACTCTCCTACCAGAGTGTGGTAGGTTCCGCCCAGAAAAATGAACGGAGCGTCACATTTGCTGCTCCGAGGGGAATGGGACCGCGTAAACGGCCAGGAGGCAAGAGCCCATGACGACGCAAAAGATCTACCAGCTGCCGGTCGAGGTGACGAACTGGAAGTTCGACGGCGCCACCGAGATGGCGTTCAACTGGGAGTACGACGACGGCTCGGCCGATCTGCTCAATCTCTACGAGAAGGGCAAGCAGCAGCAGTGGGACACCAGCACCCGGCTCGACTGGAGCCAGGAGCTGTTCGAGGAGAACCCGATGGGGCTCGCCGACGAGTCGATCCCGATCTACGGCACGCCGTTCTGGGACAAGCTGACCGAGAAGGAGCGCAACTGGCTGCGCTTCAACCTGCAGTGCCACACCATCTGCCAGTTCATGCATGGCGAGCAGGGGGCGCTGATCGCTACCGCCAAGATCGTCAACACCGTGCCCGACATGAACGCCAAGTTCTATGCGGCGACGCAGGTCATGGACGAGGCGCGCCATGTCGAGACCTACAAGCGGCTGATCCACGAGAAGTTCAAGGCGGCCTATCCCATCACCGATTCGCTCAAGAACCTGCTCGAGCAGACGCTCAACGACCGGCGCTGGGACATGACCTATCTCGGCATGCAGGTGCTGATCGAAGGCCTGGCGCTGGCCGCCTTCCAGCGCATCCGCGACCAGGCGAGCAACAATCTCGCGGCGGCGGTCAATGCCTACGTGATGCAGGACGAGGCGCGCCACGTCACCTTCGGGCGCATGGCGCTGCGCGAGTACTATCCGCAGCTCTCGGACGCCGAGCGCGCCGAGCGCGAGGACTTCACGGTCGAGGCGCTCTACTTCATGCGCGATCGCTTCAACCAGGCCGAGGTCTGGATGCGCTCGGGCCTGCCGGTGAAGGAGATGCTGGAACATGCCTACCACTCGGGCGCCATGCAGTCCTTCCGCAGCCGGCTGTTCACCCGCATCGTGCCGATCCTGAAGGAGATCGGCCTGTTCGGCCCCAAGGTCCAGAAGGCGCTGGGCGACATGGGCGTGATGGAATACGCCAAGATCGATGTCGAGCAGCTGATCGCCCACGACATGAAGGTCGCCGAGGACTTCGACGCCAAGAAGTTCGTGAAGGAAGCGATCGCGGCGGAATAGCAAGCTCTTCCGGTCCGGAAGACTTAGAACGGCCGATCGCCCTTGATCGTCACGCGATGGCCGTGGCGCACGTGCGGATGATAGTCGAAGGTGGCGCGGTGCATCGCGCAGCGGTTGTCCCAGAAGGCGACCGACTGGCGCTGCCAGCGGAAACGGCACTGGAGTTCCGGCGTCTCGCAGTGCCGCAGCAGCATGTCGAGGAGTGCGTCGCTCTCGTGCTTCTCGAGCCCCTCGATGCGCTTGGTGAAACCGCGATTGACGAACAGGCATTTGGCGTTGGTCACCGGATGGGTGCGCACGATGGGATGGACGGCCTCGGGGAACTTCTTGTCGCTGCGCTGGTAGGCGTTGCGCGAATAGACGTGGGCGCTGGTGTGAAAGGCTTTCAGTCCCTCGACCAGGCGCTGGATCGGTGCCGACAGCGTCTCGTAGGCGAGATACATGTTGGCGAAGGCCGTGTCGCCGCCGACCGTTGGCGTCTGATGCAGGTAGAGGATCGAGCCCATCGGCGGCTCGGGCTCGCACGACATGTCGGAATGCCAGACCTCGCCGGTCGCCACCTGGGTCGTCTCGTCGGCATGGACGACGCGGATCTCAGGATGGCCGTCGACCTCCGCCCTGGCGGCCGGATGGACAAGAAGCTCGCCGAACAGGCGGCCGAACGCCTTGTGCTGCTCGACGCTCATATCCTGGTCGCGGAAGAAGATCACCTGATGCGCCATCAGCGCATCGTGCAGCTCGCTCACCTGCCGGTTGGACAATGGCCCGCCGAGATCGACGCCGGAGATCTCCGCGCCGATGGCCGGTGTCAGCTTGCGCACCTCGATGGTCTCGTAAGGCATGGCGTCATGATCCGCCACTGACTTGCTGCTTGCAATTCTCGATGCGCGGCGGCGCATCCAGCACCGCGGCCACCTTGGAGATGTCGAGGCAGCGGTTGCCGATCCACCCCTTGCCCTGCACCAGGATGGCGAAGCGCGCGAAGGTGTCGGCCTGCTCGGTCGGCGTCGCCTTCTGGCGCGCCAGCAGCCAGGCGAGCGCATAGAGGTTGCCGGTCGCATAGTCGGCGGCCGCGACATCGAGATCCTTCGACCACAGCTCGGCATTCTTGCGCGCCGCACCGGTGGGATCAGGCAGAGAGGCCAGCCAGGCATGGGCATTGGCCGCCAGTGCATAGGGGCCGCCCTGCTGCAGGCGCAGGGCCTTCGCCTGCTCGGCCATGGCGATGTAGTGCTGGCCTTCGATCGTATGGCCGCCGCAGCCGTTGCGGCACACGGCGACGAAAGTCAGGTACTCCGCCAGGATGATCTCGACATTGCCGTTGTTGTGCTTGCGCCAGGCGCGCGCCAGGCTCCAGCCTTGCGCGGTCTCGTTGCTCCAGGGCTTGGCGGCGCGCGGCGTGTCGCGCTCGAGTTCGCCGATCACGGCCTGAGCGGCCGCCTGCCATTCGGCGGGAATCGGCGATGCGGCGGCCTGGAAGCTGACGCCGGTGACGAGAAAAAACGCCAGCAGGGCTATCATGGTGAACCTTTCGCTGTTTGCGCGCCCGCGCCTTGCCGCTCGTATTGTCGCATATCGTCGGCTCTGACCTCGACGGCATCTCGCGGCACCAGTCGCCGCACCTGCCCCGCCGTCAGCAGCGGATAATGGCGTGTATCGGTGAGAGCGGCACCCACTTCCCAGCACTCCTCCTCGCTGGTGATCCACATGTCGGTCCGAAAACGCCTGAGATCGACCGCCCACGAGTAGGTCCGAAGCGTTTTTCGCTCCTTGTTCACATACTCGTGGAAGTACGACATCACCAGCTCGCGCAGGCTACGATAGATCGGATCGCGCCAACGCAGCCAGATGTGATTGCTCTTGGAGATGGCGCCCCAGCAACCATCGCGCCGGAATACGGCGATGACATGGTCGGCGTCGCCATTGGCGGCCATGTCGACCACCAGGGGTGGCTCACCCTGCAGCCACAGCGCGCAGGCGGCGACGAACGCCGCCTCGATGCAATGGGCGCGGCGATGACGCAGCACCCGGCGGACCGAGAACAGCGTATCGCCCTGTTCCTCGAAATTGGCCTCGAGCTCGACCAGGAACTCCTGGATGCGCCGCGGGGTGGTGAGCGACCGCAAGAGGCGCCCCTCCTCGGCGGTCAGGCCCAACTCGGCCGGCTTGGGCTGGCGCTTGGCAACACGCATGGGACGCCAAAAGTCCCCTGTCACGCGCCGAATGACAACGACGAAAACAAATGGGCGGTTGGTGGAGCTGAGGGGGATCGAACCCCTGACCTCCTCATTGCGAACGAGGCGCTCTCCCAGCTGAGCTACAGCCCCCCATCAACCGACTTAATATGGACGACTTCGACTATCCATATAGGACTACAAAAGGGCCCAGGGAAGGCGCGGATAATGGTTGGCAGGTCTCATGTCAAGCAAACCGGCCTGTGTTAGCGTCGTACCCTTAGCATTCCTGGCCCAAACGTCGAAGGAGAGCCAGCTGTGGCACTGAGCGACAAGAAAACCGTCCATTCGAACGCCGCCCCCAAGGCGCTCGGTCCTTATGCGCAGGCGATCGTCGCCAACGGCATGGTGTACTGCGCCGGGCAGATCCCGCTCGATCCGCAAACCGGTGATTTGGTCGCAGGCGGCATCGGCGAGCAAACCCATCAGGTGCTGAAGAACCTTCGGGCCGTGCTCAAGGCGGCGGGAAGCGATCTCGATCGTGCCGTCAAGACCACGGTGTTCCTGAAGAGCATGGACAGTTTCACGGCCATGAACGAGGTCTATGGCCGGCCGGAATATTTCGGCGCTCATCCGCCGGCGCGCTCCACCGTCGAGGTCGCCCGCCTGCCGCGCGACGTGCTGGTCGAGATCGAAGTGGTGGCGCTGGCCTAGGCGATGATGACCTTCATCGCCTGGATCCTGGGTCTCGGCACGCTGGCACTGCTGGCGCTCTTCATCGGGCACCTGCTGCTGGCGCTGGTCCTGATCATTCCGACCTGGCGCATCTGCACGCGCGCCGGCTTCTCCGGCGCGCTGTCGTTGTTTCATCTCGTGCCGATCATCGGTTGGCTGATCGTCATGGCCATTCTCGCCTTCAGCCCGTGGCCGAGCGGCGAAGCGTCGCCGGGAAGGCGTTGACGCGATGGGCGTCGAGATCGCCGCCTTGATGAGCTTCTTCGGCTTGACGAGTGCCTTTGCCGTCATCGCGGCGGTGCTCGCCGCCTGGACGGCCTGGCGCATCGTCGAAAAGGCGGGCTTCCCGGGATGGATGGGCTTGGCGGCCGTGCTGCTCACGCTGACCGGCATCGCTTCCATCGTGCCTCTGGTGCTGCTCTGGGTCTTCGCCTACATGCGCTGGCCAAGAGACGACCCGGGCCGCATCGCCATGCAGGGGGCGGCGCAGGGCGCTGCGACGAGCACGGCCGGCAGCCCTGCCCGGCCGCCGATGCCCGCCCTCGCGTCGCCGCCCATGTCGCTGACCGATCGGCGGAACTGGCGGCTCAGCGGCAAGCTTCCCTCCGGCGGAGATGTGACCTTCAATGTCGGTGACGGAGCGTCGACTTATGTCCTGACTGGCGCGCCAAATCCCAAGGCCGGCGAGCTCTCCGTGCCGGATCCGTCAGTCGGCCAGCCGCACGCTCGTCTGTTGAGCACGGCGGGCCGCCTCGGCCTGGCGGACCTCGGCAGCGGCGAAACCTTCATCGACGGAGCGCGGTTGCTGCCCGAGCACGGTGCGCGCGATATCAGCGCAGCCCGGATCATCCGCTTGGGCAACGTCGAGCTGGCATTGTCGAGGCCCTGATCATGCGGCTGCCTGATCATGCGGCTGCCTGATCATGCGGCTGAAAGAGGCTTGTGATTGGCAACTGCCGCCGAGTAGGGTGCGCGGCCGGCGCGACGCCGGCGTCATGAATTCGGAGATGCGGAGAGGCGATGATCTCGCTGGCGCTTCTGATCTATAAGATCCTCGATATCTATTCCTGGATCATCATTGCGAGCGCGATCCTGAGCTGGTTGGTCGCTTTCGGCGTTGTGAACATGCGCAACCAGTTCATTCGCGTGGTGGTCGATTTCCTCTATCGCATCACCGAGCCGGTCCTGCGGCCGATCCGTCGCGTCCTGCCGAACCTGGGAGGCATCGATATCTCGCCGGTGATCGCACTTTTGCTGATCATCTTCCTGCAACATCTGATCAGGGAATATGTGATCGGCTTCTAGGGTGCCGGCTTCTAGGGTGTCTTCTGGCGATCCCGCCTTTTTGCGCCGCACGGAAAACCGGGTGATGATCGAGCTGCGCGTTCAGCCTCGGGCCCGACGCACCATTCTGGATTGCAGTGCCGAGGGCGCGCTGAAAGCGATGGTCACGGCGCCCGCGGAGGACGGCAAAGCCAATGCGGCCGTGATCGATCTCCTGGCACACGAATGGCATCTGCCGAAATCGGCCTTCGAGGTGACGCGTGGCGCGACCAACCGCCGGAAGGTCTTGGGCATATCCGGGGAGCCCGCGGCCATCGCCGAGCGTATTGCGGCATGGCTGCGGCAACGAGAGAGGGATCGTGACTGAGGCAAAGTTGATCGATGGCAAGGCCTTCGCCGCCCGTTTGCGCGAACGCGTGGGGCAGGGCGTCGCAGAGCTGGTGGCCAAGGGCGGACCGACGCCCGGCCTCGCGACCGTATTGGTTGGCGCGGATCCGGCGAGCCAGGTCTATGTGCGCAGCAAGGGCAAATTAGCCGCGGAGCTCGGCATGGCGAGCTTCGATCATCGGTTGTCGGCGGAGACGTCGGAAGCCGACTTGCTGGCGTTGATCGGGCGCTTGAATGCCGATCCCGCCATTCACGGCATCCTGGTGCAGTTGCCGCTGCCCAAGCATATCAACACGGCCGACGTGCTGCTGGCCATCGATCCGGCCAAGGATGTCGACGGCTTCCATCCCTACAATGTCGGTCGACTGGGGTCGATCGCGCCTGGTGGGCCGCTCGATTTTCCGGTGCCTTGCACGCCGCTTGGCGTGTCGATGCTGTTGCACGAGCTGCTGGGATCGCTGGCCGGTCTGCAGGCGGTGGTGATCGGGCGGTCGAATCTGGTCGGTCGGCCGGTCGCGCAGCTGCTGCTGCGGCTGGACTGCACGGTGAGCATCGCCCACTCCCGCACACGCGACCTTCCGAGCCTCTGCCGGCAGGCCGACATCCTGGTGGTGGCGATCGGGCGGCCGGAATTCGTGCGCGGCGACTGGATCAAGCCGGGCGCCGCGGTGATCGATGTGGGCATCAATCGTCTTCCGGCCGACAACGGCAAGAGCCGCCTGGTGGGCGATGTCGCCTTTGCCGAGGCGCTTCCTGTTGCCGGCCAGCTCACGCCCGTGCCTGGCGGGGTCGGCCCCATGACGGTGGCGTGCCTGATGTTCAACACGCTGCAGGCGGCGCGACGCACCGTGGGCTTGGCAGTGAGCGAGGCGGACACCGCCCGGTGAATTGCGACTCGATCAGCTCACGATAGCCGCAGAGCGCGCCTCGGCGTTGCCGGCTGCAGCCAGGCGGTCGAGGGTTGCCTTCAAGCCCGTCGTGTCGGGGCAAATGATCAGCTTGGTGGCGCGTCCCCATCGCAGATGCAGGATGTGGACGCCGCTGTTGTGGGTGCGAACGCCATCGGTGCCCGAGTTGGTTTCGTCCCATTCCACAAGCACCAGCGTGTTCCAGGGGCCGCCACCGACCCAGATGCGCCGCAGATCGAACTTGATGTCGGGCAATAGCCGGTAAAGCCGCCCGTACCACTGTCGTGTCGCCGGCAGCGTGGTTCGCGATCCGCCGAGTGCATGGTCGCCCAGGAACGAATGCTCGAAGCGCCGGGCGAACAATCGAAGCACCGGTTCGGCATCGCCGCGGTTGACCGCATCGAACAGCGCCCTCACGCGGCTGCGAACGATCGAATGGTACATCCGCGACCTACGTTCAATGTTTGAATGATGATAGGGAATTGAGTTCAATCATTCAACTTGATAACTTTTGGGCATGGAAAGAACGAGCTTTGCCGACATGCGCTGCTCGCTGGCGCGCGGCCTCGAGATGATCGGCGACTGGTGGTCGCCGCTGATCGTCAGAGACCTGTTCCTGGAGGTGAGGCGGTTCGACGAGCTGGTCGAGGACCTCGGCATATCGCGCAATCTCTTGACCATGCGGCTGCGGTCGCTGGTCGAGAATGGCGTGGTCGAGCGGGCCGCCTATCGTCAGCGACCAATACGGTACGAATACCGTCTGACCGAGGCCGGCCTCGATCTCGTCCCGGCCATCCTTGCATTGACCGCGTGGGGTGACCGCTGGGCGCGCCCGAGAGAAGGCAGCCCGATCCTCTTCGTCCATAAGGCCTGCGGACATCGATTTCGGCCGCAGGTGACCTGCTCGGCGTGCGGCGAGGCGATTGCGGCGGCCGCGGTGAAAGCCGTGCCCGGCCCAGGCGGCGCAGCGAAGCGGGGAACGAAGCTGGTGGCGCAGCGCCTGCGCGCGTCGACGGCCTAGTTCTTCAGCATACCGGCGACCAGGGCCGTCACGTTATGGCGCATCATGGCCTCATACGTCGCTGCAAGGCCATCGGGTGACGACAAGGCGTCGCTGTAGAGGCGTGAACCCACAACGCCGCCCGATTCACGCGCGATCTCCTGGATCAGGGTGGGATTGGTCATGTTCTCGATGAACAGCGCCTTGATCTTCTGCTCGCGCACCAGGCGGATCAGGGCCGCGACATCGCGGGCCGACGGCTCGCTTTCGGTGTTGTAGCCGCGCGGCGCCTCGAACTGCACGCCGTAGGCCTGGGCGAAATAGCGAAACGAATCGTGGCCGGTGATGGCCTTGCGCTGCGCAGACGGCACCTTGGCGATCTCCGCCCTGATCCACTCGTCGAGCAGGGCGAGGCGCTGGTCGTAGCCGCGGGCGCGCTCGCGGTAGTAGGCGGCGTTGATCGAGTCGGCGGCAGCCAGGCCGTCGGCAATGTTGGCGACGTAGCGGCGCGTGCGCGAGACATCCTGCCAGCAATGCGGGTCGGCGCCGTGATCGTGCCCATGTGAGGATTGGGCCTCCAGGGTCGGCACGCCTTGGGTCGCCACGACCGCGCGGCCGGTGAAAGGGGCTGCCTTGGCGAGCCGGTCCATCCAGCCTTCGAAGCCCAGCCCATTGCTGACCAGCGCCTGGGCGACGGCGAGCGTGCGCGCGTCGCCTGGTTTGGGCTGGTAGGTGTGGGCGTTGGTATCAGGGCCCACCAGGACGGCCAGATCGACACGATCGCCAGCGATCTCGAAGACCAGGTTGCCCAGGATGGAGAAGGTCGCCACCACCTTCGGTTTGCTCTGGGCGGAAGCCGGCAGGGCGGCAACCAACAGCACTGCTGCGGCAAGGAAGCGACGAAACATCACGTTATAATATTACGTTATAGAGGGAAGTCGAGCCAGTGCGGCGAATGGCCGGTCGCTTCGAAGAAGCGCAACAGATCGGCCGAGGCGAGTGCCGTGGTCATGGTGTTGACCAGAGGATGGACATTGACCGCCGCCCCGCCAGCGAGGGCTCGATCCAGCGCCAGCCGCACGATCCGCTCATGATCGTTGATCAGGGCGAGCGGCGTCACTGACCCCGGCTCGACCCCGAGATGGCGCTTGAGCCGTTGCGGGCTGCCGAAGGAAAGCCGGCCGGCGCCCAGCGTCTCGCCCAGCCGCTTGAGGTCGATAGGGCGGTCCTCCAGGGCTACCACCAGCCACATCTCCTCCTTCTTGTTGCGCAGGAAGAGGTTCTTGACGTGATGGCCGGGCAGGTTGCCACGCAGCGCCTTGGCCTCCTCGACGGTGAAGACCGGCGAATGCTGGACGGTGTGCCGGGTGATGCCGAGCTGATCGAGGCGGCCGAATAATTGTTGCGGGCTGATCATCGGCGGGATTTATAGGGTTGGATGAAGGGCATCGTTCTGTCCGGCGGCAGCGGCACGCGGCTTTACCCGATGACGCGGGCTGCCAACAAGCAGCTCCTGCCGATCTACAACAAGCCGATGGTGTACTATCCGTTCAGCACGCTGATGCTGGCGGGCTGTCGCGAGATCCTCATCGTCGTCAATCCGCAGGACGAGGCCTCCTATCGGCGCTTGTTCGGGGACGGCAGCCAATGGGGAATCGAGATCCGCTATGCCGTCCAGCCCAAGCCTGGCGGCATTGCCGAGGTCTTCCTGATCGGTCGTGACTTCATCGGCGACGACCGGGTCGGACTGATCCTGGGAGACAATCTGTTCTACGGCGACGCGCTTCCGGCCATGGCCGAGCGCGGCGCCAAGGCCCGTGGCGCAGTGATCTACGCCTACTGGGTGTCGCAGCCGCAGGCCTACGGTGTCGTCGAGTTCGATGCCCAGGAGCGGCCGATCAACATCGTCGAGAAGCCCAAGGAACCGCGCTCGAACTGGGCGGTCACCGGTCTCTATTTCTACGATGCGGATGTCTGCGACGTCGTTCCCAAGCTCACGCGATCAGCGCGCGGCGAACTCGAGATCACCGACGTAAACATGCACTACCTCAGGCAAGGTCGCCTCACGGTCGAGAAGCTGGGGCGCGGCTATGCCTGGCTCGATACCGGCACTCATGACGACCTTTTGGAGGCGTCAGAGTTTGTGCGCTCGATCCAGCACCGGCAAGGGTTGCTGATCGGATGCCTGGAGGAGATCGCCTATACGAAGGACTTCATCTCGGCGGACGACTTGCGTCGTTTGGCGGCACACTACGAAAAGACCGCTTATGGGCGGTATTTGATGCGGCTGATCGACGAACAAGATGGAAAGCAAATGCGTGCTCTTGCGCGTTCTTCCCAATGAGACGGCATCGGAGATTTACCACCAGATCAGGCGCCATCT
>Ga0081455_10003292_pt1 | contig 18688 bp, 16 predicted proteins | sample TabmetS3T2R1_FD_70207 | JGI IMG/M metagenome (GOLD analysis project Ga0081455, IMG submission 70207) | Tabebuia heterophylla rhizosphere microbial communities from the University of Puerto Rico - S3T2R1 | ecosystem: Host-associated > Plants > Roots > Rhizosphere ... | reverse complement strand
GGCGACCGCGGAGAACGTGCTGGCGGCGGTGGAAGCACAACGGTCGACGTGGCAGAGCTGGCATGTCCGCGCCGAAGCCCAACGCCACCTCCGGGGTGTCCAGGTTCCCACCGAGAAAGTTGATCAACTGGTGGAGCTGCTCGTCGATGACGTGTTGCAGACCCGATCGGTGGCCCTGACCTGGCCAGACGACGACATCAGCGAGCCGGAGACTTTGCGGCGGGCAGACGGTTCCAGCGTGTACACCGTGTCCGGATCCGGGCTGTTCACCTCCGCCCGGATCTTGGAAGCCGAGCAGCGACTGGTTGCGACCGCCGGCCGCACCGACGGTCGGGTCCTGGACGCGAGCACGGTGGAGCTTGCGCTGCTGGAGGCAGCCGCCAACGGGAACGCCTTGGATGCCGGGCAAGCCGCGCTGGTTCGCGTCATGTGCACCTCCGGGTGGCGGCTGCAGCTCGCGATCGCCCCGGCCGGCGCCGGTAAAACCACCGCGATGTCCACCCTGGCACGAGCATGGACCGACAGCGGCGGCCAGGTAATCGGGCTAGCGCCCTCAGCCGCCGCAGCTGCGCAGCTCCGCGACGCCACCAATGCGCCAGCCGAAACGTTGGCGAAACTCACCTGGTCCATTGATCACGGTGACCTACCCGATTGGGCCGAACGCATCGACTGGTCGACGTTGGTGATCATCGACGAAGCCGGGATGGCCGACACCCTCTCGTTGAGTACCGCTGTGGACTTCATCATCGGCCGCGGCGGCAGTGTCCGGCTGATCGGTGATGATCAACAACTAGCGGCCATCGGCGCCGGCGGCGTCCTGCGAGATATCCAAGCCAGTCATGGAGCGGTCCGACTGACCGAACTGCACCGGTTCACCGACCCGGCCGAGGCCGCCGCCACCCTCGCCCTTCGCGACGGCCGGCCCGAGGCGCTCGGGTTCTACCTGGACCGAGGACGCGTCCACGTCGGAGACCCCACCACGTGTCTCGCTTCCGTCTTCAACGCCTGGCAGACCGATCGCAGCCGCGGCTTGGATGCGATCATGCTGGCGCCGACTCGAGAGCTGGTCCGCCGGCTCAACCAACGCGCCCAAGATCACCGTCTCGCCGGTAATGAGCCAGGCCGGCAGGTTGAGTTGGCCGATGGCAACCGAGCCAGTGTCGGCGATCTGATCATCACCCGCAGAAATGACCGCCGACTCCGAATCAGCGCAACCAACTGGGTCAAGAACGGCGACCGATGGACCGTCCTGCAATCGACAAGCAGGGGCGGTATGAGGGTGCGGCATGTACGGAACGGCCGCACCGTCACCCTGCCCGCCGACTACGTCTCGACCGCTGCCGAATTGGGGTACGCGACCACCGTGCACACCGCGCAAGGTGTCACTGCGGACACTATGCATGGCGTGGTGACCGGTGGAGAGTCCCGGCAGCAGCTCTACACCATGTTGACCCGCGGCCGTACCGCCAACCACGTCTACGTTTCGGTCGTCGGCGACGGCGACCCGCACACGGTGCTGCACCCCGACAACGTTCACCTTCGGACCGCCACCGAGCTGCTCGAAGGGGTCCTTGGCCGAGACGGCAGTCCACGATCGGCCAGCACCCTGCAGCGAGAACAACACGATCCTGCCGTCCGGCTCGGCGCTGCTGCCGCCCGCTACCTCGACGCCCTCCACGTCGCCGCCGAACACCTTGCCGGTTCAGACGTGGTTGCCAACCTCGACCAGAACGCCAACCGTATCCTCAACGGCTTGACCGCCGAACCGGCGTGGCCGACCTTGCGCAGCCACCTGCTGTTGTTGGCCGCTGGCGGCGCCGATCCCGTCGATGAACTGCTTTATGCCGCCGAAACCCGGGACCTGACCAGCGCCGATGACCAGGCCGCCGTCATCGACTCGCGGATCCACCAGACCAACGAGGTCGCCGCCGGTGGGCCGCTGCCGTGGCTGCCCGGAATTCCCCACCGGCTGGCCGCCGACCCGAACTGGGGACCATACCTGCATGCGCGATCACAGCTTGTTGCCGCGCTCGCCGACCAAGTCCGCCTCAACCCCGCAGCCGAAGCGCCGGCCTGGGCGGCCCAGCGCCACGGTCCGGTGCCGGCCGAGTTGATCGCCGACATCCAGGTCTGGCGCGCCGCCACCCAGGTCGACCCCAGCGACATGCGACCGACCGGTCCATCCCAACTCGGCCGTGTCGGCCAAATCGTCCAACAGCAACTCGACATGCGCCTAGCCGCCACCGATACCCGTACCGAATGGGAATGGCGGCAACTGGTCGCTGCAGAAGCGCCCAGCGCCACGAGAGACCTATTCATGCCGGAGCTGGCTGGAAGGCTAAGCGACCTCACCCGGGCCGGCTTCAACGCCGCCCGCCTCCTGCGGTCGGCGGCGGCCGCGGGACCGCTACCCGACGATCACCCCGCTGCGGCCCTCTGGTGGCGCATCCTCGACCAGCTACCGCAAACCCGACTCCCAACTCACAACGCTATCCAACCGACCAGGCGCACGACCGCGTCGGCGCCCCGGCCGCGCTCCACACCGCCTCGGGCGCTCGGCCCCAGCCGCTGACCGGAGAGCAAGCGCGGACCGGCGGTCAAGCCCGTGCCCCTTCTCCGTGGAGCGCATGATCTCGGAGTGACGTTCTCAACACGGCCTACGGGCAGAACGCCTTGTAACGCTCGGCGTGTGACTCGTGGTCCTATACTCCGGCCATGGTGAACGCGCAGTTCGACCGGATTACGGTCAATCCAGATCGCCTCGGCGGCAAGCCGTGCATCAGAGACCTGCGCATCTCAGTCGGCATGGTGGTACAAATGGTCGCGGCCGGCAAGACAATCGATGAGATCCTCGCCGAGTACCCATACCTAGAAGCCGAGGACGTCAAGCAGGCACTCGCCTATTCCGCTGCTCTTGCTGAAAACGAATACCACCTGGTGCTGCGGCCATCCGCGTGAGATTCCTGGTCGACGAGAACCTGTCTCCGCGGCTGTGTGGGCTTTTCACCGCTGAGAGCGACGCGGCGCAGCATGTCCATGAAGTCATCGGTTCTGGCGCAAGCGATCACGAAGTCATGCAGTACGCGATTGATCGCGGAGCAGTGATCATCACTGCTGACACGGATTTCGGGGCATTGCTGGTCCAGGGTGGGAGGACCGAGCCGTCGGTCATTTTGGTGCGAGAGCTTCTATCCTTGCCCGTCGCGAGCCAAGGCCGATTGCTTGCGGCCAACCTTGATCAAGTTCGTGAAGTATTGATCACCGGGGCTATCGTCGTCTTCTCTCTGGACGACATCCGCGTACGTCCGCTCCCCCTTGCGCCACACTCCTAATGCACAGGTAACCGGGCGATAGCCAACGCTCGAGGGCTGGCACATAGAGTCCGTATGCAGCCTGGCCACGTGACCTCGACGCTGTCACGATGCTGTCACGCACCGCTCACACTTGCCCCCAACTCGTGCTCATTAGCCCCAGACATCCACGCTCAGCAGCCGTGAATGGGCAGGGTGTCCTTGCCGTTTCAGTCACTCCGTAGGTTGTGGGTTCGAGTCCCACGGGGCCCACTCTGACTAGGTCATTTAGGTCACGCCGAGTCCTGTAGGCACAGTTTAGGCACAACTTATGATCCGCGGCCTAACTCAATAAGCAGAAACTCCCAGAAGTCTGGACTTGTAGTTAGGCGCTCCGCCAGCACCACACCCATCGCAGCGCCGGACGGTGCCACGTCCAACTGTGCCCAAGGGAAGAGCCGACGCGGATCAGCGATCTGAGGCCGACCATCGGGACTTGTCCGCCTGCCCATCCGGCTGCTCCGATGGCGGCGATGCGTGTTCTGTCGGTCATCCCTTGACTCCTCCTGAGGTCAGGCCGGCGATGAACCACCGTTGGAAGGCGACGAAGATGGTAAGTACGGGAACGAAGGCGACGATGATGAAAGCCGAGAACAGCCCCCAGAAGTTCCCGAATCCGGTAGTGATGTAGCGGACGATGCCGTTTTGGACGGTCTTCATGTCCTCTGTGGTGGCGAGGACGGTGCCCACGAGGTAGTCATTCCACACGAACACGAAGATGAAGATAGCGATGGCGGCGATGCCGGGGCGGATCAGGGGGATAATGATGTGCCACAGGATCTGGAGCCGGGTGCATCCGTCAATGGCGGCAGCCTCTTCGATCCCTACTGAGATGTTTTCGATGAAGTTGCGCAGAAACAGGATGCTCTGTCCGCAGATGATCGCGGTATAGACAACGATCAACATGGGGTAGGTGTTGATCAGCGCGGTCTTGACGAACATGGAGTACAGCGCGATGAAGACGACTATGGCTGGGACCATCGACAAGACCAAAATTCCGGTCATCAGCGTTTCCATGCGGCGACTGCGGTATCTCGTAGCGACATAGGCGGCAGGGATACAGATCGCGAGAGCCAGCACGATGGATCCGCCTGCGTAGATGAGGGAGTTGACGAAGAATCGGATGTTCGTTGGGGTGAGAAGGCCGATGTAGTTGTCGAAGGAGATCGGGCTCGGGATCCACTCCGGCGGGAACTTGATGGTGTCGGCTTCGGGTTTCAGCGACGTGGAAACGATCCAGACGACTGGTGGGAGGACGATCAGCGCAGATATAGCGATGTAAACCCAGGTTGAGATCGTTGGGAGGACCGACCTGGAACGACGGCGGCGGCTCGCCGCGGTGGCGGTGGCGGTGGTCACAGGCTTTCCTTACGTCGGAACCGAATGACGGCGAGGGTGAGGACGAGGTTGAGGGTGAAGAGGAGAATGGCGGTCGCCGAGGCCCCGGACAAGTTGAAGTCGTTGAAGGTCTGGTTGAACACTCGCATCGAGAGGGTCTCCGTCGCCCGGAGCGGTCCGCCGCGCGTAGTCACCAAGATGATGGTGACCATCTGCACGTAGAGCATCAGCAGGACGACTACGACGGAGACGATGGTGTTGCGCAGAAACGGCAGCGTGATGTTGACGAAGTCGTGCCACAGTCCACCCCCGTCGACCTTGAGGCTTTCGCGGAGCTCCTCGGGGATGGTTTGGAGAGCGCCGAGGAAGAGCAGCATCGCCTGCGGATACGACCACCAAGCCGTGATGAGCGTCACGGCCAGCAGAGCGGTCGTTGGCGAGGAAAAAACGTCGGTGGGACCGAAACCGAGTGACGTGGTGATGGCGGTGGCGGGTCCGAAGTTGGGGTTGAGGAACCACAGCCAAATGGTTCCGACGGTGGCCTGCGACATCAGCCAGGTGAGGAGAAAGAGGCTGCGAACGCTGCGCTTGAACCGGTGCAGGCTGTTCAGCACGATCGCGGACAACAGACCAGCCGGCAGGGCAATGATCAGCGCCCCTAGCGAGAAGACCAGGGTAGTTCTGATGCTATTGGGCAGGTTTGGATCCGAAAGTAGTTCGACGAAGGAGTTGAGACCGGAGAACTCTCCGATCTGGTAGTACTTCGTCTCGTGCAGCGCTGTCCATGCCGTGTAGAACAGCGGCCCGATGAAGACGAACAAGAAGACAGCGCTGACCGGTAACACGTAAAGCCAGACCCGACGGTCTTCGCGTCGGCGACGGATCACCTCCACCTTGCTGGTGGGAGGCGCCTCGGGAGCCTGAGTGCGCGGCGAACTTGCAATGGACATGATGTGATGTCTCTCTTCCCCGGGGAGCCCGGCTGCGCGGGGTCCCCGGATGGTTGGCCGAGGCTACTTGTTGGCCGCGTCTTGCGCGGACGTGATGAAGTCGCTACCTGACTTCTTGTTCAGGTACAGGTCCTGCCCGGCTTGGGAGAGCCCAGTGGCAACGGCGATCCAGTCGTCGGCGTAGGTGTGCGGCTCGCTGTTGCTCTTGACATACTCGGCGATCTTGTTGACCGTTTTGGCTTCCGGGGTCGAGAAGAATGCTTCGTCGTAGGTTGCGGCGCGGGTGGGGACCTCGCCGCCGGTCGCCATCACGGCAGCGGCTTTGGGACCGGTCATGTATTCGATGAATTTCCAGGCCGCGTCGGCATGCTCACTGTCGGCACCGATACCCAGGGTCCATCCGATGGTGGCGCCGGTGTCGTCCCCGGTCGACGCCGTAGGCAGGGAGGTCCACTTCACGTCGGGGTTCTGAGACGCCATGGTGACGATTCGCTCAGTGCCGAGCACAGTCATCGCGACGGTCCCGTTGGCTAACCCGTCGGCGACCGTGCCGTAGGTGTCTGAGGTCACGCTGCTCGCGAGGGCTCCGGCATCCCGTAGATCGGCCAGGAAGTTGCCGAACTCGATGCCTTTCTCGGTCGCGAAGTCGGCCTTACCCTCGGCATTCCAGATCGGCTGGTCGACCTGACTCATGAAGCAGTCGAAGAAGGTGGCGATGATCGCGGAGTTGTCGGCGTCTGAGAATCCGGTGCCGAAGCCGGTGACGCCAGCTTTGGCTGCCTTCCCGGCCACCGTCACAACCTCGTCATAGGTCTTGGGTACCTCGACGCCGAGTTGCTTGAGGACCTTCTCGTTGTAATAGAACGCACACGTGCGGTACTCGTACGGGACCGCAACCTGCCCGTCCGGGCCAGCAAGCGTGTCGATCGGACGGAGCCAATCTGTGATTTCAGACGCCGCCGCCGGCAGCGGCGAGTAAGCCCCCGCGGCCGCCATCTGCGGCACCTGCGGAGTGAACATCTTGAACACGTCCGGTGCCTGCCCGGCAGCCGCAGCCTGCGGCAGCCGATTGAGCATGTCTCCCAAGGACACCACCGCAAGCTCCACCTTGATGTCCGGGTTGGCCGCCTCGAAGTTCGCCAGGTTCTCCTTCAACGCCTTCGCCCGCGGATTGTCCTGACTCGGGTCCAGAAAGTCCCAATAGGTCAGCGTGACCGGCCCCTCGGACTCAGAAGCCGACCCGGAGCACCCGGTGGCCAACAAGCTCGCCGCCGCCGCCAGCGCAACGGCAAAGCGCCATCGTTTCTTGATCATGTCCTCTCCAATGAGATCGATTGCTGAGATCGGTTGCAGCGAAACCCTAGAGCACGGACGATCCGCTGTCAAGGCCGCGACCGTAGCTGCCACGGTCGCCAGATGGGCGGCAGCGGGTCTTAAGCGTTAATCGGCGTCCAACGCCCAGGCTCGAGGTCGACGCGCGCTGATTGCAGCCTGGCAGGAGCTGGTGAGATAACCGACTCTCCAAGAAGCCCGGGGCGGTTCAGTTCCTGGCCGGTCGAGCTCGTCCCGGGCTCTGGCCCTACGAGCCGTCATCGGCAGCCGGTCCAGGTCAGTGCGTGCTGCCTGGGGCCGATCTGGTACGAGACGCTTTCGGGGTGCGCCACCCGGCGAGACGAATCGCACCCGGGTCGAAGACTTTGCGAGCGCTGTGATCGTCTCTCTGAATAGGATCGGTTGCTGAGATCGATTGCAGTTGCAGCAGGCAGCATGCGACTATCTGTCAATCACGTTCTTGACCAGAGGGGACACAGGTGTTCACCAAGCTTGCGACACTGCGCACGATCGACGAGTCAGGCGCTGTGCTCATCGTTCGGCTGCCCGACGCGGATAGTGCGGAGCGCGTCGCGCATGCCGCGATCGAGGGCGGGTTCCGCGCCCTGGAGATCACGCTCTCCATCCCAAGGGCCGTCGAGCTCATCCGACGGTTGGCCACCCGGTACGCACCGGACGGTGTCGCCGTGGGAGCGGGAACAGTCCTCGACGGCTACGCGGCGTACGAGTGCATCCGAGCCGGTGCGGCCTTCTTGGTCAGCCCACAGCTCAACCCCGAGATGATTCGGGTCGCCAACCGCTACCAGGTTCCGACGATCAGCGGGGCCTTCACCCCGACCGAGATGCTCGAGACCGCTGAGGCGGGTGCGGATATCGTCAAGATATTCCCGACCGAGAACGCGGGTATCCCCTACGCCAAGGCCATGCTCGCGCCGCTGGCGCACCTGCCGATCATGCCCGCCGGCGGAGTGACTGTCGAGAACGTCAAGGAGTGGTTCGCCGCGGGCGTGGCAGGCGTGGGTGTGGGAAGCGCCATCACCAAGGCGTGGCAGCCTGACGGTGACTTCACCCGGGTGACCGCCGCTGCCCGCGACTTCCTGATGGCGGTGCGGGACGCGCGCGGATGAACGCGCCGACCCTGCGCATCGTCATCGGCACAGCGGGCTCCGGCAAGTCGACGATTGCCCAGCGCCTCGCCCGGCAGCATGGCGCCGCGTACCTCGACAAGGACACGATGAGCGCGCGGTTCGTCGACGCCGCCCTGGTGTCGGCCGGATACGACCCCGGCGACCGCGAGGCCAACCCGTTCTACCGCGACAACATCCTGCCCCTTGAGTACGACTCGCTGCTCGACGTCGCCGGGGCCAACCTCCGCCTCGGTTTGCCCGTGGTCGTCGACGCACCCTTCAGCCCCTACCTGTCCGACCCCACCTTCATCACCGCCGCCGCGGAGCGCTTCGACTGGCCGCCGATCGACGTGGAGGTGATACAAGTCCACGTCTCCCCGAAGACGCTGCAGGACCGGCTGCGCAAGCGTGGCCTCGAGCGCGACCAGGTCAAGCTCGCCCACTGGGACGAGTACTGGTCCGTGCACGGCGGGCTGCGGTGCGCGTGGACCGGCGTACGGCTGTCAGAGCTCTCCAACGACGCGCAGGAGGCGGAGACCGCCTCGGACCTGCCGGGCCTCCCGATTGACCTCGAGCACGGAGGACGCGACACGGACGCAGGCACCCGATGATCAGCGGAACGACCACCCTCGTCGCCCACCTGGGCTACCCCACGCACACGTTCACGTCGTCGCTGATCTGCAACCCCTGGTTCGAGAACAACGGCATCGACGCCGTCGTCGTCCCGATGGGGATCAAGGCCGAGGACTACCCGGACTTCTTCCGATCAGTCTTCACCCTCACCAACATCCGCGGTGCCCTGGTCACCATGCCGCACAAGGTCACCACCCTGGAGCTGGTGGACGAAATCAGCCCGACCGCCGCGATCGCGGGCGCGACGAACGCCGTCCTGCGACGGGAGGACGGGTCGCTCCTCGCCGACCAGTTCGACGGCGCCGGCTTCGTCCGCGGCATGCTGCGCAAAGGATTCGAGCCCTCCGGGAAACGCGCGCTGGTCGTCGGCAACGGCGGGGTCGGTTCTTCGATCGCTGCCTCGCTGGCCGGCATCGGCCTCGCCGAAATCGGCCTGCTCGATCCCAACGCAGCCGCATCTGAAGCACTCGCCCAGCGCATCAACGTGCACTACCCAGACGTAAAAATCGTGATGGGCTCGAAGGATCCCGAGGGCTACGACCTGATCGTGAACGCCACCCCCATCGGGATGAACGACGACGATCCCTTGCCCGTCGACGTCGACCGCGTCGCCCCCGGTTCGTACGTCGGAGATGTGGTGCTCAAGACCAACATCACCCCGTTCCTGCAGGCCGCCAAGGACAAAGGCTGCACAATCCAGGTCGGCACCGACATGTTGTTCGAGCTGATTCCCGCCTACCTGGAGTTCTTCGGCTTCAAAGGCGCCACACCCGACGAGCTGCGCGCAGCTGCGCAGCGACCGTAACGACCACGGCTTGCGGAAAATGTTATGTCTACCAAGTTCGGCCCCTGTTAATCCCTAGTTGGAGGAGTGTGCGCGATGAGAGCTTTGGTCAGTGGTGGAACTAGCGGCATAGGCGCGGCTACATGTGTGAGGCTCGCAGAGGCGGCTCTTGCTCGGGGCGCACAGCCGCAGATCGCGGTGTGTGGACATAAGAAGACCACGACTCAAGAAGAGGTTGTCCGCTCAATTCAGTCGCTGGGCGGTACTGCCATCGCGCTGGTGGGCGACATCGGTGATCCCGACGTGCCAGGTCAGCTTGTGGAAGCTGCAGTAGCCGAATTCGGTGGCCTGGACGGGTTGGTCGCCAATGCTGGGATCGCTAGCCCGGCGCAAATATGCGACCTGTCTGTCGAGGACTGGGACCGTATGTTCGCGGTCAACGTCCGCGCCGCGTGGCTTCTGGCCAAAGCAAGCTACCCGCATCTGAAGCGTAGTCGCGGTTCGGCTTGTTTCACTTCCTCAATGTCTGGTCAGCAACCGCATGCCGGATCAGGTGCTTACAGCCCCAGCAAAGCTGCTTTGACCATGCTGGCCCAGACGCTCGCTTTGGAGTGGGCGCCTGACGGCATTCGTGCGAATGTGGTGTCCCCAGGGATGACTCATACACGGATGACGGAGAAAATGTATGCCGATCCCCAGATCAAGGAAGCACGGGAAGGTATCATCCCGCTGGCAAGGATTGGGGACCCCACAGACATCGCGAATGTGATCGAGTTTCTTGTCAGCCCGTTGTCGGGCTATGTCACTGGGCAAGACATCTGTGTCGATGGCGGCTTCTCCAAGTCAATCCTCAGCCATATCCCTGGTCGACCCAGCTCCAGCTAAGGCTCGATGTGCTCCGGGGCAGAACCAGCCCGCACCTGTTGATTGAACGGACTGTTGATCGAACGCGGCTGGTGATCGTCGGCGGCGTCTAGCGGCGCCGCGGTCGCGCGGGATCGGTGAGTGCGCCACTACGGCAACGTTGTCGACGATCAATGCTTCGCACACACCGCTGCACTGGAGTCCGTGCTAGGTCAGTCTCCAATTCTGCGACCACCGCGACGAGGAATTGCTTGAGCTGCTTGCTTCAGCTCGGCGTCGCTGGCTTAGGTGCATTCGTCGCGACCTCAATTGTTCGCTCTGGCCGCCCAGTCGGCTCTGCGGCCGGTCGCGCGTCAGCGCGGCCAGGCTGCGCAGATTCAACACCTCGGCGGCGTCGCCGGCTGGACGACGTCACCCGGCTTGGGCGGACCGCACGCAACCTATTCGTCGCCCAACTGGGACTCTGAGTGAACTGAGACCGGCGCCGGGCGGCACCTTTGGCTGCCGGGTCGGCGTCAGGGTTCCGCGTCAACCGCGCGGCCTGATCAACGATCCGACCCTGGCGTTGCGCGCTCGCAGCTCCCGGCCGCCGCGACCTGACGGCTCATGCGGCTGCCCGAGTCCCGCCTTACCGAATTACTCTCCTCGGTCCGGTTTCAGCCGGGGAGGGCGCCCTCTTGGCCGCCGCAGCGATACGGCCATCACCGCAGCCAGTAACCATGTCCTACGTCCAGAAATGCTGCGCACCGGGTACCTCTCACCCGGAGTCAGTTGTCTAACTTCCAGCCTTTGCTTTTGAGATCCTGCATCGCTTGGCTGAACTCCTGGAGGGTGTTTTCTTCGCGAATGATCTCGAGGACAACATTGCTTACTCCGCACGTAGCTTCGACGGCATCGCCCAACCTGTCCCAATCGACCACTCCGGTGCCGATTGGATCATGACCCCAAACATCCAAACCGGTATCGGAGATATGCACGAGACCAACAGATTCGTGGTGCGAGAGCAGACCCGCTACGGCGTCCTCCTCGATGTAGGCGGCGTTGGCGACGTCGTAGACGATCTTCAGCACATCGTCGTTGACCGTGCTGACGATGCCCGCGAGGTCTTCGATGGTGGGCGTGAAGCAGTAGGGGGTGTTTTCCATGAGGAGTCGGGTGCCGGCCTGTTTGGCCAGGGGAATCAGATCGCCCAGACTCTCATACATCCACCCGTAGGTTCTCTCGAGTGAAGGTGGGATCATGGGGCGTCGTGTGCCGGGGGATATCACGACTTCGGGGATATCCCACGCGACAGCCAAGTCAATCACCGACTTAATGTGTTCAATACTCTTGCGGCGCATGTTTGCACCAGGGCTAGCCAGATTGATGTCATATCCACCGGCATTGAGCGATCTGATTCTCGCGCCATAATCACTGAGTCTTGCTTTCATGGCCGAGCGCTCCGTGGTGGACATTTCATCCGGCCAACAATGCGGACAGCTGATCGGAACCTCAAAGGTCTTATATCCATTGTCGACCAGTTCCGCAATTGCATCAATTGCCGTAGACGACCATAGATAGGAGAAAGTGTTGATAATCATGTAGAAACATCCTCTCGGTTGACTGCTGAAAAGATTTATGCCATCAGAAGGCCCAAACGAGCTGGTTGAGCCGGGAACGACGTCGGGTCGTCGCCGTCACTTCTTGGCGTGGCTGCTCCAGACCCGTCCGGGTTGCTCGTCGGTGGGGAGCCCGGCGACGGCGAGGATGCGATCGAGGAGGAGCTGAGTTTTCGCCGCGTCATCCCCGGACGTTAAGGGCGTACCGCGGTCCCGGACACGGTCCAGGAAGTGGTGAACCGCTCCGGCGAATCCGAACGTCTGCGTCGCCGTCGCCCAGCCGAAGGCCTCGGACGACATTTCGCGCACGGTCGTCCCGTCGGGCCGGCTGATCGAGATCCGGTCGGGCGCGGTGACGTTCGCGCTTGCACCGTCTCCGTAGGCGTCGAGCTTCTCGCTCCAGCCGCCGGCGTCGCGGGCCGCCACGAGCACGCCGGAGTGACCGTTGTCGAACCGGACGAGCGCGGCCACGCCGTCCTCCTGCCAGCGGTCCTCACCGGCCGCGTGCGCGCTGACGTCGACGGACTCGCCTCCGCAGTACCAGCGCAGCAGGTCGACCATGTGGATCGCGTTTTCGAACGTGGCGCGGTACTCGGAGCCTGCCCGGTTCTTCTGGGCTACGCAGAAGCTCGCGCCGCTCTCCCCGAAAGCCGCGCGACCGGCCTCGTACACCGGGGCGAAGCGGCGGTTGAAACCGACCATGAGCACCCGTCTGTGTTCTGCGGCCAGCTGAGCAAGAGATTGTGCGTCAGCTGCACTTGTGGCCAGCGGCTTCTCGCAGAAGACGTCAACGCCGGCCTCCAACGAGAGTCGTGTTGCGTAAACATGCTCGGACCGAGGAGTGAGGACGAATAACGCATCCAGCTCTTCTGCGCTGAGCATCGCCTCGACCGTCGGGTATGCACTGCGGAAACCCCAGCGCCGCATCAAGGGCTGTGGATTGTCCTGCCGAGTGACCAGCGCACGCAACGCTACGTCGTCACGTGCCACGAGCGTTGGGAGTTGCGCGATACTGGCGATGTTCCCGGCGCCGGCCACGCCAATGCGAAGCGCGCTACCACTCATCGGGTCGACACGATCTTGGAGAGGATGCTTCTGATGGCCAGGGCGGAGTCCTTGAAACCGACTGCCGGATCGGGGAGGTCTTGAGGATGCCACCGATACTCGTACTCGAGTGTGAGCACGTCATCGTATCCGCGACGCACAAGCTCCTCGATGATGTCTGGCCATGGCACAACGCCGGTGCCTACAACACGTGAGCTGACCGCGCGTTCTTCGGCTTTGACCCGCGCAGTGTCGGAGGCCCGGAATGGCGCATTCGGGTCCTTGAAGACCAGATCTTTGACGTGCACGTGGCCGATGAGGTCACCTTGAACGGCGAAGGCTTCCTGCCAGTTCTCATCATGTGTGAAGGTCAGGTTTGCCTGGTCGTACAGCACCCGCACCGCAAGCGAGTTGACCTCGTTGACGAGACGGGCCGTGTCGGCTGCTGTCTGGGTCATCGTGCCGAAGTGATTCTCGACGCAGAGCATCACGTTGGCGTGCTCTGCTTCCTGAGCAAGGATGCTGAGCGCTGTCCGGAGCTGGTCCCAGTGGGCGGCGTGGTTGGTGTCTCCGGGCTGCCAGGCGCCTGCGTAGACACGGACTCGTGTGGCTCCCACATAGTGCGCGGCGTCGAGGCATCCGCGGAACTCGTCGATGCCTTTTTGCCAGCTTGTCACGTCGACGCTGTTGATGGCGGTGGTGTAGGGGGAGAGCGAAACGATGGGGACACCTTCGGCGTCAGCGAACATGGCTGCCTGCTGTGCGGATTTCTTATCCGACGGTCTGATGGCGGCGGGATAGTCGTCCTGGTAGATGACTTCCGCGGCGTCCAGGCCTGCCGTTTTGAAGAGGCCTAGCGCTTCTTCAAGGTCACGGTCGGGGGTTCCTAGCGTAGATCCGGCGATGATCATGAAAGGGCGGCACTCCTTCTTGCTGGGCGGTTCCATTCCGCCGGTCCAACCAGGTTCGGCGGATTCGTGATTCGGGAACGGTCCACGAGTTCCATCAGTAAGCCCCATGGCGTCAGGAAGTATGTCCACCGGTTGCCGGCGACCGAGGGGCTGTCGGAACCCACCTCTTTTCGGCCACCCAGAACTCGGACGCCCGGGATCGTGTCCAGGTGAGCGATCGCTTGGTCGACGTCGTCGACTACGAAGCACAGGTGATGTCCGCCGCGATCGCTGTGTCGGGGGTGCTCGGTTCTCTGGTCTGTGGTTCGCCACTGAAACAGCTCGATGTTCAGGTTTGGTGGCATCCGCAGCATCGACAGCTCCAGGGCGGCGTCCGACGGCACCTCGAAGTGGACTGGCATGAACGACGCATCGGGGCCGCGATGAGAGCGGTAGAGCTCCTCCGCTCCGAGGACCTCGACAAAGAAGCTCACTGCTTTGTCCAGATCTGGAACTGTGAAAGCAGCATGATCTACGTGCCGAAGCCCAGGCAGCCGTCGTGTCGTCACCGGGCCGGTCCCGTTGACGAGCGAACGACAAGTCGCGGCTGGAGTACTACGTCCTCGACATGGCCGTTCTGTGCTGCGCGTTCAGCGAGGCTGATTGCGAGGCGGCCCATTTCGGCGATGGGTTGCTGTACCGAGGTCAACGGCGGGTTGCTGTGAGCACCGAGCACCAGGCCGTCGAAGCCCACCACAGAGACATCATTCGGAACAGATAGTCCCCGCGAACCGAGCGAGCTGATGAGCCCGAAGGCCACCATGTCGTTCGCCGCGATCACTGCGGTAGGTCGCTGGAACATGCTGACGAGTTCTTCTGCGGCACGTTCGCCGGCCTCCACCCCAATGCTGGCGTTGAGCTCGATTGGAGCCATTCGGTGCAGTCCAGCCAGCTCGCGGTAGGCCCCTCGCCGATCCCCGGCGGTATGTGTTCCCACGATGCCGGAGACGTAGGCGATCGACGTGTGCCCAAGTTCGAGGAGGTGGTCAAACGCCAACTGGATGCCCTTCGCGCTGTCGACGGTCACCGTGGGCACTTGATGGTTGGACTCGACCCGGTCGATGACTACCAGACGCCTTCCGAATCCGAAGGACTCAAACTCGCCAGGATCCACGCTCGCAAAGGGCGCAAGCACCGCGAACGGGGCATACATCGACTGCATGGCGCGGAGATATCCGGCCGTTGCCCCAGCGTCATTCTCCGTGACGCACAACACCAGCTGGTACCCGCGCTCCCGCGCTGCGGCGGTCATGGCCTTCGCGAGCTCCGCGAAGAACGGGTTGATGATGTCGGGGACGATAAGCGGCACCAGAGTGCTGGTCTTGGTCCGGAGGGCTTGAGCAAGCGGACTCATCGTGTAGCCCATCGACGCCGCCACCTGGAGGACATGGTCCCTGGTTTCCTGCTTCACCGCCTCGGGGCGCGAGAACGCTCTCGATACGGTCGACCTGTGAACACCGGCCGCTGCCGCTACTTCATCGATGCTGGGTGTGGACACGGGTCTCCCTTGTCGTCCATTGGCGTACGCGTCCCAAATGACGGTCATGGTCGCTTCCAAATCCCGAATCCCCGGGAGATCCGCGAACCCATCCTCCAACTGCTCGGCCACCTTGTCGACGAAGCGGCCATACAAGGGGTCGCTGTCCACGTCGATCCGCGCGGTCGTAGTGGCGCCGTCGACGGCTGTGAAGGATGCGCTTCCATCCGACCATATCGTTGCGATCCCCGCGGCGCCGATCCGCATGAAGGAGCAGTGCCGCTTGAGCGGCGACCCGGGGAACGCATATCCCACCTCGATGGTGGCGATCCGTCCGTCGGCCGTGGTCAGCGTCATCGAGGCGTAGTCCTCTACGCTGCGGCGGTGCAGCGTCGACGATAGGGCTGCCGTCACCGCTACTTCCTCCGCACCGGCCGAGCGGAGGAAGAGATCCACGAAGTGCGGAGCGAGGTTGACCATGCACCCGCCGCCGGCGCGCTCGACGTCGACCATCCACGGACTGCCGTTGACGAGGTAGCGGTCGGGCGGGCCCGCGATGAACTGAACGCTCTCGTACACCGAGCGGCCGGCCCTCGCCAGCCAGCGGTCGGTCGGACCTCCCCGCTGCACGAGAGGCACGGCGATCGGTACACCGGCAGCGTCCGCGGCCGCCCGGACGTCGACCAGCTCCTGCAACGACACCCCGGCCGGCTTCTCCACGACGAGCGGGATACACCGAGCGACCAAAGCAAGGCAGACCTCGCGCATCACATCGTGCGGGACGAAGACATACGCCAGCTCGGCGTCCCCGTGGGCCGCGAGCACTTCCTCCCAGGACTGGTAGAGAGGCGCGCCCCAGAGATCCGCAAGGTGCTTCGTGCGCGACGGGTCGGGGTCGCTGACCCCCACCACGTCGTGCTGCTCAGCTATCCGGTCTGCGCACAGGGGCATATGCCAGTGCGACGCGCCGAGGATGATCGTCTTGGCCTTGTTCATGTCCGCGAACCACTGCGGCGACGTACCCCATCAGCGAGCTCGCTGGCCCGCAAGGCTTGGCTGCGCCCGACCAACGTACACTCATTAGAGCCAACGACAGCACCAAGAGCCCGGTCATCAGCGTCTCTGTGCGACGGCTGGGGCAGCGAGTCAAAACGTACGCAGTGCGCATGCAGATCGCGTGGGCCAGTGGCCATTAGCTCCCCACTGAGATCGGTTGCTGAGATCGGTTGCAAAAGCAAGGTACCGAACGAGCACCCACGTGTCAACCATCGATCCGACGCCGGCCCGCAGACCCGCCTCACTGCGCCACCTGGTGCAGCCCAAGTCGCCTACATCCCGCGCACACCCAACAGCTTCGCCGGCGCAAACGATGATCAAGCGGCGGGATTGAGCACATGACGGGCCTCGATCGAGCAGACACCGACGCCATCGCTCTCCTCGAGATTTACCCCTCTCCGACATCGAGGCCGGCTACGTCGACGCCGCCGCCTGCTCTGGTGGAGCACGGTGGGTGCGGCGGATACCCTCCCAGACGGCCAGAACGCGGCGTTGCAGGTCGGGTCCGCAGTGCCTTCCCCGGCACGCGTCTCCGCATCCTTGACCGCCCGGTTCCGCTCCCCCAATGCGGTCAGCACCGCGACAGCCAGTGCCTCCAGCCGGCGTTCCCGGTCGGCCCGTTCCCTCCGCCGCGCCGCCTGAGCGTCCAACGTCGACCGCCGCGCCGCCTGCCGCACCGACTGCTGACTCATCACCCTCTCCCTCACCGACGCCGGCCCTTCAATCAGTCCTAAGCCGCTGCCAAGAGCAGGCGGTCACCACCAACGAGTCCAACCTGTTTCACGTACCCCCACCCGATTTCAAGATCCGATGTGCCATACACCTCTTGCGGGAGTGTCCGACGAACGGTGTAAGTGGCCCAACACGCTGAGCTGCGGCTTGGCGGGAAAGGGTCGCTATGACCGAAACACTGTTGGGCGTGAGTCCACCATCATCGAAGGATCCGGCTGATCCGCCCTCTGCTGAGGAGCTGGCCGCGGCCAAGGAGCTGGTCCGTCAGGCGCGCGCCCAGGGGGTCGCGTTGACCGGTCCGGGCGGGTTGTTGAAAGCGCTGACCAAGACGGTGCTGGAGGCCGCCTTGGAGGAGGAGATGGCGGAGCATCTGGGCTATGACAAGCACGATCCGGCCGGTCGGAACCGGGGCAACTCCCGCAATGGGAAGCGCGCCAAGACGGTGTTGACCGATTCTGGTGAGGTCGCCGTCGAGGTGCCCCGGGACCGCGACGGCAGCTTCGCGCCGGTGATCGTTGCCAAGCGGCAACGGCGGTTGTCCAGCATCGATGAGATCGTTTTGTCGTTGTATGCCCGCGGTTTGACCACCGGCGACATCGCCGCGCATTTCGGGCAGATCTATGACGCCCAGGTCTTTCAAGGACACCATCTCGCGGATCACCGACCGGGTGGTGGAGGAAATGCAAGCCTGGACCAGCCGGCCGTTGGAGCGCATCTACGCCGCGGTGGTTGTGGACGCGATCAATGTCAAGGTCCGCGACGGCCAGGTCGCCAACCGACCCGTCTATGCCGCGATTGGGGTGGACCTGGAGGGCCAGAAGGACATCTTGGGCATGTGGTTCGGCGATGGCGGCGGGGAGTCGGCAAAGTTTTGGATGGCGGCGCTGACCGAGCTGCGCAACCGTGGTGTGGCTGATGTGTTCTTCCTGGTCTGCGATGGTCTGAAGGGTCTGCCGGACAGTGTCAACGCGGTATGGCCTGCCACGATTGTGCAGACCTGTTTGATCCACTTGATCCGCAACTCCTTCAGGTTTGCCTCCAAGAAGGATTGGGACGGGCTGAGTCGAGATTTGAAGCCGATCTACACCGCGGTCCATGCCGAGGCCGCCGCCGCGGCCCTCGACGGCCTGCACGCTAAGTGGGGTAATCGTTATCCGGCGATCATCCGGCTCTGGCGCAACGCATGGGAGGAGTTCATCCCGTTTTTGGATTATGACGTGGAGATTCGCAAGGTGTTGTGCAGCACCAACGCGATTGAAAGCCTGAACGCCCGCTACCGGCGGGCGGTCAAGGCCCGCGGGCATTTCCCCACCGAGCAGGCCGCAATGAAGTGCCTGTATCTGGTCACCCGATCCCTAGACCCCAAAGGCACAGGTCAGACACGATGGGCAACGAGGTGGTTGAGTCGGCCTGAGGCGCGGTGCCGGCATTACTGCCGGTCCGTCTCCCCAGG
>Ga0081455_10003291_pt1 | contig 18692 bp, 16 predicted proteins | sample TabmetS3T2R1_FD_70207 | JGI IMG/M metagenome (GOLD analysis project Ga0081455, IMG submission 70207) | Tabebuia heterophylla rhizosphere microbial communities from the University of Puerto Rico - S3T2R1 | ecosystem: Host-associated > Plants > Roots > Rhizosphere ... | reverse complement strand
CATCAACTCTGCCAGGCCCCCTTTGCCCTGCACGGGGGTGATTTCGTAGACGTCGTTCACGGTCAGGAGCGTCAGCGTGGCACTTTGACCAAAAGCCGGTGCTGTGCCTAGTACGATGACGATGACCAGAGCTGTGATGCTAACTGCGTATCTCGTCCCAGTGATGTGACGCATGCCTATCTCCTTGTGAGCTCTCGGTGACTCCCCAATGCTTCCCAGCGCATGCAGCCATACTTATGATCTATCTGCTTACGTCCGCCCCAGGGCCTCTTCCTGCCTTCTGACTTCCTCTTCTTCTGTTTGCAACTCAGCCAGTCGTTGGCGCAGAGCCAGGAGTTCCTGGCGTGCGAACTGCAGGTGCCGTTCCACCAGGCGATGTGCAATCAGCGCGGGACGATTGAGGTGCAATTGAGCGATGTGAAATGCCCCGGTCGGTGTCAGAGCATAGAGCGTGCCGTCTTCCTGCTCAAGGATATTTCTGGAAGGTTATCACGGAGAGGGTGGAGGATGCGTTCCGAAGCCTCAGGCTAATAATAATTGCCTTTATATTCATTGCAGGCATGGCAGCAATAGACAAGATTGCCCACAGCATCCGTGCCGCCTTGCGAACGCGGTTGGAAATGATCTACTGTTAACTCGGCGCCACTGTCTACTTCGCTGACACCGCAATAACCATAGCGAAAGTTGTAGAGCCGCCGCAGCGCTTCACGTTGTTCAGGGCGGATCAACTCGCAACCTCGGCCTCAGCCGCCTGCGCGAGAATCCGCTCCAGTTCAGCATTCAGTGCCTCGCGTTCCATGCGGAACTGGGCAAGAGTCCCCTGCATCCGAGTCAGATGCTCCTCTTTGCGTCGGATCACATCGCGTAACGCTTCGTTGATAGCCCGTAGCTTTTCCGTCTCATGTCGTTTGCGTTCAATGCCAGGCAGAAGGTAAGATGCCTCCATTTCCTCAAGGTGGCGATACAGTCCGTGCAGTTCTGTCTGCTCTTCTGGCGTCAATGCGCCCTGTCTTTCGATTTCACGCAAGGTGCTGAAACGCTGACGTTTAGTCTTATCCCACATATCCTGACTCCTGTACAGTTGCCTGGGTTGAAGGATAGAAATTTCACATGCACTTTGCAAGATAATGGAGAGGATGAGCGTAAAGGGGTTGGCAGTACCCTGCGTGAGGAGATATCCAGCACAGAGTACAGGACACTTTTGGTACAACCCGGCATCACCACATCCTCTCCTGCCAGCAAAACAAGAAGTCAGCTATCAGCATGCACTCTGAAAGTAAATTGATTGACGTGTTTGGCAAGCAGATACCAATGTGTTCGTCGGTGCCATTGACTATCTTCAGCCTTTGAAGATTCGTTCGCGATGATATTGTAAGAACTGCGGATGCGGGTACAGCCTTCGATCGGCCGGAAGTAAAATTTTGCCCTCTGGATTGAGGAGCCGTTTGACAGGATCAGGAATAAGCTCCTTTACCATGAGAATTTCATAGCCGTCTGTCAAAGAGAGGAGGCCACGATCAAACATCCAGTGGATACTCCGGGAAAGAGCAATGCCGTTCCGCATTGAGTCGGGACCGTTGTGATCATTCCCTACAGGCCGAATATGAGCAGCTTCAACCTCCGGACGGCCTCCACCATTGATGATACTTATGCCGGTCATAGCGCAGGTAAAATTGTAAATCGCTCTAACACTTCGAGTGAAAGCCGCATCTCTAAATGGACGAAACCGCAATTGTTCGACCATAGGTCTTACATATACCTCTGGCTCTTCTGCTGCTATCACATCAGCGTCTGCCATCTGGCCACTTGTTGGCTTAGTAAAGCCTAACTGCAGAATGAGTTGATATTCGCCATCGGAAATCAGCCGAACAGAACGGCCAAAGGCTCCCTTGTTTGTGCTTCCATCCTCTTTCATGAGAGCATCTTCCAGGTACTTCCCACCTTGGCGGAATGGCACGATATGCTCGAACTCAAGAAAATCCGTTACAAAAGCATAGTAATGAGCGTGTCGATGTGGGTCATCTACAATCCGTTCCACCCGTGCAGTTGCAAAATATACCTGGCGACCACCTCGACCCGCAGCATTTGCGCCCTGTCTCCGTGGTTCGTAATAAATAATCCAATCGCCAACAGTGGCTTGGACCTGATTCAGGTAGGTCTTGGGGAAATGATAACGAACCTCAGGCAGGTCGTCGTAAGTTGGGTTCACTTTTGTAGTGAAAATACCTTTTGCCAAACTCTCAACCCCTAAAGAGATAGACCGAGAGGTTCCAGCCAGCTGTGAGGAGTCTACTTCGATCTTTTCCTGTCATCGCGCCTCCAGCATTGAGACAGTATGGAGGATAGGTACTATGATCATCATTGTTCCTCACCAGCGGAAGATGTATACGCCAAAGGTTACGATATGTAAAGCGGTTGGTGAGCAGGTACCTGAGGCAGATTGGGATTGGTGTGCCCAGCCGCCTGTGGTGCTCGGATCATCCGAGATAGCTAGGCTAATACCAGGAGAGGTCGAGCCCCTTTAGTCCTTTATGCCAGTTTCCAGAGCAATGATGGATTGCTGCTCATGAACGAAGGCCTGGCTCCTCACCTTGACGCCGAGTGTGCTACAATGTCTCCTGCCATCTCTCAGGAAGGCACAGCTATGAGTCAACAGCACGCAGATAGTGTGCACAGCAGTCCGATTGTAACTGGCACAATCGCATGGCCGACTATTAAAAATACCCGGGTGACACTCTTTGACCTGATGGATCACCTCAAACAGGGCTTGCCGCCACACTTCGTGGCGCACTGGTATCATCTTACCTCAGAGGAAATGGACGAGGTGATGCAGTTCCTGAAGGCACACGAGGCTGAAATCGAACGATCATACGCCGCTGCCAATGCCCGTGCCGCTGCGCAGCGCCGCTATTGGGAAGCCAGGAATCGCCATGTGCTCACCAGTGATGTGAGCCAGCTCCCGCTGTCGTCTCATGCTGATGCGCGCTGGTTGGCTCTACGCGACACGTTGCTGGTCGCCAGGAAAAAATGCGTAGAGCAGCCGAACGGCACACATGCAGATCCTCATCGACCATAACGTTGAAGGCATTGCGCCCCTCTTGCCTGACGTCCTGGCAAAAGAAGGCTGGGTTGCACTCTTATCTCAACCCATGTGGGGAGGAATGCGTCCATGGCCCCTGTACTGAGCCCACCCGCACAACGCATCATGCTGCATAATGTCCCCTGGGCAATATACCAGAGCTTGCTGACAGCCCAGCGTGATTGTAGTGTCCCACGCTTCACCTATGATCGAGGGCAACTGGAGATCATGAGCCCATCCGCTGCGCATGAAGAGCTGAAAGATACGATGACGCTCTTCGTCAATACTGTCGCTGAAGAGATGGTTATCAATACGAGAAGCTTTGGCTCCACGACCTTTCAGCGTGAAGACTTGCAGCGTGGGTTTGAGCCTGATGGGTGTTTTTACATCCAATCGGTTGCCCTGATCGCGGGAAAAACTGATCTGGATCTGACAGAAGATCCACCACCGGATCTGGTTATTGAGATAGACTTGAGCCATCCGTCGTTGCCAAAATTCCCTATCTTTGCCCAGCTTGGTATCTCGGAAGTGTGGCGCTGGGATAGGACAGGACTCCACATCTTTCGCCTTATGCGTGGCCAGTATGTGGAGCGCCCAACGAGTGGGGCTCTTCCAGGTATTCCTGCCACAGACATCACAGGGTTTCTTGACGAGAGTCGTACCCTGGATCGCCTAGCCTGGCTCAGGCGGGTGCGGGCCTGGGTACATACACTGCCACCCATTACGTAATGATCGCCTGGCGCTTTGCACCGATCATCCCTTGCTTGTCCTCTGTTTCGTATCACCTGACACGCTCCGTTTTTCTCCTTGCAAACCCCCTGGCTTCTCGCCACAATGGAATATTGCTACCCTGGAGGCCGGGTCGAGGGGAGTCCCGCACTGGTATGAAACACCCGCTGAAAGCACAAGGTTTTGTGCGTACCCCGCCATTTATTGCCGCTTTGCTGGCGCGCTGGGCGTTGCGCACGCCAACTGATCACGTCCTGGATGCCGGGTTTGGGGAGGGCGTCTTTTTGCTGGAGAGCACCAGGCGCTTGCTGGCCCTGGGGGCGTCTGTCCAGCACCTCGGCGCACAGCTGCATGGCGTGGACTCACATCCGGACGCGGTGCAGGGCCTGCAACGGACGTTTCGGTCCTATGGACTGCCGACAGAGCTGCCTGGCGTGCACGCTGGCGATTTCTTCGAGACCGATTTCCCACGCGTAGATGTGCTCATTGGCAATCCGCCGTATGTGCGCCGCTGGTGGCAGAAAGATGTGGATGCCCTGCAGGTGATTGCAGAACAGGTGCAGGATGTGCGAACCTTCTCGCGCCTCACCGACCTGGCATGTTACTTTGTCATCTATGGGGCCCGCTTCCTCAAGCCGGGCGGACGTCTGGCGCTCATCGTCTCGGATAGCTGGTTGGACATGCGCTATGGCACGGCCTTCAAAGATTATTTGCTACGGACTTTTCGTATCCGGGGCATGCTGGGCTTTCAATCGCAAGTGTTTCCTGACGTGCTGGTACGTCCGGTGGTTATTCTGGCCGAGAAACGTCCGGAGGTGAAGACGTCCGGGCGTGAACGGGTGGCCTTTATCTCGCTAAATGGGCGTATACCTAAGGCTATTCCTCTAGATCCGTGCCGACTGCTTACGGATGTGCCAGACCGGGTATCAGGGACGATTGTGCGTCTGGACGAGTTACGGCCAGCCCAAAATTGGACACCGTTGCTGTATGCGCCGCGGGCTTATACGGAGCTTTTACAGCATCCAGGCATGACACCCCTGGGGTCGCTGGCACAGGTGCGCATTGGTCTGCAGTCGTTTGCCAAAATGTTTTATATTGTGCCACGGGAGATGCAGGAACGCTGGGAGATCGAGCGATGCTGGTTGCGGCCGTTCATCATGTCCCCTAAAGATGTCGACACCCCCTGTCTGAGCCCGGATACTGCCATCCGACACTACATCCTGGCCTGTGAGACACCCAAAGCACATCTGGCAGACACCCATCTGCTGCGCTACATCCAGTACTGGGAAAACCAGGTGCTTAATCCGCGTGGGCTGGCCCGCCCGGTCATTGGGGTGCAGAACCTGCCACGGGTGGGCAAGACCCGGCGCATGCCCTGGTACAATCTGCTGAGTGATCTCACCCGACGCGGTACGGCACCAATTCTGCTGCCACGCCGTATCTATCAGCGCTATCAGGTCGTCTGGAACCAGGCAGGCTGGGTGGCAGGAGAAAATTTTATTGAGGTGACGCCGCACGCCGCCGTATCCCTGCTGCCCCTGTTAGCGACCCTGAATGCCGGGACGACGGAGATCGCCGTGCGTGCCAGCGCGCATGTCTATGGGGGTGGAGTTTACAATCTGAGTCCGGGCAGTGTGGGGGACGTGCCGGTAGTTGACGTACGCCAACTGTCCCCAGCAGCTCTGCGCCAGATCGAAGACGCCTATAGGCAGTTCTTGCGTGCGGGGGGGAAGGATCGCACAGCCCTCGATGCTGCAGTACTTGCCGCCTTAGACTTGCCGACAACGTTTCTCACCACCTTGCAGGCTGCGCTTGATAGCATGCAAGGTCTTTCCAGTGCAGTGCAGGAGCCCGTCAGTGTTGAGGCTGCCACAGGCAGCGGATGGCCGGAGGAGTTACGCCTGCTGTGACGCTTGAGCCCAGTGAGGAAGTCACGCTTGACCTGGACGAAGTCAGGGTGTTGTTGCAGCAACTCGGTCTCGATCGCCGGCTGATCACCGAGCAAAGCGCTATCTGCGTCCTGGCGCTGGCTGATAGCGCGGAACGCGACAGTCTCCTGGCAGGGAAGAAACGCCTGCGTGACGGCGCCCGCATTCACGACATCATCGAATTTGCTCGCCATGAGTGTGGCAAAGAGGTGGCAGAAAATACGCGTGAATCGTACCGCAAACTGTCCTTGCAACCGCTCTGTGAGGAAGGTTTGGTGGTCCGCCACCAGTTGAGTACAAACGATCCAAAAACGTTTTATCGCTTGCACCCGGAAATGCTGCGTCTGCTCACCTGCCCGGCGCCTCTCGAACGGCGCTGGCTGGCGCGGGAGCTGGCCGTCAGGCTATCACAGGGGGAGACCTGGAAACAGCAGCGCCGCCGCGCCGAAATCCCTGTCGAAGTTGGTCAGCCACAACTGTTCTTTCTCAGCCCTGGTACGCATAGCCGGCTGGCCGCTGAAGTCGTAGAGGTCTATGCTCCCCTCTTTCTCAAAGCTCCGCGTGTGGTTTACCTGGGGGACACACGTCATAAAGGCGGCTATCAGAATCGTGATCTGATGCGCGAATTGAACCTCCCGATCCAGGTAACGGCCAATCTCCCCGATGTGATTCTCCTCTGCGAGATGGAGCGCTACCTCGTCGTGGTCGAGGTTGTTGCCAGCAGTGGCCCCATCTCCACTGCTCGTCTGGCCCAGCTTCAGCACCTGGTACAGCAGGCCCAGGCACTGGGCTATCGCCCACGCTATGTCAGCGCCTTCCCGTCGCGTCGGGTCTTCCGACGTTTCGTCGAGGACATCGCCTGGAGTACGCAGGTGTGGATTGCCAACGAGGCCGAGCAGGTGATCAACTTCGGCACAGCTCCTTAAATATGATCGTGTACCCGTAACCTGTGGCTCATTCTGTAGGTGGACACCTCGCACTCTTGCTGTCCGCATCCAGATGAGGTTGATGGGGTCTAGCGCGTCTGGTGCAGCACTGTCCTCAGCCAGTCATCCTCGGACTTGGACAGCGCGGGTGGCGGAGGGAGCTGCTGGTAATCGATCTGACTGGTATACGCGCCCCGCTCATAGACACTGGCGACAACTGCTCCTAAGTCTAGCGGTACGTCAGGATCTGGCTCCAGCAGCGGCACAGGCAATACGGGCAGGCGGTCAGCCAGTTGGATGGGCCATACCTCCACTGTCGGGCGGCGATTGGCACGGCTGAGGACAACATAATACGGCGCAGTGGGGACAGGTCGTGCCAAGGGTGGACGTTCGCCACCCCGCAGCAGGTCGATTTCGAGCAAATGCACCTCGGAGCGCAGGATATCACGCCGCTTCCGCTGGTACGCCAGATAGGCATCATGGCTGGGGCGCTTGTTGACCGGCGAGAGGATTTCAACGACAGTGACCAGTTGTTGTGAGGCGGTAGCCCGTATCTCGACGCGGTGCAAACGCAGAGGGATTTCCAGCGTTACCAGGCTCTCCACTGGTGCCGGTGCAATGGTGGCAGTGCTGGCCTGCGGCTCCCCTGGTAATGTTTGGAGCTGCCATACGCCCACATCAGGCCGCACACCATGCACCTGGCCAACCTCCACAACCTCATACGTCACATAGGGTGTCAGACGGGCGAAGTAGTACGGCTGGACGAGCCGATTCAGGTGTGCGCGAATCTCAGAAGCGAGATCACTGTGGAAATCAGACCACAGCTCAGGCGTTTCAATATACGGATCCATACCAGGAAATGGGGAAGACATGGTATGCCTCCTGGGGTCAAGATGCAACGAGCGAGGCAAGTGCGTAGTGGAGCATACATATGCCGAGAAGCTGGAGTCAAGCAGACAGCCTGGGGCACAGGTACATCTGGTAGTGCCCCAGGGCTTTGAGGCTTCCCCAGGCGGGGTCTACTATCCACCAACGAGAGGCAGAATTTTGATAAACTTCACCTGCGTTTCGGGACGGAAGGTGAGCAGTGTGTCGGGTTCCCAGACACGCTACATGCTATATCCCCCGGCTCAACAGGACCAATACTGGCCATTGCATGCAATGTAGTCCTGCCCCTCTGCTACCAGGGCATTACGGTCGCCGCGCGATCAGATCGATCTCGATGCGCGCGCCGCGCGCCAGCGCCGTCACGCCAACGCACGTCCGTGCCGGGCGGCGCTGCGGCGGGAAGTACTCGGCATAGACGCGATTCATCGGCTCGTAGTCGTCCTCGAAGTGCGTCAGGAAGATGCGCACCGCGAGCACGTGTGCGAGCCCGAGGCCACAACCGGCGAGCACCTGCTGCAGATTCGCCAGCACCTGCCGCGTCTGGGCCTCGATGCCCTCTGGATAGGGGGAGTCATTGGCGAAGCCAGTGAAAGGTAGCTGGCCGGTAACGAAGACCCAGCCATCCTGCTCGACGGCATGGCTGAACGGCGCGATCGGCTCGGGGGCGCCAGAGATCATGTGGAAGAGAGGGGCACTCATGGAGTCAGCCTCGCATACAGGGTTGTTGGCCCAACGCCTGGAAGATGTGGTGTACGCTTCCAGGCGTTGGTGGTACGCTACTGACGCGCTGCATCCGTGTGCTCCGTGCCGGGGCTGCACTGTCGGGGCGTGCTGCGAGTACCGCTTTGACCCGGCCGGGCGTGAAGGGAATTGTAAACGCATTGTGCACGCAGGGCTAGTGCGACCTATCGACGGTCGCTGACACAAAAGAGCACACCCTGGTCTCAGGAAGCTGCCCTATGCCCAGAGACATTTTCCGCCCCAGCCCGCCCCTGTTCCCCTCCGCGTGCGTGCCCTAACCCCTTGTATGCGGTGACACGGCCACGGTGCCAGCCAGGATCTGGGTGCCGCTGCCGTGTGACTGGGCCTTACTGTTGTATCGAGGTTACCCCGAGGGAAAAAACAGGGAATATCCACCTTGCCAACTGAAAATGTTACTCATATAATAAGTCTGTTCATATATCATACGATAAATACTGCGAGAAATATTGAAAGAGTCTTAGAAAGAGTTCCATAATTTCTCGCCTGCTTGTCACATCCCACTGACGAGTCATTACACGGTAGCCTCCATGGCGCTCGCCGTGGGGAGCCACGTGCAGAGGAGGCAGGTATACGGCAGGAGAACCTGAGAGCTGCGAGGAAGAGTAGCACGCGTGGTGTGCGCAGAAACGCTTTTATAGAGAGACGCTATAGAGCACGGGAGGATAGGGCTCGGAGCGTGCGAGCCCATGTGTATGCTCTCCTGTGTTTTTTTGTGGGAGGTATTTATCTCGTCTGGGTGCTCTTGAACTTAAATCCGGCTGAGCGCTGGATGAGCACAGCCTTCTTGGGTGCTGAACTGGCGTGTTTTGGGCTGTTTTGTCTGGCTTGCCTCAGTGTGTGGCAGCTGCGTTTCAAACCGCCTGGTGGCCATCCTGCCCCGGAAGTCATGTACTACGCTGTGGACGTGTTTATTCCCTGCTGCGGTGAGCCACTGCAGGTCATTCGGACCACTGTTCGTGCGGCGTCGCAGATTCGCTGGTCTGGCCCCTTGGTCCTCTATGTACTCGACGACAAAAATTTGCCCGAGGTCCGCCAGATCGCCGAGATGTTTGGTGCGGTGTATCTCTCACGGCCTGGCAAGAACATACCCAATGAAAACGCCAAGGCCGGAAATCTGAACTTCGGGCTGGCACACTCGCACGGTGACTGTGTCCTTGTCCTGGATGCCGACCACGTGGCCCAACCGAACATCGTGGAGGTGCTCACCGGCTATATGAAGTTCGAGCGCGTGGCGTTCGTCCAGTCTCGTCAACAATTCGTTGTGCCGGAGGGCGACCCGTTCTTCAGCAGCGATGCTGTCTTCTATGGTTCGTTCCTGTCCGGCTGTGATAACACCAATGCGGCCATCTCCTGTGGTAGCGGTGTGCTCTATCGCCGCAAGGCTCTTGAGGAACTCGGTGGCTTTGCCACATGGAACCTGGTCGAAGATCTCACCACCTCCTATGAACTCCACGCCAGGGGCTGGCATTCCTTCTATGTGCCGCATGCCTTCGTCACTGGCATGGCCCCTGATACGATCGCCGGAGTCTATCGTCAACGTGGGCAATGGGCGCTTGATACCCTACGCCTGTGCCTCTTCGGCTCTCCCTTGCTGAAAAAGGGCATGCCCTGGCGCATGCGGATGATCTATCTCACGGTTGGTATGGCCTATTTTTGTACTGGCTTTGTGTTTCCCTTTTTCTATGTGGTGCCACCGTGGACCTACCTGACCGGGAGTTTCGTGGTGACCGGCAACTATCTGGAGTTCTTCGGCTTGCGCCTCGCCTATTTCCTGGCCATGACCCTCGCCATGCACTGGCTCTTCTTGGGCCAGCAGCCGGGTCGGCAATTCTGTGCCATGACCGGGCTCTTTCCCATCTATATCAGTGCCTTTTTGAAGGTATTGTACTATCCGCCGGGTAGGAAGCCGGGTTACAAAGTGAACAATCAGGAGGAGAATTTACACCGCAATCGCCGTGCCCTGCCAAACTATATCCTGGTGTTGCCGCAGTTGCTCCTTTTTCTGGCCAATGTGTGCCTACCATACGTGGCTGTGCTCACCGGTAGTGCACCGGCAAAGTCCATCTTCATCAATGTCTTTGTCTCAGGTGTGGCTATCTGGACACTGTGGCCAGTCCTGGAAGCCACCTTCGGCCCCAAGCGCTACCGTGCGGAGCTCAATATGCGAACCGTCTATGAATTTGAGAGTTAAACAGTTTATACGCCAGTCGGCCCTCGCCTTCGTCTGGCTTCTGGTCACACAGGCCTTTGTCATCTGGATGTGTCCCAATGTCCTGCAGGCCCCCTACGAGGCCTATCAGCTCGCCGTGTCCCTGAAGGATCGGGGCAATGTGGAGCTGGCCCATCGGACGATGTGGCACGCCGTAGTCGAGGAACCCCACAACCCGGGCTATCAGGAGTTCATGGGCTACCTCGATTTGCAGACACATCGCCCCGGTGAAGCTGCCAGACGGTTCCGGGTAGCGCTCGCCAGCCCGGGCGAGCACCCTCAGGCCTCCCTGGGTCTGGCTGAGGCACTCCTGAACCTGGGAGACCCAGAGCAGGCCCACAGTCTACTGGCGAGTCTCGCCCTGCAAAGGCTCACCTGGAAGGAAGAGCGGCGTCGGGCGCAACTCATGAGTCGTACCGGGGACTGTGCGCAGGCCTTGTCGATCCTCAAGCCGGTGGTGCGCAACCGACCGCACGACGCTGGCCTCGTCCTCGAAGTCCAGGCTCTGGCAACAGCAGCTGCCGACTGGGAGTATGTGGTCTCTTTACCCACACGGGTCCTGGCGACTGCCGCAGGACCTCTGGTAAGGCAGGGGGTGGTGAATAGAGCTATCGCGTTACGAGCCCTGGGACGGAAAGAAGAGGCCTACGCCCTGCTCCAGCAGTATCCCGGCCCGGACACGCTCGCAGCGCGCGCTGAGCTGGCCCTTGAGTTGGAGTGTTTCACCGACGCTGCAGACCTCTATGCACAGTGGCTCGAGCAGGCGACCAGCGACCAGGCACGCACGACACGCAAACGTCATCTCGCTTATGCTCTGGCGCGGTCGGGACAAACGGCCGCCGCCACACGTCTCTATCGTGCCCTCATGGCAACCGGTGACGTAACGCCGGAAGACCGCATTCGGTTCGCCTGGCTCCTCAACCAGCAGAGGCATTACCAGGAAGCCTGGAATGTGCTTCAGCAGCTCCCGCGACCGCACGACGACCTCGCCGTCCTGGAGTTACAGGCCCGCACGGCCTTTTGGGCTGGCAAGATGGCTCAGGCTGGCGACCTTCTCCAGCAACTGCTGGAGCGTAAGGGGAACTAGCATGAAAGGCTCTACGGGCGCACGAGTTACACCGAGGAGGTGGTAGATGCGTCAGCGCTTGTCCGGCTTTCCTCTCGGGTGTGTGGCCGTGTGCCTGGTATTGCTCGCTCTCACTAGCCATGGGCTCGCAGCGCCTACGCTGTCCCCCGAGACCGTGCTACTGAAGAAGCAACTGGCGTATGCCCTGGAGCATTCCGGCAAGGAGCGAGAGGCTGCGGCAGTCTATCGTCAACTGCTGGCAGAAGGCGCTGCAGACCAGGAAGCGATCGTGCGTTTTACGTGGCTCTTAGCCCGTCAGCGTCGGTACCGGGACGCACTTGCGGTGTTGCAGACGATACCTATGCCGCATGCGGACAACGCCATCTTACGTCTCCAGGCAGATGTCGCAAAGTGGGCGGGAGCCCTGCCGTTGGCCGAGCGACTCTATAGTGTACTGCTGCGTAGAAGGCCGGCGGATACGGCGGTACGCCAGGAGTATGCGCTGATCTTACGCATGCGGGGTCGGTTCAAGGAAGCCATCCAGGAGTACGACATCCTCGTACAGGAGACTCCCGACAATATCGCCTACCTGCTGATCCTTGGCGACCTGTATGAGCGCACGGGCGACAAGCATCGAGCCCTGACGGTCTATACGCCGGCAGCAATGCGTCGTCACGATCCAAACCTCGGGCTCAAGATCGCGCGCCTCCATCGCTGGCTGAGCCAGAATACTGAGGCGGTCCAGTGGTATAGATGGGCGCTGGAGCGAGGCCTACGTGCTCAGGATGCCGAGATGGCTCGTTATGAGCTGGCGCTGGCGCTGTTTGATACCAGAGAGCCAGCCATGAGTATGGAAGCACTCGTACCACTACTGGCCAAACGCACGCCCGGCAGTGACGTTCTCTTGCTAGCGGCCAGAGCCACAATGGCTTTAGATCGTCCAGGCGAGGCCGCTGATGCGCTCACCCGCCTGGCGGAGACGCGGTCCTTAACTGCTGAGGAAGCCATCTGGCGTGCTGGCGCCTATCGCCAGGCCGAGCGCTATGAGGAAGCCCGCCACGCCTACGCACAACTGGCCCAGACCGCGCCGCGCCAGGAGGCTGTGCCCCTCTGGGAGGCGGCCGGCGATGTGGCACTGGCCAATGGCGACGCACCAGGCGCCGTAGCAGCCTATCGCCGCGCGCTTGATCTGATGGCGACGGGCGAGTCCGCATCGCCAGACATCCTCCGCAAAGTGGCGCGGGCAGCAGAGCTCGCCGGTCAGAGCGAGCTCGCTGCCCAAAGCTACATATCCTATGCGGCCAGGCATCGTGACGCTCCCGAAGTCCAGCTGACCACTGCGCGGTTTCTGGCGTCCCAGCAGCGCTTCGACGAGGCCTCTAACTATTACCATCGTGTCGAGGAACTCGGTGGCATGCCTGGCATCCAGCTCGAGATGGCTCGTAGTCTCATGGGGGCGGAACGTTTTACTGAGGCAGAACGCTATAGCCGTGCGGCTCTGACGCATCCCGGGGAGCAGCGACAAGCGACCCTGCTCGTCGCGCAAGCGCTGCACTCTCAGAAGAAATACTATGAGGAAATGGCGTTCCTGGACAATTATCTGCGGCACTCTCCCGACGACAGCGAGGCTCTAGCACAGAGGGCCTATGCTGCTCAAGCGCTGAACCGCAACCTGGAAGCCTACCTCCTGTTCGACAAGGCTATTGCTGGAGGAGCTTCGGAGCCAGCAGCACTGACCTATTGGCAGGGCGTGGCAGCCCTGCAGCGTGGCGATACAGACCGGGCAGTCAAGGCCTTTGAGGCAGCACAACGCCTTGGCATCGACCCACCCAGCAGGGACGAGGTGTCCCTGGAGCGTTGGCGGCAGACTGCCTGGCGCATCGGGGCAAGAGGTACCTTCGACAGTGACTCCAATGATCTCACAGTGGCGCAGGGCGGCCTCTACAGTGTGTTACGCCCCATCGAGATGCTGCCGACGCGTGTGGATATCATACGCTCGGCCATTGACCAGCACAGTACCCACTTTGACCGGACAGCGCTCTCGCTTACACTTGGCGACACTTTTGTCCTACCACGTGTTGCCCTGTTCGGGCAAGTCGGCGGGGAGTTTTATGACAATCTGCATATGATACAGGGAAAGGACGCACAGTGGACTGGCAGGCTGGGGGGGCGCGTGCACTTTTTAGATACTTCCTTCGTCGGGCTGGAAGGGTTTCGCGAGACCTTCTGGAGCAAGTATGACCAGCATGAGACGCGACGGTTCAATCGCATAAGCGATCTCAAGGCTCTCAACCCTGGCTTCCACATGGACGGTGTGCAGGTTAGCTTCAACAAGGTATTTGACCCTGGGCAGCACGCCTGGTATGCGGAGACCGGTTGGGCGCACTATGAGGATGACAACTCCCAGTTCTTCGGCTATACCCATTATCAGATCCCTCTGGTGAATGCACCGCAGCAGGGCAGCTGGTTAGCAGTCAAGCCGAACGTCTATGCCGAGTTCTTCAAGGATAGCAAGGCGGCCTACTTTAGCCCCTCCTCTCATGTCACCCTCGGGCTGATGGGCCATGGTCGGCAGAACTGGAAACAGTACAGCCTGGAACTTGAGGCCAATCCGCAGCTCCAGATCACTGAACAAAAAGTGGGTTTTGGTATGCACGCACTCCTTGATTTCAATATGTATCTCACTGAGCGGCTGCGAGCGGGAGTCGGGGCGTTCTCCTTCTATGCGAGTAATGAAGCATACGTCCTCTGGCGGTTCACGGGCCATGTGGAGTTTCTCTTTTAAGGCGCTACTCGTGCTGCTCGTCATTGCGGCAGCCTTGTGGTTGACGCTATCGCGTGTAGCAAGTCACAAAGAGGCGCTGGCAGACAGGGAGTTGTTGGAGCGTCTCTGGCAGCACTATAAAAAACTCTATGTTGACGACGCAGGTTTTGTCCTGGACCGCCAGCAGCAGCGGATTACCTCAGAAGGGCAGTCCTATGCTCTGCTGCGTGCCGTATGGATGCGTGACCGGGCGACCTTTGACCACGTCCTGACGTGGACAGAAGCCCATTTAAAGCGACCAGATGGTCTGTACTCCTGGCTCTTCAGCCCCGTAGAGCAACGCCTCCTCGACGCCAACACCGCGACCGATGCGGATCAAGACATTGCCTATGCCCTGATTATCGCCGCCCAGGCCTTCAAGACCCCGCGCTATCTAGAGCGGGCGCGCGAGATCGTGAAGGCGGTGCGGACTGTTGCATCCATTACATGGCGTGAGCATGGCCAGCACCGCTGGTTCCCGAGCGCGGGAAACTGGGCAAACAACGAGCGCCTCGTCAATCTCTCCTATTTCCTACCTTATGCCTATCCCGAGTTTGACAAACTCGATCCCGAGGGGCAGTGGCTCACGGTGGTCAACGCCGGCTATGATCTCCTGGCGCGCCTCTTTGCCACCGAGGGAGTGATGTTGCCACCGGATTTCATGCTAGTGGATGAGGCGGGACAGGTGAGACTCCTGCCGGACAGTCACCCCCTGTCCAACCATTTTTCCTTTGATGCTATGCGCATCTACTGGCGTATCGCTATGGACTATGTCACGACCAGGAACATCCGTGCGGCTGCCGACCCGGCGCATACGGACACGCTCCGTAGGCTCATCGTCCGCGATGGCGCTATCTTCCAGCGCTATACGGTCACTGGACAAGTCCTTGAGGCAGAGGAATCGTTGAGCTTCTATGGGGGAATACTCCCCAGCCTTGCCTTGCATTATCCGACACTTGCCTGTGCCGTACGCCAAAGCAAGCTGTCGCGGGAGCAACTGCTGACCATCAGCCAGGGGGGAGAGCGTTATTATGATCTCAATTGGACATGGTTTGGCTTGTGGACAGTGTATGTGATGCAAGGGGCGCCTGGCTGCCGAGCACTCTACTAACCAATGGTGTTAGTTTGATGAGTAAGAGCTAAAGTACGTGTTGACAGGTAGCCATAGACTGGCTCAAGTTGAGGTTGCACAAACTTCAACCAAGAGGAGCCAGTCATATGACTACCCACGATTTCATTATCGCACTGTTCTACGCCGTGGACCAGGAGATGCTGGACGTACCGAAACATCCTGAGGCCAAACTGTATCCCAGTGAAGTCGTCACCTTGGCCCTGCTGCATGCCATCAAAGGCGGCGGGACCCGGGCCTTCTATCGCTGGCTGACGCGCGACTACTTGCCATTGTTTCCCCAGGTACCCGAGCGCACCCGCTTGGCCCGGCTCTTTAAGACCCATACCGCGTGGACGACCCGGTTTCTGGCGGCGCCTCCACAGCCGACACCACACGCAAGAAAACAGGGATGCGTCTGCGGCCACCAGTCGGGGGGAGTGGGCCAAGCGGAACACAACGGAAAGAAAGTGCTCAAAAGTTGTGTACAGGGGATGTATTGCCTCTTGACAGCCTCTCAGGCCGCTGTCGCGGCCCCACCACGGGAAGGAACTTGTCCGACGGTTGCTCTATCCTAAGGAAGAATGCCCGTCGGTGGGTCGAGGCGACCGTTGGTTCCTTGGTGTCCGGTACCCGATTGACAGCCTGGTCTCGGGAGGTCTTGAGCATCACAGTGGTGGCAGACTGGCTTGGGCCAGCACGACCCCGTTTGGCAGAATAGTTGTGGCAAGCTCCCGCGCCCACTGAGGAGCATCTCCGGTTGCGGCAACCTTTTCCAGGAGACGCGATCATGGCTCGCCAACACGCAAGACGGCAACGCTCTGCCCAGCCCTTTCACCCCAATGCCGCGGGCATCGACTGCGGCGCGACCGAACACTTCGTCGCCGTGCCTGAGGACCGCGACCCACAGCCTGTGCGCTCCTTTCATACCTTCACGGCCGACCTGCACGCCTTGGCCGACTGGCTCCAACAGTGCGGCATCGACACCGTGGCGATGGAATCCACTGGGGTGTACTGGATTCCCCTGTTTGAGATACTCGAAGCCCGCGGTTTGCAGGTCTACCTGGTCGACCCGGGCAAGATCACAAACGCCCCGGGACGCAAGACAGACGTGGTCGATTGTCAGTGGATTCAACAGCTACATAGCATCGGGCTGTTGAGTGCCTCGTTTCGGCCTGACGATGACATCTGCATCCTCAGAAGCTATATGCGTCAGCGCGATATGCTGGTGCGGTATGCCGCGCAACATGTCCAACATATGCAAAAGGCCCTGATGGAGATGAATGTGCAGCTGCATCATGTCATTGCGGACATCACAGGCCTGACCGGCACCCGCATTATCGAAGCCATCTTGGGTGGGGAACGCGTCCCCAACACCTTGGCCAAGCTCCGCGATGGGCACTGCAAGCAGGACGAAGCCACGATTGCCCGTGCCTTGCAAGGCAACTGGCGTGATGATCATCTGTTCGCTCTCCAACAGGCGTACGATCTCTACATCTTCTACCGCCAGCAAATGGCCCAACTCGATACCCGCCTGGAAGCCTATCTGCACACCTTCGAGGACCACACCGATGGGCAACCCCTTGCCCCATGGCCCAGGAAGCGTCCGCCTAAACCCAACGAGCCTCCCTTCGATACGACCAACTTGCTCTACCGCATGACGGGTGTCGATCTCACCACGATCGATGGCATTGGCGGCCATCTGGCCCTGGGCATCATCGCCGAGATCGGGACGGATATGAGTTCCTGGGCGAGCGAAAAACACTTTGCGTCCTGGCTCTGCCTGTCGCCGGGCAATCACAAAAGTGGAGGCAAACAAAAACGCAGTAAAACCGGCACGCGACCGAGCGCGAATCGCGCCAACCAGCTGTTTCGCCTGGCCGCCATGTCGCTGTCGCGTTCTGACAGTGCGCTGGGTGCCTTCTATCGACGGCTGCGAGGTCGCCTAGGAGCGCCCAAGGCCATCACAGCCACGGCCCATAAGCTGGCCAAGATCGTCTACAATATGCTCAAACATGGCCAGGCGTACGTCGATCGCGGCGCCCAGTATTACGACCAGCAATATCGTCAGCGGGCCGTGAAGAATTTACGTCGTCGTGCGGAAGCTTTAGGGTTCACCCTGCGGCCCCAAGCGCTGTGAGCCCCGGCTGAGACCCAGCGCTACCGTCGGCCCCACCCGAGGTGTGTCGACAAGAGACACACGCACGGTCGACGTACGCCTGGAGAGGGCGGTGCATCGACTCTGCCCCAGCCCCGCTGACCTCAACCGACTCGTTGCATAGGCCATGCGACTCTACAAGCCACTCCACGCACCCCCTGCCTATAAGAAGTTCCTTGGCAGGAGCCGTCTAATGGGTGCATTTCCTATGCTCCAGCCCCCTGGCACCTGACCCAGACAATAATCCGCGGGCCGGTCTCTATCGTAATGGCCCCGCCCCGGTTCGCGCTTCTTGCAGCGCCCGCGTGCCCGGCGTCCCAGGTGCTTTTTCCCGCCGTGTTTCGCTTGCCCCTTGTGGCTGACCGTGGGATAGAGCTCATTGGCTTCGACCGTGCCCTCCACTTGGCGCTGCCTTTCATAGGACACGGCGGCCTTGCGCAGCCCCCAGCCCCACCGAGAACTCGTACGGCTATGGACACCTCCCTCCCTGGCACTGGGCCGGGACGGACAGGCGAGACACCACAGAAAGGTGGCGAGTATCCAGTACGACAGTGGCCGCTTGCTCTGAACAGGGTATCGCTGAGGTCGTTGAAGGGGTGCTTGCAGCCGTTACACCAGTGACAGTTGCCTCCGGGTCGATATTGGTATGTGCCCCAGCGTCCAATATTGATGGCTTTGGCAGCGAGGACATTGCAGCGGACGGTCTTTCCATGGGTACTTGTGCCGTGCATGTGTACATCTGCTCTATGAGCAGGTGTTTCGAGAGCTTGAGCAGCACCCGAAATCGGACAGTCGGTAGGTTCCTGCAAGGAAGGACATCCCTCGCGTGGCGTATTTACTGTACCTTCGGGTGCGCATGCCCGCCAACACACATAAGGAAGCGGGCCAGCGGTGTATAGGAGGCTTATCACCGCTTCAATACCCCTGAGCCCTCATGCTCTCTCCTCTCGCCCCTGATTTTCCAGGCACTTTAGAAATAGAAGACAATTATATGTAGGAGATATCCAGGCTCCAGGCCCATAGAGGCAGAAAAAAA
>Ga0081455_10003289_pt1 | contig 18705 bp, 21 predicted proteins | sample TabmetS3T2R1_FD_70207 | JGI IMG/M metagenome (GOLD analysis project Ga0081455, IMG submission 70207) | Tabebuia heterophylla rhizosphere microbial communities from the University of Puerto Rico - S3T2R1 | ecosystem: Host-associated > Plants > Roots > Rhizosphere ... | reverse complement strand
CGGCCCCGGCGGGACCCCCTCCTCGATCGGGTCGCGCGGCACCGGCCCCCCCCGCAGCGCCGGCCACACGTACGCCAGCAGCAGCGCCAGGATCAGCCAGAGCAACGCGGCCAGGACGTAGAGCACGGCGGCGGCGTACAGGGTCAGCCTCCATGCGTCGTCGATCCACCGCGACAGCGCGAGCAGCGCCCAGAACACCCACTTGGAGAAGAGGAACCCCCGGAAGGCGCGGGCGGGCCACGACTCGCCCGCCTTGCGCTGCCAGCGCAGCACCCCCCAGACCGCGAACGACCCGACCGCGAGCAGGACGTACAGCGGTTCCGCGACGTGGACCAGGAACCACCGGCTCGCGTGGTCCATCCACGGCGGCGGCGGCGGGATCAGCAGCGGGCTCATCGCTCTCCCTCCGGCGCCTCCAGCGGCGCGATGGCGTCGGTCCCGACGAGGTCCTTCACGCGCCGGCACAGCTCCTCCAGGCGGTCGATCCGCCGGGCGTTCGCGTCCAGCTTCCGCTCGATGTTCCCCAGCCGCTCCTTGTGCTCGGCCAGCCGCTCCTCCTGCACCCGCTCCCGCTCGTCGTCGCTTTGCACGGCGGGCCGCCTGGGTTCGGGTCTCGGCGGGCGCGGCGGGTGCGGGCCGTGCCCCCAGAGCCGGCTCCAGGACCGGGTGCTCATTCCGCGCCCCGGCGTTTGGCGGCGGCGGCGGGCACCTTGCGGACGATCTCCTCGGCGATGCCGGTCTGGCGGTCGAGGAGGTCGGAGGCCCGGTCGAGCGAATCCGCCGCGCGCTTCAAGACGTTGTTCTGGTCCTTGATGTCCTGCTCCAGTCGCAGGATGCGTTCGTCCTGCTTCGCCAACGCCGCGTCGCGGTCGGCGATGCGCGAGAGGTAGAGATCTCTTATCACCTTGAGGAGCGTCCCGATCGTGCCGACGAGGAACACGATCGCGGCGATGCCGTTGGTCGTGGAGATGTTGATGCCGCCGCCGTCCACCCACGGGTGCCCTCAACCGACGACCGCTGCCACGGCGGCCGGTACAACCGTCAACTCGCGTGGAGCCTGATCCCCACGAGCCACAAAATCGCGAGGATCGCGAGGATCGCCACCAGGAACATGAGCCACGTCGGAATATTCACCTTCCTATCCTTTCGCTCCGCCTGCTACACTCCGTCCCAAGGAGGACGAAGACCGCATGACCGACCGCCGTTCGTTGCTCCGCGCGGGAGCAGCCACCGCCGCCCTGCGCCTCGTTCCGCACGCCGCCGCCGCCGAGACCGTCGAGACGATCCGCGACCGCGCCGGCCACGCGATGCCGTACGCCTGGAGGCCGGCGAGGAACCCGACGGGCGCGCGGACGCTGGTGTGGCTGCACGGGGCCGCCGGCGGCAAGTCCGCCCCCTCCGCCGCCGCCGTCAACCCGGACTGGAACGTGCTGGTGCCGCTCGATACCGCCAACGGCGGCAACGGCTCCTGGTGGTTGGGGCGGGACGGCGATTGGTTCACCCTGCGCCTGCTGCACGCGCTGGTCACGCGCGTCCGCACGGGCATCGGAAGCGACCAGGGGCTCTACTTCGCCGGGGCGTCGATGGGCGGCTACGGCTCGCTCCTGCACGGGATGCTGATGGGCGCGAAGGCGGTCTACGCCAGCGACCCCCAGACCAAACTGCGCGGCACGGCGTTCAACGACCGCTTCCCCGCGACGAAGGCGGTCGTCGGCGGCCGCGACACGCCCTACGCCGACCTGGGGGTGCTGGCCGGGACGAAGGCGCCACACGACCTGCCGGTCCTGTTCGTCGACTTCCGGCGGTTCGACCACGAGGAACTGTCCTACTTCGCCGAGCACTTCGTCGCCTTCCTCGCCGCCTGCACCGGGGCCGGGGCCAACGTCGGCGCCCAGGTGTTCCCCCTGCCCGAGCACCGCGCCAACCGCTCCTTCGCCCAGGTCCTCGCCCTGTTCGACGCCAACCGTGCGACCGTCGAGTCCTGGTAGCCCCATCCCCTCCCCCTTAGACGTCGAACGCGAAGATGCCGAAGACGTACTGGGTGCCGGTGGCGAGCGTGATGCCGATGGCGACCGGGCACGACGTCGTGTTTTGCCCCGACGCGCCCATCGTCGCGATCGCCCCCGAGCTCCGCGCCGCCGTGTTCTTCGGGGCGATCCAGACGCCGTAGTTGGCGTCGGCCCGCGTCCCCGCCCAGGTGATCGTGAACAGCGTTCCGGTCGTCACGCCGCTGCCGCCCGTCGTCAGCGTCACCCGGCAGAACGTGTCGTTGCCGGAGATGGAGTCGAGGGTGGCCCCCGCCCCCGCCGCCGCCCCGATGGAGGCCGTCGGCGCGCTGCCCGAGGCCGCGACGTGCGGGCTGAGGGACACCTGACCGGTGAACGTCGGGCTCGCCACCGGGGGCACGTCGGTCCCGATCACCAGCCCCAGGTTCGTCCGCGCCGCCGCCGCGCTCGACGCCCCGGTGCCGCCGTCGGCCACCGCCACGTCGGTCCCGCCCGGCGCCCAGTAGTCCGTCCCCTGCGCGGCGATGGAGAGGACGCCGGTGGCCGTCGTGTTCTTCACCAGGCCGGTGGCGAGCGCGCCGAGCGCCTGCTCGGCGGAGAGTTCGGCGTCCGCCGTCTGCACGACGTACTTGGCGGAGGCCGGGGCCGCCCCCAGGTTCGGCCGCGCCGCCGCCGCCGAGCTCGCCCCGGTCCCCCCGTCCGCCACCGCGAGGTCGGTGCCGCCCGTCCACGCCCCGCCGGAGATCGTGGGGGTGTTGATCGTGGGACTCGTCAGCGTCTTGTTGGACAGCGTCTGGACGTCGTCCACGTCCGCCACTTGCAGGTAGCTGCGCTCGTCGGTGACGTTGCCGCTCGTGATCGTCGCCGCCCCGTTCGCCACCGCCACCTGGGCCAAACTGACCTCCCACGTCGCCGCGCTCTGCGTCAGCGTGGGCGCGACCGGGGAGCCGGCCGGCGTCCCCGCCAGCACCAGGCACTCGAACTTGCCCTCCTCGGTCTGCCCCGGCCGCGTCAGCCGCAGGATCACCCGGTCGATCCGGGGGTTGCCGGAGGAGTTGGCCGTGACCGGGATCGTCTGCTGGGTGACGCAGCGGTAGAGGTGGCCCTTGACCAGCGCCAGCCCGGTCTTGACCTTGACCTGCATCCCCGAGGAGTCGCCGAACGCCTGCAACTCGTTGTCGACGCCCTTGGTCACCCCGTCCGGGAACGCCATCAGGGCGTAGGGGACCTCCGACGGGAACACGGTGCCGAACGCCTTGGAACTGCGCCGCTTGGTCTGCCCGCCGGTCGTCTCGACGTGGTAGACGGGACCGGGGTGGCCGTTCGTCTCGAACGAGATCAGCCCCGCCGCGTCGCTCGTCGCCGATGCCACGGTCGAGTCGTCCACCTCTTTTTTGAGGGTGGACCCGACCAGGTTGATCCCGACCCCGCTGCCGATGTTCCTGATGAAGTCACGCCAAAGCATTTCACGAACCTCCGAACACCAGCCGCGTCGGCCGCGCGAAACTCGTCCCCGCCGTCCGCGGGTCCTCCTCTTCCTCGCCGCGCATCGCCTTCTTGGCGGCGACGATGGCGGCGCCGCCGGTCGGGTCGTTCTCGAAGCGACCGGAGGGCACGTCCACCACCAGCCAGCCCGCGTGCTCCAGGCCGAGCCGCTGCCGCTCGTCGTAGGCGACCTTGGCCGCGCCGCTGCCGTAGTGGGGGAACTCGCCCTGGACGCGCACCGCGATCTTGTGGCCGCCGACGTAGAGCGTGAAGTCCACCCGCGCCAGCTCGAACAGCCCGGCGATGACCGGGTCCTGGTAGCGCCACACGCCGTACCGCTCCGGTCCCAGCAGCGTCCAGAACGCCCAGTAGAGCATCCGCTCCGGCAGGGACCCGAAGGCGATGGGGAAGTCCACCGCGAACGGCCCCGACCCCAGTTCCGGCACGCGCCTGAGCCCGAGCGCCTTCGGCCCGGTCGGGGCGACCGGCGGTCCCTTCTTCTTCGGCGGTTTGGGGCGCCGTCCGACCGACCAGGACATGCTAGACTCCTCCCCGAAGGAGGGCGCGATGGCCGCCGACGACGCCGCGACGGGCACGTGGATCGACGCAAGCGATTTGGCGTTCCCCTTGCCCGCCGGGACCAAAATCCGGCTGCTGTGCGTTCCTCCCGTCCTCGTGGGCCGGGCGCGGTTCGAGCGTTTGCTGGCGTGCGCACGGGTGGTGGCGGCGCTGCGGGACGACAACCCGTACCTGGAAGACGGCAGCGTCTTCGGCAGCGACGGGCGGTTCCTCGACCGCCACGACGACCTCCCCGACCTCCAACCCGGCGACCTCGATCCGCTGCCCTAGCGCGCCCATCGCTACGCCTCGATGCTCTGCACGACGGACACGGTCCACTCCCCGGTCTGGTCCTGGCCGGTGGACCCGGCGCCGGAGACGCCGGTGACCTTGACCACCTGCCAGCGGTCGTCGCAGCAGAAGGGGACGAACTTCTGGGGGATGAGGGAGCGCAGGTACGTTTCCACGTCGCGCGCCTGGTAGCCCTTCCACTCCATCGACCCGTCCACCCGGAAGGTCCAGGTGTCGAGCTCGCCCATCTTCGGGAAGTAGACGACCGACAGGCTCTCCAGGATGGGCGTCTTGGTGTCGTCGCTGCCCCGCGCGAACTCCACCCGGCTCTTCCACTGGTGGAAGTCCACCCCCTCGTACCAGACCGTGCCGTCCGGCAGCGCCCCCCGGTTGCCGAGCTTGAGCACCGTCTGCCCGTCCGTGCCGTTGTCCGTCACGGTCCCGAGCGTCTGGTAGTTCTGCCCGCCGTCCGTCGAGTACTTGATGGTGATGGTCTCGGTCGCGGTGCACTTGCGGGTCCGCAGCTCGATCGACGCCGCCACCTTCTCCTGCGCCTCGTTCCCCCCGTCGAACTCCCCGAAGTCGAGGAACCCGGAGGGGGCGAAGCGGGTCGTCGTGGCGAACTTGGGGTTGAGGAAGTCGATGTTGAGGTCCTGCCAGTACAGGCTCCCCGCGAACCCCCACCAGGCGCGGTAGGTGCCGTCCGCCTTGGTCTCGACGTCGACCCGCGTCGGCGCGGTGCCGGGGCTATCCCCCGCCCACAGCGCGTGCCAGGCCCGCCGGTCCCAGACCAGCAGCAGGGAGTTGGCCGAGGAGGGCGGCACGTAGGCGTCGCCCTCCCCCACCGAGTCGTCGAGGAGGAACGCCTCCGAGGCCGTGCCCGCGACCGACGTGCCCGCCATGAGCGTCAGCATCCCGTTCAGGTAGGGGGCGAAGGAGCGGATGCTGCCGCGGTACTCCGGGGGCAGCGAGTCGTCCCGGTCCGGGCCGACCGGCCGTTTCGTCGAGAGGCCGTAGGCGTAGGCCCCCACCCCCGCCCCGATCCAGAGTTCGCCGTCGAAGGGGGCCGAGGCGAGGCCGTGGTAGGGGTGGCGGGGCGGGTCCATGTCCGTCCGCACCAGGCGCGGGATGTCCGGGTCGAAGGCCCACAGGTGGGAATCGGTGACGACGTAGGGGGTCACGTTGTCGGCGCGGTCCCGGTAGAGCTGGAGCGAGCGCGGCGTCCAGCCCGATTCGAGCTGGTCCTGGGCCGCGCTCCAGGTCGTGCCGTCGAGCGAGAACTTGACCTCCCCGTCCGTCTCCAGGACGTAGAGCTTGTCGTCGTAGACCAGGAAGGACAGCGCGTCGATCCCGCCCGTCCCCGCCGCCACCGCCGCCCCGTCCCAGGTCTTGTAGGTGGTGCCGCAGGGGACGAAGAAGCGGCGGGTGCCGGAGCCGGTGAACTCGACCCCGCCGTTGTCGTTCGGCGTCGCCCCCAGGGAGCCGCCGCCGCCCGCCGCCGGGGTGGCGTCGATCACCCGCAACTCGCTGCCGTAGGACACGACCAGCGACCCGTTGAACATCCCGAGCGGGCGGGCGCCGTCGAAGTTCGGCCCCTCCAGGACCGAGGTCAGCGGCGGGAGCGCCAGCGTGTGCGGGTGCATCGAGTCGAGCGTGGCGAAGTCGTAGCGGTCGGGGTCGGTGCTCTCCTGGAGGCGGGCGATCTGGCCGCCGCCGGACCAACTGCTCTGCACGAACTCGGAGAGCAGGAGGTGGCGGGAGCGGGTCGGGTCGCCCGTGATCTGGTGGGGCGGGAACACCCCGACGACGCCCTTGGTGATGTCCCGGCCCGGCCCCTGCGAGTTGGGCACCAATTTCAGGTTGACGAAGCGCCCGGAGGCGTCGACGCCCAAAATAACTTCGCCGTTCTCGGCGTAGCGCGGCGCCGGGTCGGTCACGTCGCCGTCTCCTCGTAGCCCCAGAGGGTGCCGGTCACCGTCGTCGCGGCGGCGCCGGTCAGCACGACGGCGGTGTCGGCGCCGCCTTGGAACAGGTCGGCGGTCTGGATCGTGTAGGGCGTGTTCGCCACCAGGACCGGGGTGCGGAACAGGACCGCCCCGCCCGCGCCGTTCGTGAAGGCGACGCTCCCCGCGACCGACACCGAGAAGGAGAGGCCGGTGGCGTGGACCCGGTTGCCCGCGCCGGGGGTCCAGACGGTGATCCCCGTCCCGATGGCGATGGCGTCGGCCGTCTTGGTCGCCATCCCTAGCCCGCGTTCCTGGGGGTTAGTCGGCGTGGGTCATGAGCCTCCCCCGTTGCTCGGCCACCCACTCGGCGGCGGCCTCCTTGCCTTCCTCGGTCAAAGGAAACGCCTTCGCGGCAACGACTCGGTAGTTGCTCCAAACCCGCGCCCAGTAGTAGAAACGCTCCTTCCCCTTGTAGGTGCGCTTGATGACCGTCAGGCCGCGCACCCCGGTCTTGTTGCCACGGTAGGCACCGTTGCGGTGCTCGTTGTTTTGCTGGTGCGTGACCAGCCGAAGGTTGGACCGTCGGTTGTCCAGGGTGTTGTGGTTGATGTGGTCCGGTTCTTCGTTCTTCGGCGCGTTGGTGATGAATCGGTGCATGTAGCCGACTTTCCCCGATCGCGCGTATTGGCCGCCCATCTTGTTCGGGACGACGTGCCAAGAATGCGCACAGACAAGCGAAACGTCCGCCACGTCGATGATCGCCTCGAATCCCTTGGTCAGCTCGACGTAGGCGACGTTGCCCTCGATCCTGACGTATTTCATGGGGCACCTCCTGCCCCTTATTATACAATATATCCATATTCATTCCTCCGTGAACCAGGCGGTGATGTTGTAGGACAGGGTCGGGGTGGACGAGTGGATGATCACGACGGCGACGGTGTCGGCGTTGCTCGCCCGCAGGGTCAGCGGTTCGTGGTCCAGTTGCGGGTCCCAAGCGTATACGACGTTGTCGCCGTTGCCGTAGGACCAGTTGCCCTGCGCCGCCGCCATCCAGCCGATGCGCCGGAACAGGGTGGTGGCCGCCGTGATCGTCGGCTTGTTCGTCCGCACCGTGGCGTCGACGGTGGCGGCGCCGGGGCGGGTGGGTTGGCCCGTCAGCGTGCTGCCGCCCGTTCCCACCGCCGTCCCCCGGTAGACGCGGACCTCGCCGATCCCCGCCGCCGCCGGCGCGGTCGTGACGACGAAGTCGGCGGTGATGCGGTGGATGCGGACGGTCTTGGTCGATCCGGCGGCGTGCTCGATGTTCCAGAGGATGACCTCGGTGTTGGCCGTCAGCGCCCCGCTCGTCTGCGTGCCGCCCGCCGCCACGAACAGCACCGCCGACGTCGCCGTGGCCTTGACCGGCAGCGAGGCGACGCCCGTCCCGCTCGCCGGCACCGCCACCAGGCTGTTCGGGCTCACCGCGACCACCGCCGCCTTGTCCGCCGCGACCGGGGCGGTGGAGGCCGCCTTCACCGTCAGCCGCGTCCCCCGCGTCGTTTCGTCCTCGACGACGAAGACCTGGGCGCGTTTGCTGTCCACCCGGCCCGCCGCCGCGTCGTTCTCCGTCAGCGCCGTCCCCGCCGCCTCGTCGAAGGCGAACCCCGCCATCAGCACCTTGCTGGTGCCGTCGGTGAACGCCGCGTTGTCGGCGATCGCCTGGGAGTCCTGGACCGCGAACGTCCCGGCGTTGTCCACCGTCAGGCTGCCGCTGTTGTCGGTGACGGGAACGGCCGCGCCCGAGGCGTCCACCTTCAGGGCGTTGGCGGCGGTGACGGTGGCGTAGCGGGCGCGCGTCGCCCCGTCCTCGATGACGCCGACCGTCGCCCGGTTGGCGCTGATCCGGGGGGCGGCGGCGTCGTTTTCGGTCAGCGCCGTGCCGGCGGTGTCGTCGAGGACGTAGCCCGTCATGAACAACTTGGTCGTGCCGTCGGTGAAGGCGGCGTTGTCCGCGACGACCTGGGAATCCTGGACCGCGAAGGTGCCGGCGTTGTCCACGGTCAGCGACCCGGCGTTGTCGGTGACCGGCACCGCGTCGGTCTGCTTGACGTAGAGCTCGCCCTTCGCCGTGGCGTTGGCCGCGACCCAGTCGAGGTCGGCCGAGACCTCCGCCCCGGAGAGCGCGTCCCGCCGCCGCAGGAGCAGCGTCGGCCCGTGCGGGTTGGCGACGGTGGCGTCGTCCTCGACGTACTCGGTGCCGCCCGCGCCGCCCGCCACCGCCTCCAGTTGCGCCCAGTCGTAGGTGCCGGCGGCGAGGCGGCGGACGAACCAGTAGGTGTCGTCGGTGGCGTCGATCCGCAGCCGGTAGACCGCCCCGTAGCGGGCCGCCTCGGCGGTCGGCAGCGCCGCCACCGTCACCATGTCGACGCGGCGCATCCGCTCGGTCGCCACTAGCGCACCCTTTGCAGGTTCGGCGTGCGCGGGGAGCGGGCGTTGGCCCGCCGCGCCTCCGCCCCCGCCCGGTAGAGTTGGGCCAGCGCCGGCCGCCCCTTGATCGGGTCCGCCGCCAGTTGCGCCGCCACCTCGTCGGCCAGCCAGTCGGGGTCGACGTAGACCAGGGACGAATCGTCCACCAGGTCCGGGTGCCGCCCCTTGCCGACCAGCTTGACGACGAGCCCGTCGGCGTACCAGCGGTAGCGGCCCTCGATGCCGACGGTGCCCGCCGCCCGGTCGATCCAGTAGCCGTTGCCGTAGGCCCCCGGCCGCCGCGCCCGCCGCACGTCGGTCCAGTCGCCGCTCGGGTCCTGGACCAGCACGGCGGCGACGTGGGTCACCCCGTCCGGGACGGCGACGGTGGGGGCGTTGGCGTCGAAGGCGGCGGCGACGACGTCGGTGCGGTCGATCAGGAACTCGGCGAAGGCGGTCCTGAGCACCGCGTTGATCGCCCGGTGGACCTCCTGGAAGCGCCAGCCGCGCCCGTTGAGGTTGACCAGTTCCCACTCGTCGCCGGCCTGGGTCGGGGACGGCAGGTCCGGCGTCACCGTCAGCGTGTGGGTGGCGGCGTCGCTGCCGATCACCCGGACGACGGCGCCGAGGTTGGGGGCCGTGCCCCCGGTCGGCATCGCCTGCGACCCGAGGTAGGCGTTCTGGGCGTCGGTCAGTTCGACGTCGTCGGTGAACTGGTTGACCGTGCCGCCCGCCGTCGCCGTCAGCACCAGCAGGTCGTGCAGGCGGTCCCCCATCACCATCCGCCGCAAATCCTTGCGGGTGATGCCGACGGTGCCGCCGGGGGTGACGGGGGTGCTCGCCGCCGCCACCGTATCGACGACGTAGGTCTGGGAGAACTCGCGGAAGACCCCGCCGCTGTCGTAGACGACGTGCATCGTCCAGGTCGCCGCCGTGGTGGGCGTGAAGGAGACGGCGTACTCGCCGGACCCGATCTCGGAGAGCGCGGCGGCGGCGGTCGTCGCCCCGCTCGGCAGGGCGTACGCCTCGATCACGGCGAAGTCGTCGGCGATCTGGCCGGTGATGGGGGCGTCGAGGTTGTCGCGCAATATCAGGGTGTCGGTGATGGTCTGGCCGACGGCGTACGCCACGTCAGTCCCTCCTCGCCGCAAGCGCGTATTCGAGGGCCACGAACGCCTCGCCGGTCGAGGGCGCTGCCCCGTCGTAGGCGTAGGTGGCGACGACGTCGCGGGCGGCGGTCTCCTCCGGCATCAGCAACCCGACCCCACTCGCCATGATTTTGGTCCCGGTGGACGACAGCGGCGTAACCGTGCCGTAGGCGTCGTCGTCGGCGGCGTGGCCGAGCCGCAGGTTGTCGTCGAGCGCCGTCACCGCGTAGTCGTCGAGGTGGAGGCCGGTCGTGCTCGTCGCGGCCCCGTTGAGGCGGATGCCCGCCGACCCGGCGGCGGCGATCGAGGAATCGGTGACGGAGACGAGCGTCACGCCGTCCACGATCATGGCGATGGTGGTGCCGTTCATCGAGAGGACGCAGGTGTAGTTTTGGTCGACGACGAGGACCTGTGCCTGGTCGCTGCCGAGTTGGGTGGCGCTGTTGTTGACCCACTTGAAGAGTTGCCAGGCGTTCGTGCCGGTGTTGTAGCGGGCGTGGTAGTAGGTGACGACGCCGGCGACGACGCGCCCCACGGGACCGATGATCGAGAGGTTGTTGTCGGAACGCATCACGACCTTGGCCGAGACCGTGTAGTTGGCGGTGTGCGGGTTGCCGAGCGTGTAGAGGCTGGTGGTCGCCGCGTTCTCGCCGTGGACCCGGTTGCCGTCGATCGTCGGCGCCGCCGTGTTCGTGGACGCCGCCGCGTGCTTGGCCCAGGCGCCGCCGCCGCTCGGGGTGTGGGCGGTGAGCGCCGTGCCGTCCGCGTCGTCGAGGGTGTCGGCCGCCGCCCCGAGGCCGGGGTCGAAGGCGGTCTTGACGTAGACGGAAACCCGCAGCGGGTGGGCGTTGCGGGGCAGCCTGCCGAGGGCCGGTGCCACCTGCGAGGGCGCCAACACCCACCCCGAGAGGACGCGGATGCCGGTGTCGTGCCCCTTGCCCAGTTGGGCGGCGCGCAGGGAGATGCGGCCGTTGGTGACCTCGCACGTCTCGAACCCGCTCCAACCGTCGGCGTCGCACTTGATGTTGGCGGCGGCGTTGCCGGCGACCACGCGGACGTTGCGCAGGACGTTGCCGCCGCCGGTGCAGAGGTTGTCGACGGTGACCGCGTTGCACTCGACGGGGCAGTTGACGGCGAGGCTGAGGCGGTCGATGGTCACGTCGTAGCAGCGCCCGGCCACGCCGACCAGGATGCCGTTGCTGGCGTCCACCGCGTTCCCGGCGTGGACCGACCCCCGCGAGAACCGGGAGAGCTTGACCCCCTCGTGGACGTGCAGATAGGAACTGGCGTCGGAGACGACTTCGAACCCGTGGACGTTCCAATTGGCGCAGCCGGTCGAGGGGCCGACCGCGTACCCGAGGACCTGCCCGTCGCTGGTGTGCTCGAACCGCGTGCCGGCAATCTCGCAGAACCGCGTGTCGCGGCTGCCCAGCCCGAGCCAGTTGTAGCCGATGGTGCCGCCCTCGACCTTGACGTCGGTGCAGCGCCAGAGCGACACCGCCTGGATGGCGACGTCGCAGTCGAATTGCGGGTTGACGAGCCGGATCTTGTGCAGCGTGCGGTCGGACACCTTGCGGATCGCGTACGGTGCCGCCGACCCCCCGCCGCCGACCGAGGACGTGCCGGAGGAACCGCTGTTGTAGTTCTCCTGCCGGTAGGTCGCCAGGAGCGGCCAGCGCAGGGTCACGACGCCGGTCCCCGCGTCCGCCGCGAGGACGCGGTTGGTCTCGCCGTCCGGTTCGTTGCTGCCGGTGATGGTCTGCCCGGTCGCGATTTGGACCCAGTCGCCCGCCGCGAGGTTCCCCGCGTCGGCGGGCGTGGCGCAGGTCACGGCGGTGGTCCCCTTGGCCGCGGTCCCGGTCAGGGCGTAGGAGGCGGCGTCGCGGTACTCGTTGGCGTCCCACGACGCCATCCCCGACGGCTTGGCGGCGCCGTCGACGATGAGGACGCGGGCGTTCGCGACCGAGGAGGTGATGACCGCACCCGGCTGCCAGACGATCTCCAGCCCGTCCACGGCCGGCGCCCATTGCCAGGTGAGGCCGCCGCTGGTGGTGGCCGACCCGAAGTCGTAGGTGCCGGGGGGGATGACGACCCGCGAGGGCCGGCCGAGCGAGGCGTTCGCCCGCGCGTCGTCGGTGACGGCACGGAAAACCGGCAGGTCGTCGTGCGACCCGTCGCCGTACGCCCCCGCCGCCTTGACGTTGTACTCGTGCGGGGCGCGGACGGTGCCGGCGGCGGCGCGGAAAAAGCCGTCGCCCTGGGCGGAAAGAAGGTTGCGCAGGTAGCCGCCCTGTTCGCGCACCGTCATCGCTACTGCCTCACCGCGAAGTTGTCGAGGTGGATGCCGACCGAGGAGGTTGCCGCCTGGCTCGTTCGCACCCCCGCCAGGCCCGCCGCCGCGATCGCGGTGTTGACGGCCGTCACCTTCGGCGCGCCGTCCACGAGGAGGACGATCGACGAGCCGCTCATGTCGAGGGCGAGGCGGTACGCCTGGTCGTTCGTGAGCACCTGGACGGCGTTGCTGCCGAGTTGGGTCGCGGCCGCGGCGACGACGCTGAAGAGTTGCCAGGCGTTGCCGTTGGCGTTGTAGCGGGCGAGGTAGTGCGTCACCGCCGTCGCGTCGGCCCGTCCGATCACCCCCATCGTCGAGAGGTCGTTGTCCGACTTCTGGACGACGTCGGCCTCGACCCGGTAGTCGGCGCTCGTCGGCGCGAAGTCGCTGCGGTAGTAGACGTGCTGACCGGCGTCGTTCGTGTTGTGGAGGCGGTTGGCGTCGATGGTGGCGTCGCCGGTGTTGCTGCCCGCCGCGTGCTTGACCCAGAGCGCGCTGTAGGACGTCAGGACCGTCGCGTCCGCAGCCGTGAACGCATCGGAGACCAGGACCAGCGGCACGCGGGCGCGCACGAACGACGGTCCGACGCCGATGCCGACGATGGCCACCGCGCTAGCCCAATGCGACGATCAAGGTCGCCGTCGTGCCCGTGGCCCGGACCCGCGTCGCCTGGATCGGCAAGAGCGTGCCGGCTCCGATGCCGGAGATGAGCACGTTCGCCTCGCCGCCCACGGTGTCGAGCGCGACGTTGCCGGCGCCGCCGACCCAGATCGCCGTCGTCGCGTAGGGCAGGTCGGTGCCGTCGTTGGGCGTGACGGCAACGGCGTGGCGGGCCGGGGCCAGGACCGAGTCGACGTCGTTCTTGTTGCGGACGATCGCGGCCATGCCCCTACTCCGCCTTGTAGACCCAGACCCGGATCGTGCCCGAGGCCAGGTCCACCGCGCCGCCGGAGAAGTTGAGCACCCAGACCGCCACGGTGTTCGCCGCGCGGACGCGGGCAAAGACGCAGTAGCGGGAGGCGTCGGCGGAGGCGCCGGAGCCGGTGGAGATGTCGGCCACCGCCACGTCGCCCACCGCCGCCCCGGTCACGGTCACGTCCACCGCCGAGGTCGCCGCGCCGGTCGCGACCGAGGCGAAGTCCTGGACCGCCGTGCCGGTCAGCGCCGCCGTCACGAACAGCGCCCGCGTCCCGTTGTGGATCTTGGGCAGGTTCGGGGCGGAACTGGAGTGCCAGCGGCTGCCCTTGACCGCGCCCGAGGGATCGGCGGAAGGGACGACGTGGAAGGGCGGGTTGACGGCGCCCAGGTTGGACCCGCCGGCGATCAGTTGCTTGCGCCATTGGCGACCCCTGGGAACGTTGATCCCGAAGGGCATGGAGGCATCCTCCTGCGCGGTTTACGCGCTGAGCGCGGCGATCTCGTCGTTGAGCAGCCGCAGCCGGTTCTGGTCGTTGTCCGCGTAGACGCCGGCGGCGCGGCCGGCCCCGATCTCGCCCAGCAGCCAGGTCGCCACCTCCTCGTCGTCGGTGACGAGCCGCCCGCGCCGGATGCGCTGCTTGTTTTTCGGGATGCCGTCCGGCCGGAACCGGACGTAGCCGTCCTGGGTCTTGCGCCGCAGTTCGGGCGGCAACAGCTTGGCGAACGCCGGCGAGTCCTCGTGGACGAACGACCAGAACGGTTTGCTCGGCACCTCGGGGTGGACCGGCACGAGGGCGGCGTCGGCCACCCCGGCGGCGGTGCGCGCGGCCAGGATCGCGGCCACCTTGGCGGCGATCAGGTCGTCGAGGGCCGAGACCGGCACGGTGATGGTGTCCTCGGGGGCGGCGGGACCGCCGAGGGCGGTGATGGCGTCGCGGCTGGGACCGGATTCCACGGGTTTCTGCTCCTTGGCGGCCCGGCGTTCGGCCGCGCGCGCCTTGGTCCGCGCCACGAACGCGGCGTCGGCCTCCTTCTGGGCCTCGGTCCGCTCCGTCTTTGGCATCCGAACCTCCGTGCTCACGCGCGCGTGCGCGCGAGGTATAATTCGGACAGCGAAAGCCCCTGCGCTGCGCGAACAGCCAGGGGCGCGGCACCACAAGGAGTGAGCTTGCGATGCGCTACAAGCGTAGCATCCCCCTGTACATCGTCGATTCCGCCACGGGCTGCTGGGAGTGGCAGCGCGCCAAGACGCGGCACGGCTACGGCCTCATCCGCGTCGATGGTCGGCTGGTGTACGCCCACCGTTGGCTCTACGAGCAGCACAAGGGGCCGATCCCCGAGGGGACCGAACTCGACCACGTCGTCTGCCAACACCCGCCGTGCTGCAACCCCGACCACGTCGAGCCGGTGCCGCACGCCGTCAACTCGCAGCGTGGTCGAGTCGCGAAGATCACGATGGAAACCGCCCGAGAAATCCGCCGACTCGCGGCCACGTTCCGACAATGCGAGGTGGCCCGCATGCTCGGCGTGCCGAAGCACACCGTTCACGAGGTCGTCGCTGGCAAAACGTGGCGCGAGTGACTTCATTTCGTTAGGTCTTTCGTCGTTTACTCAGATGGCTGCGCCATAATCTGAGTATGTCGTGCTGAAATTGTAAAGCTTCCACCGGCTCCGCTCGAAGCGGACGTCGAAGTGGAAGTCGCCGATCAGGGCGCCGATGTCGTAGCGGCCCGAGGCCGGCAGCGGGGTGTCGTACCAGTCGCCGCCGTCGCCGCCGTTGCCGCGCCCGGTGTAGGGCCGCAGCTTGGCGTACTCGGTGTTCCAGCCGACGACCATCCCCGGCGGCATCCGGTCGTTGATGACGAACTTGAACGTGCCGAAGTCGGTCTCGACCGTGCTGTAGGTGAGCTTGGTCGCCTCGTCGGTGGAATTCGCCACCTTGCGCTCGTCGAACAGGGAGTTCCAGAACCGCTTGGCGTCGTAGTTCCCCATGATCGTCTTGCCCAGGGTCTCCTTGCCCACGTCGCGGGCCACGGTCTGCGCCTGGGTGTTGATCGCGTTGAGGGTCAGCGGCGCCCCGCCCATGTCGGTCTTGTAGAAGTTGGTGAATTGCAGGAGGCCGCCCATCGCCGAGGGGTTGGTGGCCGAGCCGTCGCCGACCGCCCGCTTGCCGCGCAGGAGCGTCAGGTCGAGGTCGCGGATGGCCTCCTTCATCTTCTCGGCCAGGCGCGTCTCGTACTGGTCGCCCCGGATGTCCATGCGCGGGGTGTTGCGCGCCCGCCCGGAGATCTGGAAGGAGTAGCCGAACTCCTCGGGGTAGTTGAAGTCGAGCGAGCCGTCCATCAGGGGGCTGCGCGGGGTGTCGACGTTCTCGGGCACCGCCGGGCCCAGGATCAGGATGCGGCTGCCGTTCAGGGCGGTCGCGCCCGTGGTGCCGGCGAACTTGCGGGTGCAGGTCAGGGTGTTGCCGGAGATGCCGGTGACCAGGAACTGCTCGGCGTCCTCCGCCGGGTCCACGCCCGTCGTCGTCGCCACCGCGAAGCGGTCCCACAACTGGAAGGCGTTGCCGGTCGTCGCCGTCACCGTGTAGCCGGTGGTGCCGGTGGTGTCGGAGATCGCCGCGCCGAGGGTGTCGGTGATCGGCGCGTACTCGGTGATGCCGAATTCCAGCTTCAGCGCGTCGTAGGGCGCCCCCTTGCCGACCAGGCGCACCATCGGCGCGTCGATGACGGCGTTGTTGATCTTCTGCATGAAGTCCGGGATCGGCCGGATGATCGAGGCATCGGGGACGACGCCGCCGGTGACCGCGTCGGTCCGGGAGTTGATCGAGGATCGGAAAACCACCTCACACGCTCATGCCCCGACTTGCTGGCGTCGTGATGCAGCGCGCTCTCCGCCGTTAGCGGGTCGCGGTTCGCGCCGGGCGCGGGGCCGCCATTTGGGCCGATTGTTGCCGCAGGTAGTCGAACAGTTCGCTGCCGGTCGAGGCCGGCTGGGTCGGGGCCGCGCCGCGGTTCGGGCCGCCCGAAGGGTCCGCCCCCTCGCGCTGCCGCCGCGCCTTCTCCGCCCGCCTGGCCGCCTTCGCCGCCGCCTTGCGGTCCGCCGCGAACCCCTCGGCGACCGCCTTCATCGTGAGGGCGTCGTCGATGGTGCGCAGGTGGGCGACCTGGGAGGGCGACAGTTCGTGCAGTTTGGCGAGGTAGGCGACGGCACGGGGCTGGTTCTCGCGCAGGTCCACGAGGCGGTCCAACTGCTGCTCGGCCGTCTCCGCCCGGTGCAGGAGTTGCCCCTGCTGCTGCTGCGAGAGGTGCTGGATGACGGCGAAGCGCTCGTTCTGCGCGTCCTCCGGGTCCATGTCGCGCCAGCGCGCCTGCAAGCGGTCGAATTCCGCCTGCACCCGCACCTGGTTGGCGACGCCCCTGGCGTCGTCCCGCTCGCGTTCGAGGGCGGCGATCCGCTCCATCAGTTCCGGGGGAACCCCCGGCGCCCCTTCGGCCTCCGACTCCTCCTCCTCGTCGTCGTCGTCGAGGTCGGCGTCGTCGGCATCCCGTGGCGTCCCCGGCGCCCCGTCCTCCGCGGCCTCCTCGCCGAAGTCGCCGTCCGTGGGGGATGGATCGGCGTCCGGCTGCGGGTCCTCCTCGTCGGGAGGGAAGGCGGCGGCGTTCTGGGCGGCGAGGTAACTGGTCAGGTCGCTGTCCACGAATCACTCCGTGCGTGCGCGCGAACGGTCCTCGGGCGCATGGTATCACATTATCTCAATGCGGGCATATGGATTGCGTTTTGGGCGCGGGGTCGCTAGGATGCGGGACCGGAGGTAGAACGATGGACGAGAACCCGAAAACGCTCGCGATCCTCGGCCTGGTGGCGCTGCTCGGCGTGTTCGTGCCGGTGTTCCCGGTCTACGACGCCGCGTGGGTCGTCGGGATCGGCCTGTTGGTGTGGGCGGCGGTCGCGTGGCGGCGGGGCAAGGATCGCCGCGACCGCCGCGACGCGGTGCGCCGGGCGTTGCGCGACGCCGCCCGCGACGACGCGTTCACGCGGCGCTACCGCACGGGGAGGTAGCCGTGGCGATCTGGTTCGGCGACTGGATCAACGGGCGCAAGGGGTTGGACGGCGACAGCGCCATCCTCCATCGGGGGGTCGAGGAGACGGCGGGCACCGTGTTTGCCCAACACGTCACCGAATACGCGTGCCCCGACGCCCCCGACGAGGTGTGCTTCGATTTTGGGGCCCCCGTCGTCTGGACCGGCCCGCTGCCGCCCGCGCACCCCGACGACGTCGCCTTCGACGCGCGGATCGGGGCGGAGATGGCTACCGCCCCGTAAGCGTCCCCACCATCCGCCCGCCGCTCCCCCCGCCGCCCGCCAAGGACGGCGCGATCCGGTTGCCGTAGGGGTTGCTGCCGCCTTGCAGCGCGATCTCCAGCGGGTTGGGTTGTTGGTTGTTCGCCGTCCAGCCCTGCTCCCGCACGTACGCCGCCTGCGAATCGTCCAGCCCCTGCGCCCGCCGCGCCGCCGCCCAGTCCAGGTACTCGAAGGCGATCTTCGCGTCCTCCGTGTTGAGGTCGGGGTACTGGTTCATCAGGAACGCCCGCACCGCGTCCGGCTGGTTCATCACGTCCACCGGCGCCCCCGCCCGCGCGCTCGCGTCCGCGTTCGCCCGTTGCAGCGCCGCCAGCGTCGCCGGCACCGCCTTCGCCAGCCGCGCCGAGAACGACGCGTCCTGCCCGCCGGTGCCGGTGCCGCCGCCCGTGCCCGTGCCCGTCCCCATCGGCCCCAAGAGCGGCACGTTGGTCTGCTTCGGGTCGGGGTCGCCCAGCTTCTCCTTGCGCCCCTGGAAGGCCAGGTACGCCGACAGGGTGAAGCTGGCCTTGTCCAGTTCCGCCGACAGTTGGGAGGGGGTCAGGGACGGACCCACGCGTTTGCGGATCTTGGCCGCTTCCCGATCGAAATACTGCTGGGCGTTCGGGTTCTCCCGCGCCATCTGCGCTCGCCAGGTCGCGGTGCCGCCGACCTCGTCCGCCTTTTTGCGGGCGTCGGACGCCCAGGCGTCGAAGGCGGCGAGCTCCGGGTGGGTCTGCTCGTAGGCGTTGCGCAGGTCGCGCTCGGCGTCGACGGCGGCGCGGTTGACGATCGGCGTGCCCACCACTACGTCGTCGACGTCTGCCAGGCGGGAGAGGAGAAGGGCGAAGCCCGCGAGGCCGACCATGAAGAGCGACGCCCCGTGGCGGCGCCCGAGCCCCTCGAGGCGGGCGGTCAGCTCAGCCGGCAGGGTCTCGCCGACCGTCCCCCCCTCGTGCCTTCCGCCCGGACGGAAGGGGTGGTCGGCGGGCAGCTCGAGCTGCGGCGGGCAGCCGGCCAGACGATGGCGCCAGACCTCGAGCTGGGTCGTCGCCTTCTCACCGGCCAGGAAGTTGCGCTGCCAGCGGGCGTAGTCGACGAACTGGATGGGCAGCGGCGGCAGGGCGACCGGCCGGCCGGCGACGTCACCGGCGTACACCTCGGTCATCTCGGCGACCAGGAGATCCTGCGACCAGCCGTCGGAGATGATGTGGTGCATGTTGAGCAGGAAGATCG
>Ga0081455_10003288_pt1 | contig 18707 bp, 17 predicted proteins | sample TabmetS3T2R1_FD_70207 | JGI IMG/M metagenome (GOLD analysis project Ga0081455, IMG submission 70207) | Tabebuia heterophylla rhizosphere microbial communities from the University of Puerto Rico - S3T2R1 | ecosystem: Host-associated > Plants > Roots > Rhizosphere ... | reverse complement strand
CGCCGCCGTCGCGGCCACCCTGGGCGACCTCCACGACCTCGGCGTGGTGCACGGACGCCTCGACGCCACGCACATCCTCGTCGGTGACGACGGCCGGCCACGGCTCTGCGGGCTCTCCGACCCCGGCGGTGCGGCGGCGCACGACGACATCGCCGCGCTGGGCCGAGTGCTCGGCGAGGTCCTGGAGCGGGCAACACGCGAGCCGCGGTCGTGGCCCTGGCGCGGGAGATCGGGCGCGGCCCACCGGCGGCCGCTCGAACAGGTGCTGGCCAGAGCCTGTGATCCGGTTCCGAGCCGACGCCCCAACGCCCGGTTGTTGGCAAGCTCGATACTCTCCGCCGTTCCCGGCGCCGAGGTGCCGGCCGCCGGGCAGCCGTTCCCCGGACTCGAGCCCGCCCACGTGCCGCCCGACGAGGAACTGCTCGACCTCGTCTTCACCCACGAGCTGTCCGACGACGAGCGGTGGGCCCAGGCGTTCGGCGACGACCCGCCCGATCCGGTCGGCGCCGCCCGGCGGGAGCCACCGCCGGGCCCGGACGGCGGCGGCGCTCGCGCTCGCATCGCGGCCGGGTCCGGAGCCGTGGCGGTGGCCGCCGTCGCCGCCGCGGCCGTGTTCTTCGTCGGCGGCTGGGGCTCGCGGGGGTCCGCCGCACCCCCCAAGGCCGTCCGGGCCGGCCCGGCAGGCCAGGCGGGCTGCCCGGTCGCTGCCGCCCCGGCCGCCGACGTCGACGGCGATGGCTGCCCCGAGGCGCTCGTCGTCGACGGCGGCGGCGTTTCGGCCGGCGCCGCTCGCTGGACGGTGGGCGAGCCCGGCGATCTGATCGCCGTCGGGGACTGGGACTGCGATGGGCGGGCGGCTCCCGCGCTCCTGCGCCCGGCGACTGGCGAGGTGTTCGTCTTCCCGGGCTGGGCCGCCGAGGGCGAGCCCGTGACCGTCGAGCCGCGTGATCGCCTCCCCGGCGCAGTGACGATCCGGGGCGAGCGGGCGGACGGCGGCTGCGACGACCTGGTCGTCGACCTGGGGTCGGGAGCGAGCGCAACCGTCGAGGTGCTGCCATGAACGGGCGCTGGCGCCTCCTCGCATGGACGGCCGCCCTCGCCCTCGGGCTCCGCGGGCTGCACGCCCTCGGCGCGGGCCCGCTCGGTGTGCCGCTCTCGTCGGCCGACGACCTGTCCGCCTGGCTGGATCACACTCCTCCGGAGGTGATGGCGGTCGCCATGGTGCGGTTGGTGGCGCTCGTCGCCGGCTGGTACCTGGCCGTGTGCACGCTGGCCCTCGCACTCACCCGACCGGCGGGCCGCACGCGCGTCGCCTCGGCTCTAGCCCGTGCGACACCTGCCATGGTCCGCCGCCTCGTCGTCGGGGGTGGGGGCCTCGGGCTGGCGGCTGGGACGCTTGTCGGCGCTCTCCCCTCGACCATGGTGGCGCCCGCGCCGTGGGCACCGAAGCCCGCAGCCGCGTCGGTCGCCAGTGCCACGCAGGACCCAAAGCCGCCAACGGCCACGATGACGCGTGGCCCACGGGACACGCACACCGCCGTCATGACCCGCCTGCCCACCGAGGCGACGCCCACCGCCGTGATGACGCGCTTGCCCGCCGAGGACAGGCCACGTGCGTCACGGTCGCCACCGGCACCTGCCCCCCGCGACTCCACCGCAGCTCCGCCATCGTGGACCGTCGCGTCCGGCGACTCCTTCTGGTCGATCGCGGCCGAGACAGTTACACAGGCCGGGGAGGCGCCGACCGACCGCCTGGTGATCGGGTACTGGCGACGTGTGGTCGAGGCCAATCGCGGCCGCCTGCTCGACCCGGGGAATCCCGACCTGCTGGTGCCCGGCCAGGAGCTCGTCCTGCCGGATCCGCGCGGCTGAGGGCGGCGTGCCGCCGGCCCGCAGGGGTCTCGGCATCAGCGCTGGTGGAGCCAGCGTGCGGTGACTGCGTCCCAGCGGCGATCGCGCTCGCCGGCGCTGGCTTCCTGGAGTGCCCGGTCCACGGCGTCGTCGAGGGCGCGCTGGTCCTCGCCGATCACCTCGTCGACGATCCCTAGCTCGAGCATGTCGCCCGACGTGAGCCGCAGGCGATCGGCGACCTCGGCCGCCTTGGTGGCATCCCGCTCGAGGATCGCCGCCGCACCCTCGGGGGCGATCACGGAGAACGTGGCGTGCTCCAGCATCAACAGGCGGTCCGTGTAGCTCAGGGCCAGCGCTCCGCCGCTTCCTCCCTCGCCGACGCAGGCCGACACCGTCGGCGTCGGGCACGATGCCAGTGCCGCCAGCGTGCGGGCGATCTCCGACGCCACCCCGTCCACCTCGGCCTCAGGCGAGGGATCGGCGCCGGGCGTGTCGACCAGGGTCACCACCGGCATCCCCAGGCGTCCCGCCAACCCCACCGCCCGCCGGGCGAGTCGGAACCCGGCCGGCGTGGGGCGCCCGGACGCGCAGTAGCGGTCGGTCGCCACCACGACACAGCGCCGGCCCGCGACCCGCGCCAACCCGGCCCGGACCGTGGGATCGGACCCCCGCAGCTCGACCCACGACGAGCACAGCCGCGCCGCGCGGTCTATGCCGGAGGGCCGTCCGACGGCGCGTGACCGCAACACCTCGAGCCAGGCGTCCGAGCCGCCGACGCCGGCCTCGCTGCCGCCTGGAGCCACCTCCCAGGCGGGGAGCGACCGGGTCGGCAGCGGCCGGTCGATCAGCCCCAGCGCCGCCTCCACCCAGGCAGCGACGTCGTCGGCCCCGAGCCGGGCGTCGGCCAACCCGTGGTCGTAGACGGACTCCGCCGTGTGCGACCCCGGCGGCAGCGGGACGCCCAGTGTCCCCTCGGCGACCCGGGGCCCGGCGAAGCCGATGACGGCACCAGCCACCACGGCCCGCAGGTCGACCAGGGACGCGTACGAGGCCAACACGCCGCCGGTGGTGGGCGAACCGTAAACGGCGAGCGACAGCAGGCCGGCCTCGGCGTGCCGGCGAGCCGCCGCCGCGGTGCGAGCGAGCTGGACCAGAGCCACCATGCCCTCCTGCAGCCGCGCGCCGCCGGTCCGCGTCAGCGCCACCATCGGCAGGCGTAGGTCGCGAGCACGGTCGTACGCCCGGACCACCTTCTCCCCCGCTGCCGCCCCCATGGTGCCGCCCAGCACCTCGAAGCGGCCCTCGATGAACGCGTAGTGCTCGGTCCGGCCCGTCCGCACCGCCTCGCCGCTGGCTGCGAGCGCGTCCCGCTGCGCGGCATACCCCGGGAACCCGAGGGGGTCGCCGGCGATCAGGTTGGGGTCCCACTCCTCCGTCGTTCGGTGGAACGGCATGACTGCGGACTGCGCCCCCCTCCGCGCCGTCAGCGGAGGCGGAGCGCCACCTCGTTGGCTAGTAGGCGGCCCCGTACGGTCAGGACGGCGCGATCGCCGTCCAGGGCGACGAGATCGTCCAGCTCGTCGACGGGGAGGGACGCCGCGGGCACGCCGGAGCGGGTCCGCACCGCCAGCTGCAACGCCTCGAGCCGGCGGGCACCGGCGTCGAGCCGCTCGCCGGCCGCCTCGGGCGAGCGCCTCTCGTCGATGGCGGCGATGTAGCGCTCGGGCGTGTGCACGTTCCACGATCGGCGCCCGCTGCGGTGCGAGTGCCCCGCGCACCCGAACGCCTGGTACTCGCCCATCGACCAGTAGAGCTGGTTGTGGCGGCACTCGTGCCCCGGCCGGGCCCAGTTGGAGATCTCGTACCACGAGAGCCCGGCCGCCTCGAGCGCCTCGGCGGCGGCCAGGTACTTCGTCGCCTGGTCGTCGTCGTCCGGGTGCCGGCTCGGATCGTCCGCCAGCGGCGTGCCCGGCTCGACGGTGAGGGCGTACGCGCTGACATGCGGCGGGTCGAGGGCCAGAGCGGCCTCGAGCGTGCGCCGCCAGTCGTCGGGCGACTCCCCGGCGGCGCCGTAGATCACGTCGACGTTGAACGTGGGGATGCCCGCTCCCCGGATCGCTTCCACCGCGCGCAACACGTTCGACGGGTCGTGCGTCCGGCCCAGCGACCGGAGGACGTGGTCGACCATCGACTGGACGCCCAGGCTGATCCGGTTCACGCCCCCCTGCGCGTAGGCCGCCATCAGGTCCTGGGTCACCGTGTCCGGGTTGCACTCGACGGTGACCTCGCAGCCAGGCGCCCGGGGGACGGCGTCCAGGACCGCCATGAGCCGCCCGGGCTCGACGAGCGAAGGCGTGCCACCGCCGACGAAGACGCTGGTCGCCGCCGGCAGCCCGCCGGCCACCTGACGCTCGATGTCGCGCCGGCAGGCGTCCAGGTACGCCGACTGCAGATGGTGCCGATCCGTCCAGGTGGCGAAGGCGCAATAGTCGCAGCGGGCCGAGCAGAACGGCACGTGGACATAGACGCCAAACGGGGTCGGCAGGTCGGAACGGATGGCCGCGAGCGAAGCAGGCCTTGGCCGCGTCTGTCTAACGGCCGGGCTGGCGCCCGTGGTCGCCGAGGGATCAGGCGGTGCTCAGCGGACCAGGCACAGGCCCAGGCTGTCGAGCCGGGCCGGCACCTGCTCGGGATGGCAGTCGAGGATGCAGGCCACGGCGCGCAGGTCCTCGCGGCGGATGGTGAGCATCCGGCCGTTGTAGTCGCCGCGTTGCACCTGGATCATGCGCAGGTAGCGGGCGAGCATCTCGCCCTCCTGCCCGCCGAGCTGCTCGACGGCGCCGAGGTCGATGGTGACGGGCCGATCGTCGCGGCGAGCCGCGCGCAGTGAGCGCAGGTCGACGATCTGCTCGTCGTCATCGTTGTTCGATCGCCCACCCAGTTCCTCGTCGCTGGGCAGCATCTGGTCGACGGGTACCCGGTAGAAGCGGGCGAGGCGTTGCAGCCGCGGCACCGAGATCGCCCGCTCACCTCGCTCGTAAGCACCGAGAACGGACGCCTTGAACTCGTGCTCCGACGCCGCCTCGACGTCTTGGAGCGAGAGATGCTTCTGACGCCGGATCGAACGGAGCCGGGCGCCTACTTTGATGGCGTAGCCGCTCTCGCGTTCAACCTCGAGGTCGCTATCCATATGTTCCTCCCCTTGGTGCCGTCCCCCAGCGGGACGGCAACCGCGCCAGTGCGGCACTCGCGCGGTCCAGGCGAGGGCTTACTCTAAGGCACCGCGATCGGCCCGCGACAATCACTGCGCGTCCAGCTATACCCGCCAATCGTGGTGGATTATCACAGCGACGTCCGATCTCCGCGCACGATGTGATCAGCTCGGTGGACCTCGACCAGGATGCCTGCCCGCAGCCCGGTGAGGATCGCCCCGGCGGTGATCGCCGCAGTCTCCGCCCGCAAGACGTGCGCTGCCAGCCGGACGAAGGGTAGGCCCTCCCCCCGCTCCTCCGGCGTCCACCCGCCCTCGGGCCCGATGAGCACGACCGGCCGGTCGAGCGTGGGCGGAGCCCCGGCGGCATCGGCGAGCGCCGCGCGCGGCAGCGCCGCCACCGAGCGGAAGCCGGCCACGGGTGCCACGTCGGGCAGCGTCGTGCGCCGGCTCTGCATCGCGGCCTGGCGGGCGATCGTCCGCCAGCGCTCGACGTGGCGGTCGGCGCGAGCCGGATCCCACCGTACGACCGACCGCTCGGCCACGAATGGGACGATCCGATCGACGCCAAGCTCCGTCAGCTTCTGCACCACCAGCTCAGGACGCTCCCCCTTCACCAGGGCGAACGCCACGGTGATCGGGGGTTCGGGCGGAGGATCGCGGACAATCGCACCCGCGACCTCGAGGACCCCGTCGGCGAGGCGGCACGGTCGCCACCGCCCGCCGCCATCCCCGGCGGTGACGTCGCTCCCGGGTGGGAGGCGCAGCACTCGCCGGAGGTGGTGCTCGTCGCCATCGTCGAGGACCGGCGCGTCCAGGTCCTCGACGAACACGTGCGCCTGCGCGGTGACGGGTGTGACCTCGCCGCTGCAGAGTCGCCCGGCGCCGGCATCCATGCGCGCCCGCTACTTGAACGCCGACCGCAGCTTCGACAGCAGGCCGGTCGGTGGAGGGGCGACCTCGTCACCCCGCAGCTCGGCGAGCTGGCGGATGACCTCTTCCTCCTCCTCGCTCAGCTCGGTGGGCACGTCGACGACGACGTCGATCAGCATGTCGCCCCGCGATCGCCGCTCGATGTGGGGGACGCCGCGGCCGCGCAGCCGGAACGTCGTGCCCGACGCCGTTCCGCGCGGGATCTCGAGCTCCTCGGGGCCCTCGAGCGTCTCGAACACGATCGTCGCCCCGAGCGCAGCCTGTGTGTACGGCAGGGTCAGGACGGTTGCCAGGTCGGTGCCGTGGCGCTCGAAGCGGGGGTGCGGCTTCACGCGGACGTGCACGTACAGGTCGCCGGCAGCGCCACCCCGAGGCCCGACGGCGCCCCGTCCGGCCAGCCGCAGCGTCGAGCCATCGTCCACCCCGGCCACGATGTCGACCGTGTAGGTGCGCTCCTGGATGCGGCGGCCCTCGCCACGGCACGCAGGGCAGGGGTTGGGGATGACCTGGCCCGAACCGCCGCAGCGGGCGCACGGGGACGAGGTCACCATCTGCCCGATGAACGACTGGCGGACCCGCTGCACCTGGCCCGTGCCCCCGCACTCGAGGCAGGCGATCGGCTGGGTGCCGTCGGCGGCGCCGGTGGCCTCGCAGGCATCGCACGCCACCGCGGTCTTGACGGTGACCGGATGCTCCGAACCGAAGACCGCCTCCTCGAACTCCAGCTCGACGACCTGCTCGAGGTCCTCGCCCCGTGGCGGTCCGGCCGGCCCCCGCCGGCGCCCACCGAACGGGCTGGAGCCGAAGAACGCCTCGAACACGTCGCCGATGCCGCCGCCGAAGCCGAACGGATCGGCGCCGGTGGTGCTGCCCTCGACCCCGGCGTGGCCGTAGGCGTCGTAGCGCTGGCGCTTCTCGGGGTCGGACAGCACCTCGTAGGCGCGAGTGACCTCCTTGAACCGCGCCTCCGACTCGGCATCGCCGTGCCCCGTGTCGGGGTGGAGCTGGCGGGCGAGTCGGCGATAGGCGCGCTTGATCTCTTCCTGGGTGGCGTCCCGGGAAACGCCGAGCAGCTGGTAGTAGTCGGTTGGCAAGGCTGGCTAGCCCTCGGTCAGGCGATCGGAGAGACGATGGCCCACGACGGCAACGGCGGCCAACGCCTGGGGGTAGTTCATCCGCGTGGGACCCAGCACGCCGATCGTTCCGGCCCGCTCGCCCTCGACCTCGTAGGGCGACACGACCAGGGCGCACTCGGCGAGGGGCGCCATACCGGTCTCGGTCCCGATGGCGACCAGCAAGCCACGATCGATGACGTCCCGAATGAGCGACACGACGACATATTGCTGCTCGAGGATGCCCAGGACCTCGCGGACCGTCTCGATCGCGTCGAACGCCTGCGCCATGCGGGCGGCGCCGCCCACGTAGACCTGCTCGGGATCACCGGCCGGTAGGTGCGCGAGGGCCGCGAGTGCCCGTTCGACCAGCGAGTCCACGGGGAGGTCGCCAGTGGCCGGAACCGACGGCAGGATCTCGCGGGCCCTGCCAGCGAGATGGGCGGTCATGTGCATGCTCGCCGTCGCCACCCGCCCTTCGCCGACGCCGGGCGGCAAGTCGATGGTGTGCTTCTCGACCGATCCGTCGCTCAGCACGGCGACGAGGACGGCCGACGTGGTGCTGAGCCCGACGAGCTGCACCGATCGGACGGTGGTCTCGACCGCCGCGGGCGCCACGACCACGCTGGTGAGGTGGGTGAGGTCCGACAGCAGCCGACTCGTCTCGGAGAGCATCTGCTCGACCTCGCCGTGGGCGCGTGCGAAGAACTCCCGCACCTCCTCGGCCGAGCTCGTGGCCAGGCGCGCCGGGCGCCGGAGGTGGTCCACGAAGAAGCGGTAGCCCTTCTCGGTCGGCACCCGCCCGGCGGAGGTGTGGGGCTGGCGCAGGAAGCCTTCCGACTCCAGCAGCCCCATCTCGTTGCGCACCGTCGCCGACGACACGTCCACGCCGGGGGCACGGGCGACGTGGCCGGAGCCAACGGGCTGTCCGGTCTCGATGTACTCCTCCACCACCGCTCGGAGGATCGCAGCCTTGCGCTCGTCCAACATCTGGCAGTCGAGTCTACCGAGTGCTAACGCCCCGGTAACGGGGTACACACCGCCCCAGTGAGGGTCGATCCCGCCGAGTGCTGGCGGCCCCGTATCGCTGTTGGAGTGGGTCTCGTATGCATCGCGGAAATCGACCCTCAATCATCCAGCTTCAACGCGCTAATGAACGCCTCTTGCGGTACTTCGACCCGCCCGATCGACTTCATCCGCCTCTTGCCCTCCTTCTGCCGTTCCAGCAGCTTGCGCTTGCGGGTGATGTCACCCCCATAGCACTTGGCGAGCACATCCTTGCGCTTCGCCTTGACGGTCTCCCGGGAGATGATCCGCCCGCCGATGGCGGCCTGGATGGGCACGTCGAACAGCTGGCGGGGGATCAGCTCCCGCAGCCTCTCCGCCATGCGGCGGCCGTAGTCGTAGGCCTTGTCCTTGTGGACGATGGCGCTGAACGCGTCGGCGGCCACCCCGTTGAGCAGCACGTCGACGCGCACCAGGTCGGAGCGGTCATAGCCGGCGGGCTCGTAGTCCAGGCTGGCGTAGCCCTGCGTGCGCGACTTGAGCTGGTCGAAGAAGTCGCGCACCACCTCGGCGAGCGGCAACCGGTAGATCAGCTCGATGCGCTCCGGCGACAGGTACTCGAGCTTGGACATCTCGCCGCGGCGCTGCTGGCACAGCTCCATCAGCGTGCCGGTGTAGGCGGTGGGGGTGAGGATCGTGCAGCTGAGGAACGGCTCCTCGATGTGGTCGATCTCCTGGGCCTCCGGCATCGCGGACGGGTTGTCGACCTCCACGGCCGTGCCATCGATCCGGTGCACCTGGTAGGCGACCGAGGGGGCCGTGGCGATGAGGCTCAGGTCGAACTCGCGCTCGAGCCGCTCCCGAACGATCTCCATGTGCAGGAGCCCCAGGAAGCCGCAGCGGAACCCGAATCCCAGCGCCCCCGACGTCTCCGGCTCGTAGGTGAAGCTGGCGTCATTGAGGCGCAGCTTCTCCAGGGACTCCCGCAGGTCGGAGAACTGGTCGCCGTCGATGGGATAGAGCCCGCAGAACACCATGGGCTTGGGGTCGCGGTAGCCGGCCAGCGGCCGGGCGGCGGGGCGGGCAGTCTCGGTCACCGTCTCGCCCGACCGGGCCTCGGCCACATCCTTGATCCCGGCGATGAGGTAGCCGGTCTCGCCCGGGCCGAGCGATGCCACCGGCGTGTTGGCTGGGGTGCGCACCCCGACCTCGTCGGCATCGTGGACCGAACCCGCCTGCATGAACCGCAGGCGGCTTCCGGTCGTGAGGTTGCCATTGACCACCCGAACCGACGAGACGACCCCCCGGTAGGCGTCGTAGTGGGAGTCGAAGATCAGCGCCTGGAGCGGCGCGTCGGGGTCGCCGCTGGGAGGCGGCACCCGCTCGATGACGGCATCGAGCAGCTCGGGCACGCCCTCGCCGGTCTTGGCGCTGATGCGGAGGATCTCGTCGGCCGGGATGCCGAGCACCTTCTCGATCTCGGCGGCGTAGCGATCGGGGTCGGCGGCCGGCAGGTCGATCTTGTTGAGCGCGGCCACGATCTCGAGGTCGTGCTCGAGCGCCTGGTACGAGTTGGCCAGGGTCTGGGCCTCGATCCCCTGGGCGGCGTCGACCAGCAGGATGACGCCCTCACAGGCGGCCAGCGACCGCGACACCTCGTAGCCGAAGTCGACATGGCCCGGCGTGTCGATGAGGTCGATCACGTAGTCGCGATACCCGAGCCTTACGGACTGGAGCTTGATGGTGATGCCCCGCTCCCGCTCGAGCTCCATCGAGTCCAGGTACTGGTCGCGCATGTCCCGCGGATCGACGGCACCGCTGAGCTCCAGGAGGCGGTCGGCCAGCGTGGACTTGCCGTGGTCGATGTGGGCGATGACCGAGACGTTGCGGATGCGCGAGCGGTCCATAGGGGGCTGTCGAATGCTAGCGGCGCCCCGTCCCGGTCCCTGGGTGTGACAATCCGCGGGCTCCGCCGCTAGCCTGTCCCGGCTATTTCGGTCTCCCAAGCGAGCAGGTCCGTACGTGGCGAACATCAAGAGCCAGATCAAGCGCAACCGCCAGAACCTCGTGCGCCACGAGCGCAACAAGGCCGTGCGCTCCGAGCTCAAGACCCGCGCCAAGGCGGCCGTGGCCGCGGCCGAGGCCGGCGAGGACGACGCCGAGACCAAGCTGCGCGAGGCCGTCAGCCGCATCGACAGCGCAGCGGCCAAAGGCGTGATCCACAAGAACCAGGCGGCGCGGCGCAAGGCCCGGCTTCACGCCCGGGTCAACGAGGCGGCCGGCGAGTCCCCCGAAGACTGACCGGCCCCCGGGACTCGAACGGCTAGGAACGTCGTCTCGGTGGACCGTGGTCAGTGCTGCGGGAAGCCGAGCTGTACGGCCTGGGCTCACGCTGCAAATCCCGTACGGTTCTGTGCCCACATGCGGGCCTACCCGCTCGGCCTCTAGCGCGCCAGTCTCGCCAGGCGGGCGACCAGCACCTCGAGCACAAGATCCTCTGGCCACGCCTTCGCACCCCGGAGGTCGAGGTCGGCGGCCGCCAGCAAGGAGATGGCGTCCACGATCCGATCGTGGCCCAGGCGGCGGGCCTGCTGCATCGCTTTGCGGGCCGGGTAGGTCGAGCCCCGGAGCCCGAGGAGCTGTGCCGCGTCCCTCTCGCTGCTGACCGGCGCTCCGTCGAGCTGCAGCATGCGGGCGTAGTGGCCGTGCAGCGTGGCCATCACGACCAGGGGATGACGACCGCCGCCATCGAGCATGCGTCGCAGCTTGGCGAGCGCCGTGGCGATGTCACCGCGGTCCAGGGCATCGGTCAGCTCCCATGGGGGGACGCCGCCGCCCTCGCCCAGGAACGGCTCGATCTCCTCGACCCCCAGCCGGGTGCCCTCGCCGAAGGCGCCCACGAGCGTGGCGACGAGCCCGACGAGCCGCTGGGGGTCGTCGCCTAGCCACGCCACGAGCCGATCCGTTCCCTCCCGGTCGACCTGCAGTCCAGCGCTTCGCAGCTGTTCGTCGGCCCACGCCGCGATCTTGCGGCCCGGGCTGGTGTCGACCTGTTCGCCCCCGTGGGCCTTCACGGCGTCGGCCAGCGCCTTGGGGACCCGCCCCTGCCCCCACACGAGGACCAGCGACGTCGTCGGCAGCGGGTCCTCCAGGTACCTGACCAGCGCCGCCACCTGCTCGGACCGCGTGAACAGCTCGAGGTCACGCCCCACGACGACCCGTCGGTCGGTCAGGAACGGTGGGGTCTGGGCCGCCTGGACCAACGGTGCGATGCTGGGCTCCGACCCGTCGCTGGGCTGGAAGCGGTCACGGCCGATCTCGTCCACGGCCAAGCCCGCGTCGAGGTCCCCGAGGAGCCGGTGGATCAGCTCGCGGGTGGCGTCACGGAGGATCACATCGTCGTCTCCCCGGACGAGGTACACGGGCGCATCCGCGCGGACGGCCGTCATTGCCGATCGTCCTGCCCGCGCTGCGCCGCCAGCAGGGCGGCCACAGTTTCGACGACCCGCCGGGTTCGCCGAACGTTGGTGGTGCAGAGCAAACGGCACCCCCAGGGGACGGCGACCGACTCGATCGCCAAGGCCTCCTCCGGGTTCGCGGTCGCCGACGTGTCGACCGCCACCGGCACGGGACGGTCACCGATCAGGGTCCGGGCCCGGTCGATCTCACCGACGTCTTCGACCAGCAGTGCCACGGTGGTGCCGGCGTCGGTGACGGCATCGACGAGGTCGGCGGGTACGAGCACCAGGGCGGCCCCCGCCTCCGAGGCCGCCTCCACCGCCTCGAGTGAGGACACCCTGGCCGCGACGGGCAGGCCACCGGCGCGGGTGGCCGGACCGACGAGCCGTGGCGGCAGCGACGTCACGGCGATGTCGGCGCCCGCCTGGCCGGCGGCGCGGACCGTGGCGAGCACCTCGCTCTCCCGACCGAACCGCGGGGCGGCGACCACCGCGCCCACCAGGGCCCGCCACCGCAGGTCGAAGGTCCTGTCGCCCAGCGTCAGCGCCAGCTCGACCCGCGGCAGCGGCGGCGGTGCGGACGCGATCATCGTGGGGAAGCTATCGGCCGGGCAGCGGTGGCGCCCTCGCCGAGTGCCGCGCTCGAAGGACCGCGACGCCGACATCGAGCCGCTCCCTCCCGCTGCCGCTCACGGTCAACCGGAGGCCGCCCACGTCGATCACCGAGCCCCCGGTGGGCACGGCCACCGAGCCCAGGTCGGCGAGCCGACGCGCCGCTGCCGCCGAGCCCGCTGGCCCGAGCACGAGGACCCCCGGCCAACGTCGCCGGAGCGTGGCGGCGACCTCGGCCGCAGCCGGCGCCGCCGTCCGGAGCACGACCAGGTCGAGGCGCGCCACGCCGCGGTCACGCAGACCCGCCAACACCGCCTCCTCGCGGGCGCGCCCGTCGACGATCACCGCCGCCGCGCCGCCGCCCTGCCAGAGCTGCGCACCGGGGCCCACGGACTCGCCGTCGATGACACCGTGCCCGCCGGCCATGGCGGCGGCATGGACGAGGACGACGACCGCAACCAGCGCCGCGCCGCTGCGCGTGACGCTCACGTGCCGCCGCGGCCGAGGGCCGGATGGGGGCTCCGCATCACCGCCCGGGCCCGGCCGCACCCGCTCGCCCACGGCGACCGCCGCCGCGGCGGCCACGGCCAGGAGCGCCACGTGGCCCGCCCGCAGCTGGCCCAGCGGCCAGCGGGCGGCCGCGGTGGCGACGCCGTCGATCCAGGCCACGAGGGCGCGTGTCGGGAGGTGCGCCACCGTGGCCACCGCAGGCCCGCCCAGCCCGGCGGCCAGCCCGCCGGTGAGCCCCCACACCATGACCGGCCCGGCGGCCGGAAGTGCGAGGAGGTTTGCCGGCAGGGACGCCACCGGAACGGCCCCGAACGCGGCGACCAGGAGCGGCGCCACCGCCAGCTGGGCGGCCAGCGTGACCGACAGCGGCGCTGCCAGCCAGCGAGGGCCCGGGAGCACCCCCTCGATCCGTGCTGCGCCCACGATGATCCCGGCCGCCCCCGCCACCGACAGCCGGAAGCCCAGGGACGTCGCCAGCAGCGGGTCGACCAGCAGGACGCCGCAGACTCCCAGCGCCAGGACCCGCACGGACGATGCCGGCCGTCCCAGGGCGGCGCCGGTGGCGGCCACGCTCGCCATGGCCGTGGCGCGGAGCACCGACGGCTCGAACCGCGTCACGAGCGCGAAGCCGGCCAGCACCGCCAGGGTGACCACCAGCCGGGGACCGAACCGCAGCCGCCCCAGCACCGGCGCCACCAGCACCATCACGAACGCCACGTTCTGACCCGAGACCGCGAGGATGTGGGTCAGCCCGGCCGCCCGGAACGCGTCGGTCATGTCGGCCGGTTGGTCACGATCGTCCCCGAGCGTCAGCCCGGCCAGCAGGCTGGCGTGCCGGTCCGGCAGCACGTCGGCGCCCTGCGCCAGCGTGCGGCGCAGGCCGTTGGCCACCCGGCTGACGCCGCCGCCCGGCCGCCAGCCGACCACGGCGCCGACCTCCAGCCGCCCCGCCAGGTGGCGGTAGCGCAGGGCGGATTCGGTCGGCCCGGGCGGGCGGACCTCGCCGACGACCAGGATCCGCTCGCCCGCCAGCCGGTCGTCGAGCGCCGCCGCCGGCGCCAGGCGTGCGTGCGCCCGTAGCCGGCGTCCGTCGAGGCGGACGTCGACGCCAACCCCGCCGCGCCCGTCCGGGACCGGGTCCGACACCAGGGTCACCTCGGCGGTCACCGGGCCGGTGTCGAGCGGCGCCTCGAGCCCGGCGATCGACCGCTGTCCCAGCGAGGCCGCCAACAGGGCTGCGCCGACGCACAGAACCCCCGGCCGACGGACGACCAGGCCCAGCGCCAGGGCCGCCACCGCCAAGGCCAGCGGCACCGGCGCCACGTGGCCGTCGGCCGCAGCGATCGAGCCGGCGAACGTCGCGGCGGCGAGGGCGATCACCCAGCGATCGGCCACGGGGTTGCCTCACACCGAGACGAGGTCCCGGAGCTGCTCGAGCTTCGCCTCGCCGATGCCGCGCACGTCGAGCAGCTGGTCGACCGAGCTGAAGGGGCCGTGCTGCTCCCGGTGCGCGATGATCGCCGCCGCCGTCGCTGGCCCGACACCGGGCAGCGTGTCCAGCTGCTCGGCGGTGGCGGTGTTCAGGTCGACGGGTGCGCCGGGGACCGGGCCACCGCTGCCGGCGGCACCGGGACCAGCGGGGACACCGGCGCCAGCCGCCACCGGGACCTCCTCGCCGGGCTTCGGCACGTAGACCTGCTGACCGTCCACCAGCAGCGCCGCCAGGTTGATGCGGGGCAGGTCGGCGCCCGGCAGGGCCCCGCCGGCGGCGTCGAGCGCATCGGTCACCCGGCTGCCCGGCGGCAGGCGCCGCACCCCGGGGGACGCGACGGCGCCCGCCACGTGGACGACGACCTCGGTGGGCGCCGTGGTCGCGGTCGCGCCGCCGCCATCGCCAGCCTCGGCTTCCGACGGGTCGGCGCCACCGTCCCCGGCCTGCGAGGGCTGGGCGAACGGGAGGCGCATCTCGGCCGGCGGGGGCGGCGGGGCCAGCAGTCGCCAACCGACGATGCCGATGCAGACCAGTGCGACGGCGCCCACCAGGAGGCGCCGGGGCGAGACGTCGAACGACTCGGCCAGGCTGGCCAGCCGCTCGCGCCAGGTGCGCGCCGGCAGGGGCCGCGGGAGCTCGGGCGTGGGGACGGACATGGCAACCCTCCGGGCGCGCAGTGACGTCGGGAGGGGAAGTCCGGAGCCCGCAGAGTAGCCCCGACGACGGGCCGCCCGGGACGAGCCGGGCGCCTATCGGCTGGCGAGCTCTCCGGTGCTTCCGATCGCGTCGGGATCCGCCTCCGGCACCCCGCCTTCGATGGGTGCCCGGCGGGCTCGCCACTCGGCCTCGATCTCGAAGGGGATCCGCCGGTACGCAGCCAGGTGCCCGTAGCCCCGCGCCCGCCAGCCCAGGTACGCACCCAGGTAGCGCCACAGGAACCCGATGACGCCGTAGCGGCGCCACTGGCGTACGTGCTCGAGCTCGTGGCGCAGCAGGCGGGCGTCGCCCACGCCGCGGGGGCGCATGAGGATCAGAGACCCCAGCGTGGTCGCGGTCGCCCCCGGCGCCGCCGGGCCGATCAGCAACCAGTAGCCGTCGTGCCGCTCGAGTCGCACGCCGCCTCGCTCCCCGATGCTCGCCCTACACCCGATCAGAACAGGCGGGCGGTCAGGCGCTTCCGGTAGTCGGCCGTGCGGGGGTCATCGTTGCCGAGCACCTCGAGCAGGTCGACGTAGCGTTGCCGGGCGTCCTCGTCGGCCTTGACCTGGTCGAGCAGGGCATCCAGCTCGGTGGTGATGTCGTCGGTCGAGGCCTCGTCGCCGCCGGTGCGCACGAGCGCCGCGACCCGGCGGGTCTCGGGCGTCTCCGGGATCCGTTCGAGCAGCCCCAGGGCCTCGTCGATGTCACCCTCGCCCCGCCGACCGGCTAGCAGCTCGGCGAGCGCCACGATGGCGCCGGCATGATCGGGCTGGCGCTCGAGCGCCTGCCGCAGCGAAGCCTCGTCGCCGGCGGCCACCAGCTTCTCGACCTCCTCCTCGGCCTCGCTGGGTAGCAGCCGGTCAACGAACTCCCGCACCGCGGTCTCACCCTGGGCGCCGATGAAGCCGTCGACCACCTTGCCGCCGGACACGGCGTACACGGCCGGGATGCCCTGCACCCGAAACGCGGCCGACACCTGCGGGTTCTCGTCGACGTTGACCTTCGCCAGCACGACCTTGCCCGCAGTCTCGTCCACCACCTTCTCGATGATCGGCCCGAGCTGGTGGCAGGGCCCGCACCAGGGGGCCCAGAGGTCGACCACGACCGGTGTTGTCTGGGAGCGGTCGAGGACCTCGGTCTGGAACGTGGTATCGGTGACGTCGATGGTCATCGGCAGCCAGGCTATCGACGGTAGTGGCGCGTCCCGACTGGCGGGCGCCCGCCAGCCCGGTCGCGCCGACGTGCCACTACGGTGAACCAACCATGACCGTGAATCCTCGGGGGCTGCGCCCCCGTGCCCCATCGTCGCCCGGCTCGCTGGCGCTCACTCGGTCGACCGGTCAGGAGCTGCGCTCATGACCGATGTGTCCGCGATCGAGACCAGCGAGGTGCCCGAGGGCATCGACGCCGACGGCGTGACCGGCTGGTTCGAGGCGCATGCGCCCGGCGTCGAGCCACCGCTGCGGTTCTCGCTCATCGCCGGGGGTCGCTCCAACCTCACGTACCGCGTGACCGACGCCGGCGGGCGGTCATGGGTCCTGCGCCGACCGCCCCTGGGCCACGTGCTGGCCACCGCCCACGACATGGGGCGGGAGCACCGCATCATCTCCGCCCTCGCCCCCACCGACGTCCCCGTGGCGCCGGTCGTGGGCCTCTGCACCGACGAGGACGTCAACGGGGCGCCGTTCTACGTCATGGGCTTCGTGGACGGCCTGGTCGTCCGCGACCGCGCGGCGGCCGACCACCTGGGCGTCGACCAGCGCGGCAACGCCAGCCGCCAGTTGGCCGAGGTGCTGGCGAGCATCCACGCCGTCGACCCCGACGCCGTCGGCCTCGGCGAGCTGGGCCGCCGCGAGGGGTACATCGAGCGCCAGCTGCGCCGCTGGTACGGCCAGTGGCAGAGCTCGAAGACCCGAGACCTGGACGTCGTCGACGAGGTGCACGATGCCCTCGCCGCCCGGGTCCCCGAGCAGGGTGCGGCCACGATCGTCCACGGCGACTACCGGCTCGACAACTGCCTGCTCGAGCCGGACGGCACCATCGCCGCGGTGCTCGACTGGGAGCTCTGCACGCTCGGCGATCCGCTGGCCGACGTGGGCCTGCTGCTCGTGTACTGGACCGAGCCCGGCGACGCGCACCCGGCGCTGTTCGACGCGGCCACGGCGGCCGAGGGATTCGTCACGCGCGCCGAGCTGATGGACCTCTACGGGGCCGCCTCGGGCCGCGACGTGAGCCACGTCGACTACTACGTGGCATTCGGATACTGGAAGCTCGCCTGCATCCTCGAGGGCGTCTTCGCCCGGTATCGAGGCGGGGCGATGGGCTCGGCCTCGGGCTTCGAGGGCTTCGCCCACCAGGTGGAGCTGCTCGCCGAGGCGGCCCGCGCTGCCCTCGGGCGGCTGGACTAGGCCCAGGCGAGGAGACCGCGCCGTGCCGCTGTACGAGCTGATCGAGCAACCGGACCTCGAGGATCCCGTCCTGGTGCTGGCGGTCGAGGGCTGGATCGACGCCGGACTGGCCGCGGCCACGGCCGCCGACGTCCTGTCCGACCAGCTGGACACCATCACGGTCGCCCGGTTCTCCACCGACGACCTGCTCGACTACCGGGCCCGGCGGCCGATCGCCCACCTCGAGAACGGGGTCCTGCGGGGTCTGACCTGGCCCTCCCTCGAGCTGCGGGCGGCCGCCGACCTCGAGGGCAAGGAGCTCCTGCTGCTCATGGGCGCGGAGCCCGACCGGATGTGGCAGCGGTTCACGGACGAGGTGGTCGGGCTGGCGCTCGACTTCGGCGCCCGCATGTGCGTCGGGCTGGGTGCCTATCCGTTCGCCGCCCCCCACACCCGGTCGCCGCGGGTCGCGTGCACCGCCTCGACGCCCAGCCTGGCCGACGGCGGGTTCCTGCGGGCGTCGCTCGACTTCCCCGGCGGCATCCAGGCGGCCGTCGAGCAGGGCTGCCACAGCCGCGGCATCGGGTCGGTGGGGCTGTGGGCGCAGATCCCCCACTACCTGCCGCCCGCGATGCCGTTCCCGGCCGGCAGCGTCGCGCTCATCGAGGCGCTGGCCCGGATCGGTGAGCTGTCACTGCCGTTCGGGGACCTGCCGGGACGGGCCGAGGCCACGCGGAACCGGCTGGACGAGCTCATCGCCCAGAACCCGGAGCACGTCGCCATGCTCCACCAGCTCGAGACGGCCTACGAGGAGGCCGAGACGCCGCGGTCGTTTGCCGCCGAGGACCTGCCGACGGGCGACGAGCTGGTGGCCGAGCTCGAGCAGTTCCTGCGCGATCAGCGCCGCGGCGAGGCTTGACGGCGGGCGCCGACGCTACGGTCACCCGGCATGAAGATCGACGGAGGGATCTGGGGCGGGCTCGACAAGGCCGGCCAGGCGGCGGCCCAGCAGGAGGCCCGCGGCTACGACGGCATCTGGGTGCCGGAGGCGAGCCACGATCCGTTCCTGCCCCTGGTCCTCGCCGCCGAGCACACCGAGCGCCTCGACCTGGCCACGGGCATCGTGGTGGCGTTCGCCCGCAATCCCATGACGCTGGCCCAGGTGTCGTGGGACCTGCAGGCGGCGTCGCACGGTCGGTTCATCCTTGGGCTCGGCAGCCAGATCAAGCCGCACATCACCCGGCGCTTCTCGATGCCGTGGTCGAGCCCGGCTGCGCGCATGCGGGAGATGATCCTCGCCATCCGGGCCATCTGGGCGTCGTGGAACCAGGGCACCAAGCTCGACTTCCGGGGCGACTTCTACAGCCACACGCTGATGACGCCGTTCTTCAACCCGGGTCCCAACCCCCACGGCGACGCCCGGGTCTTCCTCGCCGG
>Ga0081455_10003287_pt1 | contig 18709 bp, 12 predicted proteins | sample TabmetS3T2R1_FD_70207 | JGI IMG/M metagenome (GOLD analysis project Ga0081455, IMG submission 70207) | Tabebuia heterophylla rhizosphere microbial communities from the University of Puerto Rico - S3T2R1 | ecosystem: Host-associated > Plants > Roots > Rhizosphere ... | reverse complement strand
GACAGGCGTGGGGATCGGCACCAGGACGATGCCGAGCAACGCCTGCCAGTAGCCGGTGACGGCCTGGAGCGGGTTGGCCATTAAGGCGGGTAGCGTGATCGACGGCACACCGGTGGGCGGTGTGATGCCAAGCAGCAATCGGATGAGGTCGTCGGCGGGGGCCAGCCCATCGAGCAGCTGGTTGGCGATGTCGCCGACCGCGCTGCCCGCCGCATCCATCACCGCATCCGGGGACGTGAGGTCCAGTACCGGGTACTCGCGGTCGCCGAGCTTCACCTGGTCGGCCGCAAGCACGAAGGTGATACGACGTTGCTGGTCTAACCCGAAGCCGATGCGCAGTGTCTCGGCCCGGACGACGGGTGGACCGACAATGTTGAGCACCGGGTCGGCCGCGGTTCCGGAGGCGGCCCAAACACCGAGCGCCGGAAGGGCCTGCGCCGCGCCGGTGATCAGGTCGATGCCGGCGAGATCGGCGCGTACCTCGCCGCGGGCGTCGCTGGTTCCGAGGTCCACACCCAAGGTGGGCGTCAGCCGCGGGTTGCCGGTCGGGCCGGTGTCGACCCGTACGCCGATCTTCAGGTCAGCGGCGCCGCCCAGGTCGAATCCCACCTGGTCGCCGGTCTGAGTGCCGTCCAGCAGGTCGGCCAGATAGCCAAGCCAATCGTCCCGGGCGGCAGGAGTCGTCATGATCGTTCGGACCCAGTCCGCGAGAGCAGTGATCCCCGACGCGGCGATTTGGGCGATCGGAAAGTCGGGCACATCGTCGCCGGAGGTCAGGCCGAGCAGGCCGGCCACGGCTCCGAGCGCCGGGTGTATGCCGCCAGCGGCATCGGCCTGTGCGCGCAGCAGGGAGAGCACCAGATCCAGGACGGCGTCGTCCAGGTCCTCGACGCTGTCCGCGGAGAAGGAGAGATCACGAGGCGTGGTGGCTCCCGGAAGCAGGAGCCGCTCGACCGTCAGCCCGAAGATGGGGTCCTGCGGATCCGCCGTCGAGGTTGGTAGGGAGACGCTCAGGCCGATCGCGCCGATGTTGGGCTGGGCGGCGGTGCCAGAGGGAGTGCTGCCGGGCGGGGTGATCGTGACTGAGGCTGACAGCTGAATCCGCGCGCCGGGCTCACCGAGCAGGATGTGGTCGGTCACCTCCGCTGAGCCGGCCTTGGTCACCTTGAAGAGCGGGATTGAGGCGCGGACCTCGGTCGCCGGGTCAGTCGTACGCAGGGTGACCCCGAGCCCCAAATGTACGGCGGGGCCGGTGGCATCGATGATCAGATAGATGTCGACATTGGGGCTTTCGATGCCGACAATCGGCAGCCAGGTGGCCCCACTGGCGTCGGTCTGGCGCTCTTCTCCGCCCAGTGCGTCATCGACGAAGGCCAGCAGGGCCTCTCGCTGGTAGGTGGCGCCCAAGATGTCGGTCAGGTAGTCCTGCGGCTTTCCAAACCAGTCAGGGTTGGGGGAGCCGTTGGCCGAGAAGACGCCCATGGCCTTGCCCAGGTTGCCCAAAATGCCGAGCTGTCCGGCCTCGAGAGTCATCGGATCGGCGCCGGAGATGTAGCTGCGGATGAGTCGGCGAAGCGGTGCCGTGCCATAGGTACGATGGCGAGGCCGTCGGCGCTGGCGATTATCTCGGCGGGCACCAGTACATTCCCGTCGTTGTCCCTGCCGACGGCGCCGGCCAGCCCGGCGACGACACCCAACAGGCACTGCCAGGCGAAGACGACCAGGTGTTCGCCCCAGGCCTCCACGACGACCGCCGGGCCCTGCGGTCTGGGGTGGGTGGCTGCGTACAGCCCGGCCGGCTGTGCCTCGCTGCCGCAGGCGAATGTCACCCGAACCCCTTCGCGACCGGTCTGGTCGCTGCGGACCGGGAAGGCGATGATCACCAGTCCGTCAGCGGTGGTCACTTCGTAGTCGGTCAGCCCAACGGCCAGCTGGCTATCACCTTTGACCCACAGCACTTCACCGCGCTGGGAGGTGGGCGGCAGCCCGGCGGCTCGTCTGGCAGCCGTGGTGATCAGCTTGCTCAGATCGCTAGCGGTTGCGAAGATCGGTTCTCCTACCCCGCCGGCCGAGAGTGCGGCATCCAATACCCTGTCGCCCGAGGGCCGCAGTCCACGAACAAACCTAACGTACTGGCGCGCGATCGCCTCAGGCATGGCGGCCCACTGGGAAATCACGCATGCCGACCCCTCTATTGCTGAACGGGACGCCTGTCCGGCTAGCAATTACTATCCAGTCGCTATCTGCGTCACCTGTCAAGAGGGGTTTTTCATACCTGGACGCCAGACCAATTTGCTGGAATGCTTTGAACGGGCCTTTCCAGAGGACGAGCCTCCACAAAGTTCGAGCTAAGGGGTTGCTCCCATGGACCAGTCGGCGGTGACGAAACTCTCTCGACGTGCGCGGGTGCAGATGATATTGACGATAATCTTCTTTGCATTGACGGTGCTGGCGCTAGCGGCACCAATGTGGATCGAGGAGGTCTTCGGCATATCGCCGGACGGCGGCAGCGGCGAGGCCGAACTGCTCCTCGCTGTACCATTCGGCTTAGCCAGTATCGCTTTCGGCGCATTGACGTACCGCAGTCGGCTGAAGATCGCCGCCGCGCGCCGCGAAGGGCTCTAAGCACGAGGCCGCCCGGCTAGCCGGTTTCTTCTGAGGAGCGCTGGAAAGCACCTCGAATTGGCGCATCACCGCAATTCCCGAGCTGGTTGCCCTGACCTATTAGACCCGTCGCGGCATGGGCGGCAACATAGGAGCCAAGATTGGGGACCCAGCCGGCTATGCAACAACGCAATAGCCATGTCCGCCATCAACAACAAGCTGTTCCCGGCAGCGATCCAGTAGGCTCCAACGCCAATTAGGAAACGTCGGCCCGCCTTTGCCCGGCCTTCTCCAGCTTGGTCAGATTGGACTGTGGATGAGCTGGATGATGATTAGTCCGAGCAAGGTCGCGCTCGAGTTCGAGGTGCGTACGACTCCGCTATGGTCTGATCAGTTACTGCCGGTTCATCGACATATCGACCGGCCGATCACGAAACGATTCTTGACGGGCTAGAAAGGCGTGAGGCAATGTAGTAGTACCTTTCTTCACGAGCGTCTTTGGCTTTGAAGAATCCGGTCCGTGTCTTTCATCTCAACTCTTGATACCGAGGAGGCAGCATGTACGACGACTGGGAGCTGGCCGACCGTCCAGAAGTGGTTCAGGCATTTAGCGACGAGCAGCGTGTTCTGTTCTTTGTACTGGGCCAAAAGCGGACGCCCTGCTATGAGGTCCGCATAAACCCAGGTCCCGAGGACATCTGGCCGCCCATTTACAACATCGAGTGGCGCGAGACCGGTGAGCCCTGTCCAGACGTGGTCACGGGCTATTTCCTCGTGTCCTGTGTCGAGCAAAGGAGGTCGGAATACGTTAATGTGCGCGACGTATCGGGACTGCAGCAGGTGGAAGCCCAACCCGCCAGTGACGTCGCTATCGGCGGGGCGTGCCAGCAGGCCGACGGCCAGTCGTAGCTTTTCAACATGTTGCGGAGTCGTGAAACTTCGGTATCAGCAACAGTTTGCAGGATCCTTAGCCCGTTTGATCCGTGCCAACAATTCTGTGAGCCCGGGGCATAGATTTAGCAGTGCAGACGATGCCGAAAGCTCCTCTGGTTCTGCCCACTGACCTAGGCCAATCCAAGCCGCGCTGCAAGGCCGGAGGCTTAATGCCTTTGGCAAGCAACACTCGGCGCTCCAAATGACACTGGTCAGTGGGCGGGATCGGTCACTGTAGAAGGGGGCAGAAGGGGCGCCAACAACACCGGTGCGAGTACGACCTTTCGCCCTGGATAGAAGCCAGCAAGATCGCTCCTTCCACCTGCAGGTACGGGCTAACGAGGGGAAGCCTGGGTTACATTAGCATTGGGCCCGAAAAGCCGCTCGGTGAAGGCGTTGGAGAATTTGCCACCAGGGTCATGCCGGACCATCATGTGTTGGAATATCTCGAAATGCTCACCATAGAGCTTCCGCAAATGTTCCATATCGAAGCCTTCACAGTACTTGCCGAGATGCGGCCGGCCACCCAATTCCTTGATTAATTGGACCGCGGCCCCATAGTATATTTCGAATCCGTCAGAGTCGTTACAGATGATATCAATCCAGGCGCAATGGCGTTCTTGGCCGGCGCCTATGAGCGTGCGATCATGCCCTTCTGGCGTGAATCGTACTTCGAATAGAGTGTAAGGCAGCCCTGATGAGTACAGATCTTCGTACAGCCGGATGAGGCGGTCGCATACACTGAACGTCGCATCGTACGGAACACTGAACTCGAGTTCTTCGTGTTGATGATAGATCGTACGGTTGAATGCATTGTCGCTCTCTAAGACAAGGTTCGAGCCTCTACGGACCAGATATGCGAGACGGGACCAGTTTCTGGAAAGGGGCAGTACCTTGGCATAGGCAAGAAGGTTGCCCACCCAGGCTGCTAACAGCGCGTCAAGCGAAATGTTGCAGAACTCGCGTATATCTGCGAGCGTGCCCTGGCGCTGATCTGTGTGGTTCCAAGTGTTGACTTGGCACTGGTCCGTGAATGGGAACAAGTAAAGGCTGAAATGATCGTTGGTCGCAACAAGCATGTCGAGATTGCGTTTGGCTTCTTGAAGGTCGCAGATCTCAACGCGTTGGTCGATATTGAACCGAGGGACACCTTGGAGAGTCACTTCAAGAATGACCCCGACGGCACCGACGCCCCCGATCGCCGCTTTGAACAGATCATCGTCTGGACCGCACGGAATAATGGCGCCGTTGCCATCAAGCAGCTTCAGGCGCACGACCGAGCGGCTGATAAATCCCCATGCCCTTCCGGTTCCATGCACGTCTGTAGCTAGGACGCCTGCAATGCTCTGGGCATCGTGCGATGGGAGCGCTGCGAAGGCCAGGCCATCCTGGGCGAAAAGTTTGACGACATCGCGAACTCGAGTGCCGCCTCTTACCGTTATCTGTTGGTTCTCTAGATCTTTTGACACCAGGCCACTGTAGTTATCCAGTGATACCAGAACCTGATCGCTGACATTTCCTTCGTTGAAGGAGTGGCCCGAGCCGAACACCCTCACCCTCGCGGACCTCTGCACGATCTGTACTATTTCCTCTTCCTCGCTCGGCTCCGCATACGCAAGGGGCGCGTACCTGAACTGCCGGGCCCAATTTCGGAAAACGCCTCGGCGTACTCTTCCCTCGAGCCAGAGATATCTTCGAGCCGTCGCAGCGTATAGAATGATATTGAGCGTCGTGTTGGATGCGACCCTCAAATAACTGCCAATCTTCACGACCCTCTCCTGCCCTATCATTGGCATTGCTCTATTTACGGACGTCCGGCTTGACCCTCATGCTGATCCTGATCAGGAGATGGTTCAGAACCGTACGGACAAAGCCTGGGGAAACGCCTGTGCTGCAGCTCCTGTTGCGATGTAGTCCGGCCAGAAAGCATGAGTTCAGCGGCCGTCGGCGCCAGCAAATGCAAATACCCCACTGGGCACCGGCGCAAGGGAGCTGAACGGCCTGACTAGGCGTATCGGAGTCCCATTGATGTCTTTGAGTTCCCCGCTCCAAGCCCTCTTGTAGAGAGTGGAGAGATCGCTTTTATCTGCATCAGTCAGCTGACCCATGTCACCATAGTTCATGATCGAGAACGGCTTATGCTCGCCGAAGATCTCAGCTGGAAAAGCTTGTTCCCTCACGAGTGCGAAGAAATGGCGAAGTCCAAAGCAATGCCCAAGCTCGTGGGCCACTGTGTCCCTTTGCTCCTTGTGAGACTGGTTGAACATCTCGGGGTAGATGATCAGTTCGTGGCGTCCACCATCAGGGAAGAAAGCCTTCGCCAACACGCATCCGTTCGGCGAGCAGTCGTCTGCGCCGCTTACAACGATCTCGAAGTCCCATTTGTCGTTCCGGTTCGCAAACTTGATTGGTGCGGCATCCCCCCAAGCTAATAGGGCCTCGCCAAATAATCGTGTGATTCCGTCGGCTGCCGCCGATGGGTCCTGGAAAAGCTCCAGCGAGCGTTTCTGGAATCTCCATCGTAACGTGACATCCTGGTCCCACAACGGAATAAAGCCTTCGGACGCATCCACGACGAGTTCCAAAGGATCGAGGTTTTCTGGAGTCGGATGGCCGCGTGAATCCGTGTCACAAACTATGCCGTCTCTCAGCAAATGGACCTCGGGCTCCATATGGCGGGCAGCAACGTCTGAACGTCTCTGTCGGAAGGGCGAATCCTCGGGCATGGCCTGCTCTCTTTCGACTCCAATAATGGGTGTTCCGTAGATCCTGATTTACTCCATGACCGGCAATTTCCGGCCAGGCAGTCCCTTGAAAGATCGTAGTGGCTGTGCAGCTTGTCTGAAAAGCACTCGTGGAGAATTTGTATCCCCAAATGTGCAGCGGGCGGGGGTGTCTGTGGAGGAGCATGGGATAAGTGCTGAGAATACGGACCTAACGTGCCTTGCCGCGGTGGAGCGCGAGGGAGGGAGCAACATCATCTATACATCGCCGACAATGCGACCCGTTCGAGCCGCGCCGGGGCGCCAACAGCCAGCTGCATTAATGCTCATTCATTAATCTGGACCGACCACGGCAACCGCAAGCTCCCATTGGGTAGTTGCCAGCCGACCGTCGCGAGTCGGAGTCCGCGGATCCAGGCGCACTACGAGTACCGACGAAGCCGTCCCGGCGAGAACGTCGGCTCGTGCGGACGCGACAGCCTCAGCCCACGCGCCTTCGCCGAGCAACGTTGTGCACGGTCCAGTCATGTTCAGCACGACGCTGATCCGCCCAGCCGGGCTGTTGGCCAGGGTCCAGGGGAACGCCCCGGGAGTCGCAAACGCCAGACCGGATTGTTGGGCCGCAGCCCAGAAGGCCATCGACTCCCGAACCCCCGCTTCGTTAGTGGCGAGATAAAGCACGTCCGCGGTGTAGCCAGCGTTGAGGAGCACCTCGGCGGCCCAGTTGCTTACGGCATCGCCAACCGCCGCGATAGGTTCGCTGACGAAGCGCCGGATTTCGAGAGTTGAGGTCGCCGGCGAGGTAGACGGTTCCTCGGTCACCCGGACTCCCACGGCGCGGCCGGACTACCGATCAAGAGTGCGGAGTTCAGGCCACCAAACGCGTACGCGCAGTTCATCACCCACTGCAGCGAGGCGGACCGGGGTGTCGTCACAACGTCGAGGCCGAGAGCCGGATCCGGCTCGTCGCCATTCACATTCGGTGGCACCAGCTGTGCCTCGAGAACACGGATCGCGATGACAGATTCGACCGCAGCGGCCGCGCCCATAGCGTGCCCGATTGCTCCCTTGACGCTCGACACGGGAGGAACCGTCGGTCCGAATACCTGGTGCAGCGCCTTCGCCTCAGCCGCGTCGGACTGCGGAGTACCGGTTCCGTGGGCGCTCACCCAATCCACATCGTCGGCCCGGATGCCAGTACATCGGAGCCCGGCTTTCATCGCGGCCGCCATGCCCGAACCGTCAGCTCGGGGGGCCGTCGGGTGGTGCGCGTCGGACGCCAAGCCAAGTGCGCCGATCTGCGCGCGCACGATGGCCCCCCGGCGCTCCGCGCATTCCTCAGATTCCACGACGACGAAGGCCGCTGCCTCGCCGAGCTGCATACCTCGCCGACCGGCGACAAATGGGCGGCAGCGATCCGGTGTCATGGCTCGCATGCGAGAGAATCCGAGCAACGCGATCCGCGAGAAGGGCTCGACGCCACCCGCAATGGCTACATCCACAGATCCCGCGCGGACCATCTCGGCTGCCGCGCCCAAGGCATAGTTGCCAGCAGCGCAAGCCGTTCCATAGACCCGTGCCGGACCTTGAGCCCCAATCTCTCCGGCTATGTGCCGACCGAACACTTGACCAGCGGCGTCGTCGATCGAGAACGGTGACGACGATCCGGCGGCGAGTTCGTAACCGGCCGACTCGCCCATAGTCGTGCCGACGAAGACTGCACGCCGCTCCGGTTCGATGTTCGCCAGATCCACGTCGGCGGCCTGCAGTGCTTGGGCGACGGCACGCGAAGCGAGGTCCCGGCCACGACGGCGGGGGTCCGTTGACGAAACGTGTGAAACACGGCATGCCACGCTAATTGGGAAGCCCTCATCCTCCAGGTCGGGCCACGATCGGGCGGCGCACGCGGACGTGAGGAGCCGCTCCCACGTTTCGTCAGTGTCGCCAAGCGGCGTGACCATCGCGTATCCGGTGATCACTGCCTGCGGCTTCACGATGGTGGCGATCCGCGCACGGCCACCACGCCGAGCGCCACGAGGTATTCAGCGAGCGAGTCGAGTGATGCGACGCTCTGCCAGTCCTCGTCCGGGATGATGATGTGGAAGGCGGCCTCGACGCGCGCCACGAACTCCAGGATGTCGAGAGAATCGATCCCAAGGTCCAGCTTGAGTTGCGCAGCACTGGGGATCGAGTCGACGTCCAGGTCGGATCGCACGGCAGCGAGTTCCGCTCGTAGCCGCGCGACGACTGCGTCGGATTCGGCCGGCATCTAAGCCACCTCCTCGAGTCCGTTCGGATCGAAGGCCGGGTCGTCGTAGAGCGGGGCGGTCGGGTCACCGATGATCCGGTATGAGTCAGCGTACGGGTCCACCTGCGCTGCGGTGCTGATCAGCTCACCAAGCGTTGTCGCGGTACGAGCCGCTGCCGTAACGCGAAAGGCCCAACGAGCGTTAGAGGTGTGCAGGGTCGGTCCGACGGCGCCCAAGGCGGCCACGCAAGCGCCGCGGCTCACCAGCGCTTCGCTGAACGACAGGCCGGTGCGCCATCGGCTTGCGGTGTGGCAGGTGAGGGAGAGGATCGCGCTGACCGGCGCGGGCGACGGGGTTTCGAAGTGACGGGCTCGAAGGCCGGCGTAGCCCGCCCAGCCGGTCGGCCGCGCGTGTCCGACATAGATCGCCGCGGCCGGCCCTCGTCCGAGTCCGGCGACGAGGTCTGTGCGGTGCAGCTCGTAGGACGTCCATCGGTACACATTCATACCCGGCGCTTCACCGAGCAGTCGAGTGATCCGGCTCGCGAGGTCGTCGTAGCGACCGAGGCGTTGGCCGAGAACGACGACGCTTCGTCTCGTGAGCGGCCGCGCATGGACCGCCGCGGCCGCACGGGCGAAGCGCCGCAGCACTTGATCGTCGAGCAACGGGAACCAGCCGACCGGGACCAGTCGACCAGTGCCGTCGGGTACCGTCGGGCCGGGCAGCACGGTGCGCGGGGACCGCCGGCGGGAGGCAACCACGAGCACGGCGTCGGCCCCGGTAGCCCAAGAACTCAGTCGCTCAGCGTCGGGTGGGTTGTTGTCGTCGATGATGGTATGGCTGACCGACCAGCAGTCGATCAGCGGCGCGAGGAGCAGACCAACTCGCGCGGGGGCGGCCAGAACAACCTTCACGCGGCCGCCTGCACGACTTCAATGTAATCCTCCCAGGGCGCGTACGTGGCCGCGTCCTGTCCGAGCAGGAAACGACGGACGTAGTAGTGCATGACGATCTGACCCTGCTGCTCGCGATTGAAAGCCTCGAAGTCGCCTGCCGCGGCATTCAGAGCGTTCTGCCCGCCCTCACCAGTGACATCACCCCGTTTTTTGGTGACCGTTCCTCCCGCATAGTCAGACGGAATCGTTACAGACGGGCCGTTCTCTTCATATCCGTAGTTGTAGCCGTCGCCGGCGATCTGCGCGTGAATCGCCTCGATCATGTAGAAAGGCCCAGTCGTCTTGAACTGCCAGACATGAGTCAGCTCATGAATCATGGTGTGTCGCTCGAGCGGTCCGTCGCCTACGTCGAAATTGACAAGGTTGTCTGTGACAAAAGCTCGCGAGTCCGGGTTTCCAGAGAAGAAGTCTTGAATACCGAAAATGACGTCGTTGGCGAGATCTTCGGTTGCGAAGTAGACATCGTCGAAATCCAGCGATGCCCCGAAGACGGCGGAGGCGTCGGCGACCTCCTGCGCAGTCATCTTGCGGTATGAGGCCAAGGTCCTGAGTAGAATGCTCACCGCGCTGGCCAGAGCACCTCCAGCGGCCTCGAGCGCGGCTTCGAAGATATCGACCACCGCATTACCGACCCGCTTGGCGGCGAGGACGAACTCCTCCCACGCTTCGCCGCCGATGCTCCAGACGTCGGTGGCGATCGTATCGAGCGCGTGGCCCAGCGCATCGAAGGCGGCCAGCAGGTTGTCGAGCGCGTTCCCGGGCTGAATCAGAGTGGCGACGACGAGATTCCCGATTGTGCGACCAGCTTCCAGTACCGCCTCGACCGTCGTCTTCAGAGTCTGGAGCGATCGATCGAGCGCCCAGGCCATCAAGTCGGCGAGGGCGGCGCCCGCGTCGAGTGCACCTTGGATCACGTTCTTGATTGCCGGCAGCAAGTCCCTTTCGAGGTAGGACAAGACGTAACTGATACTGTTGCCGACCCGCACCGTCGCCTCGCCGAGGGCACGCAAAGCGGCGTCACCCGCGGCCGCAGCCCACTCGATGACCTCCGCGATGGTCGAGCCGACCGATTCGATCGTGCGCAGGATGGTGTCGAAGACCGCGTCGGCCTGCGTGCTGGCCCAGTCGAGCACCTCACTGACGTTGCGCTTGACGAAGCGGATGGCCAAGACGGCTTGCCGCCAGAGCTCCGAAGCCAGGTCTTCCCCGCGGTCGAGCAACCACTGCAGGATATCGCCGGCCGGCCCGAGGGCCTGCAGGACCCCGTTGACCATCCGCCGGAAGACGAAGTAGCCGCTAGATACGACAGCCTCGAGCAGATCAGCCGCGGCCGCCCCGGCTTGGAGCGCGGCGTCGATGAAACGGGCCGCCGTTCGGTAGGAGAAGCGCACCATCTCGGCAGCGAATTCGACAATGGTCTTGCCCAGCTCGAATGCCGCCTGAATGACATCCTTCAGGGTGTCGAAGGCGATATTGACCAGGTCGGCCAGGACGTCGCCCAGGCGCTTCCCGAGTTCGAATGCCGCCTGGACGACCTTGCGGATGGCCGCGATGCCCGCCTGCGCGATACCGACAATGAGGTCGGTGAGCGTACGGCCGGCCGCCAGGATGCCGTCGATGACCGCCCGTGCTACATCTACCGCGGCCTGGGCGATGTAGGACCCCAGTTCGGCAATCGACTTCCCAATCGCGATCGCGGCTTGAGCGATCCGGCGCAGGAAGGCCGCCCCCGCCCCGACGGCTGAATCAAAGATCTCCTTCATGGTGTTGCCCAGGGCGGTCAACGACGTGATGACCTGTTGCAGGAGATTCTGCGGCCGGGTGATCAGGGTGAGCATGATCTCGGCAGCCGCCTTGCCTAGCGCGACCAGCGCGCGCACCGCATTGTCGACCAGCGTCATGCTCAACGCCAGGGCCTGTTCGAGGATGTTGCCCACGGTCTTGCCGATGGCCAGCAGGGCCTCGATTCCTCGCTGAACGATACTGAGCGCTTTGGAGGTGAGGTAGCTGAGAAGCTGACCCAGGGTGCGACCCAGGCTGTCCATGGCCCGAAGCACCGAGACCAGGGCGTCCCGGGCGAGGGTGAAGGCTGCGTCGAGCATCTGAAACATCGACTTACCGATCGCCTCCAGGGCACCGATGATCTTGCGCAGCACCTCGTATCCGGCCTCGAGTACCTTCGTGAAGAGCTCACTCAGAGTCGCGAATGCCGACACGAGGGCGCGGGCCAGACTCTGGACCTCCTCGGCCACCCAGTTGACGACGTCAGAGATCGCGTCGACGAAGGCTTGGCCGACGGCTGTTATCGCGTCGACGACGGCATTGACGGCATCGGAGAGGGCATCGCCGACATCCTCGATGAAGTCGACGACTGCGTCATCGGTGTCTTCGGGAGCGGGGGGAACTTGCGCATCGAGCATCAGGCGACCGGCGTCACGCAGCCAGTACATGACTTCCTTGGCGGCCGGTTTGTCGATGGCGCCATCGGGTTTCTCGACCAAGTCGCGCATCAACGTCCGGCCCTGGGCGCGTGGGAGCAGGCTAATTGCCTGGACGACCCCGCCCGCCCGGCCGGCCTTGCGATAACCCTCGATCAAGGCCCGGCGCTGGTCGGAGTCGAAGTGCGCGGCCCCTTGGAACAATTGCCGGTGATCATCGACGCTCGGCAACGCCATAGCGTACGCACGGCTAAGCGCGACGGCTCGATTGCGACTTCGCGCGTAGGCCTCAGCGAGGGCAGGCGCGAGTTCGACGGGACGGAAATCGCTGGCCGCGACATTCGCCGCCATCGCATCTAGATCGCGAATGGCAACATTTCCGGTCGTTGCAGTGATGCGGTTCATGCAACCTCCATTTGAGACGTCGTACGTCAATACCCGGGCTCAATGATTGGCACAAAGACTATACGCACTAGTAGGCACTTGGCACGTCGCTTTCATGTGCGCCGCGGACCTCTGTCTATAAATTCGGATCCGATCTGGCATGGGCGAGGATCGCCGTCCGACAGCGTGTCGATGACCCTAGTATGTTGATCAAGGGCGCAGGAGGTATGCCCTCATCGCACCAATCGTGACCAATCGACTGCCGTCCGAAATTCAAGTAACAGAGCGGTTCCTCTTTTGAACACGGCCGGGGGTTCGGTACATTCGTCGGGATCCGCTGAACGAATTTGTGCTTGCATGGAACGGCAATAGAGAGGGATGGTAACGATTATCGCTGTCCGTCGACACGCCGTTGTCCGGCATCTGACACAATCCTTGTGCATGCCACTGGACTTGATACACGATTGGATCTGTAAAATGGGATCATCGCCGCACCCCAGGTTTTGTACATTTGGCCAAGGCGATTCGTTCTTTTCCACTGACCAATTGACTTCCAGAATGGAGGACTGAGGTGGAAGCATACGCCGGTCAGATCCCTTCTGTGTCGCTTGAACGAGGGCCCTGCTTTGGCTCGTGTCCCGTCTACAATGTGACTCTGCGGTCGGATGGAACAGCTACCTGGAACGGTGAGCGTTTTGTGGATCGGCTCGGCCAATACGAGGGGCAGGTCGACCTAAACGATTACGACCGGCTGACCCGATTTGTACAACGAGCTGGATTTTTCGACTGGCAGGATGAGTACGTTGCAGGCAACATAACCGACTTGCCCAACTACTATCTGACAGTCGTAGCTAATGGGGAAACAAAGACTGTGCACCAGTACGGCATGGATGAACCACCCGACTTCTGGGTAATTGCCACGCTCGTGGACAATCTGGCCGAGGCCATCGACTGGAGCAGCATCGCCTAGATTTCGACGTCTGTTCAAGAGCTTGAGTCATGCTCCCGAAATTGTCAGGTCGACGACTGTCCTTGCTGATCTTGCAGAGCCGACCACTGCGACGTCTCGGCGGCGACCAACCGCTCGGTTTTCGTTGCCAGCATCCCAGCAGCGGTTTGAGCATCTTGGGAGGGCTTTGCGCCGACGCTATTAGAGACCACCTCGGAATGCAGCGCGGTAAGCGTTCCGCTGAAGCGAATCCAATCCTCCTCGAGTCGTAAGAGCGGTCGGGTGCCAACCAGCGCCGTCACTATCGCTCCGATAACTCCGACAACCACGGTCGTTGCCCCGGCCGCTGCCGCGGCCGGAATAGAGGCCGAGGCGACGAGGACGACCAACTCAATTGTGTGGTAGCTAGTCCGCTTCTGGCGTACCTGCTTCTCCTACCACCTGAGTCGCTCCAGCGTGTTCACCGGCAGCGGCTGCCCGTCGGGATGCTTCAGCTCCTGCCACCAGTACCGTCCGGCTGGATTGAAATCCCTCAGATGCGCTCAACGCCATAGCCATCCACCTCACCCGGCTCGAAACGGCACAGGCCTCCACTCCACCAGAACAGGCCGGACGGCTCTCCCTCCAGTCGGTATCGGTGATCGCCCCAGAAAGCCGCCCAACCGGCGTCTGGCAGGCCGAGCAGGCGCACGGATGCCTCTTCTGAGGGAGCGCCGGTTGGCCTGATGACGATCGAACCGTCGGCAAGGCCGGCGGCGATAGTAGTGCCGTCGGGCGACCATACCACCGTAACGACATTCCCTAGTTCGATCATCATTGTGTCCAGTTTGGCGAGCGGAACCAGCGGGCGCCGCAGCCACCTGGGTACGAGGCGTAGCCACCGACGTGGGACGCGAGTCACGGCAGGTGTGTTTGAGAGGACCAGCGTCTTGTCGTCATATCCGGCGCTAACCACCCGGCTGCCGTCTGGAGACCACGCCACCGCAGCCACCGAGCTGGTGTGACCCTCCAGCGTGGCGAGTGGGATACCGGTGCCGGCATCCCACACCCGCACCGCCTGGTCGTACCCGGCGCTGGCCAGCCGGCTGCCATCCGGCGACCAGGCCACCGCCAGCACCCAGCTGGTGTGGCCCTTGAGGTTGGCGAGTTGGGTGCCGCTGCTGCCATCCCACACCCGTACCACCTCGTCATCCCCGGCGCTGGCCAACCGGCTGCCATCCGGGGACCAAGCCACCGCCCGCACGCGGCTGGAGTGGCCCTTGAGGTTGGCGAGTTGGGTGCCGCTGTGGACATCCCATACTCGCACCACCTGGTCGTCCCCTGCGCTGGCCAGCCGGCTGCCATCCGGGGACCAAGCCACCGCCCACACCCAGCTGGTGTGGCCCTCGAGGTTAGCGAGTTGGGTGCCGCTGTGGGCATCCCATACTCGCACCACCTGGTCGTACCCGACGCTGGCCAGCCGGCTGCTATCCGGGGACCAAGCCACCGCCAGCGCCGCCCAGATGGTGTGGGCCTCGAACTTGGCGAGTTGGGTGCCGCTGCTGGCATCCCACACTCGCACCACTTGGTCGTACCCGACGCTGGCCAGCCGGCTGCCGCCTGGAGACCAGGCGACCGTAGCCACCGAACTGGTGTGAACCTCGAGGTTGGCGAGTTGGGTGCCGGTGCTCGCATCCCACACTCGCACCACCCGGTCGTCCCCGGCGCTGGCCAGCCGGCTGCTGTCCGGGGACCAGACCACCGCCTGCACCCAGTCGGTGTGGCCCTCCAGGCTGGCGAGGTCGGTGCCGGTGCTCGCATCCCACACCCGCACCACCAGGTCGTCACCGGCGCTGGCCAGCCGGCTGCCATCCGGGGACCAAGCCACCGCCCGCACCCAGCTGGTGTGGCCCACCAGACTGGCGAGCTGTGCGCCGCTGTCGGCATCCCACACCCGCACCACCTCGTCATCCCCGGCGCTGGCCAGCCGGCTGCCATCCGGGGACCAAGCCACCGCCCGCACCCAGTCGGTGTGGCCCACCAAGCTGGCGAGTTGGGTGCCGCTGTCGGCATCCCACACCCACACCGCCTGGTCGCTTCCGACGCTGGCCAGCCGGCTGCCGTCCGGCGACCAGGCCACCGCCAGCACCCCGCCGAGGTGACCCGCCAGGCTGGCGAGCTGGGCGCCGGTGCCGGCATCCCACACCCGCACCACCTGGTCGTACCCGGCGCTGGCCAGCCGGCTGCCATCCGGCGACCAAGCCACCGCCAGCACCCCGCCGGTGTCATTCTTGAGCGTGACCAGCTGTGCCCGTAATTCGAGATCCCAGATCTCGATGCCGCTGCCCCGGGCCACGGCAAGCAACTCAGTATCCCTGTGCCATGCGAGCCCTGAGATGGCGATCGCACGACCAAGTTCCAGTCGAGGACGCATTGCCGGCGCTGCCAGCCCCCAGCCGTCGAGGGCGCCTGGGTCGTCAAGTTGAGCTCCGGTTAGCCGAGCTCGTTGCCAGGTCGTGTTGTCCAGAACCGCGCGGCGAAAATCCGCGCCGATGAGCGAGGCCTTGTCCAGCCGCGCCCCTCTAAGATTTGCGCCGGTCAAGATGGCGCGATCGAGCCGCGCTCCGACGAGCCTGCAGTTCGACAGGTTGGCGCCGGAGAGGTCGACGCCGTCGACGAACTTTGCCTCGCTGAGGTCAGCACCCGCGAAGTCGGCACCGGTGAGGGAGTCGTCCCGACCGAACACCTGACCTTGTAGGTCCTCACCGCGGTAATCGCGGATGTGTACGTCGGTCGCTAGGCCGTGTGCCTGTAACTCCCTCAGCAGTGCGCGAGCGTTCCGCTTCTTCCAGTCGCTCATGATCGGCCATCCGCCACGTCGGCGATCCATCTGGCGGCCTCCGCAGGAGCGAGGTCGCGAAGGAACCGGCCGGTCAGAGGTGTCAACTCCGCGTCACCGAAGACGTCTGGATCGTTCCCCGCACGAAGCGTATTCGCCAGTCGCTTGGCCAGCAGGAATTCCCAGACGGACTGGTGCGCGAATCGCCATCGGTGCTCATCGACCCGCAGCAGCGTCCTGCCTCCGAACAACTGGGCTGCCTGGTCGAGTGTCATCTTGTACCGTGGCAAATCGAGTGATCGGACGACGGCCTGCAGCGTTTGTTCGCTGACATCGCGTTCGTTTATCTGCCACAGCTCGAGCGCCATGTCCTCTAACAGCCGTTGCCGCTCAGCAGGCGGAACCGCGCGTTCGTCGTCCAGATCCACCATGCCTACCTCACCAGCCAGCCATCGGTCGACCAGTCGCTGGTACAGGTCCGCGGCAGTCACGGTGCCATGTCGTGCAGCCTCCTCGATGTCGCCGAGCGACAGGTCTTCGACGATGAACGACAGCATGCGCGGCGTCTTGGAAAGCTCTGGGAGATTGTCCACCTGGCTGAGTGCGCTCATCCAGCGTTGGGCGGTGGCCTCCGCCTGGGTGTCCTCGTGTAAGTCGAACCACCGGGCGAGAAAGGCCTTCTGTTGCCTCTCCTCGAATGGCTCGAGCTGGTAGATCTGACCGTGGTGCACCGTACGGAGGCTGTCGAACAGCTTGCTGGTCACCTCGTCGGCGCTGCGGAAATGGTTGGGCCGAGTTGTCAGCAACACCTTCGCGCGATCTCGCTGCGCTTGAACGAACGTCTGCAACTGCGCTGCGGCATTCATGTAGCCGACGCGTACGGCGAACTCGTCGTAACCGTCTATCAGGAGGGCGAGCGATCCCGCCTCCAGGCTGTGCTGGAAACGATCGGCGTTGAACGCAGACCGGCTCGGGATCAGCACGTTCGACACCATCTCCTCGATCGTCTGCCGCTTGTCCCGGTCGCGCAGATAGATCACGATCGGAGTGATGCTCACCTGCTCGTTCTGCAGCATCAGATAGGCCAACCGGCGGACCAGGAATGACTTGCCAAAGCCGGCCTCGCCGAGGATCAGCACGAACCGGCCCTCGTCGTCGAGCATCGCGTCATAGACCTCATCGAGCAGATCGTCGTGGATCTCGCGACTCTCCTTGCCCCATCGGTCGACGTTGCGATATCGCTGGTGAAGGTAAAGCCGCTGCGGATACAGCGGATCCGCCTCCAACCGCTCATGCAGCCAGGCCGCGTACGCGCTCGGCTCCAACAGGTCGTTGTACTCAGTCCATGTCTTGACGTGAATACCCCGCCGCTTCGCCGCCGCTCGGACGACTGGAACCTCCGGCCCGCGGTGGACCAGAATGAAATCGGTGCCACCTGGCTCCCGCAGCGGCCTGAACACCAGATCGTCGAACCGGTTCACTGTTAGCTCGTCCAGCTCCCGGTCGAGGACACCGATGCAGCGCCTGGGAGCCGCAGCGCGAAGGACGAGGAGATAATCCAGTGGGGGATTACCCTTGTGCCTCCGCTCGATGACCGCATTCCCGACATCGAGACGAGTCACGAACTCCACTTGGGCAGCGAAGTCGTCGACCCTCCGCCTGTTGTCGAGGTCGAGAAGCATCTCCTGCTCAGAGTGCGACGCTTGGCGCCGAACGACGTCCTGCTGCCAAGCGGGCGGCGAAAAGTCGGCAAGCCTTACCTGCCAGTCATTGCCCGTGGGGCTAACCCTCGGATCGGCAATCCATTTCGGACTGGCCCACTGCCGCCCCCACCGGGTCAGGCCGGTGGGCTCCAGCCGCAGGATCTGGTATTGGTTTGGGACCTCGCCGGGGCGCCATTCCGGCTGGACCGCGGTCGAGCCAGTGGCGAGGACCAATGTCCCGTCGGGGAGGCGATCCTCCCTGCCTTGGTGGGTATGGCCGTGCAGCAGTAGGTCGAGGTGCGGTCCAAGAATGTCAGTCAGGGCTTCCTCGTCCTTTAGGTTCTCGTTGTCGGCCTCTGCCTTGCGCCGAGCGTTGTGGTGCAGCACGCCGACTCGTGCTAGATCTCTCTCCGACGACAACTGATCCTCGAACCAGCGAAGTTGCTCTTTACCACACCAGCCGTAGTGATCTTCCTTTTGGTGGCTCTCTAGCCAGGTCGAGTTCAATGCGGCTACGGCCAGCCGAAGGTCCTCGAACCGGTGCAACCGGTAAGGCTGATCCTCGGTGAACGCGGCCTCACCATGCAGCGACGCCACGAACGCTTGGTAGGGCTTCCACTTCAGGCTGTACGGCTCACGTGGCTCCGTCTCATTGCCGCGACATGTAGCGAAGTACGCTTCCGCCAGACCCCAGTTCACGTCATGGTTACCCGGTACAACTACGACCCGTTCGTAGCCGAGCCCGGTATGGTCGCACAGAGCGTCGATGAACGCGCGAGCCTGGTCATACTCCGACCTCAGGCCCTTCTCAGCAATATCACCGGAGAAAATGATCAGGTCAATGGGTGGAATACGCCCGGCATCGAGCTGGCGAAGATCGATGATCAGATTGCTGGCCAGCGAATCGATACCTTCGCCGAACCGATGGTAGTCGCCGAACTGGGTATCCGAT
>Ga0081455_10003286_pt1 | contig 18710 bp, 17 predicted proteins | sample TabmetS3T2R1_FD_70207 | JGI IMG/M metagenome (GOLD analysis project Ga0081455, IMG submission 70207) | Tabebuia heterophylla rhizosphere microbial communities from the University of Puerto Rico - S3T2R1 | ecosystem: Host-associated > Plants > Roots > Rhizosphere ... | reverse complement strand
AAGGTCTTCTAGAAGAGCTTGCCGCCGTCCGGCACCGGCTTGTCGGGTACCACGAGCACCACCGAATCGCCGTCATCCGGAAAGCCGAGCGTCAGCACTTCCGACATGAACTTGCCGATCTGGCGTGGCGGGAAGTTGACGACGGCGGCGACCTGCCGGCCGACCAGGCTCTCCGGCGAATAGTGCACGGTGAGCTGGGCCGAGGATTTCTTGACGCCGATCTCCGGTCCGAAGTCGATCTCAAGGATGATGGCGGGCTTGCGCGCACCTTCGAGCGGACGCGCCGCCCGAACTGTGCCGACGCGGATATCGACCTTGGCGAAGTCGTCATAGGCAATAGGGCTCATGCCCTCGCACCTACCGGGCCGTCAGCCAAAAAGAAAGGGTGCCCAAAAGAAAAGGGCCGTCCAGAGTCGGACGGCCCTTCGCTTCGATCGCCCGCAGGCGATGCGCTTACTTCTTGGCGATCGCGGCCTTGACCTCGTCGGTCAGCTCGGCGATGCGCTCGTTGATCACGCCGAAGGCCTCGGTCTGGCCCTTGGTGTAGAGCTCGCCGATCTCGCGCGCGTTGGCGAGTGCAACGTCATAGCTCTTCTTGGCGAAGTCGATCTGCTTGGCCGTCTTCTCCTCGACCGTGGCGGCGGCGAGCACTTCGCTGCCATGCTTGGAGAAGTCTTCGAACGCGGCGCGGATCATGTCGCCCTGGCGCTGCGCAATGGCCTTCAGCGCCTCGACGGTCGAGGTGCTGGCCGTGGTGAAGGCAGCGAAATTCTTGCGATTGCTCTCGACGATCGACTCGACGTTGAGGGTCGGGAACTTGAACTCACCAGCAAACTTGCTGAAGTCGAAATCGGTGAACGGGTTCTTGAAGGTGCCATTGGCGTACATGGGAATCTCCTGAAGACGACTGGGCTTGGGGCTGAAACTTGCGTTATGCTGCACTGCACAACGGCGACCAATGTATGTGCTGCGTCCGCGAAGTCAAGGCACTTTTGTGCATTGCACAAAATATTCATGCGCTCGGCGATTCCGCTGCCCGTCGTCTTGGGGAAATTCTATATCTTTCAAAGAGTTGAGACCACCTTTCGGCGGTCTTGAGGCGGCTGTCCAGAGCTGCCATGGTCTTGGATAGATCGCCAGTTTCGTCTCGGTCGAATACCCGGGACACAGCGTAGTGAATGGCCAGGAGCCCATTCTGGCGCACCATGCCGGCGAGGCCGTCGCTGGGTAGCGCCGCCGCCTCCAGCATGGTCGCCATCGAACGCCGAAGCGCTGGGCCGAGGGCGAGTGCCAGCAACGGATCACGGACCGTGGCCTGCCCGATCTCGCGCAAGGCCTCGCGATGGGGGCGAAGCGCGTCGTAGCGGCGCATCATGACATCGAACAAGCGGTCGCGGGCCGTTTCTTCCGGGTCGGGATCGCGGACTGTTCCGGCGAGAACCTTGGAATCGACCCGCACCATGAGGGCCGTCACAAGCGACGCCTTGTCGGGATGCAGACGATGGAGTTCGGCCATGCCGAGGCCCGCCGATTGGGCGACGTCGCGCAAGCTCACCCCGGCAAATCCCTTCTCGGCGACCAGGGTCAGAAACGCGTCAATTGCGCGATCGGAAGCCTCGCTCATCCGGCAAGTTCCTTGGAACGCCGCGACGCTGCGGCAAGCGCCTTGTCGAAGATGGGTTGCAGTCCGTCGGCGGCCATCAGCACCCTCAAGGCTTCGGCGGTGGTCCCGCCGGGACTGGTGACATTGACGCGCAACTGCGCCGCGGGTTCCGCCGATTGCCGCAGCAATTCGCCACTGCCAGCCACGGTCGCACGGGCAAGCTGCATGGCCATGTCGGGGGCAAGGCCAAGTTTGGTGCCCGCGGCCGCCATCGCCTCGACCAGGAAGAAGACATAGGCCGGCCCGCTGCCCGACAGTGCGGTGACTGGATCCATCAGCGCCTCGTCCTCGACCCACAGCGCCTGGCCCACCGCCTCCAGGAGATCTTGGCATCTCTTCTTCTCAACGGGCGCCACGCCCTTCGCCGCCGTGGCGACCGTAATGCCCTGACGCACCGCCGCCGGCGTATTGGGCATGGCGCGTACGACCTTGGCCGTGGTCCCAAGATGGCTGGCGAAATACCTGAGGGTTTTGCCGGCAGCGATCGAGAGGAAAACGGCGCCCTCATCGGCGAAGCGTTTGAGGTCGGCGAGTGCCGCATCCATCGTCTGCGGCTTCACCGCCAGGACGACGATCTCGGGTGTTTCTCTGACTTCCGAGGTCGAGGCCACGGCCCGCAGTCCCGGTTTACGCGGCCGCAACGCCTCGACCGGCTCGGCGACGATCGCATCAGAGGCAGCAAGGCCGCGGGCCAGCCAGCCGTCGAGCATGGCACCGCCCATCTTGCCGCAACCGACCAACAAGAGCTTGCCCATCTCCGTTCCCCTCCGACCGTGTCAGCGTCCCTTGAACTTGGGTGGCCGTTTCTCGCGAAAGGCGGCCGTCCCTTCCTTGCGATCCTCGCTGGTCGCTATCTGCTCCAGCTTGTAGCGCTCCGGCACGAAGATCTCGGCGGGACCGCGCGGCAAGGTCTGGTTGGCGAAGTCGCGCAGGGTGCGGATCACCAGCGGTGCCGAGTTGGCGATCACGCTTGCCATGCGCCGCGCCTCCTTGCGCTCCTCGCCGAGCGGAACGACCTTGTTCACGAAGCCGACGTCATAGGCCCGTTTGGCAGGGATCTCCTCGCCCAGCAGCAGAAGCTCCATCGCGACCTTGTGCGGCATGCGAGACACGATGCCGGGCATCAGTCCGCCGAATACACCGACCTTGGCTTCGGGGTACATGAACTTGGTCGTGTCGGCCGCGACCATCAGGTCGCAGGTCATGACAAGGCATATGCCACCACCGATCACCCAGCCCTGGGTGGCAGCGACGACCGGTTTGCTGAGCTTGTATGAGACATCGGGGACGGCCTTCCACATCGCGGCCGGCGGGTCCTTGAGGTCGGCACCGACGCAAAAGGCGGGGCCGTCGGCCTGCAAGACGGCGACCTTGTCGCCGCCCGCCTCGAAAGCGCGATAGGCGTCGTAGAGCCCGTCGCACAGTTCCTGCGTGAGCGCATTGCGCTTCTCGGGGCGCGCCATGGTGATGGTAGTGATACCCTCGCTCGATTCGACTTTCACAAGACCCACGATGTCCCTCCAGTCGCGGCGGCGTTCTTGCGCGGGATGCTACCAGCCGCCCATACTCGCTGCATCAGGAGTCCCCCATCATGCAGACCCGCAATCCCTTTATCGACGATCTCACCAAGCTCGCCAATGGCGCGATGGGTGCGCTCACCGGCGTAAAGGATGAGGTCGAGGCCCGCGTGCGCGACCAGATCGCGAAGATCCTCGACGGCATGGACATTCCGCGGCGCGACGAGTTCGAGGCCGTGAAAGCAATGGCCGCCAAGGCGCGCGAGGAGAACGAGGAGCTGAAGAAGCAGATCGCCGATCTGCAGGCGCGGCTTCTCAATACAGGGCCATAGCTCATGCTCTTGTGGACTGCGAGCCTCCGGCTCGCTCGGACTCATGAGCGAGCCGGAGGCTCGCAGTCCGGAAGAGGAAGAATATGCGCGTAGGTGTCGAAGTCGGGGGAACCTTCACCGATCTCGTGGCGGTCGAGGGAGGTCGTGTCGTTGTCACCAAGGTGCCGAGCACGCCACGCTCGCCCGATATCGGTGCCTTTGCGGCTTTGGCTTCCTCAGGCATCGACCTCGCTCGTATCGAAGATCTTGGTCACGGTTCCACGGTCGCGACCAACGCGGTGCTGGAACGCAAGGGCGCGGCCGTCGCCTTCGTGGCGACCGCAGGCTTTCGCGACCTGCTCTTCATGCAGCGTCATGACCGTCGCAACATCTACGATCTTTTCTACGCCAAGCCCGCGCCTCCAGTACGCCGCAAGGACTGCTTTGAAGTCAGGGAACGCTTGCGCGCCAACGGCTCGGTCGAAACGCCGCTCGACGAAGCGAAGGTGCGGGCCGAGCTCGTTCCCGCGCTTCAGGCAGGAGGTTATCGCGCCGTTGCGATCTGCCTGCTCAACGCCTACGCCGACCCAACACACGAGAAGCGGCTTGCCGCGCTGATCGTCGAAGCGCTTCCCGGCGTGCTGGTCACCTGCAGCCATCAGGTCGCGCGTGAGTTCCGCGAATTCGAGCGTGCCTCGACGACGCTGCTCTCGGCTTACGTCCAGCCCGTGATCGACGGCTACCTGCACCGGTTCGAGAACAAGCTCGCCGATGCAGGCTTCAAGGGCCGCTTCACCGTGATGCAGTCCAACGGTGGGCGCCTTCCGGCGGAGGCCATGCGCGAGAGCGCGATCACGGCGCTCTATTCCGGACCGGCCGCTGGCGTCGTCGGCGCCACCCGCCAGGCGGCGCGCTCGGGCTTTAGGGACCTGATCACCTTCGACATGGGCGGCACCTCGACCGATGTCTGCCTGGTCCAGGATGGACGGCCCTCGCTTGCCTCGGAAAGCGAGATCGACGGCCTGCCGATCCGCACACCGGTGCTCGACATCGTCTCGGTCGGTGCAGGCGGCGGCTCGATCGCCTGGGTCGACGACGGCGGCATGCTGCGCGTCGGCCCACAGAGCGCGGGCGCCGATCCAGGCCCCGCCTGCTACGGCCGCGGCGGTGTCGAACCCACCATCACCGATGCCCATGTCGTAGCGGGAACGATCCGGCCGGCGGCCTTCCTGGGCGGACGCATGACGCTCGACGCTGACGCGGCGCGAAAAGTCTTCGGGCCCGTGGCGGAGCGCTTCGACCTCGGCATCGAGCAAGCGGCAGCCGCAGCATTGCAGCTTGCCGACGCCAATATCGTGCGCGCGATCCAGCTCGTTTCGACCGAGCGCGGCCGCGACCCGCGCGACTATGCCCTGGTGCCATTCGGCGGTGCTGGCCCCCTGCACGCCGCGCGCATCGCCGAGGAACTCGGCATCGCCACCATCGTCGTGCCGCCAAACGCCGGGGTGATCTCCGCCTACGGCCTGGTCGCCTCCGACTACACCAAGTTCGACGCCGTCACCCGCAAGATGAAACTCAACGAGACGGCGGCCCGCGAGGCGAGCAAGACCTTCGCCGACATGCGCGCAGGACTCGCCACGCAATTCGCCGACATGAAGCTGCCAGGCGAGCTCCTTTACACCCACACGCTCGACATGCGCTTCGTCGGCCAAGCCTTCGAGGTTGGCGTCGAGATTCCAGCCGACCGTCTGGCCTCGCTCGATGCCACTTACCTCGCCGAGCTGTTCGCCGACGCGCATCATCGCACCTTCATGCATGGCGCGACGCTCGACCGGCCGGTCGAAATCGTGACCCTGCGCGTGGGTGCCACGCTGCCGATCGGCATGGCGCCAAAACTCGACCGCGAGACCACGGCCGCGCACGAGTCCGAGCCGACCCGCATCTTCCACGGCGAAGCCTGGGTCGACTGCGCGCGCCATACCGCCGAGGCGCTGACAAGCGGTCAGCGGATCGTCGGGCCAGCCGTCATCGAGGGTCATACCGCCACCACCTGGGTGCCGGCGGGCTGGGCCGCAACACTCGATGCGGCGGACAATCTCATCCTGCGGAGGACATCATGAGCGTCGCGCTCACACCTCTTGATTACGCGGTGATCAGCCAGGCGCTGATCGCAAGCGCACGCGAAATGGGCGTGAAGCTGATCCGCTCGGCCTATTCCACCATCCTGCGCGAGGCGCGCGACGGCTCGGCCGGTCTGATGGACCGCTCTGGCAACACGGTGGCGCAAGCCGAGCTCATCCCCATGCAGCTCGGGCCAATCGGCGAGACCCTGCGCGCCTGCCTCAAGCGCCATCCGGTGGAGACGCTGCAGGAAGGCGATTTCCTGATCAACAATGACCCGTTCGAGGGTGGCCAGCATATTCCCGACGTCTTCATCTTCACGCCGATCTTCGTTGAAGGTCGCGTGGTCGGCTTCGGCGCCTCGGTCGCGCATCATCTCGATCTCGGCGGCGGTGCGCCCGGCCTCAATATCCATGCCAGCGACGTCTATCAGGAAGGCCTGCGCTTCCCGCCGAGCAAGTACAATTTCCCGCGCGACTGGAATGGCGGCTCGTTCGAGCGACTCGTCACCGCCAACGTGCGTGTGCCTGATCTCACCATCGGCGATTTCAACGCTCAGTTCGCCGCCAACGCGATTGGCGTGTTGCGCGTAAAGCAGCTCTGCGAGCGCTACGGCGTGGACAAGGTCGAGACGGCGATGAAGGCGATGCAGGATTATTCCGAGCGCCGCGTGCGGGCCGCCATCGCCCAGGCGCCCAAGGGTACCTTCTACGGCGAGGACGCGATCGACGATGACGGGCTCTCCGACGAGCCGCTGCCGATCAAGGCGAAGGTGACGATCGCCGATGATTCGGTCGAGATCGACTTCGAAGGCACCTGCGCGCAGGTCAAGCGCAACCTCAACTGCCCTTACTCGAGCACCCTCTCCGCGGCGCTGTCCTGTGTGAAGTCGGTGCTGACCAGCCCCGACATTCCCTACAACGAAGGCATGGCGCGGCCGATTCGCATCAAGGTGCCGTACGGATCGCTGCTCAACCCGCGGCCACCGGCGCCGGTGCGCGCCCGCATGATCCCGGCCTATCGTGTGTTCAACGCCGTGATGAAGGCGCTGGCGCAGGCGCTGCCCGACAAGGTGATCGCCACTGGCTTCGACAGCACCACCGCACTTTGCCTCAGCCATCTCGGCGACAAGGGCTACAGCGTCTATCTCGAGATCTTCGGAGGCGGCTACGGTGGCTCGAAGAATGCCGACGGCTGCGACGCCGTGGATTCGCCGCTCAGCAACTGTTCCAACGCGCCAGTCGAGTCACTCGACATCGACTACGATTTCTTCCGCATCGTCGGCTACGAGCTCGCCCCTGATTCCTTTGGGCTCGGCGCGCGCCGTGGCGGTGCGGGATTCCTCCGCCGCTGTGAGATCCTGAAGGACGACGTGCAGCTTGCGATCTACTCCGACCGCTTCCGCCTCGCGCCGGAGGGTTTGTTCGGCGGCGAGCCCGGCCAACGCGGCTACTGCCGCATCTTCCGCGCCGATGGCACGACCCAGGAGCTGCGCAGCAAGGCGGCCGTCGATCTCGCCAGGGGCGACGTGGTCGAGATGTTTGTGGGCGGTGGCGCGGGCTTCGGCCAAACCGCCCAGCGCCCCGACTCGCTGATCGACCGCGATCTGGCCGACGGCCTGCTGACACGCGATCCGCGCCCGGCGCGCAAGCTCGCCGCGGAATGACGCTGAACAGTCTTCATTTTCACAGAATCTATCGCCCAAAAAGCCCAGATTCGGCGTGCGAAATTTTATGACTCAAGACTCAGCGCTGGGGATTAAATTTTTGGAATCGCTGACTCTTTTCCCGAATCTGGGCCGATTTTTCGTTGCGCGCTGAGTCCTCATTGTGGCAGGCTAGCGCTTGTGGGTTTCTGGGTGCCCACCACGATATATCGGCCACCCGCTCCAAGAATGGCGCCTATGAGCCGCAGAGCGGAATGGTTGGGGAGTCGGTCGATGGCGTTATCGCGACACGAGCGGGGCAAGCAGAAGGTCGATCTGAATCCGCTCGAAATGATTGAGAGGCTCGTGTCGGCCAATGAATGGCCTTTTGATCGAACATCAGAGCGAGAGATCGCCGTCGAGGTCGCCGGCCGATGGTGCGACTATCGCATGTTCTTCAGTTGGCGCGAGGATGTCGAGGCGCTGCACTTCACCTGCGCCTACGACGTCCGCATTCCCTCTGAGCGGCATACCGACATCCACGGCCTGCTGGCGCTGATCAACGAGAAGATGTGGATGGGCCACTTCGATCTCTGGACCGAAGAAGGGCTGCCGATGTACCGGCACGCCATCCCCCTGCGCGGCACTGAAGGGCTCAAGCCCGAGCAGCTCAACGATCTGGTCGAAGTGGCGATCAGCGAGAGCGAACGATTTTATCCTGCCTTCCAGTACGTCGTGTGGGCCGGCAAGACGCCCTCCGACGCGTTGACCGCCTCGATCCTCGAGACGGTCGGCGAAGCCTGAGCGAAAAAAGGACCCTCCGACGCCCCCTCTCGTAAAACATCAATAACAAACGTTGGATCGTCCTTGCGGCGCCGGTCTCCCCTCAGGCCGGCGCCGCGACCATTCTGAGGTCATGATCGCCCGGCTATAACAAGCGCCCCATGATCCCCCTCCTCATCCCCTACCCCGATATCGATCCGGTCCTGGTGCAGATCGGACCCTTTGCCATCCGCTGGTACGCACTCGCCTATATCGCCGGCCTGGTGATCGGCTGGCGCGTCATGCGTCGCGTTTGCCAGCAGCCGCCGGCGATCCTGTCGCCGGAGAAGATCGACGACTTCCTCCTGTGGGCGGCGCTGGGCGTCATCCTGGGCGGTCGATTGGGCTACGTGCTGTTCTACAAGCCGAGCTTCTTCTTCCACGATCCGCTGGCGATCCTGACGGTGTGGGAAGGCGGCATGTCCTTCCACGGCGGCCTGCTGGGCGTCGTGGTGGCGATCATCGCCTTCGCCTATCGCAACCGCGTCAACACCTTCATGCTGTCCGACCTGGTGGCGATCGTGGCGCCCATCGGCCTCTTTTTCGGGCGCATCGCCAACTTCATCAACGGCGAGCTGTGGGGCCGCCCCAGCGACGTCCCCTGGGCCATGATCTTCCCTCGCGGCGGGCCGATTCCGCGGCATCCGAGCCAGCTCTACCAGGCCTTCTTCGAGGGTGTGCTATTGCTCTTGCTGATGCTCGCGGTCTGGAAACTGACCGAGGGACGGCGCAGGCCGGCACTGCTCACCGGCGTGTTCTGCATGGGCTACGGTGTGGCGCGCATCGTCGGCGAGATCTTCCGGGAGCCGGACGCCTTCCTGGGCTTCCTGTGGGGCCCGGTCACCATGGGCATGCTGCTCTCCGTGCCGGTGTTCCTCTTCGGGCTCGTGTTGGTCGTCCTTGCCTACAGCCGGCCACCGCTGCCGCAACGCTAGGCAACGGACGTGACCAGCGAGCTCGGCCGACGCATCGCCCGACGCATCGCAGCGACCGGCCCGATGTCGATCGCCGATTTCATGGCCGAAGCGCTCGGCCATCCCACGCTCGGCTACTATCGCCGCGCCATGCCGCTCGGCGCCGCTGGCGACTTCACTACCGCGCCCGAGATCTCGCAGATGTTCGGCGAGCTTCTGGGGGCATGGTTGGCCGAACGGTGGCAGGCGATCGGCCGGCCCGCGCCGGTCCGGCTGGTCGAACTGGGGCCCGGCCGCGGCACGCTGATGGCCGATGCCTTGCGGGCGACACGCACCGTCGCGGGCTTCCATGACGCGCTCGATCTCCATCTGGTCGAGGTCAACGCGCCGTTGCGCGCCCTACAGGAGAGCGCCCTCGCGGCCTACAAGCCAACCTGGCACGAAGCCTTTGATGCGGTGCCGCGCGGCCCGCTGCTGCTGATCGCCAACGAGTTCTTCGATGCTCTGCCGGTGCGCCAGTTCGAAAGGGCGCCCCAAGGTTGGCACGAACGCATGGTCGGTCTGGCACCCGACGGCGAGCGCCTGGTCTTTGCGCTGGCACCCGGCCCCTCGCCATTTGCACGATTGCTGCCGGAGACCGTGCGCGCCGGCGATCCGGCGGTGGGCACCGTGGCCGAAGTCTCTGTCGCCGCGATCGATCTCGCAGGTCGCGTCGCCGAACGGCTCGTGCAGGATGGCGGCTGGGCCCTGGTCATCGACTATGGTCGCGACGTTCCCGGCAGCGGCGCCACGCTACAGGCTTTGCGCGGCCATCGCCCGGTCGATCCGCTCGATCGGCCGGGCGAGACCGATCTTACGGCCCATGTCGATTTCGCGACACTCGCGCAGGCGGCATGCACGATGGGCGCGCGGATTTTCGGGCCGACGGGACAGGGCGCGTTTCTTCGCCGGCTGGGCATCGAACGGCGCGCCGGGATATTGAAAGCGCGGGCGACACCGGCGCAACGCGCGGCAATCGACGCGGCATTGCTGCGCTTGATCGACGAGGACCAAATGGGCACCTTGTTTCGCGTTTTGGCCATGGGCGACGACAGAAGCGCCGCACCGGCCGGGTTTTCGGACGACACATGATCCAGGCTCAAATCCAGGACAGGACGCTGGCCGGCCTCAACGGCGTGCAGCACCGGTTCTTCACGCGGCGCGGCGGCGTAAGCGTCGGCCTCTATTCTTCGCTGAATTGCGGCTATGGGTCGGGCGACAGTCCCGACAATGTGCGCGAGAACCGACGGCGCGCCGCGGCAACGTTCGCTCTCAACGAAAGCGATCTGCTCACCGTGCACCAGATCCATTCCGATGAGGTGCTGACAGTTGGCGCCGAGCGCTGGACCTCGCCGGGCGCGCCCAAGGCCGACGCGATGGTGACCGACCGGCCGGGCGTGGTTCTGGGCATCATGGCTGCCGACTGCGCACCCGTACTGCTGGCCGACCCCGAAGCTCAAGTGGTCGGCGCCGCTCATGCCGGATGGAGAGGCGCATTGGGCGGCGTCGTTGAAGCCACCGTTTCGGCTATGGAACGGCTGGGCGCACGCCGCGATCAATTGCATGCGGCCATCGGACCCTGCATCGGCCGCGAGTCCTACGAAGTCGGACCGGAGTTCCCGGCGCCCTTCCTGGCGCAAGACGGAGCCAACAGCGTCTTCTTCCGCCCTGCTCCGCGCGCCGGCCATTTCCTATTCGACCTCGCAGGCTACCTGGTGCAACGCCTTGCCCGCGTTGGCGTGAAAGCCAATGCAACCGGGCACGACACCCTGCGCAGCACCGATGATTTCTTCAGCTATCGCCGCAATACCCTGGACGGCGTGCGCGACTACGGACGCGGTTTGTCGGCTATCGCGCTCGAGGGCTGATTTGCCCTATTTCGTCTTTCTCGTTGTCTGCTGCCTTCTCGGTCTGATCGCCACATGCGCCTTGCTGTGATCGTTCTCATGGCACTGGCGCTCGCGGCTTGCGTGCAAACGCCCAGGCCGTTCGAACATAGCGGCGCCGACGACCAGGCCTACGCACCCAAGCAGGACAAGATCGACGTCGTGATTACGCCGCCATCGAATATGCCGGACGAGCTCGGCCAGCGAGTCGCAGCGGCGCTCGCGGTCGAACTGCAGGCCTATGGCATCGTCGGCACCACCGTGCCGGGCAAAGCACCGGCCACGGTCAAGGGCATCATGGGTACACGCGACGCTCCTACGGGGTCGGGAATCGAGATCAAAGTCGACTGGTCGATGGCCGGCCACGATGGCGTGAGCGGGCCGACGGCGACCACGACCATTGCCCGATTGGAAGACTATGCCTCCGCGAGCGACCGGCTTGCGTCGCGCATCGCCCAACAGGCCGCCCCCAGAGTGGCGACGATGTTGGGTCATCCACCCGACTATGAGGCGCGTTCGCTGGGTCAGGTCGCCGCCGGACTGAGCGTGCCCGCCGTACCGGCTGATCCCAATGCAGCCAAACCGGATGCCAAGGCAACGGCTGCAGCCGCTTCGGGCACCACAACCACAGCGGCACCTGCGGCGCCAAGACCGCCACAGGTCAAGGTCATGGTGGCGTCGGTCACCGGCGCCCCTTCCGACGGCAACCGGCAACTCCTCTCCGGCATGCGACGAGCGCTCGGCTCGAATCGGGTAGTCGTCATGGACAAAACTGACGCCGACGTGTTCACCGTAGCGGGCAGGGTTGCCCTGGCGCCCATCGACGATCGCTCTGGTCAACTCTCCGTCATCTGGGTGCTTAAGGATCCGGCGGGCAAGGAGGTCGGGAAGGTCGAGCAGGCCAATCCGGTACCGCTTGCCGCCGCGCGCGGCTCTTGGGCAGGTTTTGGCGACATTGTCGCAGCCGCGGCTGTCGAAGGCATCCTAGAGTTGCTCGATAAGGCCCACCAACCGCAACACTAGTACGCACCAGCTTGAATCGGCTTGTCAGAGGGGGGCTTCTGGCTGCTACTGTCATGACAGCGGCTCGAACTTTGCAAAGACAAAGCCGTACTATGGTGAGGGGGTTGTTCATGTTTGAATTCAGGAGGCCGGTCGCGGCGCTGCTTGCGGCCGCGAGCGTCGTGGGCATGTTCGGTGCGACGACGGCGCAGGCCCAGACGATCAAGGCGGTGATGCACTCGGACGTGAAGATTCTCGATCCGATTTGGACCACGGCCTACATCCAACGAAATTTCGGCTACATGGTCTGGGATACGCTGTTCGCCATGGACGAGAAGTTCGAGGTGAAGCCCCAGATGGTCGACAAATGGAGCGTGTCGCCGGACAAGCTCACCTGGACCTTTACCCTGCGCGATGGGCTGGCGTGGACCAACGGGCAGCCAGTCACCGCCGAAGACTGCATCGCCTCGATCAAGCGCTGGGGCGCTAAGGACTCGATGGGCCAGAAGATGATGGCCTCGGTCGAGGGCTTCGAGGCGGTCGACGGCAAGACCTTCCGGATGAAGATGAAGGAGCCGTACGGCCTGGTGCTCGAGTCGCTCGGCAAGCCGTCGTCGAACGTACCCTTCATGATGCCGAAGAAGACGGCTGAGACAGATCCAAACACCCAGATCAAGATCGAGGATGTGATCGGCTCCGGTCCGTTCATCTTCAAGGCCGACGAGTGGAAGCCCGGCGAGAAGGTGGTGTTCGTCAAGAACGCGAACTACAAGCCGCGTTCGGAGCCGCCCTCCGGTCTCTCCGGCGGCAAGGTCGTCAAGGTCGACCGCGTCGAATGGATTGCGATGCCCGACGTGCAGACCCAGGTGGCGGCGATCCAGAATGGCGAGATCGACTTCATCGAATCGCCCGGCCACGACCTGCTGCCGCTGCTCTCCAAGGACAAGAACATCAAGCTGGTCGATTGGAATCCACTCGGCAACCAGTACACGTTCCGCTTCAACTCGCTGTTCAAGCCATTCGACAATCCCAAGATCCGCCATGCCGTCATGGTCGCGTTCGGCCAGGAAGAGTTCCTGAAGGCAACGATCGGCAATCCGAAGTACTACAAGGTCTGCAAGGCGCCGTTCGTCTGCGGCACGCCGCTTGGAAGCGACGAAGGCATGGCGGGCGTGCTGAATGGAGATGCCGCCAAGGCCAAGGAGCTGCTGAAGGAAGCCGGTTACGACGGCACGCCGGTCGTGCTGATGCAGTCGACCGACCTGCAGGTGCTGACCAACCTCGCGCCGGTCGCCAAGGCGCAGCTCGAGGCCGCGGGCTTCAAGGTCAACATGCAATCCATGGACTGGCAGACGCTGGTCGGCCGCCGCACCAAGAAGGATCCGCCGGACAAGGGCGGCTGGAACGCCTTCCTGACCTCCTGGGTCTCGGCCGATATTCTCAACCCGGTAAGTTCCGGTTTCTTCAATGCCTCGTGCGAGAAGGCGATGTTCGGCTGGCCTTGCGACGCCACCATCGAGAAGATGCGCGACGCCTTCTCCAAGGAGACCGATCCGGCCAAGCAGAAGCAGATCGCGATGGATCTGCAGAAGTACTGGGTCGACCACCCGACCCATATCAATGTCGGTCAGTGGTACCAGCCGGCTGTTATGCGCACCAACATCGACGGCATGATGACCTCGCCCGTGCCGGTCTTTTGGAACATGACCAAGAAGTAGCGGCATAAGTCGCGGGCACGCGGGCGCAGCCTGCGTGCCCATCGACGAGGGCGGGCCTGGCATCCGCTTTCCTCGATGGGCGGACGGTGAAGAGGGGCTTCGATGATACCGACGATCAAGAGACGTACATTCGGCGTATTGACGGCTGGCGCTTTCGTGGCGGCCACCGGCGCCGCACGAGCCGACGACAAGAAGGTCCTGCGTTTCGTGCAAAACGGCAACATGTCGATCCTGGACCCGATCTGGACGACGGCCTACGTCACGCGCACGCACGGATACTTCATCTACGACACGCTGTTTGCGATGGACGAGCACAACGCCATCAAGCCGCAGATGGTCGACAAGTACGAAGTTTCGCCTGACCGCACGGAGTGGACCTTCGTCTTGCGTGACGGGCTCGAATGGCACGACGGGAAGCCGGTTACGGCGGAGGATTGCATCCCCTCCATCAAGCGTTGGGGTGCGCGCGACGCGATGGGCTTGAAGCTCATGGAGTTCGTCAAGGACTTCAAGGTGGTGAACGACAAGACCTTCACCATGATCCTGAAGGAGCCCTACGGACTTGTGCTCGAATCGCTCGGCAAGCCCAGCTCCAACGTGCCCTTCATGATGCCCAAGCGCATCGCCGAGACCGATCCGTTCAAGCAGATCGACAGCCAGATCGGCTCCGGCCCGTTCATCTATGTCAACGCCGAGTCCAAGCCCGGCGAGAAGCACGTCTACGTCAAGAACACGAAGTACAAGCCGCGCAGCGAGCCGCCTTCGGGCCTGTCAGGCGGCAAGATCGTGAAGATGGAGCGGGTCGAGATCATCGAGATGCCCGACCCGCAACAGCAGGTGAACGCCATCATCGCCGGCGAGATCGATCTGATCGAGCAGCCGCCGCATGACCTGTTGCCGATCATGAAGGGCGACAAGGGCGTGCAGCTCGTCGACTGGAACCCACTCGGCCAGCAGTTCGTCTATCGCTTCAACCACACGCAACCGCCCTTCAACAATCCAAAGATCCGCAGGGCCGCGCTCCTGGCAGTCCGGCAGGAGGACTATCTCAAGGCGACCGTGGGCGAGCCGCAGTACTACAAGGTGAGCTCGGCTGCTTTCATCGGTGGCACGCCCAATGCGTTCGAGGCACCGGACGGGTATTTGGTGAAGCCCGACTACGAAAAGGCAAAGGCACTTCTCAAGGAGGCAGGCTACGACGGCTCGCCGGTCGTGCTGATGCAGTCGACCACGTTGCCCGTGCTCACGAACACGGCGCCGGTCACCAAGGCGGCGCTGGAGCAAGTCGGCTTCAAGGTCGATATGCAGACCATGGACTGGCAAACGTTGGTGACACGCCGCACCAAGAAGGATCCGCCGAATCAGGGCGGCTGGAACATCTTCCATACCTTCACCGTGGCGGCAGATATCCTGAACCCGATCTCGAACACCTACATGGTGGCGCAGGGCGACAAATCGTGGTTCGGCTGGCCGACTGATCCGGAAATGGAGAAACTGCGCGACGCCTATTCGAAGGAAACCGATTCGGCCAAGGCGAAGGAGCTGGCGCATGCCGTGCAGAACCGCGCCATCGAGACCGCCCAGTACGGCTGGATCGGCCAGTGGTACGGACCGGGTGCTGCTCGCAAAAACGTGACCGGCTGGATCAAGGCGCCCGTGCCGGTGATGTGGAATATCGAAAAAGCGTAACCTGAAATCGCCGCCCTGATCCGGCTGGCTCGGATCGGGGCGGTGGCCTGAGTGTAGAGCCCATGATCGATTTCATTGCCCGCCGTCTCGTCGCCATTATCCCCGTGCTTGCGGTGGTGGCGGTCTTCGTCTTCCTCATGTTGCGCCTTACACCGGGCGATCCGGCGGCGGTGATCGCCGGCGACAACGCCACGTCAGAGCAGATCGACCTCATCCGCGCCAAGCTCGGCCTCGACCTGCCGATCTGGCAGCAATTCTTCATCTGGATCAGCGATATCCTGCGCGGCAATTTCGGCGAGAGCTTCTTCTTCAAGAAGACCGTGACCGAGCTGATCTCGCAGCGTCTCGAGCCGACGCTTGCGCTGTCGGTCTGCACCCTGATCGTCGCGGTGACGACCGCGGTGCCACTCGGCGTCATTGCCGCCTATCGCCACGGCTCGCTGCTCGACCGCTTCGTGATGGGCTTCTCGGTCATGGGCTTCTCGCTGCCGACCTTCGTCATCGGTTACTGCCTGATCTACGTCTTCGCGATCGACCTCGGCTGGCTGCCGGTGCAGGGCTATACCCGCATCGCTGCCGATTTCGGCGGCTTCATCGAGCACATGATCCTGCCCAGCATCACGCTGGGCATCATCTATGTGGCGCTGATCGCCCGCATCACACGCGCTTCGGTGCTGGAGGTTTTGAACGAGGACTACATCCGCACCGCGCGCGCCAAGGGGTTGTCGAACCGGGTCGTGCTGATGCGCCATGCCCTGCGCAACGCCGCCGTGCCCATCCTGACCGTGATCGGCATCGGCATCGCCCTGCTGATCGGTGGCGCCGTCGTGACGGAAACCGTGTACGGCCTGCCAGGACTGGGCCGTCTCACGGTCGAAGCGGTGCTGAGCCGCGACTTCCCGACCATCCAGGCCGTCATCCTGATGTTTTCGGTCGTCTACGTCGTCATCAATCTCTTGATCGACATCAGCTACACCCTGTTCGATCCGAGGATCCGCTATTGACCGCGATCATCGAAGAAGCCGTTGACTCGGCTGCCATTGCGTCAGCCTCGTCCAAGCGCAAGCCGCTGTGGCAGCTGGCCATCCGCAACCCCGCCGTCATCTTCGGCGGCGCCATCCTGCTCATCATGGTGGCGATTGCCGTCCTCGCGCCCTTTCTCGGCACCGTCGATCCCACGCGCATCGATCCGGCAGCACGCAACAAGAAACCGGGAACGGAGATCACCTACCGGCTCGACAACGGCACGTCGTTCAAGCACGAGGCCTACATGGGCACCGACACGCTGGGTCGCGATGTCTATAGCCGCGTGCTCTACGGCACCCGCGTATCGCTGATCGTGGGCATCTCCGTCGCCGTCCTCGCCCTCGCCTTCGGCTTGGTCATCGGCATGGTGTCGGGTTACATCCGATGGCTCGACGGCATCATCATGCGCATCATGGACGGGCTGATGGCGATCCCTGGCATATTGCTTGCGATCGCGCTGGTCTCGATCTGGCGCGCAGGCCTGATTACCGTGATCTTCGCCATCGTCGTGCCAGAAGTGCCGCGCGTCGTGCGACTCGTGCGATCGATCGTGCTGACGGTCCGCGAGGAGCCCTACGTCGAAGGCGCGATCTCGGTCGGCACACCGACCTGGACATTGATGTTCCGCCACATCCTGCCCAACACCATCGCCCCGCTGATCGTGCAAGGCACCTTCACAGCAGCGGCGGCGATCATCACCGAGGCGATCCTGAGCTTCCTTGGCATCGGCATCCCGCCCGAAACGCCGAGTTGGGGCAACATCATGTCGGAAGGGCGCACCCTGTTCCGCATTTTCCCGCACAACATCCTTTACCCGGGCATCTTCCTCGCGCTTGCCGTGCTCGCCATCAACGTGATGGGCGACGGCCTGCGCGATACGCTCGATCCCAAGATGAGCAAGAAAGTATGAGTTCCGACCAAAAGCCGGTCCTCGAGGTCAAGAACCTGAGCGTCGCCCTGCCGCAAGGGGGCGACCGGCTCCATGCCGTCGAAAAGGTGAGCTTCACCGTCAAACCCGGCGAGATCGTCTGCCTGGTGGGCGAATCCGGTTCGGGCAAATCGGTGATCGCCTTCACCATCATGGGGCTGCTGGCCAAGGCGTTGAAGCCCGTCTCGGGCGAGATCCTCCTGCAGGGCGAGAACGTCCTGGCGGCCGACGAGGCCCGACTGCGCGAACTGCGTTGCACGCGCATGTCCATGATCTTCCAGGAGCCGATGACCGCGCTCAATCCGGTCATGACCTGCGGCGAACAGATCGACGAGGTGCTGCGCACGCACACCAAGCTCGACACCGCCCAGCGCAAGACCAAGATCATCGGCATCCTGACGCGCGTGAAGCTGCCAGAGCCGGAGCGCATCTACGCCTCCTTCCCGCATCAGCTTTCGGGCGGCCAGCGCCAGCGCATCATGATCGCCATGGCGCTGGTGCTCGATCCGGTGCTGCTGATCGCCGACGAGCCGACCACCGCGCTCGACGTCACCACCCAGGCCGAGATCCTGAAGCTGATCGCCGAGCTGCAGGAAGGCCAGGGCACCGGCGTGCTGTTCATCACCCACGATTTCGGCGTCGTCGCCGAGATCGCCCATCGCGTCGCCGTGCTGCGCTGGGGCGAGCTGGTCGAGATGGGGCCGACCGAGCAGATCCTGTCGCGGCCCGTCGAGGGCTACACCAAGATGCTGATCTCCTCGGTGCCGTCGATCCATCCGCAGCACCGCGGCGTGCGCAAGGAGGGCATCACCGTCCTGCGCACCGAGAAGCTCGGCAAGATCTACAGCGGCAAGAGCTTCTTCCAGAAGGCGCGCGTGGTGAAGGCCGCGGTCGACGTCGACCTCGACATCCGCAAGGGCGAGACCTTGGGCATCGTGGGCGAATCGGGCTCGGGCAAGTCGACGGTGGCGCGCTGCATCGCCCGCCTGATCGATCCGACCGACGGCAAGGTCTTCCTGGGCGACACCGAGATCGCCACCATGCCGGCCGGCAAGCTGCGCCCGCATCGCCGCAAGGTGCAGATCGTCTTCCAGGATCCCTACCGCTCGATGAACCCGCGCATCACCGTGGGCGAGTTCATCATCGAGGGGCCGATGAACTTCGGCGTCAAGCGCGACGAGGCGCTGGCGCGCGCCCGCAAGCTGATGGAGACGGTGCGGCTCGATCCCAACTCGCTCGACCGCTTCCCGCACCAGTTCTCGGGCGGCCAGCGCCAGCGCATCTGCATCGCCCGCGCGCTCGCCATGGAGCCCGAGCTGCTGATCGCCGACGAGGCGGTGTCGGCGCTCGACGTGTCGGTGCAAAAGCAGGTGCTGGAGCTTCTCGACGAGATCCGCCAGCGCCTGAACCTCGCCGTGCTGTTCATCAC
>Ga0081455_10003285_pt1 | contig 18712 bp, 16 predicted proteins | sample TabmetS3T2R1_FD_70207 | JGI IMG/M metagenome (GOLD analysis project Ga0081455, IMG submission 70207) | Tabebuia heterophylla rhizosphere microbial communities from the University of Puerto Rico - S3T2R1 | ecosystem: Host-associated > Plants > Roots > Rhizosphere ... | reverse complement strand
GTGACCGCATCGGCTACGTCGACGTGCAGTACGACCGCCCGTCGGAGGACATCCGCGACGCGGCCTACCAGCGGCTCGAGGCCACCATGGCGGAGACGAACGACACCGGCGCGGTGCGGATGGAGCTGGGCGGCGACCTGCCCACCGAGGCGGTCCAGGAGGAGCCCAGCGGCCAGGAGATGATCGGCATCCTCGTCGCCGTCGTCGTGCTGCTGGTCGCCTTCGGGTCGGTCATCGCCATGGGCCTGCCGATCGGGCTCGCGGTCGTGGGCCTGGCCACCAGCCTCGGCCTCATCTCGCTGGTGGCCGCGTTCACCGACGTGAACTCGGTGTCGCCCATCCTCGCCGCCATGATCGGCCTGGGTGTCGGCATCGACTACGCCCTGTTCATCGTCACCCGCCACCGCGAGAACCTGCACCGCGGGATGACCGTCGAGGAGGCGGCGGGCCGAGCCATCGCCACCTCCGGATCGGCCGTGCTGTTCGCCGGGGCCACCGTCGTCATCGCCATCTCCGGGCTGGCCATCGCCGGCATCCCGGCCGTCACGGTCATGGGCCTCATGGCCGGGCTCACGGTGGCGGTGATGGTGGCGCTGGCGCTGACGCTGCTGCCCGCCCTGCTCGGCTTCGCCGGGCACCGGATCGACGCCATCCGCCTGCCGGGCATGCGGGCCGGCGCCGGCGTCCCCGGCCGCGAGTCGCTGTGGCACCGGTGGGGCCGCCAGGTGGCCGCCCACCCGTGGCGCTACCTGGTCGGCGGCACGCTCGCCCTCCTGCTCCTGGCCTCCCCGGTGCTCGGCATGCGGCTGGGCATGACCGACAACGGCGCCAACCCCGAGTCGATGACGACCCGCCGGTCCTACGACCTGCTGGCCGAGGGGTTCGGCCCCGGCTTCAACGGGCCGCTGCTGGTGTCGGTGCGCCTCGACGGCGCCACGACCGCCGACCTGGCCCCGCTGAAGGCCGCCGTCGCCGCCGACCCCGGGGTCGCCGCGGTGGCGCCCCCGCAGGCCAACGCCGCCGGGACCGCCGCCGTGCTGCGGGTGGTGCCCACCACCTCGCCCCAGGACGGGCGCACGTCGGACCTGGTGCACCGGCTGCGGGACGACGTCATCCCCCGGGCGCTGGCGACGGTCCCGGGCGCCCAGGCGTACGTCGGCGGCCAGACGGCCACGTTCATCGACCTGTCGGACCACCTCGCCAACAGGCTGCCGTGGTTCGTCGGCGCCGTGATCCTGCTGTCGGTCCTGCTGCTGACGATGGTGTTCCGGTCGATCGCCGTGCCGATCAAGGCGGCGGTCATGAACCTGCTCTCGATCGGGGCCGCCTACGGGATCATCGTGGCGATCTTCCAGTGGGGCTGGCTCAAGGGCGTGGTCGGCCTGTCCGAGACCGTGCCGATCGTCTCGTTCATGCCGATGATGCTGTTCGCCATCCTGTTCGGCCTGTCGATGGACTACGAGGTGTTCCTCCTGTCCCGGGTGCGGGAGGAGTACCTGCACCGGCGGGACAACGACGCCGCGGTCATCGAGGGCATCTCGGCCACGGCCCGGGTCATCACCTCGGCGGCGCTCATCATGATCAGCGTGTTCGCCGCCTTCGTGCTGGGCGACGATCCGATCATCAAGATGTTCGGCCTGGGCCTCGCGACGGCCGTCTTCATCGACGCCACCATCGTCCGGATCGTGCTCGTCCCCGCGACGATGAAGCTCCTCGGCGACTGGAACTGGTGGCTGCCCGGCTGGCTCGACCGGCTCCTCCCCAACCTGGACGTCGAGGGCGGCACCGGGCTGCCGGAACCGGACTACGAGCCCGGCCGCGGCCCGGCGGTGCCGGAGCCCGCGAGGGTACGGGAGCCGGCCCTCGTGGATTGAGGGTCGCCACGTGGGGTGGTGGTCCGCGGCGGGACCATCGCCCCACCGGCGGGCCGACGAGGGTCCACTAGCCTTGCCGCAGGGATCGACAAGGGTGAGGTGGGCGACATGTCGCATCCGGACCCCAACGCTCCGCCGGATCTCACGCCGATTCGGGTGGGCGAGATCTGGGACAACCCCGTCACCGGCGAGCGCGCCATGATCCTCGAGCTTCCCCACCGGGATCCCAGCGCACGCGCCGTCGCCGAGCTCACCGCCCTGGTTGGGGCGCGCGTCGCCGGCGAGCATCGCCATCCCGGCGTGGTCGAGCGGTTCACGGTGCTCGAGGGCGAGCTGACCGTGAAGCGCGCCGGGGAGATGAGCATCCTGCGGGAGGGCGAGTCCGCCGTCGTCGAGGAGAACGGGTGGCACGACTGGTGGAACGCCGCCGACCGGGACGCCCTGGTACGCGTCGAGGTCACACCGGGCGAGCGGTTTGCTCACATGATCGAGACCCTGTTCGGGCTCGCACGTCTCGGACACACCAATGCGAAGGGCATGCCGAATCCGTTGCAGTTGTCGCTGACCGCCCGGGAGTTCGGTGACGTCATCGTGTTCCGCAGGCCACCGGCGGCGGTGCAGCGCGCACTCTTCGCCGCCCTATCCCCGATCGCGCATTGGCGCGGCTACCGCGCGACGTACCCGCAGCTGTCGCGCACCGTGCTTGCCCCGCGGGAGTGACCGCGGGCGGCGTGACGGACCTCAGCGTTGGTAGGCGGTGAGGTCGACGGCCTTGACCGTGGCCCAGACGCTCGTTCCGGGGACGAGACCGAGCTCCGCGACCGAGGCCGGGGTGACCTCGGCCGTGGCGGCCACCGGCCCACCGAGGGTGACGCGGACCCGGTCGTGGTCGGCCTCCACGTCGGTGATGGTGGCGGTCCACGTGTTGCGGGGGCTGCCGTCGGGCCGGTGGCCGTGGAGCGCGATGGCCTGGGGACGGATGGCGAGGGCCACCTCGGGGCCGGGCAGGGGGTCGGCGACCGTGAGCTCGGCGCCGCTGTCGAGGCGCACCGTGTGCTCGCCGGTGGCGATCCCGTGGAGGAGGTTGATGCCGACGAGCTGGGCGACGTAGCGCGAGGCCGGCCGGGCGGTGACGTCCGCGGGAACGCCGGTCTGGGTCACGTGCCCGTGCTCGACGATGACGAGGCGGTCGGCCAGGACGAGCGCGTCCATGGGGTCGTGGGTGATCAGGAGCCGGGCGCCGTGGAACGTGGCGAGGTGGCGGCGGAGCTCGGCGCGGACCTGGACGCGGGTGCCCGCGTCGAGCGCGGCGAGGGGCTCGTCGAGGAGCAGGAGGCGGGGATCCGTCGCGAGGGCGCGGGCGAGGGCGACACGCTGGGCCTGCCCCCCGGACAGGGTGCGGGGCTTGGCGTGGGCCTGCTCGCCGAGGGCGAACCGCTCGAGCCACTCGTGGGCGTGGCGGCGAGCGCTGGCCTTGTCCTGGCCCCGGGCGCGGAGGCCGAAGGCGATGTTGTCCAGCGCACTGAGCCGGGGGAAGAGCAGGTAGTCCTGGAACACGACGCCGATCGGGCGTTCGGCGGTCGGGACGAACACGTCGGCGGCGGGGTCGTCGAGGACGGCACCGTCGAGCTCGATGCGGCCGTCGTCGAGGGGCCGCAGGCCGGCGATGGCGCGCAGCGCGGTGGTCTTGCCGGCGCCGTTGGGCCCGAGCAGGGCGACGACCTCGCCGTCGCCGACGTCGAGGCCGATGTCGAGTCGGAAGTCGCCGATCTGGACCCCGATGGCTGCGTGGAGCACGTCAGGCGGTCAGCCACCGGTCGCGGAGCGGGAGAATCACGGCCAGCGACACGGCGATGAGCACGAGCGACAACGCGATGGCGGCGTCGCGATCGGACTCGAGGGCGAGGAACACGGCGAGGGGCATGGTCTGGGTCCGGCCCTGGAGGTTGCCGGCGAAGGTGACGGTAGCCCCGAACTCCCCCAGGGCCCGAGCCCAGCAAAGCACCGCACCGGCGATGATGGACGGGCCCGCGTGCGGCACGGTGATGCGCCGGAAGATCATCGACCGGCTGGCGCCGAGGGTGGCGGCGGCGTCCTCGTAGCGGGGATCGGCGGCGCGGAGCCCGGCCTCCACGGTGAGCACCAGGAACGGCATGGCGACGAACGTGTTGGCGGCGACGACCCCCCACATGGAGAACGGGAGCAGGAAGCCGGTCGAGTCGTACACCGGGGCGCCGAGCAGGCCGCGCCGCCCGAACGCGAAGAGGAGCGCGGCGCCGCCGACCACCGGCGGCAGCACCATCGGCAGCGTGACCAGCGCCCGCGCCACGGAGCGGCCGGGGAACCGGGTGCGGGCGAGCACCCAGGCGAGGGGGATCCCGAGGAGCATGGCGAGCCCGGTGGCTGCGAACGCGGTCGTGATGCTCAGCCGCAGGGCGTCGACGACGATGGATCGACCGAGCAGGTCCCCCAGGTCCGACCACGGCGCCCGCTGCAGCAGCGCCACGAAGGGCACGGCGACATAGGCCACAGCGACGGCCGCGAGCAGAAGGATCCACCAGGGGACGCGCTGCTGCGACGCCCTCCTCGCGCCCACCCGCCGGGCCATCACGGGGCGTCGAAGCCGTAGGACTGGAGGATCTCCTGGCCCTCGTCGGAGAGCACGAACTCGACGAACGCATCGGCTCCCTCGGCGTCGGGCGCGTCGGTGAGCGTGGCGATCGGGTAGGTGGCGACGACGTTCTGGTCGGTGGGGATCTCGACGCCCTCGACGGCGTCGCCCGCGGCCATGACGTCGGTGACGTAGACGATCCCGGCGTCGAGGTCACCGGCCTCGAGCTTGGTCAGCAGCGACCGGACATCGGGTTCGTTGGTGTCGATCGAGGGGGTGACCCCGGCGTTGGCGAGCGCCTCGCGACCGAACTCCCCGCATGGCACCTCTTCCGCGCACAGCCCGATGAGCAGGTCGGGATTGGCGAAGTCGTCCAACCCGGAGACTCCTCCCTCGTTGCCCGCCGGCACGGCGATCTCGAGCAGGTTGGTCACGAAGTTCTGGGGATCGGCGGCGGCACCACCATCGACGACCTGATCCATGTTCGAGGTGTTGGCCGAGGCGAAGACGTCTGCCGGCGCCCCGGCCATGATCTGCTCCCGGAGGGCCGACGATGCACCGAAGTTGAACTCGACGGAGGCGTCGGGGTTCTCCGACTCGAACCTGGTCCCCAGCGCCGTGAACGCGTCGGTCAGCGATGCCGCTGCGAACACCGTGATGTCGCCCTCCACTGCCGGCTCCTCGGCCGACGCTTCCGCCGTCGTCGAGCCGGCATCGTCGTCATCATCGTCGCCACAGGCGGCGAGCACCAAGGCGGGCACGCTGACAACGGCGAGCAACCGCACGGCACGGAGCTTCATGGTTCCTCCAGACCTGCTTCTCCAACCCGGTAGTCGCAGTGAACCTAGCAGTCGCAGCCGGCCCGGGTCGGCCGTGGCAACCTCGGGGTGTGGAACGCCGCCCGACGCTCTCGCTCAACGAGTGGGCCGTCCTCGGCGTCCTGGTCGAGAAGCCCCGCCATGGGTACGACATCGCCGCCGAGCTCCGGGCCGGCGCCCGGATCGGCGACGTCTGGCACCTGACCCGCCAGCTCGTCTACCGCGCCCTCGAACGCCTGGAGGCGCTCCGCCTGGTCGAACCCCAGCGCACCGAGCCCAGCGCCGCCGGTCCGCCCCGCACCGTCTACCGCCCGACGGCCCGCGGGCGCGCACACCTTCGCCGCTGGCTCGTCACGCCCGTGAAGCACATCCGCGACGTCCGCAGCGCCTTCCTGCTCAAGCTCGTCATCACCGAACAGCTCGGGCTCCGGCCGGACGACCTCATCGAGGCCCAGCGGGGGGCGTTCGCCGACCTCCTCGAGCAGCGGGCCGTCACACCGCCGAGGACGGACCACGTCGCCACGTGGCGACACCACTCGGCCGCCGCAGTCGCCGCCTTCCTGGACTCCCTCGACGAGCGCAGCGGTGACCCCGGGCCGGACCTCACTCCGCCGAGCTCGGGTGGCCCACGCGCAGCCGGTCGGCGACCACGAGGGTGACCAGCAGCGCGGTCACCAGGCCGGTCACCAGCAGGCCCGGCGCTTCGGCGGCGAGCGGCACGACTGCGACCATCAGTGCGGCCGCCGCCACACGCGTCCACGGCTGGTGGCGCCCGACGCGTGCGCCGAAGGCGACGACGCCGAGCAGGTAGAGCGCCGGTCCCCCCAGGGTGACCAGGGCGCCCGCCGTGCCGAGCTCGTCGCCGGGATGGGCGATCACGAGCTCGTCGCCGACGGCGGTGAGCAGAATCCCGGCGACGATCGGCAGGTGGAGGTACGTGTAGGCGTCCCGGCCCACCTGTCCCGGGACCTCGGCCGCGGCCATGCGCCGGACCGCGGCGGTCGCCACCTGCCCGAAGTAGAGCCACCACAGCGCCACCGACGAGAGGAAGGCGAAGCCCAGGGCCACGACGACGGACACCTCCAACCCGACGTCGGTGGCCGTGGCGCCCGTGAGCACGATGCTCTCGCCCAGGACGATGATCACGAACAGCTGGAAGCGCTCGGCGAAGTGGCCGGCGTCGATCGCCCACTCGATCATCGGGGTGCCGCCGCCGAACCTCGGTAGCCAGAAACGGGCCAGCGGCGCCGCCAGGTCGAGCGCGAACGCCGCGAGCCACAGCCCCCACCGGGCATCGCCGTGCACCAGCGCGCCACCGATCCACAGCGGGACCGTCAGGATGCTCCAGCCCAGGATCTGCTCGAAGTTGCGGTGGAAGGGACCGCCGGGGGTGACGGACACGACGAAGGCGTTGCGCCCGACCTGGAGCGCGCAGTAGCTGGCGGCGAACAGCAATCCGTGGTCGCCGAAGGCCTCCGGTATGGCGACGGCCATGAGCAGGCTGGCCAGCATGACGAGCACCAGCACCACCCGGACGACCGCCACCTCGGGGTCGAACCAGTTGGTCATCCAGGTGGTGTAGTTCCAGGCCCAATAGACGGCGCACAGCAGGAACGCAGCCTGGGCCGCGCCGGTCCACGTGAGGTGCGCCAGCAGGTAGTGGGAGAGCTGCGTGATCGCGAAGACGTAGACGAGGTCGAAGAACAGCTCGAAGTACGTCGCGCGCTGCTCCGCGCCGCGTCGGCGCACATAGCGGATGTCGGGGACGATCGACGCGGGGGCGTCGCCCAACTCGCTGGTCATGGCGTCAGCTGGCGGCAGGCCTCGGCGGCCGCGCTGGCGGCGGCGTTGGTGGCCTTGCTGGCGTCCCGGCCGAGCCGGACCAGCTGCGGGATGCGTCCCGGGTGCCGCGCCACGAAGCGCGCCACCGCCGGCAGGTTGGGCGAGCCGTCGGCATGGGCGAGCTCGAAGACGGCCTCGTCGGCCATCCCGTCGCTCGACCGGTCGCTGATGGCGCGCACCACCGACCACGGGCACCCGAGCTCCTCGCACACGGCGGCCACCGCGGCGGTCTCCATGTCCATGGCGATGACGCCCCGCTCACGGAGCGCCGCCAACCGCTCGGGGTCGACGATGAACTCGTCCGACGTGTGGAGGGCGCCCTGGTCGGGAGGGTCGGCCGGCTCGCCCAGCGGGTGGGGCCGGTACTCGGCACCCGAGGCCCCGTCGATGACGATGCCGGGCCTGATGACATCGCCGATGGCGAGGCGGTCGTCGATGCCACCGGCGATGCCGACGACCATCACGTGATCGACATCGCCGGCATCGAGCATGCGCCGCGTCGCACGGGCGGCCCCGGCGGTGCCCATCCCGGTCATCGCCGCCACCACCGATGCCGAGCCCGCCAGGCCCTCGTGGACCCTCGTCCCGACCGGCGCCGGCGACGGCCGCAACTCCAGCTTCTTCACCAGCGGCCGCAGCTCCGACGGCATCGGCGCCAACATCGCGATTCGCACCGCGACACTTTGCCCCGCCGGCCCGGGCGCGCGCCGACCGTTATGACACCTCGGCCAGCCGGGCGGCCGCCGGGATGCAGCGCTGCTCGACCCAGTCGGCCGGCCGGTCGGTGAGCGGCATCACCATGACCCCGTCCACCCCGAGCTTGGCGTAGCCGGCCATCTGCGTAGCGAAGCCGTCGATGTCGCCGGCGTCCAGCTCCGAGCCCTGGTAGAGGGTCGTCTTGACGATCTCGTCGTAGTCGCGGCCCACCTCGTCGCAGTGCCGGTGGAGCACGTCGAGCTTGTGGGCGACCTCGTCGGTGGACGCCCCGAACAGGTTGCACGACTGGCCGTAGGCGGCCACCAGCCGGAGCGTCTTCCGCTCGCCGCTGCCGCCGATCATGATCGGCGGGTGGGGCTGGCTGAGCGGCTGGGGCGAGCACAGGGTCTCCGCCAGCTGGTAGTGCCGGCCGTCGTAGCGGCCATTGTTCGTCGGGTCCCACATCTGGAGGCAGATCTGCAGCGCCTCCTCGAGACGCTCGAACCGCTCGGCGACCGGCGGGAACGGCACCCCCAGCCCACGGTGCTCCCGCTCGTACCAGGCCGCCCCGATACCCAAGGCCGCGCGACCGCCCGACAAGACATCGAGGGTGGACACGGCCTTGGCCAGCAGGCCCGGGGGCCGGTAGGTCACGCCGCTCACGAGCAGGCCGAGGCGGATCGACGTGGTGTGACCGGCCCAGAAGCCCAGCGTCGTATACCCCTCGAGCATGGGATCCTCCGCCGGGGCCATCCGGTCCATCTGGAAGTAGTGGTCCATGACCGACAACCACGTCGCCCCTGCGGCCTCGGCGCCCTCGGCGATGCGGACCAGTTCGGGGGCGATGGCGGGGGTCCCGCCGACGATCTTGAAGTTGGGGACGTGGATTCCGAGCTGCACGGCGATCTCCTCGGGGCGACGGCACTGCGGGCGTCGCAGCGGCCTGCACCCGACCGTACGGGTTCGAGTGCGCTCCAAGTCAAGGGGTGCGACGGCCGCTCAACCGCCGGTCGGGACATAGATGCCGATGCCGTCCGGGAAGTCCAGCCCTTGGTCCAGCGTCTCCGCCGGCCTGGGTTCTCCGTCCTCGCCGAACGTGATGCGGCGGACGGTGCCGGCGCCGTCGATCGGGCCGATGCTGTCGGTGATGCCGATGGCCAGGTCCGCCCAGTAGAGGGCCCCCGTCGCCGGGTCGACGCCCATGCCGAACGGGGCGCCGGTCGAGTACGGCTCGGCACCGAGCTCCTCGCCAGCCGGCGGCGCGACCAGGGTGCGGACGAAGCGCCCGGAGTCGTCGTACTCGGCCAGCACCCCGGTGAACGCGCTCGAGACGTAGAAGCCGCCGCCGGGCGCAGCCACCACCGCGTTCGGCGTGGCGATGTGCTCGTCGGCGGGGATGAAAACACTCCTGTGGGCTGCGTCCGCCAGCGGGGCGCCGGTGGCGTCGCGGCGTCCGCAGCCGCCGGCGGCGTCGGCGGACGTCGGGAACGGGCCCTCGTAGCGGACGATGCCGTGGTCGGGAGCGCGCGCCGTCGCCAGGTACACGGCGTCGTCACGGACGTGGATCCCACCGGGCGTCGGCAGCGCCACGTCGACCTTGCAGTACGCGACCTCCTCGCTGTCGAACGGCGGGAACCACACGATGAGCTGCCCCGTCGGCGGCCCGGTCACCTGGTTGCCGATGTCGGTGGTGACGATGCGGCCGTCGGACAGCACGCCGCAGCCGTAGTTCTCGGGACCGTCGGTCTGGTAGGTCGGCACGAGCCGCGCCACCTCGCGGGCCTCCAGGTCCCCGACCGCGGCGCCGTCCAGCTGGAAGATGCCCCAGCCGGGCGTCCGTTCCGGCTGGCCCGTGTCCTCGCCGGCCACGAAGAGGCCGCCATCGCCGGGCAGCATGCACACCTGGCCGTTGATGTCGAGGCCGTCGGGATCGTCGGCGACCGTTCGGATCACCGCCTCCTTCCGGAATGGCGGGTCCGCCTCGTACGCGTTGAGGTTGTTGCCCTCGGTGCTGAGCACGATCGCAGCCGGGGCCCCGTCGGTGGAGGTGGTGGCGGGCCCTCCCCCGCCGGCGTCGTCGCCACCATCGCCGCCATTGTCGTCGCCGCTGCACGCGGCCAGCGTTGCCGCCGCAACCAGGGCCGCCGCCGCACTCGCCAGCCGCTTCGTCTGCGTCGTCGTCACGTTCACGCTCCCGGGGTGACGGGGATGTCCAGACCGTTGGTGGTCACGATGCGGTCGATGCCCTCCGCGATCGACGGCAGCGTCTGGGGATCGTCCACCGCCAGGATGCTGATCCGGTCGTAGCTGGCACCGGGCGCCGGGTTCTCGATGCCGGTGCAGTCGTCGGCGGCATCGAGGACGCACACCAGCCCGCCCACGGGGTTGTCGGTGCCCTCGGACAGGTACACCCCGAACGCGGTGGCACCGTCCGCCGCCGCCGGGCTGCCGGGCCGGAGCCAGCGGCCGGGCGTGCCGAGCCCTTCGGCCTGGACCTCGACGCGGAACGGATCGAGCTGGATCCTCAGCGTCCCGCGACCGGTGTCGCCTCCGACCCGCTCGGAGCTGATCGTGAAGTCGAGGGGACACGCCGACGCGACGCACGGCTGAGCGAGCGCCTCCGCCGAGTTGGTGGGCGGCGGTCCCGCCGGGGCGGCCCGCGTCGTCGGAGAGCGGGACGCGTCGGAGGTCGCCGGACCGCCAGCGGTCCCCAGCGAGAAGCGGTACACGCCGCTGTTGTCGCTGGTCGTGTCGACACCGGGGGCGCGGATGCCGGCGACCGCGATGACGTCGTCGCCCACGACCACCGCGCCCCCGGACACGGCGCCGCTCAGCTCGCGCTCCCAGAGGACGTCGCCGCCCCGCAGGTCGAGGGCCCGGAAGGTGAAGTCAGTGCCGCCGATGAACACCACGCCGTTGGCCTCGGCCGCGGCGGCGTAGGTGGGCCCGGCGACGTCCTGCTGCCACAGCACGTCGCCCGAGGCGGCGTCGATCGCGTGGAGGTAGGGCGCGCCGCCGACGGCGGTGCCCCCGACGATCACCCCGTCGGCGAGGGCGGTCGGGCCGATGAAGCCGCCGGTCGAGTAGTCGCTGCCAGGCTCGGGGATGCCGGGCTCCGCCACCCGGGTCGACCACAGCTCCTCGCCGGTCTCGCGGTCGACCACGTAATAGGCCCCGTCCTTGTTGCCGAGGCCGACGGCTGCCCGGCCGTCGACGTCGAACAGGTTGGGTGCGCCGGCGAAGTCGAGGTCGTCGCGGTTGGGCTCGTGCGGCTGGTACGACCAGCGCACCTCCCCGGTGTCGAGGTCGAGCGCAAGGATCGCCTCGGAATGGCTGCCCCACCGGTCGGTCGCGGTGCAGTTGCCGGTCCCGACGAACACGAGCCGGCGCTCGGGGTCGACGCTCGGCGACCCCCACACGTCGGCACAGCCGGACCCGGTCGGCCGGCCACCGGGCGGATCGCCGGCGCCGGGGCCCGGACCCGTCGGGGCGGTCACGGTCGTCCACCGCTCGTCGCCGGTGCCGGCATCCAACGCGATCACGGCCGCCGGGGTGCCGTCGGCGGCATTGTGGACGTCGGACCCGAAGATGACCATGCCGTCGACGACGACCGGCGACGATTCGACCTCCCGGGGATCGTCGTCGTCGCCGGGCGGGGCGAGCCGGTGCTGCCAGCGGAGCGCGCCGTCGCCCGCGCCGAGGGCGTAGAGCGCGTTGCCGGCGCCGAAGTAGACGATCCGCTCCCCCTCGACGTCGGCGACGGCCGCCGAGGACACGATCTGCCCGGCGTACACGCGGGGGTGGACCCGGGCCCGGAAGGTCCATCTGGGCTCGCCCGTCTCGAGGTCGAGCGCGTAGAAGGTCCCCGACCAGTCGCCCACGTACACCGTTCCGTCGACAACGGCCGGCGTGGCAGTCACCGCGTCCTCGGCATTGAAGAACCAGGCCTCTTCGAGGTCGTTGGCATTTCTGGCGGAGATGGCGGTGTCGCAGGGATACGAGAACGTGCGGTCCGGCCCGTGGCCCCACATCGGCCAGTCGCACTCGTCGATGGGGCCGGGCGCGGCGGGATCGTCGTCGGCCCCACACCCGGGCAGCCACGCGAACGACAGCGCCGCGGCCCCCAGCAGCGGCGTGACGGCGCCCCGGTGCCGCGCCGGCCCCCTCCGGCCCTGGCCTGACACGGGCGTCAGGCTACCGGTGCCGCGTGCCCCAGTGGCCGACGGAAAAAGCCGCGGTGCACCACCAACGCCAGGTTGTCGAGCAGAGTGTCCTCCCCGAACCCCAGGTCGCGGCTGGTGGTGACGTAGGCGAACCGCTCGATCATGGCCAGCAGCGCCGCGGCGCGAAGCTCGACACGGCGCTGCGCATCGCCGCGGTCGGAGACGCCTCGATCGCCCTCGGCGTCGCCGGCCATCGACGCCTGCAGCGTGGCGGTGATGCGCTCGAACGAGGCGGCCCCGAGCCGGGCAAGCGTCCGGTCGGTCACCTGGTTCTCGGCCCAGGCTCGAATCACCACACCGTAGCGGCGATAGAAGGCGAGGAACTCGGTCAGCCATGCCCGCAGCGTCGCCACCCCGGCGGGACCCGAATCGACCACGCCGAGCGAGGACGCCAGGGCGTCGGCGTCGTCGGCGCAGCGCTCCGCCAGCGTGCGGAACAGGTCCTCCTTGTTGGCGAAGTAGAGGTAGAAGGTGCCGTGCGACACGCCCGCCTGGCGCACGATGTCGTCGACGCGGGTGGCGTGGTACCCCTTCTCGGCCAGCGCCGGGACGGCGGCGTCGAGCAGCTTGGCGCGGGTCTCGGCGCCCTGGCGCCGCAGCGGGCCCCTGGCCGGCACGCCCACTAGTGGACCTTCGCCCCCACTACGGCCCCACCGCGCCCGGGGCTTCCGCCCAGCGACGCAACAGGCCTCGGGCGATGACCATCCGCTGGATCTCGTTGGTGCCCTCGCCGATGATCATCAGGGGCGCGTCCCGGTAGTAGCGCTCGACGGCAAACTCGGTGGTGTAGCCGTAGCCGCCGTGGATGCGCATGGCCTCGGTCGACACCTCCAGCGCCGTCTCCGAGGCGAACAGCTTGGCCATGCCCGCCTCGACGTCGGCGCGGTCGCCGGCGTCGAGCTTCTCGGCGGCGCTGCGCGTCAGCAAGCGCGACGCCTCGACGCGCGTGGCCATGTCGGCGAGCTTGAATTGGATCGCCTGGTGGTTGTGGATGGGCACGCCGAACGTCTCGCGCTCGTGGGCGTAGCGCATGGCGGCGTCGAGCGCCGCCCGGGCGACGCCCACCGCCCGGGCGGCGATGTTCACCCGCCCGACCTCGAGCGCCCCGAGGACGTGGCGCAGGCCCCGCCCGCGCCCCTCTTCGCCGCCGAGCACCGCCGACGCCGGCACCCGGTGACCCGTGTACGTCATCTCGACTGTCTCGATGCCCTTGTAGCCGAGCTTCCCGATGGTCTTGCTGGTGGCGATGCCGCCGAAGCCCGGCCCGGGGTCCTTCTCGACCACGAAGCAGGTGATGCCCTCGGGTGTGCGGGCGGCAAGGGCGACGAGGCCCGCCCGTTCGCCGTTGGTGACCCACATCTTGGTGCCGTCGAGGATGTACTCGTCGCCGTCGGGGGTCGCCTTGCAGCGGATGGCGGCGGCGTCGCTGCCGGCGTCCGGCTCCGAGAGCGAGAACGCGCCCCGCACCTCGCCGCTGGCCATCACCGGGAGCAGGCGCGCCTTCTGCTCGGCCGTCCCGTGGCGCACCAGGAGCGTCACCAGGATCGTGTGGGTGTTGAGCACGCCGGCCAGCGACATCCAGCCGTAGGCCAGCTCCTCCATCAGGCGCGCGTACGTGACCGTGTCGAGCCCCAGGCCGCCGTACTCCTCGGGCACCTTCGACCCGAACAACCCGAAGGCCCGCATCTGAGCCACCAGGGGCTCGGGGAACCGGTCCTCGTGCTCGTAGTCCGACGCCACGGGCACGACGTCCCTGCGCACCCAGTCCCGGACGGTGGCGACCAGCTCGTCAGCCAGCTCGGGGTCTGTCCGGTCGGTGGTCGTCGCGTCCCTCGTGCCCGTGTCGCTCACGCCACTAACGCTGCCCTCAATCCCAGACGACGTCCAACCTGGGCGGCGCCCGGAAGACGCGGCCCGAGATGTAGGGGTCGGGAGCGGCGAGGTCGAGTCGCAGGCCCGGCAGGCGATCGAAGAGCGCCCCCAACGCCACCTCGGTCTCCATGCGCGCCAGGTGCATCCCCAGGCACATGTGCGGGCCGTGCGCGAAGCCGATGTGGGGCCGGCGCTCACGGAAGATGTCGAACCGCTCCGCGTCGGGCCAGCGGGACTCGTCGTGGTTGGCCGACCCGAGGCTGCACACGACGCTGGCGCCCGCCCGGATCGGCACGCCGCAGACCTCGGTGTCGCGGGTCGCAGTTCGCGTGATGATCAGCAGGGGCGGCTCCCAGCGGACGCCCTCCTCGATCGCCAGGGGTACGAGACTGCGGTCGGCCACCACCGCGTCGAGCTGGTCCGGGTTGGTGAGCAGGCCCACCATCAGGTTGGACGACGAGCGATAGGTGGTCTCGGCACCGGCGGGGAGCAGCAGGCGGCAGAACGCGAAGATCTCCTCGTCGGTAAGGCGCTGCCCGTCGTTCTCGGCCCGCACCAGCACCGAGATCATGTCGTCGGCGGGTCGGCGGCGTCGCTCCTCCACGATCCCGGCGAAGTACTCACGGAGGGCGGCCGACGCCAGCAGGGCGCGGTCCCAGTCCACCGTCGTGGCGCCGATGAGCTGGACCGCCAGGCGGTGGAACTGCGGCAGGTCGTCCTCGGGCAGGCCCAGCAGCGCGGCGATGACGCGCACCGGGAACACGAACAGCAACTGGCGGACGAGGTCGGCTCGATGGTCGTCGACGAACTCGTCGATCATGCCGTTGACCAGGGGGCCGACGAGCTCGACCTCCCAGCGCTGCATCTCCGCCCGGGTGAACGCCTGCTGCAGGAGCGAGCGGTAGGCGTGGTGCTCCGGCTCGTCCATCTGCAGGATCGAGCGCCCCATGAGCACGCCCATCACCTCGCCGTAGCCGGCCGAGCTGAAGGTCTCGCCGTCGCCGAGGACGGTGTTGACGGCGTCGTACGCGTAGGCGGTGAAGGTCGATCCTTCCTCGTACTCCAGGGCCCCGAGATCGGGGACCCCCGGGTGGACCGGCGCCTCCGCCCGCAGGCGGGCGAGGGTGGGGTAGGGCGTCGCATCCCCCTCGGCGCCCATGGCACGGTTGAACTCCTCGAAGGGATCGTCGTCGGCAAGTACCACTGACTGGTGCGAGTCGTCCACGGTCGCTCCCTTGACTGACGCCAACGTCAGGTTTGACCTTAGCCCCGCAGGCCGCCGGCGCGCTCCTCTACTGTGACGCGCATGTCAGATTCGCGGGAGGGCACCACGGCGTCAGGCACGGCGGCGGGGACGGGCGGCGCAACGGCGGACGGACGCCCCGTGGCGCTCGTGACGGCGGCCTGCCGCGGGCCGGGGCTCGACGCGCTGGCCCGGGTGTGCGACGTCACGTACGACCCGTGGCTCGATCAGCGGCCGCTCCGGATCTGGGACGGTGCCGCCCTGGCCGAGCGGGTGGATGCCCTGGGCGCGACGGTGCTGGTGTGCGAGGCCGACTTCGTCAGCGGTCCGGTGCTCGACCGGCCCCTGCGGGTCATCGGCTCCACCCGCGGTGATCCCACCAACGTCGACATCGCCGGCGCCACCGCCCGCGGGATCCCGGTGCTGCACACGCCCGGCCGCAACGCCGACGCCGTGGCCGAGCTGACGCTGGCGCTGCTGCTGGCGGTCACCCGCCGGCTGGTGCCCGCCGATCGCGACGTCCGCGCGGGCGAGGTGTTCCGCGACGGCACGATCCCCTACCAGCGGTTCCGTGCCTGGCAGATCGCCGGGAGGACCGCCGGCCTGGTGGGCCTCGGCGCCGTGGGCCGCGCGGTGCGCTGGCGGCTCGAGGCGCTGGGAATGCGGGTCATCGCCTTCGACCCCTACTCCGCCGACGCCACGCACGACTCGTTGGACAAGCTCGTCGCCGACGCCGACGTGGTCTCGATGCACGCCATCGTCACGCCCGAGACCGTGGGGATGATGGGCGCCGAACAGTTCGCAGCGATGGCGCCGGGGTCCGTGTACCTCAACACCGCCCGGGCGGCGCTCCACGACCTCGATGCTCTCACCGACGCACTCCGGTCGGGCCACGTCGGGGGTGCCGGGCTCGACCACTTCGAGGGCGAGCAGCTTCCGGTCGACCATCCGATCGCGGCGCTGGACACCGTGGTGCTGACGCCCCACATCGGCGGCGCCACGTACGACACCGAGATCAACCACGCGGCGATGATCGCCGACGACATCGGGCGGGTGTTGCGGGGCGAGCGCCCCGAGCACTGCGCCAACCCGGAGGTGCTCACATGAACGGATCCCGACCATGAGCGACGCCAACGACAAGCCGAACGGCAGGCCGCTGGCCGAGGTCAAGGAGGCGGTGCTGGCGGCGGCCAAGCACATGTACCGCCGCGGCATCGTCGAGGGCACCGCCGGCAACGTCTCCGGGCGCGTCGACGACGGGACCGTCGTTGTCACCCCGTCGTCCCTCGACTACGAGGCCATGGTCCTCGACGACCTGGTCGTGGTCGACCTCGACGGGGCCGTGGTCGCCGGCGAGCGGTCGCCCACGTCCGAGAAGGGCGTCCACCTGGCCGCGCTGGCCGCCCATCCCGAGGCCGCGGCGGTGGTGCACTGCCACGGCAAGCACGCGTCGATGTTCGCCGTCGCCCACCAGCCGATCCCGGCGGCGATCGACGAGTTCGTCGTGTACATCGGCGGCGATGTCCCGGTCTGCGACTACCACCCGTCGGGCAGCGACGAGCTCGGGGAGGTCGTGGCGGCGGCGCTCGGCGATCGCTCGGCGGCGCTCATGGCCAACCACGGGCTGGTGACGATCGGCAAGTCGGTGGAGGACGCGCTGCACTCGGCGCTGGTCGTCGAGCACAACGCCGAGATCGTGTGGGGCGCGCGCCTGCTGGGCGCCGTGTTCGACCTGCCCGACAAGGCCCGGTCCGACTTCACCGGCGTCTACGACTTCATCCGCCACCAGACCTGGCGCGGCTGAGGCTCCGGCCCCGACGGTGCGGGGCCCGATCTGTAACGTGTTCTAACAACGGCACCGGACGCGTCGGAGGGGAACGTTTGGAATTCAACCTGGCCGATCTGTTCGAGCACGCCGTCGACCACTTCGGGGACCGCGAGTACCTGGTGGCCGGCGACCAGCGCCGCACCTATGCCGAGATGGACGCCCGGGCCAACCGGCTGGCGCACCACCTGGCCGCCGAGGGCATCGGGCCCGGCGACCACGTCGGGATCTACGGGGTCAACTCGGTGGAGTGGATCGAGACGCTGTGGGCGGTGTTCAAGCTGCGCGCCGTCTGGATCAACATCAACTACCGCTACGTCGAGGACGAGCTCGCGTACCTGTTCGGAAACGCGCACCTGAAGGCGCTCGTCCATGACTCCGCCTTCACGGATCGGGTCGACGGCGTGCTCGGCAGCCTGCCGGGGCTGTCGCACCGGCTGGTCATCGGCGGCGACTTCGAGGACGCTCTGACGGGGCAGTCGCCCGATCGCGACTTCGCCCCCCGGTCGGGCGACGACCGCTACATCCTCTACACGGGCGGGACCACCGGCATGCCCAAGGGCGTCGTCTGGCGGCACGCGGACGTGCTCTTCGCGCTGGGGGGCGGCATCGAGCTGCTGACCGGGAACATCGCCCAGGCGCCCCAGGACCTCGTGGAGCGGGGCAAGGCCCTCGGCCTCCAGCTCACGTTCCTGCCGATCGCGCCGTTGATGCACGGCGCCACGCAGTGGGCGGTGATGGGCCAGAGCTTCGTCGGCCACAAGGTGGTGCTGGTGCCGCACTTCGACCCGCACCAAGTCTGGGAGCTGGTCGAGCAGGAGAAGGTGAACGCGATCATGATCACCGGCGACGCCATGGGCCGGCCGTTGATCGAGGCCCTGGACGAGGAGCCGAGCAAGGGCCGCGACCTGTCGTCGATCATCTCGCTGTCGTCGACGGCGGCGGTGTTCTCCCCGTCGGTGAAGGACCAGTACCTGGAGCGGTTCCCCAACCTGGTGATGACCGACGCCGTCGGCTCGTCGGAGGGGGGCGCCAACGGCATCGTGGTGGTGGAGGCCGGCAGGACGGCCATGCAGGGTGGGCCCACCGTGACCCCCGTGACGGGAACCACCGTGCTCGACGAGGACCTGCGGCCGGTCGAGCCGGGCTCGGGCACGATCGGCCGGGTCGCCCGCAGCGGCTACATCCCGCTCGAGTACCTGGGCGACGCCGCCAAGACCGCCGCGACGTTCGTGGAGGTCGACGGCACCCGCTACGTCATCCCTGGCGACCTGGCCAGGATCGAGGCCGACGGCGCCGTGACCCTGCTCGGTCGCGGGTCGCAGTCGATCAACTCGGGTGGCGAGAAGATCTTCCCCGAGGAGGTCGAGGCGGCCATCAAGTCGCACCCGGCGGTGTACGACACCCTGGTGGTGGGCGTGCCCGACGAGCGCTGGGGCCAGCGCGTGGCGGCCGTCGTGCAACCGCGGCCGGGGACGACACCGACGCTGGACTCGGTGCAGGAGCACTGCCGGGCCAAGATCGCCGGCTACAAGGTCCCGCGCGAGCTGCACCTGGTGCCGGAGGTCCAGCGCTCGCCCAGCGGCAAGCCCGACTATCCCTGGGCGGAGAGCGTGGCCACGGGCGCCGTGGGTTGCGACTGACCGCCGGCACCGGCGGGAGCGGCCGCGGGCTCACGCCGCCCCCAACGACGGTGGCGGTCGCCCGC
>Ga0081455_10003284_pt1 | contig 18715 bp, 19 predicted proteins | sample TabmetS3T2R1_FD_70207 | JGI IMG/M metagenome (GOLD analysis project Ga0081455, IMG submission 70207) | Tabebuia heterophylla rhizosphere microbial communities from the University of Puerto Rico - S3T2R1 | ecosystem: Host-associated > Plants > Roots > Rhizosphere ... | reverse complement strand
AGTCTTTCCGGCCGACGACCTGGCAATACTTCTTCAAGCTGATGCTGCCCGCTATCGTGCCGACGATCTTTACCAGCTGGAAGGTCAATATCAGCCTGGCAATCCGTGTCGTGACCATCGCCGAGCTTGTTGGCGCGGTGACCGGCATCGGGCATCAATTGTCGGTCGCGCAGGAATTGTTCTCGGTCGCCGACGTATTCGCCTGGACGCTGGTCCTGGTGGCATTGTTATTCCTGCTCGAAGCAATCGTTGCGCGCGTCGAGACCCGCGTTCTCCGGTGGCGCGCATGAGTGGCCCCCCGCCGATCGAAGTGCGCGGCCTGCGCAAGGTCTTCCGCCAGACAACGACGGGGCAATCCGTGATCGCAATCGAGCGCCTGGATCTGACCATTTCGCCACGCGAGGTTGTGGCAATCGTCGGCCAGACCGGTTGCGGAAAGTCCACTTTTTTTGACCTGATGATCGGTCTGGAGGCGCCGACAGAGGGACTGATCCATATCGGAGACCGAAGCCCGCACGCCGATTTCGACTATTTCCGGGGCAAGATCGCAACCGTCTTCCAGCAGGACCGATTGCTTCCGTGGCGCACGGCCCTCGACAATGCCCGGCTGCCGCTCGAGCTCATTGGCTTGCCCGAGGCCGAGCAGCACGAACGTGCCCTCAACTGGCTCAACCGGCTTGGCCTGAGCCAGTTCACCAAGGCCTACCCCCATGAACTGTCAGGCGGCATGCGGCAGCGCGTAGCGATTGCGCGCGCCTTTGCGGTTGAGCCCGATATTCTCCTGGCCGACGAAGCTTTCGGCCATCTCGATGAGGTGACGGCCGCCGAGCTGCGAGAAACTTTTCTCAGGTTGGCGCGCGAATGCGGCTCGACCGCGATCCTGATCACGCATCAGCTGGAGGAAGCGATCGGTGTCGGTGATCGAATTATCGTTTTCGGCAGGTCGGCAAAACTGCTTGCCGATATACAGGTCAGCCAGTGGGACAAACAAAGTCGTCCGCTTCTTCGCGAAGCGATACAGTCAACGCTGCAAAACAATCGTGCGGATCCGCGCCTCGCCGGCATATCCTGAGCCCGGCGAGGCGCGGCAATGATCAGTAACAGTAGCCATCGGGCGCGATCGTACAACCGCCCATGTCTCTATAGCCGGTGTAGACGACACCCCGACGCGGGGTCGTGATCGTGTAACTGTATTTCGGTGGGACGTACCCGCCGACCACAGGAGGCGCCGCATAAACAGGCTCGCCCACGATAACCGGCCCCGGCGACGCCGGCGCCACATAAACAGGCGCAGGAGCCGCATATACAGGCGCCCCGACATAAGTCCCACCGTATGGCTCGGCGACAAGAACCTGTGCCGACGCGCCCGTCACTCCGGCCACAGAAATTGCAGCGGCCGCCAGCATTCCGAGTTTCATCGTACGTCTCCTATCGGTCACTGCCCCAAAACCTAATGAGCGCGCTCCGATAACGGTTCCTGCCGCATGTTGGGCATTACATTGACGTTTCGTGGAAGCGGGAACAGCTGTACGACGAAGATCTAGAAGATTGCCTTGGCGGCATTCCCGACAGCTTCGACCGACATATCGGTATCGAGAAAGCAAATGATGCGGCAGGGGCACCCTTCAAGTCCTTCGTATCGCCAGGGGAACGCCCCGACGATGCATCGTTTGCCCAGCATCATCTCGATATCGCCGCCAAGATTCTCGGCATGCAACAAGCCTTCCTGAAAGGCCCAGCTGTGGAACGGGAACATATCCTGACGCACCTTGCGGCCTGACTTCTTGTGCGTGAATTCAAACGTGCCGAAAAATTCCGCCGGTGTTCTGCCGTGCTTCTTCGTGAATTCTTCGGCGAGGTCCGGGCGCATTCGCCGGATCGACGTATTCATGGCGTGATCGCACGAGCCGCAATCCATGCCCCACCACCGGATTTTTTTCTGGAGCATCCAGTGCAAGGTGTCGATATTCGGCCCCGGGTGGTAACAGAAGTACTTCACCAGGTCCTGCTGCGGCTGGCCTTCGTAATGCTTGTGCCATCCGGTGTGCAGGATGAGAATATCGCCCTCGCGAATATCGGCGCCGGCGCTTTCGATGATCTCGGGCGTGATCACCGCCCAGTCATGCATGTGCTTCGAGATATCGACCACGACCCCGCGGTTGACCAGATAGTCGAGCGGCAGGGACGCCATGTCTCCCTTGCGATTGTCGGTCGCATGCATGGCTCCGTCGAAGTGAGTGCCGACGTGCAATGCAGTGTCGATGCGCTGCGCAACGATCATCTGCGTCTGGAGATTCTGGGCGTAATACATCTTGTTGCCGGCGTAGCCGACCCAGCCCGGTGTGTGGACATTCATGACGTGGGAGAGGTCGACGATCTTCATCGCATTGGTCCTGCCGATCGAATGGAACGCCGCCTAATCGATCATAAGACCCCGCGCAGCGCCAGATGGCCGCCGAGCAGCAACAGGCCGATGAAGAACCACACCCGGAACGTTTCTTCCCTGATCTTGCCGCGTGTGAGTTGTCCCAGCCACATTCCGACAAGCGCGGCAGCCAATCGAAGGCCCGACCAGCGACGGTCCTAAATGCCCCGTATAGGCGAGCGCCGCAGCAATCGTGACTGTTGAAACGGTGAACGACAGCCCCAAGGCCTGCACAAGTTTGTCCCGCTCAAAGGACAGCGAATGCAAATAGGGCGTTCCGGGTATCACGAAAATGCCCGTGGCCACGGTTATTGCACCGGTCACCGCGCCCATCAGCAGGCCGAGCCACATTTCCATGCTCGGCGGCACGACGAAATGACCTTTCACCAAACCAAATACGGCGTAGATCACAAGCGCGAGGCCGAGCCATATCGTGGCCCGCCCGCTGTCGTCATGCGGCAAAAGCATCACACCGACAACGGTCCCGATACAGATTCCGGCCAGCATCGGCCATAGCCGCCGCGTCAGGGCAAGCAGCCCGCCGCCGACCGCGGCCTGCCAGACATTTGTGACAAGGGACGGGACGACGAGGATCGCGGCAGCCTGCGCCGGCGTCATCACGAGGCCAAGCAAGCCGATCGACACCGTCGGCAGGCCAAGACCGATCACGCCCTTGACGAAACCCGCCAGCAGAAAGGCCCCGGCAATGGCGGCGAGAATTGCGGCTGAATCCACCCCGGCGCCTCTCGTTTGCGATGAGCGCACATTGCGCGAGAGCGCACGGCGACACAATGCGGATCACCGCAAGTCTGGTTCTGATTTTCGCGAATCCTGCTTCGTTGCCGCCTCGTGCCGTTCAGTGTCATACTTTCCGAATGCCGGAAGTGTTTGTTGCCAAGGCAGCGGAATTTCCTGATGGCGAGCGCCGCATCGTGACCCACAAGGGGCATGAAATCGGCGTGTTCCATTGGCAGGGCAAGTTTTACGCTTATGAAAACCTGTGCGTGCATCAGGGTGGGCCGGCCTGCGAAGGCATCATGATGCACAAGGTCGAGGATGTGATCGGTCCCGACCGCAGCTGGCTGGGACAGAAATTTTCCGCTGACGAAATCCATTTCGTCTGTCCGTGGCATGGATACGAATACGATCTCAAGACGGGCGAATGCGCCGCGGATCGAAGTCTGAGACTCAAAAGTTTCGAGGTCATACGGCGCGGGGAGGATATTTATGTCGTGGCAGGCTGAGGCGACGGCATCGACCGCGGAGCGGCCAAGCGATGCCCAGGTTCAGGACATGCTGGCGAACGCAGTCCGGCTCTACGCCGAGCGGGCAGCAGAACGCGACGCCGCGTTGCCGGCTTTTGCGCCTGACGCTGTCAGCGCGACCGAGGTGATGGTCACGGTCACCGCCATGCTCAAAGCCGTCAATGTGCAGGTCTTCGAGCTCGGCATGTGGCAAGCGTGGGGTGGACGTTAAAATGCGTGCATTCCTAGGTTGTCATTCCGGGACGGCCCGCAGGGCCGGACCCGGAATCCAGAAAAGAACACCCAGCGTGCAAACCTCTGGATTCCGGGCTCCGGCTTTCGGCCGGCCCCGGAATGACATGGAGTAAAAGATGGATCTCCCCCTCAGCGAGTTTCGCCGCATGGAGGTCGAGGAGTTCGACACCCCGAAGCTGCTGGCGCATGCGAGCAAGCAGGCGGCCGAGCGCGGCTACAGGAATTTCCCCATCGTCGACGTGGATTCACACCATTACGAAAGTGAATCCATCGAGGAAATTCTCGAATACATGGATGATCCGGTGCTGCAGCAGCTTGCGCGCAGTGCGCGGCAGGCCAACGCCAAGAGCGTCGGCATGCTTCCGGCCGGCGTCGGCTACCAGGACATGGGCGGTCGGGTCATGCGCTACGCAGTGCGCGGCCTCGAGAAAACCCAACGCGGCGAGCAACGCGACATCGCGCTGACGCGGCGATGGATGGACGCCATCGGCATCGACGTTGCCGTGATGTTTCCCACGCCGATGCTGCAGCTCGGGCTGCATCCGCAGATCGAAGTCGAGATCGCGCTGGCACGTGCCTATAATCGTTGGCTCACCGAACGCGTGCTGGCGCACGAGCCGCGCATCCGGTCAATGTTGTACCTGCCCTTCAACGACGCCGACGCCGCGTTGCGGACGGTGCAGGAATTCGGCCAGTGCAAGGGCGTCGTCGGATTCATGGTGACGTCGGCGCGCTATCGTCCCGTGCACCACAATTCATACATGAAGACGTACGCCTTGCTGGAAGAAATGCAGCTGCCGCTAGCGTTTCATGCCGGCTACAATTGGAACGACCAGACGGTCGGCATGATGAACCGTTTCATCTCGGTGCACGCTCTCGGCTTCGTGTTCTACAATATGGTTCACCTCGCCAACTGGATCACCAATGGGCTGCCGGAGCGGTTTCCCAAATTGAAGATACTGTGGGTCGAAAGCGGGTTGGCGTGGGTGCCGTTCATGATGCAGCGATTCGACAATGAATACATGATGCGTTCTTCGGAAGCGCCGGCGTTGAAGAAAAAGCCGAGCGAATACATGCGCGACATGTATTTTTCCTCGCAGCCGATGGAAAAGGCCGACATGGCTGCGCTGGAACAGACTTTCCGCATGATCAAGGCGGAGACGCAACTCCTCTACTCATCCGATTATCCGCACTGGGATTTCGACCTGCCTTCGACAATCTACGATCTGCCCTTTTTGAACGAGCAGGCGAAACGCAATATTCTCGGGGGAAATGCCATCCGGCTGTTCGGTCTCAAGTTGCCGGCTCAAAAGCTCGCCCGGGTCGCGTAATTGCGGGCGGGTAAGGAGAACAAGGTGCGCGCGCTTCCCGTTTTGATTTCGGCCACGTTCCTCTTCGCAGCAACCGCGCTGGCGCAGGATGCCGCAGCCACGTTCCCCAACAAGCCAATCAAGATCATCGTCTGCGTGCCCGCGGGCGGCGGCGTCGACACTGTGACGCGCATCGTTGCCGAAGGACTGCACCAGAGGCTCGGCCAGCCTGTCATCGTGGAAAATCGCGCCGGCGCCGCCGGCAACATCGGCGCCGAGGCTGTCTTCACCTCCGATCCCGACGGGTACACGCTGCTCGCCGCGCAGCCTGCACCGCTGACCGTCAATCCGCTTCTCTACAAGAAAATGAATTTCGACCCGACGCAGTTCGAGCCGGTGGCGATCATGACCTCGATCGCCAACGTGCTGCTGGTGCGCCCCGATTTTCCCGCCAGGACGGCAAACGAATTCATCTCCTACGTCAAAGCAAACCCCGGCAAGGTCAACTACGCCTCGCAAGGCATCGGCACGACGTCACACCTGACCGCAGCGCTGTTCGAACGTGTGATTGGCACCAAATTGCTGCACGTGCCTTACAAGGGCACTGCGCCTGCGCTCAATGACATTATCGCGAGTCATGTGGACTTCATCTTCATGGAGCTTGCGTCGGCTATCAAACTGCATCAGGGGGGCAAGGCCCGCATCCTGGCAGTCGCCACCAACAAACGAATCCCGAACCTGCCCGACATTCCGACATTGGATGAAGTCGGCGTGAAGAGCTTCGAGTCCGGCACCTGGAACGCGTTGGCCGCGCCGCCGAAGACGCCAGCCGCCGTGATTGCCAAGCTCAACAAGGCGGTGAACGAGGTACTCCAAAGCCGCGAAGCCCAGGACCACTTTGCGCAGATCAGCTTGCGCGCCGCCGGCGGGTCTCCGGCCGAGGCCGCCGCGTTTATCAGGAAGGAAACGGAGGTCTGGGGTGGCGTGATCAAGGACGCCCGGATCGAGGCACATTGACAGGCGATCGGGCATATTCGCGTTGCCGGACAGCGGCGCCGCCAGGGCCTATAATGCGCCGACCTCGCCGGCTATAAAGCCGGCCATCAATTCCGCGTAAGAGGAGACGACCATGGACGAGAGAACGCGCGAGCCGCTGCAGATCCGCGCCGAGGACATCAACCCGCGCTACAACTGGGGGCGCGCGTTGCCGGCGCTTGGCACCATGGGCGTCGATTTCGAGGAACGCGTCGACTATCGCCGCCTGCATCGTTATCGGCTGGGCCGGGCCAAGCAGGCCCTTGAGCAATCCGAGTGCGGCGCGCTGCTGGTGTTCGACGTCAATAACATCCGCTACCTGACTTCAACCAAGATCGGCGAATGGGAACGCGACAAGATCTGCCGCTGGGCGCTGCTCACGCGCGATAACGAACCGATCCTGTGGGATTTTGGTTCGGCCGCCGTGCACCACCGGCTCTATGCGCCGTGGCTGAAGCCGGAAAACTGCAAGGCGGGTCTTCTCGGCTTGCGCGGCACCGTGCAACCCTCGTTCGGCCTCATGGCCAAGCACGCCAAGGAAATCTTTGGCCTGCTGAAGGACGCCGGCGTCGAAAAGATGCCGGTCGGCGTCGATATCATCGAGCCGGCAATGATGTTCGAATTGCAGAAGGCCGGCATGAAGATCGTCGATGGCCAACAGGTCATGCTGGAGGCCCGCGAGATCAAGTCGGCCGACGAGATTGCCCTTCTCAATCGCGCCGCGGCCATGGTCGACGGCGCCTATCACATGGTCAACGAGGAGCTCAAACCAGGCGTGCGCGAAAACGACATCGTCGCCAAGGTCAATGAATTCCTCTACCGGCACGGCTCCGATGACGTTGAGGCGGTGAATGCCATATCGGGCGAACGCTGCAATCCGCATCCGCATAATTTCACCGACCGGCTGATCCGGCCCGGCGATCAGGCCTTCTTCGACATTCTGCAAAGCTTCATGGGCTATCGCACCTGCTACTACCGCACCTTCAATGTCGGGCGCGCCACGCCCGCGCAGCACGACGCTTACAAGAAGGCGCGTGAGTGGCTCGATCGCGCCATCGAATTGATCCGTCCCGGCGTGATGACCGACGAGGTTGCGCGCGCCTGGCCGAAGGCGCAGGAGTTCGGCTTTCCCGACGAATTATCGGCTTTCGGTCTTCAGTTCGGCCATGGCCTCGGCCTGAACCTGCATGAGCGGCCGATCATCTCGCGCGTGGTCTCGCTCGACCATCCGACGGAGATCAAGGAAGGCATGGTGTTCGCGCTCGAGACCTATTGCCCCGCCACCGATGGTTATTCAGGTGCACGCATCGAGGAGGAGATGGTCGTCACCGACAAAGGCAGCCGCGTGATTTCTCTCTTCCCGGCGGAGGAATTGCCGATCAGTCACCGTTATTAGTTCCGGTGTCGTGGGACGCACCTCGCGTCCTACGATGTTACTCATGATCGCCAATCCGCAACGATACGTCTCACCGAAGGAACGCGCGGATAATCGAGCGCGCTGGCTGCGGTTTGCCTATTGGGTCGCTATTGGCATCCCGGCAGCCGTTGCATTGATGATGTTCGGTTACAGCGATCAGGCGCCGAGTTGGTTGCGCACCGCAACCGCCTACCTGGACGCAACCTTTGGCTTTCCGGTGTGGTGGCTTATCAGGACAATAGGAGCACCGTAACAATTGAAGCCAGCAGTCTAAAAAGTTTCCGCCGCGTGCTTCTATGCCCGCAAATGCGGGAATCGTTCGCTCAGCAACGAGCCATGATAGAACGTCGGCTTGTAGGCCGGATGCGCGCGAATATTGTCGAACCACGTGACAATGCGCGGCAGATCCTGCCAATCCGCAAGGCCGAGATCGTGTATGCGCACGAGTGACGGCATCACGGCAACATCGGCCAGGGTAATGCACTCACCAAGCAACCAGGGGCCGCCGGTCTTTTCAATCTCCGTGTCCATGCGCTCGTAAGTACGGCGCAGTCGCGCCAGAGCGGCATCCATTTCGTGCCGGGGAAAGCCGGCCTGTCCCATGGTGAACATGAATTCACGGCGCAGCGGTTTGCTTGCCGCCATTGCCGCGAAGGCTTCGCTCTCCATTTTTTGAAAGCTCGGCAGAAAAGCCAGGTTGAAGGTCGGCACGCGAACCGCGGCCGCCGGCATCTCGTCAATGAAGTGCATCAGCGCGCGCATGCGTGCGCGCTCGACGGGATCCTGCGGCGTGAAATTGATGGGCGGCGCTATTTCGTCGAGGTATTCGGTGATGACATTGGAGTCGATGATGATTGCGCCATCGTGGTCGAGCGTCGGCACAACGCCATTGGGGTTGAGTTTGAGGTATTCAGGCTTGAGCTGGTCGCCCTCGAGCAGATTGAGTTTTACCTCCTCGAACGCCAGCCCCTTGGCATTAAGAACAAAGCGAACACGCTGGCTGCACGTCGATTGCGGAGCATTGTACAGCTTGAAAGCCATGTTGAACTCCGTTCAGCAATGTGACGTTCGAACGAACGAGGAAATGTGACATGTGTTCCTCGCATATCCACTATAAAATTTACGGCCAATTTACTTGTGATAACGGCGCGGGATCGGTTGAGTAGAGACGTGCGCAGCCGCCGTTTTCCTCCCTTCAGGCTTAGACGGCGGCGTGAATCCTCCACCTAATGCACACAGGGCCCCGCAAGGGGCCCCTTTTTTATTTGGCCGATGAGACGAACACGCCGTACACGCAGCGCGCTCAACTCTCCAATCCGGTCGGAACGTTCTTGTTCTCCGACGTGAGCTTCATGCCGGCAGCGAGAGCCATCGTCTCCATCAGCGCGGCGAAATCCTTGTTCAGATAGGCTTCCGGATCCGGCTGCAGCATCGCGTGGCCAAAATGTCCTTGCAGCACTTCGCGAGTCGTCGCCGTCACTGGCATTGGCACGTCCATCTCGCGACCCAGCTCGAGACCGAGATCGAGATCCTTGCGCAACAATTCCGGCGTGAAGGTCGTGGTCCAGTCGAGGTTGACCAGCGCCGGCGATTTATAACGCGTGAACATCGAGCCCATCACGCCGTTATTGAGAAAAGCGAGAAAGGCGTGGCGCGGGACGCCCATCTTGTTCACCAGCAGAGTGATCTCGATGAGATTTTCGATCACCACGCCGAGCATGACATTGTGAGCGATCTTGCACACCCGGGCGAGCTCGCCGTCGCCCACATAGGAAACGCCTTGCGGCGCTATCACCTCCATGAGCGGCATTATCGTTTTGCAGGCCGCCTCGGGCCCCGATAACACCGACGAAAGCCGGCCAGCCTTGATGACCTTGGCGTTGCCGGACACAGGCGCGGTGACATAGTCGGAACCGCGCGCCTTCAGTTTCTTTCGTATGTCGGCGGACTCCTCAACCGAAATGGTGGAGCAGTCGACGAACACGCCCGGCGCTTTGCCTCCGCCCGATACGACGCCGTCCTTTCCAAACAATACCTGCTCCAGGTCCTTGCCTTCGGACACGATCGAAAAGACGACATCGCACGAGGCCAAATCCGGAAGCTTGTCGACAATCTTTGCACCCTTGGCGGCCAGTGGTTCGGCTTTTGCCCGAGTGCGATTCCAAACCGTCACATCGTGCCCGGCCTTGAGCAGGCGTTCCGCCATGGGAAAGCCCATGCGGCCGGTTCCGATCCAGCCGATCTTCTGTGCGTTCTTCGACATCACGAAACTCTCCGTTCAAGCTGGCACGATGTGTGCGCGTGCCGGGGCTTTACCCGTTCCGTGGCGGTTGCGCCAGTGGCAGTGCATGCCGCAATTCGCCTGGTGCGCGTTCTTGTGGTCAGAGTTTAAAGCGCACTATCCTTCGGCCCGGAATGGCCGCAGGGTCAGAAAAAGCCTCAAAGGCTTACAGGTCTTCCGGGAGGGATGTGGGCAACCGATGCAGGATGCCGTCACCACCGTAGTTGTCGATCGCGGCCCTGTGCTGGCCGAGCGATGGCGCCTTGTAGCGCGCACTCTGTTCCCATTCATCGTCGTTGCCGCAATCTGGGAAATCATTGCCTGGGCTGGGGTCTTCCCACGTCGTCTGTTTCCGCCGCTTGAAGAAGTGGCAGCCTCATTCGTGCACCTGACGATGACCGGTATTTTGCCTCGTCACGCTATCGAAACGATCATTCGCCTGCTCACGGGATTTGCGCTAGCCGGCGTCGTCGGCGTGACAATCGGCGTGCTGATGGGCCGATCGCGCCGCGCCGAAGATATTTTCCTGCCGCTGGTATCGATCGGAGCCCCCATCCCGGGGCTCGCCTACGCGCCGCTGTTTCTGCTCTGGTTCGGTCTCGGCAATGTCTCGTCGGTGCTCCTGGTCGGCTTCGTTTCAGCATTTCCAATCATCTTCAACAGCTGGACCGGGGTGAAAGCGGTCAAGGAAATATGGGTTCGCTCCGCGCAGGCCATGGGCGCCGACGACCGTCGATTGTTCAGCCACGTCATCTTGCCGGGCGCATTGCCCTACATTCTCACGGGCTTGCGGCTCGGTCTGGCGCAGGCGTGGCGTATCCTGGTCGCGGTCGAAATGCTGGCTGCGGTGCCATGGGGCCTCGGCTGGCTGATCTTCGGCGCCCGCAAGTTCCTCAACACTGATGCAATGCTTGCCGGCATCGTGGTGATCGCGATTATCGGTCTGGCGCTGGAGAAGCTCGTGTTTCAAAAAATCGAGAATTACACGGTCGTACGCTGGGGCATGATCTCGTCATGACTGAAGAGAAACAGCGTCAGCGTTCTGTCCTGCGCGGTGCACTTGCGGTGCTCGCGGCAGCGGCGATCTATGAGGCGATGGCGCGCAGCGGGTACTTCGCGCCGGCGTTGCTGCCCACGCTGCCGACGATTGGGCGCACACTCGTGGCGATGCTTGCCGACGGCAGCATGCTCGAGCATGCCGCATTTACGCTCTACCGGGTGATGTTCGGTTTTGGGCTCGCGGTGGCGGTCGGCCTGCCGCTGGGAATCCTGATGGCGCGCTTTCAGCACGTGGAGAATTTCTTTCTGCCGCTTGTCAGTGCGCTGATGCCGATCCCCTCCTTCGCGCTGGTGCCCCTGTTCATGCTCTGGTTCGGCATCGGCAATCTGACCACGATCCTGATCGTGTTCTATGCCGCGACCTTCCCGATGATGTTCAACACGTGGTCCGGCGTGCGCTCCGTCAATCCGCTGTGGCTGCGCGCTGCCGGTGCCATGGGTGCCGACGAACATAAACTGTTCTGGAAGGTGATCATTCCGGGCGCGTCACCCTTCATTATCACAGGCATGCGGCAAGCGTTCCTGCGCTCCTGGATCGCCGTGGTCGGCGCCGAGATGATCGCTGCCTCTGACTGGGGGCTGGGTTGGGTCATTTTCGATGCCAAGGAATTTCTCAATACCGACATCATGCTAGCGTCGCTCATCGTCATCGGCCTGATCGGCTTCGTGTTCGAGCGCTTTGTCTTTGGCTCTCTTGAGCGCATGACAGTGCTGCGTTGGGGCATGATGCGCGCGGCAAAGGGTTAGAATGATTGGATGCAATCAAACCCCAGCTCTCCGTTCGTCCCCACGAACGCGGGGACCCAGGGGCAACCCCTCAAATGTCTGCTGGATTTCCGCTTGCGCGGGAATGAACGGGTTAGAGAATCGGTAACATGGTCCCAATCGAAATTCGCGACGTTTCTCTGATCTACGACACGCCGGGGGGCAAAGTGCCGGGTGTCAAGGAAGTCACCTTGAACATCGACGCTTCCGAGTTCGTCTGCATCGTCGGGCCATCCGGCTGCGGCAAGTCCACGCTGCTCAATATCATCGCCGGCTTCCTGACGCCGGTAGCAGGCGAGATCCGGATCGACGGCAAGAAGGTCGACGGCCATGGCACGGATCGCGGCGTCGTATTCCAGGATTTTGCCCAGCTTTTCCCCTGGCGCACAGCACTCGGCAACGTCACCTTCGGCCTTGAGATGAAAGGCGTGCCAAAGGATGAGCGTGAGAGGATCGCGCACGAACAATTGCGGCTGGTGAAACTCGATAAGTTCACCGGCTCATACCCGCACCACCTTTCCGGTGGCATGCAGCAGCGGGTCGCTATCGCGCGCGCCCTGGCGTACAATCCCGCCGTTCTTTTGATGGACGAGCCGTTTGCGGCGCTCGATGCATTAACCCGCGACGACATGCAGCGCCTGCTCGCCGACGTATGGCGGGAAACGCGCAAAACAGTGATCTACGTGACGCATAACGTCTCTGAAGCGGTCTATCTCGCTGATCGGGTCATCGTCATGACACCGCATCCCGGCACCGTAAAAACGGAGATCCGTATTCCGCTGCCGCGGCCGCGCGATCCGCTCAGTGTCGAATTTCTCGATTTTCAGAAGGAGCTTCTGCGTCATCTCGGATATGAGACTGGCACAGGCGCGCCGACAAAAGCCAACGGCAAGGCAAATGCATAAGGGAGGACAAGTCATGGTTCAGAAAGCCGGACTAACACGCCGTCAATACCTGACGGTAACCGGTGTCGGAGCGTTGGCGGTGGGCGTTGGCATGCGGCCGGCCGCAGCGCTGGAAACCGTACGGCAAGGCTATCAGACCAATATGTGGGGCATGCCGACCTATTACCTGTTGCGCTCAGGGTTATTGGAAAAGAACGGCGTAAAATTCGAAGAATTCGCGGTGCCGTCCGGCAACCTCACGATGCAGCAGATGGTGGCGCGCCAGGTCGATATGGGCACCTATGCCGGCCCCTCATTCGCCATCGGCCACGACAAGGGCGGGCTGGTCGCGATTGCCATGATCGAATATGTCGGCAAAACCGCGCGCGTGATGGCGCGCAAGGATCTCAACATCGGCAAGGTTGAACAACTCAAGGGCCTGAAGGTCGCCAATCAGACCGGTTCATCCACCGGCAACATCTTCGTCGACCAGATCGCGCCCAAGGCCGGCCTCAAGAAAGGCGACTATCAGGAAATTCGCATGAACGTGGACGACATGGTGGCCGCGATGGCGGCGAAGACAGTGGACGCCATGGTCAATGTCGAGCCCTACAACGCAATTGCAGAAGCCGACGGGCTTGCCGTCACTATTTCGGAATTCGACCAGTTCGACAGGCTGCCGGTGTTCATGGCTGCGACACCCGAATTCGTCGCCAAGAGCCCGGAAACCGTCGTCGCTTATCTGAAAGCCTGGATCCAGGTAGCCAAGGATTTCAAGAACGAGCCAAAAAAGGTCTCGGAGACGATCTACTCGTTCTACGAGTCAAAAGGATACAAGATGTCAAAGGACACCTTCACCAAAGCGTTGGCGCGGGTGGAGGTGCAGCCAGGATGGCCGGCTGATCTCGTTCCCTACATGCAGCAGCAGGCGGAGATCCTGTTGAAGGAAAACAAGATCAAGGCGATCCCCGACTGGAGCAAGGCGCTGCGCACCGAATTCCTCAAGCAGGCAGGCGCCTGATCGGTTGCACATATTGGCTCCCGTCATGGCCGGGCTTGTCCCGGCCATGACGGATGCGGATGAGCGGTCCATCGGCTCCTCTATTACCAATTCGGCAAATTAAGCCCCATCACCGCAATCAAGCTACGGAGACGCGAATGTCCACCGCTACGAGCCCGCTCAGCAAGAGCGCCGAGCCGACCGCATGGAATTTCAAGCTGCTCGCGCAAAACGACCTCGGCGGCTTCGGCGGCATGGGCGAAGGCATGTCGGTGCAAATCGCCAAGGACGGCCGGCGCATCATCTGGCTGGCGCACGAAAGTGCCCCGAAGAATTTCACCGCGGTAGACGTCTCCGACCCGCGCCGGCCGAAAGTCGTTGTACAGACCGATCTGCCCAAGCCTTACATGCGATCAAACTCGCTGGAGCTTTCCGGCGACATCATGGCTGTTGCGTATCAGACGCAGAAAGTGAACCAGCAGCCGGCCGGGCTCGAGCTGTTCGACGTGTCGGTGCCGGAAAAGCCGCGCTCGATCTCGTTCCTCGATTGCTCGGGCGCCACCTCCCGCGGCGTGCACCAGCTATGGTTCTGCGACGGCGAATACGTGCATATGGCGGCAGGTGCTGCGGATTTTGTGCCCAGCCACCCGCTCGACGATCAGTTCTATCGATGCATCGACGTGCGCAATCCCTCGAAGCCGGTCGAGGTCGGCCGCTGGTGGATGCCGGGCACCAGGCAGGGCGAAACGCCGCTGCCGCGCCACAAGTTCGACAAGGGCTATCGCGCACATAACACCAACGTCTACAGGCAGCGCGGCGATCGACTCTATCTCTGCTACATCGACGGCGGCATGTTCGTGATGGACATTTCCGACAAGTCGAAGCCGAAGCCGATCTCGCACTGGACCAATTCGCCGCCCTATACCGGTTTCATGCACACGGCGGTGCCACTGTTTGACCGTGGACTTTTGATTGTCACCGACGAGTCGACCGAGAACAAAGCCGAGGACTGGCCAAAGCTGGTGTGGATTGTCGACGCTCGCGACGAGAAGAATCTCGTTTCGATCGCCACCTGTCCGCTGCCGCCCGTTGATGCCTTTGCGAACCGCGGCGGGCGTTTTGGCGCACACAATATCCACGAGAACCCGCCGGTGCCGACGGCTTGGCAATCGGACCAGATCGTGATCGGCACTTTCTTCAATGGCGGGCTGCGCGCCTACGACATTTCCAACCCATATCAGCCCAAGGAAGTCGCCACTTTCGCCCCGCCGCCGCCGAAGGGCACCCCGGCCGGCGCGGTTCAACTCAATGACGTGTTCGTGGACGAGCGTGGCATTGTCTACACCGTCGACCGGCACACCGGCGGGCTGTACATCCTTGAGATGGATTTTTAGCTCAGGACCGTCATGCCCGGCCTTGTGCCGGGCATCCACGTCTATAAAGCTTTGGCGAAAGACGTGGATGGCCGGGACGAGCCCGGCCATGACGGGCAAAGCATGAACTCACCTTTCCCCTCACCGGCCGCCGGACGCTTCGGGCGCAGGCTCAAGCGCGAACGCGGGGCGCGCCTGCCGGTGACCGTGATCACCGGTTTTCTCGGTGCCGGCAAGACCACGCTTCTCAAGCGCTTCCTGAATATGCCGGAAGGACAAGGGACTGCGGTCGTGGTCAACGAATTCGGCGCGACCGGTATCGACGACGTGCTGGTGCGATCGAGCGCGGACGAAACGGTCCTGCTGGGAAATGGGTGCATGTGCTGCATCACCCGCACCGATCTGCAGCAAACGTTGCGGCGACTCGTGGTGGACCGTGAGCGGGGCGAAGTGCCGGACTTCCGCCGCATCGTCATCGAGACGAGCGGACTGGCCGATCCCGGCCCGATCCTGCAGACTTTCGCCACCGACCGCGCGCTCGGCAGCGTCTTCCATGTCGAGACAGTAATCACAGTGGTCGATGCCGCGACCGGAGGCGATACGCTTTCATGGTCCGCGGAGGCGCGCAAACAGGCGATCCTTGCCGACCGGCTGGTCATCACCAAGACCGATATCGCAGGCGGGAGCGCAACTACGATGTTGAGCGGGCAATTGCGCGCGCTCAACCCCGGCGCTGAAATCCTGGGAGCCGTGAACGGCGAGTTAGACCCCCGCTTCCTCATTGAACCTGCCCCCGATCAGCGCAATGCATTCGTAGCGGAGACCGCGCACAGTGACGGCATCGGCAGCTTTGTGCTGACCGACGACAGGTCGATGTCATGGCCGGTTTTCGCGCGGTCGATGGATGCGCTGATGCAGTTGCGCGGACCGGACCTGTTGCGCGTCAAGGGCTTTCTCGATGTGGAGGGCTGCAAGGGGCCCGTATTGGTGCAGTTCGTGCAGCACCTCGCCCACCCGCCGGTCGAACTCGAAACCTGGCCGGATCAGAATCGACACAGCCGCGTGGTGTTTATCACGCGGAATATCCAGGAACGGCAGGTACGCGACTTGTTTAAGGCGATGGCTGCCCTCGTCTCGTCATCCTGAGGTGCGAGCGAAGCGAGCCTCGAAGGATGACGAGAGGAATTATTCGCGGTCGCGTCCCGCGATCTCGGCCTGCCAGGGAGCGACCTTCCGCTCGACAAATCCGATGAGCCAGTTCAAGCCGATAGCCATCACCATCAAAATGATGATCGGAACAAACATGGTCGCGGTGTCGAAATTGTTGGCGGAATTGATGATCACGGCGCCCAAACCTGAAATGGTCGTAAAGAATTCCGCGATCACCATCGCCACCACCGCGCGGCCGACGGCAAGACGGATACCGGCCATGATGTAAGGCAGCGTCGCCGGCAGAACGATACGCCGCAGAATGACGGTCTCGGGCGCGACAAAGGATTTTCCGACTTCGATCAATGTTTTCGGCACAGCCACGACGCCGAGCCAGGTATTGATGCAAATCGGAAACAGCGCCATCAGGAATACGACCGCGACCTTGACCGCAAACCCAAGCCCGAGCCAGAGGATCAGCAGCGGCACCAGCGCGACCAGCGGCATGGCGTAGCCCGCCGTGATGTAGATGCCGAGCGCGGCCTCGGCCACGCGGAAGCCGCCGATTAACAGTCCGAGCGGCACGCCGACGAGAATCGCGAGCGCATAGCCGAGCAGGAATGGCCGCAGGGAGTCGTAAAGTGCTGCCCACAATTGACCACTGACGGCGAGCTCCCAAAACGCCACTGCTATTGCAGAGGGATACGAGCCGAAGACAGGATTCACGCGGCGGCCGAATATTTCCCAAAGCAGCAACACGACAGCGACCGAAGCAAGCGTGATCACCCAGCGCGGCAGCGGCTTTCGCTCGGCGGACTCGATCGCCGGTGCGGCTGACGTTTTGCTGCTGTCGGTAACGTCAACCATCAATGCACCGTGGCGCCGTCATGGATTGCTTGCCAGACCTTGTAGCGCGTCTCGGCGAATTCGGGCGTGCCGCGCACCATGCCGAGATCCGGGCGTGGACGCTTCAGCGGCACATCCATGATTTCCTGCACGCGGCCATTCTTCATGACCACGATCCGGTCCGCGATCAGGACGGCTTCGTCGAGGTCGTGGGTGACGAACAGGATCGTCTTGCCGGTGCGGCCATGGATCGCCAACAACTCGCCTTGAAGTGTCTCGCGCGTTTGCGCGTCGAGAGCACCGAACGGCTCGTCCATGAGCAGAACTTTCGGATCGATGGCGAGCGCGCGGGCGATACCGACACGCTGTTTCATTCCCCCCGAAAGCTGGTGCGGACGCCGGTTCTGCGAGTCTGTGAGGCCCACAAGATTCAGGTATTTCTCTGCGGTCTCTCGCAACGGCGCGCCGCGAATGCCTTTCATTTCCAGTCCAAACATCACGTTCTGCACGGCCGAAAGCCAGGGCAGCAATTCGGCATGCTGGAACACCATGCCTCGATCGTGTCCGCATCCGGTGACCTCGCGACCATCGACGATCACCCGTCCGGCACTCGCGGGGTCAAGTCCCATTGCGACGCGCAGCGCGGTGGTTTTGCCGCAGCCGGATGGACCGATCAGCGCCACGATCTCGCTGTCCTTGACCGTGAAGTTGACGCGCTCGAGAGCCTGAACGTAGTGCACCTCGCCATCCACGCGCAGGGAAAAGCGCTTGGATACGTCGAGGAAAGTCACCTCACCCATTCACGTCTCCAAAATTCAGCGTGCGTCTCAGTGGCCAATGACTTTCAGTGCCTTCTCACGATATTCCGGCGCGGTGACGGCGCTGAGGTCGAGCGGCGCCTTCAACCTGCCTGCCTTCACCATTTGCTCCTGGATCCATTGGATCTTGTCTGCCGGCAGCGGCAGCGTCGGATCGACGGCACGATTCTGGATGGCATCGTCATATACGAAGTCAGGGCGCGGATCGTCAGGCTTGGCGTTGATGATCTGGCGCGTCAGGGCAATAGTTTCCTCCCGGTGCGAGAGCGCGTAACGCAACGCGCTCATTTCGGCGGCAAGAAATTTCACGGCATCGTCACCGCGCTCGGCCAGTTTCTTCGCGGTGGAGACCATGCACACGCGCAGAAAATTCGGCACAGCCTCGCGGCCCGCGACCAGCAAATGAATATTTTTTGGCGCCACCGGCTGATATTCGTTCGAGATGACCGCGGCGTCGACAACGCCGCCGATAAGCGCCTGATAGCGCTCGTTATCGCCGCCAACGGCGGCGAGTTTCACTTCAGTATCGGCGACACCGAATTTCGCCAGTGCGGACCTTGCCAACATGTCAGGCATGGAATTCGGAGCGGAAACGGCGATTTGCTTGCCCTTGAGATCCTGAACCTTGGCGATCTTTTCGTTCGCATAAATTCCGTGCGGCACGACAATCCAGTGGCAGCCGAGCAGCTTTACATCCCCGCCCTTGGAATTGGCGGCGAAGACTCCTTGTGGTCCGCCCTCGAAGCTGTCCAGTTCGCCGGCGATCAGCGACTTCAACGCAAGCTGGTCGTCCTTGAACTGTGAAATTTCAATCTTGAGGCCCTGATTTTTTTGCGAAATCGTGCCTCGATACC
>Ga0081455_10003283_pt1 | contig 18716 bp, 16 predicted proteins | sample TabmetS3T2R1_FD_70207 | JGI IMG/M metagenome (GOLD analysis project Ga0081455, IMG submission 70207) | Tabebuia heterophylla rhizosphere microbial communities from the University of Puerto Rico - S3T2R1 | ecosystem: Host-associated > Plants > Roots > Rhizosphere ... | reverse complement strand
GAGCCACAGGACGTCGCCCCGCAGCTCGAGCCCCGGGTAGCAGCGCTGGAGGACGTCGACCGTCCCGGCCATGGCCCCCAGGTGGATGCCCTCGGCCGTCGTCCCGCCCTGGATGTCGGCCACGTCGGTCACGAGGGCTTCCGTGAAGACGTCCCAGGAGGCCGGGCGATCCGCGCGGGCCAGGACCCACGAGTCGGCCACCCGGCTCAGCGAGGAGTCGTGGGCGCTGCGGGGATAATAGTAGTTGATGGCCTTCGGAATCGTCTCGTCGTCGAACGGGTAGCCGAGTCGCTCGAAGAGCGACCGGAGCTCGGCGGCGGAGAAGAGATAGAAGAGCATCAGCACGTCCGGCTGCTTCGAGAGCTTGTAGTGGATCGTGCTGTCGCCCTCGGCTTCGAGGATGAAGTCCAGCCGGTAGAGGTGCCCGTAGCGCCGGCGATAGCCCTCCCAGTCGAACTCCGCGAGCCCTTCGTACCCCTCGAACTGGCTGAGGACCCCGTCGGCGTGGAACACCAGGCGCATGCGCCGGCTGATCCGGTCCCACTCGGCGATCTCCGCGTCCGAGATGGCCAGCCGCTCGCACAGGCGGCGGCGAACATTGTCCGGCAGGATCTCGAGGACGGCCTGGGCCCGGGTGAGCACCCAGACCGCCAAGACGTTGGTGTACGCGTTGTTGCGGAGGCCGTAGCCGTCGGCGCCGGGGTAGCGGTCGTGGTACTCGTCGGGCCCCATCATGCCGTGCGTCTCGTAGCGATCGAGCCGCGCGTTGTACGTGCTGGCACTCGCCCAGAAGCGCGCCATGTCGAGCAGCATCTCGGCGCCGTAGTCCACCAGGAACTCCAGGTCGGCGGTGACCTCGTAGTACTGCCAGACGTTGTAGGCCACCGCCGCGCCGACGTGCCGCTGCCGGTGCGAGTGATCCGGCATCCAGCGCCCCGAGCGCGGATTGAAAAACTGCTGATCGGTCTCCTCGCGCCCGTTGCTGCCGCTCTGCCACGGGAACATCGCGCCGCGGTAGCCGGCCGCGCGCGCCGCCTCCCGGGCCTCGGGGAGCCGGCGATAGCGGTAGAGCAGCAGCCCCCGCGTGATCTCCGGCATGCGGAGATTCAGGAACGGGAACACGAACAGCTCGTCCCAGAACACGTGGCCCCGATAGGCCTCGCCGTGAAGGCCGCGCGCGGGCACGCTGGCGTCCAGGTCCTTCGTGTGCGGCGAGGCGGTCTGCAGCAGGTGGAAGATGTGCAGGCGCACGAGGACCTCGGTGGTGCGCGCCTCGTCGTCGACCTCCAGCTCCATGTCGAACGTCTCCCACAGGTGCCTCCACGCGAGCGCGTGCGCCTCCAGCAGCTCGGCGAAGCGTCCCGCGCGCGCGATGGCGGTGAGCGCTTCCAGGCCGCACTCGCTGATGGCGTGGTCCCGCGAGGTGTGGAGGGCCACGACCTTCTCCACCCGGACGGGCGCCCCGGCCTCCGCCTCCACCACGATGTCCCGCGAGACGTAGCGCTCCTCCTCGATGGCCGGGGCCGGGCGCCCGGCCGGCCGGTCACCCTGGAACACGCGCACGCGGGCGGCCTGGGCGATCACGATCGCCGACTGGCGCGTGCGGACGGCGAGGAACAGGCCGTCCGGCTCGTCGCTCGCCGTCGCGATGGGGACAAGGTGGTCCTTCGCGAGATGGCGATAGCGCCCGACGAGGTCGTTCACGACCCGGCCGTCGAGCGCGGCCCGGATCTCGAGCGGGCCCGACCAGTTCTCGGGCGTGATCGAGGTCTCGAGCGCGGCCAGGTGCGGCGACGCCATGCTGACGAGGCGCCTCGATTGCACGCGCGTGATCCGCCCCGCCGCGTCGCGCACGCGGACATCGCGGAGCAGCACGCCGCGCCGGAGGTCGAGCTCTTGCCGGTAGGCGAGCACCTCGGCGTCGTCGAGACTGAACCAGACGCCGCCCGCCGGGCGGAACGTCAGGGGAAGCCAGTTCGGCGCGTTGACCAGGTCCTCGTGCTCGAGCGTGCGGCCCTCGATGACGCTCGGGAGGCGGTCGTAGCCGCCCGCGATGTAGGTGCCCGGATAGTGCCCCGGACCGGCGTCGCTCTCGGCGGCGGCGCCGCGCGTGGCGAAGTAGCCGTTGCCGAGCGTGCAGAGCGACTCGCGCAGCCGCTCCTGACCCGGGTCGAACGCCTCGTAGACGAGCGACCAGCCGCTCATGATGGAGCCGTCGCGCCCGGCGTGAGCTCGATCGTCCCGAGATCGGCCACCACCACGTCGGCGCCGAGCTCGCGCAGCCGGGCCGCGTGCTCGCCCTCGCCCACGCCGACCACCAGCCCGAAGCCGCCGCGGCGGCCCGCCTCCACCCCGGCGGTGGCGTCCTCGAAGACGACACCTCTCGCCGGCGGCACGTCGAGGCGCCGCGCGGCTTCCAGGAACATGGCGGGGTCGGGCTTGCCCGGCAGTCCCAGGCGCACGACCTCGACGCCGTCGACGCGCACCTGGAACAGGTCGGTGAGCCGCCCCACGCGCAGGAGGGCGACCGTGTTGCTGCTGGAGGACACCACCGCGGTCTTGATGCCCTGCGCCCGCGCCTGGCGGACCAGCGCGACGGCGGACTGGTAGACGGACAGGCCCTCGTGCTCGAGGGCGCCGAGGAAATGGCGGTTCTTCCGCTTGCCGAGGCCGTGGACGGTCTCCCGGCCCGGCTCGTCCTGCGGCGTCCCCTCGGGCAACCGGATGCCGCGCGACGCGAGGAAGTCCCTCACGCCGGCGTGGCGCGGCTTGCCGTCCACGTGGGCGCGGTAGTCGGTCTCGATGTCGAACGGCACGAACGGGGCTCCCTTGCGCGCGGCGGCCGCGGCCAGATAGTCGTCGAAGAGCTGCTTCCACGCCAGGGCGTGCAGCCCGGCGGTGCGCGTGATCACCCCGTCGAGATCGAAGAGAAAGGCGTCGAAGCTCGACCGCGCGATGGTGACGGTGTCGCGTGTGCTCAACGTTAGGCGTTCGGCGGGACGCCTCGGATCATGCGTCGGTCCCCGCGCTCGAGCTCACCATACTACACACGCGTCGGACTCGCGAGGCGTCGGGCCCGGCATTCATTGCGCGATGTCGGGGCGCTGCTACACTACGAGCCACACGGAGCATGGACACGTTCGACTCCCTCGCGCGCGCCAATCCCGCCTATGTCGACGCCCTGTACCGGCGGTACCGGGAGGATCCGGCTTCCGTGGACGAGACCTGGGCGCTCGTGTTCGCGGGCTACGACTTCGCGGTCGATGGCGGAGGAGCCGCGCGCGGCTCGCCGACGGTGGCCGATCTGGTCCACTCGTACCGCGAGCTGGGCCACCTGGTGGCCGACCTGGACCCGCTCGATCGCGCGCGCCGCCGCCACCCGCTCCTCGAGCTGAGCGAGTTCGGCTTCGCCGAAGCGGATCTGGACCGGCGGGTCGACGGGGTGCCATTCCTGACCCCCGGGCCCACGTCCCTGCGCGAGCTGGTGACCGCCCTCCGCGAGACCTACGCCGGCCCGATCGGCGTCGAGTACCTGGTCCTCTCCGACAAGGCGCAACGGGAGTGGCTCCAGCAACGCATGGAGCCGTCCCGCAACCGGCCCCGGCTCAGCGCGGAGGATCGGGTGCGGGTGCTCGACCGCCTCATCGCCGCCGAGGCCTTCGAGCAGTTCCTTCAGACGAGCTACGTCGGCCAGAAGCGCTTTTCTCTCGAAGGCGGCGAGGCCCTGATCCCGCTGCTCGATACCGTCGTGGCGGACGCCGCCGCGCAGGGGGTCGAGGAGCTGGTGATGGGCATGCCTCATCGTGGGCGCCTGAACGTCCTGGCGCACATCCTGCGAAAGCCCTACGAGCTGATCCTCGCCGAGTTCGAAGGCAGCTTCCTGCCCTGGGAGACCCAGGGCGACGGGGACGTCAAGTATCACCTCGGCTACTCCCACGATCACGTGAGCGCGGAGAGCCGTCGCATCCACCTCTCCATGACGTCGAATCCGAGCCATCTCGAGGCGGTCAATCCGGTCGTGGAGGGCATCGTGCGGGCCAAGCAGCATCAACGGAGCGCCGACGAGGGCCTCCGCGTCCTCCCGGTGCTGCTCCACGGCGATGCCGCCCTGCTCGGACAGGGCTCGGTCTACGAGACCTTGATGCTGTCGCGGCTGCCGGGCTTCACGACCCGGGGCACCATCCACGTCATCATCAACAATCAGATCGGCTTCACCACCTCCCCGGGGGATTACCGCTTCACCCGCTACCCGTCCGATCTGGCCGGCGTCGTGGAAGCCCCGGTCTTCCACGTCAACGGCGACGATCCGGAGGCGGCGGTGCAGGCCGCGAGGCTCGCGGTCGAGTTCCGGCAGACCTTCGAGGCCGACGTCTTCATCGACTTCATCTGCTACCGCCGTCACGGCCACAACGAGCTGGACGACCCGACGTTCACCCAGCCCGCGCTGTACCGCACGATCAGCCACCACCCGTCGGTGGCCGAGCTATACCGGGAGCGGCTGACCGCGCAGGGCCAGGTCGAGGCGCCGCACGTCGAGCAGACGCGGGAGTCCGTCAAGTCCGCGCTCAGAGCGGCCCTCGCCGCCGCGCGCGAGCGGATGCCCCAGCAGAAGGTCTTCGCCTTCGGAGGCCTCTGGACGGGGCTCTCGTGGGCCGGCGAGGACTGGAGCGCGGCCACCGCGGTGCCGGCTGCGCGGCTGCGCGCGATCGCCGACGCGGTCCGGCGCCTGCCGCCCGGGTTCACCCCGCACAAGCGCCTGCCGGCACTGCTGGAGGCGCGTCATGCGATGGTCGAGCGCGGAGCGGGCCTCGACTGGGGCTGCGCGGAGACCCTCGCCTACGGCAGCCTGCTCGTCGAGGGCACGCCGGTGCGGCTCTCCGGCCAGGATTCCGTCCGTGGCACATTCAGCCATCGCCATGCGGTGCTGTTCGATGCCGAGACCGGCGCATCGTACGTGCCCCTCAACCAGCTCGGTCCGGATCAGGCACAGATCGAGCTGGTCAACAGTCCGCTGAGCGAGATGGGCGTGCTCGGGTTCGAGTACGGCATGTCCAGCGCCGACCCCCGACGCCTGATCCTCTGGGAAGCGCAGTTCGGCGACTTCGTCAACGGCGCCCAGGTCATCGTCGATCAGTTCCTGGCCAGCGCCGAGTCCAAGTGGCAGCGTCAGAGCGGCCTGGTGCTGCTGCTCCCGCACGGGTACGAGGGTCAAGGGCCGGAGCATTCGAGCGCTCGCCTCGAGCGGTTTCTCCAGCTCTGCGCCGAGGGCAACATGCAGGTCGTCAACTGCTCCACGCCGGCTCAGTTCTTTCACGTGCTGAGGCGTCAGATGCATCGACCCTTCCGGAAGCCGCTGATCGTGATGACCCCGAAGAGCCTGCTGCGCCACCGGCGTGCGGTCTCGCGTTTGGAAGACTTCACGCAGGGGGCTTTCCAGCCCGTGCTCGGCGATCCGCGCCCCCTCGAGCCCGAGACGGTCCGACGCGTGCTGATCTGCTCCGGCAAGCTCTTCTACGCCCTCGAGGAGGGTCGGGAGGAACGCGACTGGGACGGGATCGCGATCGTGAGGCTCGAGCAGCTCTATCCCTTCCCCGCCGCCGACCTCGCCGAGGTGCTGCACCGGTATCCGCAGGCGGTCGACTACGGCTGGGCCCAGGAGGAACCCGCGAACCAGGGCGCGTGGAGCTTCGCGCGGTGGCGCATCCAGGAGCTCTTGGGTGGGCGCCGCCTGCGATATATCGGCCGCGCCGAGGCCGCGAGCCCGGCCACCGGCAGCTACAAGATCCACGAGTCCGAAGAGCAGGCGCTCGTGGAGCGCGCGCTGAAGCGGCCACGGGCCGAGCGCCCGCCGCGTGCGCCAGAGCCATCGCCGGCGGCGTCCGACACCACGCGGAGGGCGAGGCCATGACCGCGGAGGTGCGGATCCCGCAGCTCGGCGAATCGGTGACCGAGGGCACGATCGCCCGCTGGCTCAAGCAGGATGGCGACGTGGTGAGCGCCGAGGAGCCCGTGCTCGAGCTGGAAACCGACAAGGCCACGCTGGAGATTCCCGCCGGAGCCTCGGGACAGCTCGCGATCGTGGAGCCGGTGGGCGCGGTGGTGCGCGTGGGCGCGGTGGTGGCCCGCATCAGCGAGGGCGCGCCGGCCGCCCGTGGCGCCGGCCCGGCACCGTCGGCCTCCCCGCCCCCGCCGAGTCCGCCGGCCACGCCACCCGCGCCGGGTCCACCGGCCACGAGCGCGGCGGCAGAACCCGCCCTCAGTCCGGCGGTGCGCAAGCTCGTGGCCGAGCACGCCCTCGATCCGGCGCAACTCAGCGGGACCGGCAAGGGCGGGCGCCTGACGAAGGGGGACGTGCTCCGCCATCTCGAGGCGCCGGCGCCCGCTTCGAGCGCCCCGGCCACCTCGCGCCCGTCCGAGCCGCCGGCGGCACACGACGGCGGTCCGCGCGCGCCGGCGCCGGCCACACCCTCGGCTCCGCCGCGCTCGGCCAGCGACCAGGCGGCCGAGCGCGTGCCGATGAGCGGGCTGCGCCGGAGGATCGCGGAGCGACTGGTCGAGGCGCAGCGCACCGCGGCCATCCTGACCACGTTCAACGAGGTCGATCTCTCGGCACTCCTGGCCGCGCGCCGCCGACACCGCGAGGCGTTCCGCAACCGCCACGGCGTGGACCTGGGACTCGTGGCCCTCTTCGGCCGCGCCTGCGTCGTCGCGCTCCACGACGTGCCGGTGCTCAATGCCCAGATCGACGGCGCCGACATCGTGTATCACCGGCACGTGCATCTCGGGATCGCGGTGAGCACCGAGCGGGGGCTCGTGGTGCCCGTGGTCCGGGACGCCGACTCGCTCGGCCTGGCCGGCCTGGCGCGCCGGATCGAAGAGCTGGCCGGCCGGGCGCGCGACGGCCGGATCACGCCGGACGATCTCTCCGGCGGCACCTTCACCATCACCAACGGCGGCATCTTCGGCTCGCTGCTCTCGACGCCGATCCTCAATCCGCCGCAGTCCGGCATCCTGGGCATGCACAAGATCGAAGATCGGCCGGTGGCGATCGACGGGCAGGTCGCGATCCGCCCCATGATGTACCTGGCTCTCTCCTACGACCACCGGCTCGTCGACGGCGCGCAGGCGGTGACGTTCCTGGTCCGGATCAAGGAACGGCTCGAAGATCCGGTGCGCATGCTCTTCGACGTGTGAGCCGTCGTGCCTCACGCGGAGCGCTACGACCTCGCGGTGATCGGCGCCGGGCCGGGCGGCTACGTGGCCGCCATCCGCGCCGCGCAGCTGGGCATGCGCGTGGCGTGCGTGGACCGGGAGGCGGCACTCGGGGGCACCTGCTTGCGCATCGGCTGCATCCCCTCCAAGGCCCTGCTCGACTCCAGCGAGCTGTACTGGCAGGCGCGGACCCGTCTGGCCACACACGGCGTGGCAGTGGGGGAGGTCTCCCTCGATCTCCCCACGATGCTGCGACGGAAGGAACAGGTGGTCCACGGGCTCACCACCGGAGTCGCCGCGCTGTTCAAGAAGCTCCGGATCACCGCGCTCCAGGGGAGCGCGCGGCTCGCCGGACCCGACCGCGTGACGATCGAGGGCCCGCAGGCGGGCGCGGTGCGCGCCTCGCGCATCCTCATCGCGACCGGATCCGGACCGGCCCCGCTGCCGGGCTTCCCACTGGACCGGATGCGGATCGTCAGCTCGGAGGAGGCGCTGTCCTTCGACGCGCCGCCCGCGCGTCTGCTGGTCATCGGCGCGGGCGCCATCGGGCTCGAGCTGGGATCGGTCTGGGCACGCCTGGGGTCCGACGTCCGGGTCGTCGAGGTCATGGATCGGCTCGTCCCGGGCATGGACCCCGAGCTGACGCGCGCGCTTCAGCGGGCCCTGGAGCGACAGGGGCTGTCGTTTCAGCTCTCCGCGTCGGCCCGCAAGGCGGTGGTGACGGCGGCCTCGGTGGACGTCACGATCGAGGCCGAGGGAGCCGCGACGACCGAATCGTTCGATCGCGTCCTGGTCGCGGTGGGCCGTCGTCCGTTCACGGACGGGCTGGGACTGGAGGCGCTCGGCGTGGCGCTCGATCCGAAGGGCCACGTCCGGGTGGACGACCGCTTCCAGACCTCCGTGCCGGGCGTCTACGCCATCGGCGACGTCATCGGCGGTCCCATGCTGGCGCACAAGGCCGAAGACGAAGGCATCGCCTGCGTGGAGGGCATCGCGGGTCAGGCCGGTCACGTGAACTACGCGGCGATCCCCAACGTGGTCTACACGTGGCCGGAGCTGGCCGCCGTGGGGAAGACCGAGCAGGAGTGCCAGGCGGAGGGCCTGAACGTCGCGACCGGCACCTTCCCCTTCGCGGCCAACGGCCGGGCCCGCGCCATGGGCGAGCGGGACGGTCTCGTCAAGTTCGTCGCGGACGCCCGGAGCGATCGCATCCTCGGCATTCACATCCTGGGGCCGCGGGCGTCCGAGCTGATCGCCGAGGCCACCCTGGCGATCGAGTTCGGGGCCAGCGCCGAGGATGTCGCCCGCACCTCCCACGCCCACCCGACCCTGGCCGAGGCCGTCCGCGAGGCGGCGCTCGCGGTGGCCAAGCGGAGCATCCACTCCTAGCAGGTTGATGAAAGAGGCCCATCTGCGTCGTTGGCGCCCTCGGCCGCACGCTCAACGTGGAACGACCACGCCTCGCGTGCGGCCCTCGGGCGCCGCCTCGCATCTGGACGTTTTTGATCAGCCTGCCTGCTGTTAATCGGCGCGTCTCTAGGGCGGTCAGTGCCTCACGCGACGGCGGCGGTGCGCCGCTCCGCCGCCTCCACCGGCAAGCGTCCGGCTTCGAGGATGTTGGCGTGGACGGCCGCTCCCAGCGCCACCACCTGGTCTGCCGCGAGCCGGGTGTGCGCGGGGCGACCGAACAGCGCCTCCACGCGCCGGCGCACCAGCGGGACCCGAGTCGACCCGCCGACCAGCACGACCTCGTCGACGTCGCCCGGCACCAGCCCGGCATCCCGCAGCGCCAGCCGGCACCGGATCAGGGTGCCCTTCACCAACGCATCGATCCGATCCTCGAATTCGGCCCGCGCGATTTCCCGGTGATACGCGAGGCCCTCGAGCGAGATCCGCACCGCGGTCCGGGGCCGACTCGAGAGGTCCACCTTCGCGGCTTCCGCGGCCAGCCGGAGCTGCTGCATCGTCCCTCGCTCGCTGGCCAGCTCGGTGCCGTGGCTCCGGCGGATATCCTCGAGCAGCAATTCCACGAGCGCGCGATCGAAGTCGTCGCCCCCGAGCCGGGGGTGCCCGTTCGTCGCGAGGACCTCGAAGGCGGAGCCATCGACGCGGAGCAGCGAGATGTCGAAGGTGCCGCCGCCCAGGTCGTAGATCGCGAGGACGCCGTTCGGCCGCCGCGGAAGCCCGTAGGCGAGGGCCGCCGCGGTCGGCTCGTTCAGCAGACCCACCACCTCGAGCCCGGCGATCCGTCCCGCCTCGCGCGTCGCCCGTCGCTGGCGCTCGTCGAAGTAGGCCGGCACCGCGATCACCGCGCGGCGGGCCGGCTCCCCGAAGTGCGCCGCCGCCCGCTCCCCGAGCGCCCGGAGCACCAGCGCCGACACCTCGGGCGGGGTCACCTCCCGATCGCCGACGAGGAGCCGAATCGTGCCCTCGCCGGGTAGCACCGTGAAGGGCAGATCCGCCAGCTCGGGCGCCGCCTCGTCGTAGCTGCGCCCGAGGAGGCGCTTCGCGGAGAACACGGTGGACCTCGACTCCTGCGCCAGCAGCCGTGTGGCCTCGTCGCCGACCACGGGCCCCTCCGGCGTGAACGAGACCACGGACGGCATCAGGGCCTGCCCGCGACGGTCGGGAATGACCCGCGGCAGGCCCGTCCGATAGTCCACGTACGCCATGACACTGTTGGTCGTGCCTAGATCGATCCCGATGATCGGGGGCATGGTCAGTCTCCTTCCGCGTCCTCGACGGGATACCAGCGAAGCCACAGCTGCTCCCCGTCGGAGGGCGCCTTGACGGTGTCGAGCTCGACCTGGGCGCCGGGCCCTCGCCACGTGCGCTTCGTGCCCCGCTCGACCGGTCGGCCGTAGCAGGCCGTCAGCACCTCCGTCATCCGGTCGAGCCGATCGGCATCCGCATCGCCGGCGCGAAACACCACCTGACACAGCTCACCGGTCTCGAGCGAGAACTGCGGGAACACCTCGAACGGGTATGCCTCGATCGTCAGCGCGCCCTTGATCGGGGCATACGAGTTCGCGAACCGCGCCACCGGGGTGATCGGGCCCACGCGGCCCGCGAGCGCCTCCCGCACGTCCTCCTCGGTCATCCCCCACTCGACCGCGGGCCATCCCGCGATGTCACGGACGTCTTCAGCCAAACCAATCACGATAGACCTCCTTGCTCATGGTCTTTGTCTTGTACCCCGACGGCCGACACGTAGGCCATTAGAAAGTCTTCTCGTGGCGGATAGATTTTCACGAAGTCTGGATCCAGTGGACCGACGATCGAATCGCAGGTAGAACGACTCCGTGGACACGCGAGGACCGGGGCACGACGAGCTGTGTCGCCTCATCGTGGAGCAGATGCCGGAGGCGGTGATCTTCTCCGATCGGCAGGGTCTGGTCCGCCTGTGGAACCGGGGGGCGGAGACCATGTTCGGGTATGCCGCCGACGAGGCGCTGGGACAGAGCCTGGACCTGATCGTGCCGGAACGTTTTCGCGCGCGGCACTGGGAGGGCTACCAGCGCGTCATGGCCACCGGGGTGACCAGCTACGGGCAGCGGCTCCTGGCGGTGCCCGCGATGCGGAAGGACGGTCAGCGCATCTCCATCGAGTTCTCGATCGCGCTCTTGAAGGACGAAGCCGGAGCGGTGACCGGCGCCGCCGCGGTGGTGCGCGACGTGACGGCCCGCTGGCAAGCAGAGCGTGAGCTGAGACAGCGCGTGGCGGCTCGGGAAGCGTCGGGCGGCCGCCCTGCCGCGACGTAGGCGCGGAGCCGCCTCACGAGCCGGTCAGCGTGCGGCGCGTCTCGTCGCCCGGGCGCGACGGGGCGCGGCCACCCACGCGGCGACGGCGGACGCGGCGATGGCGAGCGCGGCCACCGCGAACGCGATCCGATAGCTGCCGGTGACGTCGAAGAGCCACCCGCCGAGGAACGGCCCCACGAAGCCGCCGAGCCCGCCGCCACCCTGGGCGGCCCCGAGGATGACTCCCAGGTGCCGGCCCGCGAAGAGGTCGGCCGGGATGGTCGCCAGCTGGGAGATGCGCATCCCGAACCCTACCCCCGCCACCACGTAGCCGAGCAGGAGCAGCATGTCCTCGGGGCCGGCGAGCCGGCCCAGACAGCCGATGCCGGCGATGCCGATCGCCGAGCCCAGCGCGAAGACCCACTCCCGGCCCCACCGATCGGAGAGGGTGCCGCCGAGCACGTTCCCCGCGACCGTGCACGCGCCACCGACTCCAAACAGCCACCCGAGCGTGACCGCGCTGAAGCCGCGCTCGAGCGCGTGCGCGACCTGGTGCGTGGTCATGATCTGGTAGCCGATGACGCCGAACCCCCACATCGCGAACACCCCCCAGAACGGGACGCTGCGGAGCGCCCGGCCCAGAGTCCAGTCGCCGCCGCTCCCGATCGGCTCGCGCATGCGCGGGGGCGACGCCTCGCTCGGCTCGGGCGGGTCACGATAGAGGAACGCGGCGAGCGGGATCGTCACCGCCGCCACGATCAGGCCGAAGATCGCCAGCGCGGTCCGCCAGCCGAAGACCACGATCAGGTAGGTGTTCACCGGGTAGAAGATGATGGCGCTGGCCGAGGCGCCCGCGCTGATGATGCCCATGGCCGCGCCCCGCGAACGAACGAACCACCGGCTCACGATGACGGCGGCGGGAACCTGGATGCAGGAGATGCCCGCGCCGCCGAGCACGCCGAAGGCCAGGTAGTACTGCCAGAGCGTCGTCACCTGCCCGGTCAGGGCGAGGGCCGCGCCGAGGAGCAGCCCGCCGGCCGGCACCAGGAGCCGGGCTCCCCACCGATCGTAGAGCCAGCCGGCCATCGGCGAGAAGACGAGCAGCAACAACCAGCTCAGGGAGTAGCCGAGCGCCGCCTCACCGCGTCGCCACGCAAATTCGCCGAGGAGCGCGACGTAGAATGCGGCGAAGGTGGAGCGGACCGCCCAGGCGAGCAAGCTCACCGTGGCGGAGACCGCCACCACCACCCACCCGTAGCCTACGCGACGCACCCGGGCATCCAGTCGCAGGTCGACATGGCGACGCATTTCACAACCGCGAGATCCGGGCTAACGGTCACGAGCCAAGTTTCTAATGGTCCATGGCGAGCGCGGAGAATACAAAGGATCTGGCCGCGACGAACTCACGGCCAGGGAGGACGCGATGACATTCAAGAAGATCCTGGTGCCGCTGGATGGCTCACTCCTCGCCGAGGCCGCGCTGCCAAAAGCGGCCGAGCTCATGGGCACGAGCGCCGAGGCGACGCTCGTGCTCCTTCGCGCGGCGGAGGCGACCACCGTGCCCGGCGTCGATCCCATCGAGGCCCAGGTGTCGGTGGTTCGCGAGGCCGAGGACTACCTGGAGGCGGTGGCGGTGCGCCTTCGCGGGCTCGGAGTGCCACGGGTGAGGACCTCCGTCTGGTACGGCGCCGCGGCTCCTTCGATCCTCGAGGCCGCCAGGCTGGCCAAGGCGGACTTGATCATGATGAGCACGCACGGGCGGAGCGGTCTCAGCCGTCTCGTCCTCGGGTCGGTAGCCGAGTCCGTGCTGCGCGGTGCCCGGACCCCGGTGTTCCTCATCCGCGTGGACGACGCTTCGATGCAGGAGCTGGCGACGCGGGCGGGCGCCCGCGAACAGGAGGCGGCCAATGTATGAGCGCGTGATGGTGCCACTCGACGGCTCACGCCTGGCGGAAGGCATCCTGCCCTTCATCCTGCAGATCGCGGGCCCGCAGCTCGCCGCCGCGGCCCGGGATGCCGGGGCCGACCTCATCGCCATGACGACCCACGGCCGGAGCGGTCTTGTCCGGCTCCTGTTCGGCTCGGTCGCGGAATCCGTGCTGCGACAGGGGAACGTTCCCGTGCTCATGATGCGGCTCACGGGACGGCAGGTGTCATCCGCCGAGGTCGCCACGGTCACTTGACCAGGAGGACCGGAACCGGGGAGCGCTCCAGCACGCCTTCGGCGACGCTCCCCAGCAGGAGCCGCGCGAGGCCGCCCGTGCCGCGCGCGCCGAGCACCACCAGGTCGGCTCGAGCCTCGGCGGCTTCCCGCAGCACCTCGACCACCGGCAGGCCTTCGCGCACGACGCCCCGAGCCCGCCAGCCGGCTCGCTTCAGCAGGCGCGCCGCGTGGGCCACGTCGCGGCGCGCCTGTCTGGACTGCTTCGCATCGAGGCGCGCGGCCGACGCGCGCACCGCTCGGCGAAGCGGAGCGGGCAACAATCCCGGCCGGCGAGGCGGTGCCGGCTTCAGCACCTGCACGACCCGGACTCGGGCGCCGGCCGGTGGCTCGAGCCGGGCGCGGAGGAAGCCCAGCGCCCGGCTCGCATTGCGGGACCCATCGGTCGCGAGGACCACCCGCTCGATGCGACGGCGTCGGCCCTTGACGACGAGGACCGGACAGGTCGCCCGTCGAACCACGCCCCGCGACACGCTGCCGAGCATCAGCCGGCGCGTCAAACCGAGCCCTCGAGACCCGACGACGACGACCCCCGCTCGGCGCCGCCGCGCTTCCTGGACGATCGCGGTGATGGGCGGCGCGGTCGTGGTGGACACGGTCAGGTCAGGCCATCGGTGGCGCACGAGCCGGCGCGCCCGCGACACCTCGCGTGCCACCGCCCGGTCGCGAACACCCGACAGATTCGCCATCCACATCTCAGCCGGCCACGGGCCGATTGGGATCCCGCCCCGGGCCAGCACCAGGTGCGCCTTCGCGGTGCTGGGCCACGGCCCGGCCGCGGCGACCGCGAGCGCACCATGCGCGGGCCGTGATCCGTCCGTCGTCAGCAGCACGGTCGGACCGGCCGAGCGCGGTCGATCGTCGGCCTTCCCTCTCCTCTTCCTCGAGGCCCGACGTCGCGCCACTACGCGGCGACCTCTTCGACCGATGTCGTCGTGACCGCGGCCCGCGTGAGCTGAGCCAGCGTCCAGATGAGATCCCGCCGGTCCGCGGCGGCTTCGCGGTGGAGCCCACGCAGCAGCTCCGCGAGGCCGGGATGCCGGCGCTCCATCGCGTAGGCGTCCGCCAGGTAGGCCTCGCTCATGCTGGCCAGCTCCGAGACGCCGGCGCGCAGCCCGCCCCAGCCCATCGGCGATCGCACGCCGCTCGTCGGCGCCGGCTCGGTCGCGGCGTGCCCGGTCTCGTCGAGCGCGTGGCGGATGCGCTCTGCCCTCCGGCTCGCGCGCTCCGCCGCCTCCAGGATCCGACGGCGCGGCTGGGGATATCGGCCCAGCGACTCCGCCTCTCGGACGAGAGCGTCCGCCAGTCGAACCTCGGCCGCATGGTGCCAGGCGAGCCGCTCGGCACCGTCCAACTGGGTCGGCGCCAGCGCGCTCACCAGCCGGCGCCACCACGGCCGCGTGCAGTCGATCTCGCTCAAGACTGCCTCCTGAAAAGTCGTCGGCGTGCTGCCGGCTGAAGCCTACGGGACGCTCTCCGGCCGGTCCATTAGAAAGATCGCGCGGCACCGGTAGACTACGTCGAAGCGCGAATGTCGCGGCATCTGCTTGCTCGTCTCACCGGCGACGTCTATCGTGCAGCATACCGATCGAGCGCGAGCGACGGCAACCGAGGATCCTGCCGGCATCGGCCCGGACACGAGCACACAGGAGGAGCATCCATGGCCACATCGAAGAACACCCGCGCGGGCAGGTCCATCACGGGCGCCGGCGCGCCCGCCTCGAGCGACCGTCACGAGGAGAAGGTCCATGCCGGCAGCGCGCCCAAGCCGGCCGAGGGCATGGGAGAGCGGTGATGCGCTCGACGCTCTTCGCCCATGCTCCGCTGATCGTCCTGGCTTCGCTCGCATCGGCCGAGACCGCGGAGGTCCGGACCGGGTCCGCCGCCCTTGCCGGCTGGACGGTCGATGCTCCCGGCGTTCGCCGCCACATCCGGCCCTCCGACCTGCCGGCGCCGGCGACGGGCCTGGACCCGGAAGCGGGGCGTGGCAGCCCGGCAAAGGTGGTCGAGCCGCCGCCGGGCGCGCGGCCGAAGGTGCCGGACGGCTTCGCGGTGCAGGTCTTCGCGAGCGGATTCAAGCAGCCGCGCACCCTGCGCATCGCGCCGAACGGCGACATCTTCCTGTCGGAGAGCGGCCGCGGACGCGTGCTGGTGTTCCGTGCCGGGGCGAGCGGGACGGACGCGACGCCCGAGGTCTTCGCCGAGAACCTGGACCGGCCCTACGGCATCGTGTTCCAGCCGCCCGCCAATCCCCGATACGTCTATGTGGCGGCCGCGAACCAGGTGGTCCGCTACCCGTACCGCAGCGGGGCGGTCAAGGCCGGCGGCCCGCCCGAGGTGATCGTCGGCAACATTCCCACGAGCCGGCACTGGACGCGCGACCTGGCAATCTCCCGGGACGGCAAGCGCCTGTTCGTCGCCATCGGCTCGGCGTCCAATGTCGCGGGCGGCATGCCCGACATGACCCCGGAGCAGATCCGGCAGCACGAGCGAACCCACGGCCCGGGCGCCGCCTGGGGCGAGGAAGAGAACCGCGCAGTGGTGCGCGTCTTCGATCCGGAGGGCAAGATCCGCAACTACGCCACCGGGCTACGCAACTGCTCGGGCCTGGCGATGCAGCCGGGCACCGACAACCTGTGGTGCATCGTCAACGAGCGCGACCACCTGGGTCCCGACGTGCCTCCGGACTTCATGGCCCGCCTGCACGAGGGCGCATTCTACGGCTGGCCCTGGTACTACCTCGGCGGCAACGAAGATCCGGCGTGGAAGGGCAAGCGTCCCGATCTGAAGGCCCGGGTGCGAGTGCCCGAGGTGTTGATCCAGACGCACTCCTCCGCGCTGAGCGTGGCGTTCTACGATCGCGACGCCTTCCCGGCCGCCTACCGCGGCGACGCGTTCGTCGCCCTGCACGGCTCCCATACCCGCCCGGAGAGGACCGGCTACAAGGTGATCCGCGTCCGCATGAAGAACGGCACGCCAACCGGCGAGTACGAGGACTTCATGACCGGGTTCGTGGTGGACAACGACAGTGTCTGGGGCCGGCCGGCCGGGGTGGCGGTCACCCGCGATGGCGCGCTCCTGGTGAGCGACGACGCCAACGGCACGATCTTCCGCGTCAGGCGCCAGGCGTCGCGATGACGGCGCCGAGGCGTCCATCGCGCGTCTTCAGCTCTCGAGAGGAGCGCCCACCGGCTCGCGGGTGGAGCGCCAGAGTCGCCACGCGCGCAGGAGCAACGCCACCGCCACCCAGACCCCGATGACCGCGAAGGGCAGCACCACGACACGGGGCCACAGCAGCGCGACGACGGTCATCAGCAGCAGGACGAGCCCGGCCACCGCCATGAGCCGGGCCTCGGCCGGCCCGAGCGCACGGCGGTTGGTGATCGCGGCGCCGATCATGCTGCCGATTCCAATGGCGCCCGCCGCGGCCCGCCCGGCACTGCCGTGTCCCGGCTCGCCCGAGGACGCGGTCACCGCTTCACGCCCGACGACGTGGACGCGCCGGGGGGGTCGCAGGACGATCTCACTGGCGCGCTTGAGATCGTCCAGGTAGAGGTCTTGCATCTCCTGTCCGAAGCGCTCGCTCTCCACCGCGACGTCCAGCTCCCAGTTGCCGATCCAGCTCGCGAGGTTGAGATTGGTCGAGCCCACGCGCGCCCAGAGCCCGTCTGCCACCGCCGTCTTCGCGTGGAGCATCGGCCCGTTCCACTCGAAGACCCGGACGCCCGCTTCCAGCAACGGGCGATAGCCCGCTCGCGAGACGGCACGCACGATCGGGATATCGGTAGCACCCGGAACGAGGAGTCGCACGTCCACCCCGTCCATGACCGCCGCGCGCAATCCCTGGATGTAGCCGCTGAGCCCCACGAAGTAGGCGTCGGTGAGCCAGAGTGTTCGCTGCGCCATCGCGGCGATGAGCTGGTCCAGCCGATAGAGGGACGCGGTGGCCGGAATCGTGGCCACGACCCGCAGCGGCACGTCCCCGGCCACCGCGAGCGTCGCCCGGTCGGGCAGCTCGTCGCCCGGGATCGGCGACCCGGCCAGCGCCCAGGTCTGGGCGAAGGCCTGCTCCACGTCCGCGACGGCAGGCCCGCGGATCTCCATCCCGGTGTCGCGCCACGGCTCGATCCCGCGCGACGGATCTCCCACCCAGCGCTGACCGACGCAGAGGCCCGTGACGAACGCGACCCGGCCATCGACCACGATGACCTTGCGATGATCCCGGCTCAGCCACCCGAAGGGGCTGTCGAATCGCGGCGGGTTGAAGCACCGCACCTCGACGCCGGCCTGCCGGAGGGCTCGCCAGAACGACCGGGACGCGTGGGGGAGACCGCCGAGCCAGTCGTAGATCAGCCGAACACGGACGCCGGCCCGCGCCTTGGCGGCCAGGAGCTCGGCGAACTGCCGCCCCGCCGCGTCCTCGTGGATGATGTAGCTCTCGAAATGGACGGTGCGCTCGGCCGCGCCGATCGCTTCCAGCCAGGCCGGGTAGTTCTCGGCCGCATCACGGAGCAGGCGGACGCGGTTGCCCGGCACGAGCGGCGCCCCGCCAGCGCGCGAGAAGGCCTGTTCGGCGAGCATCCGCCGCAGCGAGACGGCTTCACGCCCCATGCGCTCGGCGTCGAGTCGACTCACACTGGCGGTCATGGCGGCACCCTCGCGGTCATCGCTTCGTTCCGGTTTACGCCAGCTCGAACAAGTTTCTAATGGTGTACCGGACGGCGTCGCGGTACAAGATCACCAGGAAGCGGCCCATGCGGAACAGAGCATTCCACGTACTCGTCGCGACGGACGCGTCGGCCCAGGCTCGAGCGGCCGTGAACGCGACCATCGCGTTCCCCTGGCCTCAGGATACCCGGCCCCAGGGCGTGATCGTCAGCGGGGTTCTGGGGCTCGATCGCTGGCGAGGCCGCACGCGGGCGGCCGTCCGACCCTGGCTACGGCACGAGGCGGCCCGCGTGCAACGACGGCTGAAGCGGCGCTGGCCGGATGCCGACGTCGTGGTGGTGGACCCACCCGTCGTGAAGGGCATCGTGGAGCAGGCGCGGCGGTGGGGCGCCGACGTCATCGTGGTCGGCACGCGCGGTCGCGGGATCCTGCACCGTACCCTGGCCGGCAGCGTCAGTCGAGACGTCACGCACGAAGCGCAGTGTAGTGTCCTGATCGTGAAAGGCAAGGGGCGGGCGCCCCGGCGCCTGCTGATCGGGGTGGACGGCTCGGCCCGCGCGCGCCGGTCCGACTTTGCGGCCTTCGTGGGAGGGTACCTCATCGTGGCCGAGCGGCCGCCCGCCTCCTGAGGCTCGATCGCATGAGGATCTGCACCCCTCACTGCGGCGTCGCGCCCGAGACCACCTCGGGGGGCGAGACCTACGAGCGCGAGCTGCTGGAGCGACTGGGACGAGCCGGGGTGCGCGTCGAGCTGATCCTGGCCCGGGGCAAGCCGCACCCGGCCGAGGTGCCCAATTGGACCGTGCACCGCTTCGGGCTCGGCCGGGGGCTTCGCTGGTACGTGGCCCCGCTGGTGGTGCCGCCGGCCATCCGCC
>Ga0081455_10003282_pt1 | contig 18722 bp, 18 predicted proteins | sample TabmetS3T2R1_FD_70207 | JGI IMG/M metagenome (GOLD analysis project Ga0081455, IMG submission 70207) | Tabebuia heterophylla rhizosphere microbial communities from the University of Puerto Rico - S3T2R1 | ecosystem: Host-associated > Plants > Roots > Rhizosphere ... | reverse complement strand
CACCGGTAATCCGCTCGACTTCAGCTCGTACCAGACCTGGGCCCGGATCGCCGACGACGTGGGGCACTTGATCCAGAACAGGCTCATCAGCCAGTGCGGATACCCGACGGATGACGACTTCTTCGGCACGCTGGCCGTGACGTCGCCGCGACGTTGTCGCGACACGCCGGCAACCGTCAGACCGAATGCGACGACGGGAATCAGAGCGAGCAACGCATGGTCGGCCGGCGAAAAGTGGACCTGCAGCGGCGAAGCTACCCGATTCTTGAGCATCACGAACAATGGCCAATAGAGGACCATCGAAACGCCCCACTGGACGACCCGACTCGGCACCGACCATTGGACACAGGTGTAGAGAAAGCGGCTCGCGACGATCCATGGAACCACGGAAAACAACGGCAGTGGTTGGTTGAAGCCCCACCCCACGAGCGCCGCGCACAGGAGATACAACGCCGCGCCAGAAACGCCGTCGTAGACCATGGAGAAGCCGACGAAGACCGGTGTGGGGACTGGGCGCGTATAAAGTAGATAGAGGGGGAATCCGGGCTTGTAGCCGTCCAGGAAACGGCCGCCATTCAGCTTTGCGAGCGACAGCCAGATGATCGCGTTCATCCAGACGAGGATCCAGAATGCGATGAACGCGCCCTTGCCGGACCAGAACAGCGCTGCCGAGCCCGCGGCAATTCCGACGCCGACGCGCCAGGCGGCCTCGACACGCGTCAGTCGCCACTGCTCCCACAGCATCGCAACGACGGGCGAGCGCATCGTCATGCCGCCTCTGCCTGCGGGCGGCTTCGGCCCGCACGCGCGAGGAAGATTTCTTCGAGCGTGGCGTCGCGCGATTCGACGATCTCGCCGCCGCGCGCGAGTACCGCCCGGCGAAACTGCTCGGCCGATCCGGAGTGGACGACGCTCCACGCGCGACCGCCCCCGTCCATGAGCAACGCGGTTTCGAGGACGGGCGGCTGATCGAAATGCTGCGCGAAGTGCACGCGGCTGCGCTGATAGTCACGCCGCACGTCGTCGAGCACGCCGCTGAGCGCAACACGGCCCTGGTGCATCAACGTGACGTGATCCGACATCCGCTCCACTTCATCGAGCAGGTGGGAAGAAAAGATCACCGTGCGGCCGTCGTCGGCCACCGCGCGAACTACCGCATCGAGGATGTCGCGACGCACGACCGCGTCGAGCCCCGATGAAGGTTCGTCGAGGATGAGGAGCTCGGGACGATGCGCCACCGCGGCGATCAACCCGGCCTGCGCGCGCATGCCCTTTGAGAGATCCTTGATCTTCTTCGATGAATCGAGGCCGAACGTCTCGAGGAGCTCGCGCGCATAAGCCGCATCCCAGCTTGGGTGCCAGGCCTGCGTGTAGCGCATGAGCTCGTCGACGCTCATCCACTCCGGCAGCTCGCGCTCTTCGGATAGATAGCCGATGCGTCCGAGCACGCCGACCGGATCGCGAACCGGATCGAGACCGAATACGCGCACCGTCCCGGTCGCGGCGCGCAGCAGGCCGAGCAGGTGCTTGAGGAGCGTGGTCTTGCCCGCGCCATTGGATCCCACGAGCCCATAGACCTGGCCCGCGGTCGCGCGAAACGACACTCCTTCGAGGGCCTGTTTCTGCGCAAACGACCGTGAGAGGCCGGTGACTTCGACGACTTGCTCTTCCATTCCTGTTTCTCCCTGACCGCCCGATGCCTATCTCTTCACTTCTTTCTTGTCGTCCGCAGGCTCCGCGCCGCTCTCATCCATGGCCGCCCTGCGCTCGCGGACCATGCGCAGGATGTCGTCATCCGTGAAGTTCAGCTGGTGCGCCTCGGCCAGCAGCGCATCGATGCGTTGTTCGATGACGCGCCGGCGTTGGCGCAACGCGAGCTGCGGGCGCGTGTCCGAGACGAAAGTGCCCGATCCGCGCCGCTTGTGGATGACCCCCGAGGCCTCCAGCTCGCCGTACGCCTTCACGATGGTGTTGGGCGTGACCTTGAGCTGCAGCGCCAGCGTGCGAATGGGCGGCAGCTCCTCTCCGGGCTGCAGCAGCCCGGATGCCACCAGGTATTTCACCTGGTTGAGGATCTGGCGATAGATAGGCACGCCATCGTTGAGATGGATGGTGATGTCCACGTCTGAGGGGCTGCGGTCCGTATCAGTTCAAGTGTATGGGTACACTGATACAATTTCAGGGAACCGTCAAGCCGCAGCCACGCTCGTCGTACGCGAGCTGGTACTTTTGGACACTTTCGACGCGATCGTTCACAGGCCGGGGTCAGGAATCCATGGGTGGATCATCGGGAGACGGCATCGTTTTCCTGTTCGACTGCGACAACACGTTGTTGGACAACGATCGCGTGCACGACGACCTGGACGCGCACCTTCGGGGTCTGTTCGGCGTCGAGCCCGCGGCGCGCTACTGGCGCTTTTTCGAGGAGCTCCGCACGGAGCTTGGCTATGCCGACTACCTCGGAGCCGTGCAGCGGTTTCGGCTCGACCTGCAGCGCGATCCGCGCGTGCTGCAGCTCTCCGCGTTCCTGCTCGACTATCCGTTCGCCGAGCGGCTCTATCCCGGAGCGCTTGCCGCCGTGGACCATTGCCGCGGTTTCGGGCTCACCGTGATCCTTTCCGACGGCGATGCCGTCTTCCAGCCGCGCAAGCTCGAGCGATCGGGGATCCGGGCTGCGGTCGAAGGTCGTGTGCTCATCTACGTCCACAAGGAACGCGAGCTCGACGAGGTGGCCCGCCTCTATCCGGCGCGCCGCTACGTGATGGTCGACGACAAGTTGCGTCTGCTCGCCGCGATGAAGTCGGTGTGGGCCGACAGGCTGTTCACCGTCTTTCCGCGCCAGGGGCACTACGCCATGGATGTTGCCGGCAATCGTGCCTTGCCACCCGCAGACCTGAGCGTCGAGCATATCGGCGAGCTCGCGACTCATGATTTCTCCCCGCTGACCGGAGTGAAGTGATGACAGAAACCGTGCGATTGAGTCCGCTGGCGGGAAAGACCGCGCCCGCAAAGTTGTTGGTCGATCTTCCGCGGCTCATCACCGCGTACTACACCGAGCGACCCGATCCGGCCGTCGCCGCACAACGCGTGGCATTCGGCACGTCCGGCCACCGCGGCAACTCCTTCGAGCGCAGCTTCAACGAAGCCCATGTGCTCGCCATCACGCAGGCCATCTGCGGATATCGCAAACAGCAAGGCATCACCGGCCCGCTGTTTCTCGGCTTCGACACTCACGCGCTCTCGGCGCCCGCGTTCGCGAGTGCGCTCGAGGTGCTGGCGGCCAACGACGTCGAGGTCATGATCGCGCCGGGCGACGAATACACGCCGACCCCGGCGATCTCACATGCCATCCTGACTCACAACCGGGGACGCCGCGACGGGCTCGCCGACGGCATCGTCATCACACCCTCGCACAATCCGCCGGACAACGGCGGCTTCAAATACAACCCGACCAACGGCGGACCCGCCGACACGCAGATCACCGGTGCCATCGAGGCCGAAGCGAATCGGTTGCTCGCGGCGAACCTCGCGGGCGTCAGGCGTGTCCCCCTGGCCGCCGCACGCAAGTCGGCGACCACGCACTCGCACGATTTTCTCGGCGCGTACGTGGCCGATCTCGCGAACGTCATCGACTTCGACGTGATCCGCAACGTGAAATTGCGCATGGGCGTCGATCCCCTCGGAGGTGCGGGCGTTCGCTACTGGCCGGCGATCGCAGAGCGTCACCGGCTCGATCTCACCATCGTGAACGACACGGTTGATGCGACGTTCCGGTTCATGACCGTCGACTGGGACGGCAAGATCCGCATGGATCCCTCCTCGCCCCATGCCATGCAGAGCCTGATCGGGCTTCGCGACCGTTTCGACATCGCGTTCGCCTGCGATACGGATCACGACCGTCACGGCATCGTCACGCGCAGCTCAGGACTGCTGCCGCCGAATCACTACCTCGCCGCGGCGATCGACTATCTATTCCAGCATCGCCCGCGCTGGCGCGCCGATGCGGGAATCGGCAAGACGGTGGTCAGCAGCCAGATGATCGATCACGTCGCGTCGAAACTCGGGCGCCGGCTGTACGAGGTGCCCGTGGGTTTCAAGTGGTTCGTCGATGGCCTCGTCGACGGCTCCCTGGGTTTCGGTGGCGAAGAGAGCGCGGGCGCCGCGTTCCTGCGCAGCGACGGCACCGTCTGGACGACCGACAAGGACGGCATGGCACCGGCCTTGCTCGCCGCGGAAATGACGGCCCGCACCGGGCGCGATCCGGGTGACGCCTATCGGGAGCTCACGCGGCAATTCGGCGCGCCCTGCTTCGAACGCATCGACGCGGCGGCCACGCCGGCGCAGAAAAAGCTGCTGTCGCAGCTCACTCCGGAGAAGGTGAAGTCGGCGGAGCTCGCCGGCGAGAAGATCCAGAAGATCCTCACGCGCGCGCCGGGCAACGATGCCGCCATCGGCGGGCTCAAGGTGATCGCCGGGCATGGCTGGTTCGCCGCGCGTCCCTCGGGCACTGAAGACGTGTACAAGATCTACGCGGAGAGCTACCGCGATGCCGCGCATCTCGAGCAGATCCAGCACGAGGCGCAGGGCATCGTCGCCGCCGCGCTCGCATGAGGCTCTGATGACCGACCACGACGACGTCACCCGGGTGCGGCTGCGGAAGGCGGCTCCAGGCCCGCCCGGTCTAACTTCTCGCGCAATGGCCACGACTGCGTGACGCCGGGTTGCACGGATCGCTCGAGTTGGGTCGACAGCGCCACGTAACTGCGCGTCGCGGATACACCCGGCGTGGCGTAGAGCTGCGCCAGCAACCCCTCGAGCGCCTGCGTATTCTGCGCACGCAGTTTGAGTATCAGGCACGTATCGCCAGTGACCGAGTGGATCTCCTCGACCTCCGGGAAGCGCTCGATTGCGAGCAACGCCTGCGACTTGCACCAGCCGACGGTGTCGACATGGACGAATGCGAGAAGAGGCTTGCCGACGGCGCACGGATCGATGGACACCGCGGTGCGCCGGATGGCGCCCGAGCGCCGGAGCCGCTTCACGCGTTCGTGCACCGCGGGCGCCGAGAGACCCACACGCTGGCCGAGCTCGGCATAGCTGATGGTCGCGTCATCGACCAGGACGGTTAATAGTTTTCGGTCGAAGTCGTCGATCTCGTAGCCAGGTATGACGTCTGGCCGAATGCCATCTGTATTTCGCGCCATTCGCTCGATTCCTGTTGAAGCCGAATGTGATCTCGCGATCATGAGCGGATGAAGAATCCAGTTCAATCTCGTGACGTCGCGACGTCGGCGCGGATGATCCGTTCCTCGGGTGCCGAGCTCGCAGCGGAGAGTTTCGGCGATCCGGCACATCCCCCACTGCTCCTGATCATGGGCGGCATGGCCTCGATGCTCTGGTGGCCCGAGGAGTTCTGCCGGAAGTTGGCCGGTCGCGGCCGATACGTCATCCGGTACGACCAGCGTGACACCGGCCGCTCGACGAAGTATCCGCCGGGCAAACCGGGCTACTCGCTCCAGGATTTCGTCAAGGATGCCGTCTGCGTACTCGATGGCTATGGCATTGCGCGCGCGCATCTCGTCGGCATGTCGCTCGGCGGCGTGATCGGACAACTCGCCGCCGCGGGCTATCCCTCACGCGTGCTGTCGCTGACGGCGGTCAGCACCACGCCCGTGGGCACGGACGGCGCGACGCTTCCGGGGAGCGATGCGGCGTGGGTCGAGCACCAGGCGACGACGGGCGAGAAGGTGGATTGGACGGACCGCGCACAAGTGATCGCGTTCATGGTGGACGACGCGCGCATGATCGCGAGCACCGTGCACGCGTTCGACGAAGCCGCGGTCAGGGCGTTGATCGAACGCGATCATGACCGGTCCGGCGGCTACCTCCACGCGACGAATCACGGCGTCCTCATCCACGAGCTTTCGACGCTCAGCCGGACGAAAGGAATGCGCGCACCGCTGCTCGTGATTCACGGCACGATGGACCCCGTGTTTCCGTTCGAGCATGGAGTAGCACTTGCGAACGCGGTACCCGGCGCGGACGTCGTCCGCATCGAAGGTGGCGGACACGAACTGCATCCCGCGGACTGGGACACCATAGTCGACGCCGTCGTCGCGCACACGGACGCTACTCGTTAGGGGGTGCCGGATGCCATTGCCTGCCCTCGAGCGCAGCTTGCCGTCCGTACGCAAACAGCCCGCGCATGTACTCCGTGTCGAACTCCCCGCAATGCGTCACTTTGAAATCCGCGCCGATGTACGCGAGGTTGAAGTCCGCGTGGTCCTGTCGTGCGATCTCGTAGAGGCGCAGGACGTCATTGATGCCCTGCGTCTGCACGAGCGTGTGCAGCGCCCGGCTGCCGATGGGCAAGGTACGTCGCGGAGTATTCGTCCAATCCGGCTCCAGGCGTCCGTTGCGGATCACGAAGGTGTGGATCTCCCGCATCGTCGTCTGGCCCGTCGCCCGCTGGTAGTCCCGGAGCAAGGTGCGGGGATACAGGAACACCTGGCTCGTCACCGCGCCGTCGACGTGCATCTCCTGGTAGCGCCGGCCGTCGACATCGACGTCGACGAACACGGGCGACACGATGCCGGGAATGCTCGCCGATGCCAGCATGATCTTTCGAAAGAGCTCGAGCGCCGCGGGTGAGCCGTTCGCCGCGATCTCACCCATGTTCCAGGTGACCTGCCGTGCAGCGTCGAGATCGGTCGTGGCGATTTCGAGCGCGCGGCCGCGTTGGTACTCGTGCGCGATCTCGGACAGGACTTCTGGCGTGACGTATCTCGCGATCAACGCGGCAAGCGGTTCGCTGCCCGTCATGCCATCACTCGCAAGACCGTACAGCGTGTTGCGCTTCCTGAGGATGCTGTTGGGACCCGCGGTGGTCGCAACGGCACGCACCACCTCGTCATAGCGCGCACCGAGGAAAGCGAAGGGCGCGATCAGCGCACCCGCGCTGACGCCCGTCACTACCTTGAACTGCGGGCGATCGCCGCGTTCGGTCCAACCATTGAGGATCCCCGCGGCGAACGCGCCTTCGTCGCCGCCGCCCGAGATTGCGAGCGCATATATGGGCGGCAACGGGTCCGTCGGTTTGCCCGCGGCACGCAGCGCCTCGATTTCGCGTTCCGTATCGCGGATCACGCGAGCGACGAACGGCGCCGAGTCACGATCGAGCCAGAGTCGTGCCTGCGGGATGCCGGGGATCGTGGCGCTTTCAGTCTGCGACTCGGGCACCGCCGCGCCGCGCGGCAGAGCCGCGCATCCTGAAAGGACGGCAAGCAGCGCCGCGATCGTCACCCAGCGAGTGGCACTCATCGCGGCGCCCCCCCGTTCGTCATCGAACGCGGCCGGCGCCGCGAAGCCCGGCACCGATGCGTGCGATCTCGGCTTCGCCGGCCGCGAGCGCACGCAGGTTCGTATGGACCGAGTAGTCGCCGAGCACGAGTGGATAGGGGTGCCGCGGCGCGGAGCCGAACACGAGCGACGTGTCGGCGGTGGCCTCAATGTCGATGGCGCCGCCGGACTGGTCGAACACGACGAGCTCGCCTTCGCGGATGCCCTCGGGAGCGAGCACCGATCCGCGGTCGATGGCGAGCCACGCCACCGAATGCGTGGACGGCGGCACGAAGCGCCAGCGCTCCCCGGCCTCGAGCTGCACGTGGAAATAGTTGATGCGCGGGCTGCCCGGAATCACGCTGCGCGCCTGGCCGTATTCGCCGAGCACCACGCGCACGGGTCCGTCCCGTTGAACGTCGCCCGGATCGATGTAGTGACTCTCGGCCGGCGCGAGCTCCTCGTCGGCCGAGAGCGCGATCCAGAGCTGGAACACACGCAACGGGTCGCCGGGCAACGCGCCGCCGTCGTGCCACACGCCGCGGCCGGCTTTCATCCATTCGAAACCGCCGGTGCCGACCGTGCCCTTCTTGCCCGTCGTGTCTTCATACGTCATGGCGCCGCCGAGCACGACGGTCAACGTGGCGATGCCCGAATGCGGATGAATGCCGAACAGCGGCCGACCCGTGAAGCTCACCGCGCCGCGATCGAGGAACACGAACGGCTTGATCGCCTCACCGGTGCCGGACGGGCTCACGAGCCGCGTGATCGGGCCGTGCTGGCGACCGAAGCTGCGCGAGGCAACGCGCCGCGTGCCGACCGGAATCGCCGACGTCGGCTCTGCATGGACGATGGATGTGGTCATGAGTCTCTCCGCAGGATGCTTGGTGTAGACATCGTCGGTTCCGGGCACGCACCGAACAACGCGCGCCCGGTTGATGAGCCGTTTCCTCGCGGGAAACCTGCGTAGTCCCCGCGCGAGGTGACGTAGACTGCGGCGCGTGGACACGCTGACCAGCATCAAGGTCTTTCGCCAGGTGGTCGAGTCGGGCAGCTTCGTGGCGGCCGCCGACCGGCTCGACATGTCGACCGCGATGGTCAGCAAACACGTGATGCACGTGGAGAAGCGGCTCGGCGTGCGCGTCCTCAACCGCAACAGCCGCACGTTGAGCCTCACCGAACCCGGCCGTGTCTATTTCGAGCGTTGCAGGACGATCCTCGACGATCTCGAGCAGACCGAGATCGAGCTCGGCTCGTTGAACTCCGCCCCGCGCGGCGCACTGCGCATCACAGCGCCGAGCTGGCTCGCGAGCCGCACGACGGCGGAGTTCCTCGCCGAGTTCCGCAAACGCTACCCCGAAGTCATCGTCGACATGTCGTTCGAGGACCGGTTCGTCGATCTCGTGGAGGAAGGGTTCGATCTCGCGCTGCGGGCGCCGAGCGGCAACCTGCCGGCCGGTCTCATCGCGCGACCCGTCCTCAAGGTGCCGTTCGTCATCGCGGGCTCGCGCGAATACCTCAAGCGCCACGGCGAGCCCGAGGTGCCGCAGGACATCGCCGGCCACGACTGCGTGACGATCGGCAACCGCGATGCGTGGAAGTTCGAAGGTCCGGACGGGACCACCGAAGTGCCGCTGCGCGTGGTCCTGCGGTTTCGCTCGATGAGCGGCGTGGCCAACGCCGCGGCCGCGCACATCGGACTCGCGCCGCTGCCGCTGATCACGATCGAAGACACGATGTTCAAGGACGTGCTCAAGCCCGTGCTCGCGAAGTTCCAGCTCACGGAGGTCACGCTCTACCTCGTCTATGTGAGCCGGAAGTTCGTGCCGCTCAAGATCCGCACGTTCATCGACGCCTTCGCAGAGTTCGCCGCCAGGAGCGGGCGCTGCGGGAATCTGCAGCCGAAACGCTAGTTGGAGCCGGAGGGCCGGCCGCGGGCGCTTCCCGTCCGTGGAATGCGCCGGCGGCCCGTTGCGTCACTTCGCGAAGCGGTGATCGAGGCTCAGCCGGCCGGCGCCATTCGCGACGAGCAGCAGGAAGCCGCCCGCGATCGACACGTTCTTGAAGAACATGATCATCTGGATCTGATCCGCGAAGTTGCTGTGGAACACGATGCCCGTGAGCAGGCTGAAGCCCGCGAGCAGGAACGCCGCGATGCGCGTCTTCCATCCGAGGACGATCGCGAGTCCGCCGAGGATTTCCGTGGCGATCACGACGGGCAACAGGGCTCCCGGCACGCCCATCGCCTGCATGTAGCCGGCAGTGGCCGCGTACGCGCCGATCTTGCCCAGTCCCGACGAGATGAAGATCGCGGCGAGGAGAATCCGGCCGCCGAGCTCCGCGGTCGAGCGGAAGCCGCTGCCGGCAGCCGGCAGTGTCGCGGCCGGGGAAACATTCGAAGTGGTCATGGTGCATCTCCTTGAGTTGGGAGGCTCCAATCTACCGTCAGCCGCCGCACAAACAACGTGCGGGCCGGAGATGCAATGTTTCATGACAGTTGACGATCGACCGCCTTCAACGCCTCAGGCGCAACGCGTTCGTGATCACCGAGACCGACGAGAAGCTCATCGCGAGCGCCGCGAGCAACGGCGACAGCAGCAGGTGCGTCGCGGGATACAGCACGCCCGCCGCGACGGGAATGCCGAGCGCGTTGTAGCCGAAGGCGAACGTCAGGTTCTGCCAGATGTTGCGTACCGTCGCGCGGCTCAGCTGGCGCGCGCGCAGGATGGCGTCGAGGTCGCCTTTGACGAGCGTCACCTGCGCGCTTTCCATCGCGATATCGGTGCCGGTGCCCATCGCGATGCCGACGTGCGCGCGAGCGAGCGCCGGCGCATCGTTGATGCCGTCGCCGGCCATGGCGACCTTGCGGCCTTCGTTCTGGAGGCGTTCGACGACGCGGGCCTTGTCGGCAGGCTGCACTTCGGCGATGACTTCGTCGATGCCGAGACTCCGGGCGACCGCCTCCGCGGTGCCGCGCGCGTCGCCGGTGAGCATCACGATGCGCAGTCCGTCCGCGCGCAATGCCTCGAGCGCGCCCGGCGTGGATTCCTTGACGGCGTCGCCGACGGCGATCGCGCCCGCGAGCACGCCATCGACGGCGAGGAACATCACGGTGCGGCCGGTCGCACGCAGTGCGTCGGCGCGCGCCCGGACTGCGTCGATCGACGCGCCGACGTCCTGCATGAGCGCGGGATTGCCGAGCGCGAGCTTCCGTCCGCGCTGTATCCCGGTGACGCCGCGTCCCGTGATCGACTGGAACTCGTCGATGCCTTCGATCGCGATCTTGCGTGCCGCCGCGCCGTCGACGACGGCCTTCGCGAGCGGATGCTCGCTCGATTTCTCGAGCGCCGCCGCGATCGCGAGCAACTCCGTGTCCTGCCATTCGCCGGCCGCGATCACCTCGTGCAGCGCGGGCTTGCCCAGCGTGAGCGTGCCGGTCTTGTCGACCACCAGCGTATCGATGTCGCGCAGGCTCTCGATGGCCTGCGCATCGCGGAACAGCACGCCGAGCTGCGCGCCGCGACCGCTCGCCACCATGATCGAGATCGGCGTTGCGAGCCCGAGCGCGCAGGGGCACGCGATGATGAGCACCGACACCGCGCTCACGAGCGCGTAGGCGAGCCGCGGCTCCGGACCGACGATCCACCAGACGACGAAGGTGGCGATCGCGATCACGATCACGGCCGGCACGAACCACAACGACACCTGGTCGGCGAGCCGCTGCAGCGGTGCGCGCGAGCGCTGCGCCTGCGCGACGAGATTGACGATCTGCGACAACAAACTATCGGCGCCGATGCGCTCCGCTTCGACGACGACGGAACCCGTCTGGTTCAGCGTCGCGCCGACGACGCGATCTCCCGGCCCTTTGTCGACGGGCAGCGGCTCGCCGGTGAGCATCGATTCATCGAACGTCGAACGGCCTTCGACGACGTGCCCATCGACCGGCACCTTCTCGCCGGGACGCACGCGCACGCGGTCGCCGACGACGAGCGCTTCGATCGGTACGTCCTCGTCGCGGCCGTCGGCGCGCACGCGCCGCGCCGTCTTCGGCGCGAGCCCGAGCAATTGCCTTATCGCGAGACTCGTGCGCCCGCGCGCCGCGAGCTCCAGCCATTCGCCGAGCAGCACGAGCACGATGATGACGGACGCGACTTCGAAGTAGACCCCGACCATGCCGTGGTCGTCGCGCATCTCGGGTGGGAATGCGGCGGGCGCGAACGTCGCAAACAGGCTGTACGCGTAGGCCACGAGCACGCCGAGGCCGATGAGCGTGTACATGTTGGGAGATCGATTCGCGATGCCGAGCCAGCCGCGCTGGTAGTAGCCAAGGCCCGCCCACGCGACGACCGGCGCCGTCAGCAACAGCTCGACGTAGCGCAGCACTCGCGCCGTATCGGGCGCCAGGTGCAGATCGAGCAGGTGCGGCAGCATGGCGACCGCGACGACGGGCAGACTGAGCGCGGCCGCGATCGTGAACTTGCGTTTCACGGCCCGAAGCTCGGAGTCGTCCTCCGTCGCCGTCGGCATCAGCGGCTCGAGCGCCATGCCGCAGATCGGGCAGTTGCCGGGCCCGTTCTGCCGGATCTGCGGATGCATCGGGCACGTGTAGATAGTGCCGGCCGGCGCTTTCGGCGGCGGCATCGCGGCCTGCGCGTCGTGCACCGTGTGGCCATGCGAGCCGTGGCCGTGCGTCGCGCAGCAACTGCCGCCGTGCGAATGAGGTGCCGGGTCGTTCATTGGATCCTTTCCTCGCCGAGGGCCGCGAGAATCGGGCAGTCCGCGGAGCGTCCGTGACCGGGGCACGATTCGACGAGCGTCGACAGCGCGTCGCGCACGCGATTCAGCGCGGCGAGACGTTCCTCGACGTCCGCGAGTTTCTGTTCCGCCACCCGCTTCACGCGCGCCACGTCGCGTCCTTTCGAGAGCGCGAGCAGCTCGCGGATGTCCTTGAGCGAGAACCCGAGGTCCTGCGCGCGCCGGATGAAACGCAGGCGCGAGACCTGCCCCTCACCGTAGCGGCGATATCCCGACGGCAGCCGGGCCTGTGGAGCGAGCAGTCCGCTGCGCTCGTAGTACCGCACCGTATCGATGGAGACGCCGGCGCGCGCCGCGAGTTGTCCGATTCCGATCGAGTCCATGCCCACTCTCCTTCATCGAGCGTGAATCCTAAAGTATGGACCGCACTCCAGAGTCAAGCGTGCGCGCGCGCATCGCATCCGCGTATCGCAAACCTCCGCGATCCGGTACGTGGTGTTGCTGATGTGGTGTCGGACGGGCGGAGGAAAGATGTGCCGTCACACATCGGAGGCTCTATGAAGATCACCGCTCGCTCGATTCCCCGGAACATCCTTCTCGCGCTCGCCGCGTCAGCCGTGTTCGGCGCAGCCGTTCATGCGGCCGAGACCACGCGTGAAGATGCGGCCGCCGTCGCCGCTTCGCTCGAGAAACAGGCCGCGGAGCTGCGGGCGTCGGCGGACCGGCACGAGAACATGGCGAAGATGCACAAGGCAGGCGCCGGCTCCGCGAAGGTGACGCACGAAGGCATCGTGCAGCACTGCAACGCGCTCGCGAAGGACTTGCGCGAAGCCGCGAAGGAAAGCGATGCACTCGCGGCCGAGTACCGCAAGGAAGTCGCTGAGAAATAGTCGGATCGCCATGGGAGCCGTGCCCGGCTCCCTTGGCACTCCGTTCAGCCTGCCTGCGGCGGTGCGGCAGCCGTAAGCGCGTTCAGATCGGAGAGACCGAAGGCCTGTTCGATCGCAGCAATTTTCTCCAGCGCATCTTCGAAACCGTCCTTGCCGAACATCGAGTGCTCGAGATCCTCGAACTGCTCGCCGAGCTCGGCGTATTGGGCGGGAGAGATCGCGGCCTTCCATGCCGGAAAGACGATCGTGTCTTCGATCGCCGCATGATGCTCGTACATGCGGACGAACGATTCGAGCGTGTGCGCGAGCGGGGCCAACTCCGCCGTCGCGGCTCGCCCCTTCTTCGCCATCGCGAGGATGTAGGCCGTGATCGCACGGCCGCGCTCGTGTTGCGAAGTCAGCGTCCGCACGAGCGTCGCGTGGGGACTGCCAGCCCTGGCGAGGGGCTTGAACACATGCGCCTCTTCGAGGCTGCGCTCGTGGTACTCCTCGCCGAAGCTGCGGAACAATTCCGCCGTGCGACCCAATGCATCGAATGGAATCGCCGTGCCGCGCGCGATCCTGCCGGCGGTTTCCGAATAGACGAGCAGCGCGCGGCGCAATACGCCGTGCTCTCGCATGAGGTCTTCGGCCGCGGGGACCTCGATCTCTTTGGCCTCGCCATTGCCGGCAGCACCAACCGGAGACACGACGGCACCGCCTAACAATGTAGCGCCGCCGGCAAGCATCACCTGGCGCCGATTCAAAACGACCGACATGGGAACTCCTGCGAGGGCAGTTACGCGTTCCCAAGATGCTCGCACGATTGCCGCGCGGACTGTCGGAAAGCGCCCCGACACGATAGATGGCGCCGAACCCCGCAAGAATCGGCGGATCGGCAGTGTTCGGCGGACTGCACGCAAAGAACGGGGTGTTAGACTCCGCGCCGTCAGGTTCAAATCAGGTCTCGATGTCCCCGTTCGCCTCGCTTCGACGACGCCCGTGGCTGGCAACCTTCGCGCTGCTGGCATTCACGACGCGCGCGCTGATACCCGTGGGCTACATGCCTTCGGGCGAGGGCTTCTTGAGGTTCCAGGTGTGTCCGGAAGGATTGTCCGCCCAGGCTCTGGCGGTCCTCGATCCGCACGCAGCGCATCATCATCAACATCACGATCATCGATCGTGGGAATCGGGCCATTGCCCGTTTGCAGCGATTGCCAGCGCACCGGCGGCGTCGCACTCCGCGGCAGCCCCGGTCACCTCGAACCTCCTCACGATTCCGAGCGCTCGAGAACCCGTTTTTGTCTCTAAGAGCCATCGTTTCCGAATTGCGCAGCCGCGCGGTCCGCCGGCCATCGTCTGACGTCGGCCAGTCCGTCTTCGCTTCGACCGCGACCGGACTCCCATCTCATCGAGAAAATTCGGCCGGACGGCCGAGACGCGCGTCTGCGCGCGTAGCTAGTCTGAGGAAAGGACCATGAAACGATTGATGCTCACGGGCAGCGCGATTGCCGCGCTGTCGCTGACCCATGCCGCGCTCGCGTGCTCCATCTGCCGCTGCGGCGACCCCACGTTCAATGCACTCGGCAAGGAAGGCGTCGCACAGACGGGTTTCCGGGTCGCGCTCGACTGGGACCAGGTCGAAAAGACCCAGGGACCGACGGACGAACGCGATTCTCTGCGCGAGCAACGCGAAACGCTGCTGCTCGCATACGGCCTCAGTGATCGCTTCGATCTTTTCGCGCGGATTCCCCATAGCCAGCGTCACCTCACCGAAATCGAGGACGGCGATGCCGAACGCAGCAGTTCCAGCGGCCTGGCCGATCCCGAGCTCTACGCGCAGGCGCGTCTGTGGTCGTCACGGTTCGAAGGCGATGTGGGCATGCGCTCGAGCGTGTACTTCGTGTTCGGCGTGAAGACCGATTGGGGCGTGGACGACGTCTCACGCGAGGGCGAGCGGCTCGATGAGCACGTCCAGCCCGGCACCGGCTCGACCGACTGGTTCGCCGGACTTTCCGGCTCGTACCAGATCAATCCCAAATCCGCGCTCTTCGCGTCCGGGCAGTATCGAAATACGGGCCGCAACGACTTCGGCTATCGATATGGACGCGTGCGGCTCTTCAACCTTGCCTACGAGCACAAGCTCAACAGCAGGTGGGATGCCGTACTGGAAGCCAACTACCGGCATGCAGGACGCGACGAGACAAGCTCGCTCGGAGAGCAGGATCCGGATACCGGCGGCTCGATCATCTACCTCACGCCGCGCCTGCTGTTCGACGCCGGCAGCGGATGGGTGGTTCGCGCTTCGGTGCAGGTGCCGCTGACGCAATCCGGTCTCAACGGCCAACAACATGAGAAGACGGTCTTCAATGTCGGACTCACGTATCTCTTCAAGCGCGCTGCGCCGTGAGTACCGGGTGTGGCAAGGAAGTCAGGGTCGTTGCGCCTGTGGCATCGACTCCTCGTGTTCGTGCGAGCCAGAGTCGTCGTGATGATGGGCGTGATCGTGTGATTCCTCTTCCTCGCTACCCGCGGTCAGCTCGGCGTACTTCGCCGGCGTCATCCCCGGAAGTTGTTTGATGAAGGCCACCATGCCCCAGATCGTGCGGTCATCGTGCGTCGGGCCCCAGGCCGGCATGCCGGTCATCTTGATGCCGTGCTTGATGATCCAGAACGTCTCGGCGGGTCCGTCATGCATGCCGTGCTCCGCGAGGTTCGGCGGCCGGGGATTGAGTCCCGCGCGGATCTCCGTGTCCTCCATGCCGGGCGCGAGATGGCAGCCCGTGCACATTTCCGCGTAGTGCTCGGCGCCGATCGCGATGAGCTGCGGATCGTCGAGCGACGCGGGTGGCTGCACGTCGCCCGCGCGTGACGCGATCGAGCGCTCGCGGATGGTCTCGAGGACACCGCGCGTGACGCTCCAGTGCGGATCGTCCGCCGCGACGCTGAACGCCCCGGTGTAGATCAGGATCGCCGCGAGCACGATGAGCGCCGCGACGGCGATCGAAAGATTGCGAATCGATTTCATGTGAGATCTCCGTTTCGAGCGACGATGACGCCCGTCAGTCGATGCGATCCCGCGGCACCGGCGTCGCCCTGACTTCATTCTCGGTGAACGCCACCTGGATGTAGGGAAGCGTCTCCAGAAAAGCGGCAACATCCCTGAGCGAAAACCCCAACGAGCGCAGCCGTTCGGTGTCGATGTACATCTGCAGGTCCGCCGGATCCTCGAAGTAGCGGACGATCTTCTTCTCCTGCGGATCGAACTTCTCGTGGATCGCCGCGACGACGTCGTCCCAATAGATGCGCTGATGGCCTGCCGAGGGCTCGGCCGCCATTCCATGATCGGCGGTGATCGCGATGACGGTCTGCCCGGCCCCGGCCTTGCGCTCGAGCGCCGCGATGACGCGCGCCAGCTGGCGGTCGAGCTCGGCCAGCGTTTCCCGGATTTCAGCGGAGTCCGGGCCATACGCGTGCGCGGTGTAGTCAGGCCCCTTCATGTTGACCATGAGCAGATCGGTCGTGTCGTCGGCACCGAGCGCTTCGTGCTCGATCACGTCGACGAGCGCGTCGCCTTCGAACAGCTGGTAGAGGCTCGAGGAGCGAAAATTCGCCGGGCTCGAGATGTCGTGGTTCATCCACGTGCCGCCCGCCCGCTCCCAGTACGCCCGCGCGTTGCTCGTCTTCAGCGCATCGGGCAGCCGGTAGCACGAGGGATTCGTCTCCCAGCCGCCGTCGCTCGCATAGCTGCCCGCGAGCACCGGCTTGCCACTGACGATGCAGGCGCCGTGGCCGACGAGTCCGGCGACGGCGCGGATCGCGCCGCCCTGCCCCACGATGATCGCGCGGCCCTCGGTCTCGATGTTCCACAGGTCCGCGAGCGTCGGCGTCATCATCTCGCGCGGATCCAGCTTGTCGTAGGCCTGCTGCGGCTTGCCGGTCGCGATGTTGAAGATGTTGTTGGCCGCGAGGCCATGGAAGCGCGGGTCCGTGCCCGTCCCGACCGACGCGTGGCCGACGCTCGTCACCGTCGGTAGATAGTTGATGCGCGCGCGGGAGAACCACGCACCCTCGTGGCGCAGACGCGTGAGCGTCGGCATGAGGGCGGCGAAGCGGTCGAAGTAGTCCGCGCGCATCGCATCGAGGACGAACACGGCGATGACCTTCGGGTGCGCCTTCACGGGCGCGAGCACCTGGCGCTGCGCATGACCCGTGGCGGTCGCGGGCAGCGGTGTGCCGAGCAATGCGGCGAGCGTCGGCACGATGTCCTGCTGGGTGACGGGCGTCTTGAAATCGCCGCGCCGGATGAACGGCGGTCCGTAGAAAAGCACGGGGATCCTCGAGTCGTAGTCCCACGGCGATCCGTGCGTGAACGCGTAGTGCGGATCGCGCACCGTGATGAAACTGCCTTCACGCGGCACGAGGAAGATCTGGCCGCTGCGTCCGGGGTAGTAGCCGCGCGCGAAGCGTTCGAGGAAATCCTGGCGCTGGCTCGCGGGCGCAGCCGGCGTGTGCGTTGCCGGCGACGCGCAGGCAACGCAGAGGAACGACACGGCCAGAAAGACGGTGAAGCGACGAAGCATCGAGGTACCCTCTCGAAGTCCGCCGTTGATGTGAGGATTGGCCGGCGGGACTCCCGGGGCGGGAGTATTCCATGCTTTCGATGACGAAATCGCTCGAGCTATGGCGAGCGAGCGCTCTTTGTCAGCCCCACTTCATCTCGCCCGTGGCCACCTTCGAGCCGATGTCGAGCGCAACGCCCATGCCGAGACCGGGAAAGCGCGCTTCCATCGCCGCCTTGAGTGCCGCACTGTTCGCGGCTCGCGCGAGCTCTTCCTCGAATGCGAGCAGGTAGCTGCGCGTGTGGGTGATCGCCGAGGTGTCGGTCGGTGCATCCGGCGTCATGTGACCGGGGACGACCACCGCCGGCTTGCGCTCGAGCACGCGCTCGAGGGTTGCAACCCACGCGGCGCGCTGCGCCTTTGTTTGCGTGTCCGCGGTCCACACGTGGACTCGGGAGAAAATCAGGACGCCGCCGAACACGGCCTGCAGTGACGGCGCCCAGAGGTAGCGCCGGTTCGGCAATCCCGAAGCAGCCACGATCTCGATGGACTGCGCATCGACCGCGAGCTTCGGTTCGTCGAAAGCGACCGGAAGTACGATGTCGGCCAGCGACTGCGGCCCGTTCTCTCCGAGCTGCGGCCCCCACACGGCGAGCTTCTTCTCGACGCTCGCCTGGATTGCCGCGAGGGTCTCGCTCGCAGCGACGACGCGCGCACCCGGGAACGCCTCGCACACCGGTTTGAGTCCGAAGTAGTAGTCAGGATCCGACTGGCTCACGTAGATCGTCGTGAGCTTCCGGCCGCTGTCCTTCACGGCTCGCGCAAGCGCGCGACCGTCCGGAAAATTGAAGCCGCCGTCGATCAGCACGGCCTCGCTCGCGCCGGTCACGAGCACCGGGGCCCGGAAGAATCCGTTCTGACCGGCGGGGAAATGCTTCCAGGAAAGTTTGTCGTTGCTCATGAGATCAACGTCTATCACCTCGACGAGCGCGATGCACATTAATTGTGGCCGCGTGACAGGACACCGCGGCTGCATCCGACGTCCCTGCCGGCGCGTAGCTCATGCATGAAAAAGGTGCGGGTGACTCGTCTGATCACATGGGCCCTCTTCGCGGCCGGTGGAATCGCGCAGGGCGGAACCGAGCTCGGCCGGCTTCCATCGGGCGGCATCGCGCGCTCGTCGGCGGGACCGGCAGAC
>Ga0081455_10003281_pt1 | contig 18724 bp, 13 predicted proteins | sample TabmetS3T2R1_FD_70207 | JGI IMG/M metagenome (GOLD analysis project Ga0081455, IMG submission 70207) | Tabebuia heterophylla rhizosphere microbial communities from the University of Puerto Rico - S3T2R1 | ecosystem: Host-associated > Plants > Roots > Rhizosphere ... | reverse complement strand
GACGGCGACGGCAATGCCTGGGGCGACCCGAATGTCGGCTTCCCGCCGGTGTTGTCCAAGGACGGCTTCAAGCTGATCGATCCCGGTCGTTACCAGAACCTCACGGACGATTTCTCCGCGCAGATCACCGCCTTCCAGGGCGGCAATGTCGAGATCGTCACCGGCGTCGTGATCCCGCCCGGCAGCTCCGCGCTCAACCTCGACCTCCCCGTCGCGACCGTCACCGGCTCGTTCACCGTCAACGGCGCCGCAGTCCCCCCCATGAGCGAATTCGGCCAGATCTACCTCCGAGACGCGACCACCAGCAACCGCGCGAACCTCGGCTTCACCACGCAGAGCACTTACACCGCCCGCGTCGTCCCTGGCACCTACGACGCCTACTACTCCTACTCCGGCTTCTCCGCGGGCCCCGGCTCCATCCTTCCCCTCAACACCAGCGCGAAGCTGGGGTGCGTCTCGGTGCCCTGAGTCGTTGATGCCGCTTTACGGTGACAAGGCCCGCGAGTTGGAGGAGCGCCTCGCCCGGCTGGGCGTCCGGCCCGAAGCTTCGGACATCGCCGGCGACGCCGATAATCGTGTACGTCTTATTGCCCAGGCTGCGCAAAGTGACCGGCCTGCCGAGCGGGTCTTCGCCTGGCCAGTAGCGGCGCGCCATCTCTTCGCTGATGATTGTCACGGGCTGGCTCTCCGCCGTGTCGCGGTCGTCAAAATCGCGGCCGCGCAATGGAATGCCGAGCGTGCGCAGGTAGCCTGGACTGACAACCCGCCAGGCGCTCGAAGGCATGCTGCCGTCGGGCGCGGCGGCTCTGCCCGGAATCTGTACTTCGCCCGAAGTGCCCCCGCCGCCTAGTGGCGTCAGGCTGGTGAGCGCTGCGTCCTGCACGCCGGGCAATGCTTTGACTTCACTCAACAGGCGTGTGTAGTACGCCCAAGCCTCTTGATCTCCCGGATAGCTGCTGCGCGGGAGGCTGATCCGCATAGTCAGCAAGTTCTCCGGCTCAAATCCCAGTTTGACGTCTTGGAGCTTTGAGAAACTTCGCAGCAGCAACCCGGCGCCGATCAAGAGCGCGACCGAAAGCGCTACCTCCGCGATCACCAGCGCGCCGCGCACACGCTGCCCCCCGGCGCCGCCGCTGCCCCTCGCGCCTTCTTTAAGCGTTTCATTCAAATCGGGCCGCGACGCCTGGAGCGCGGGTAAAAGTCCGAAGAGGACGCCGGTCACCAGCGAGATCAGCAAGCCGAAGGCCATCACACGGCCGTCCACCGAAAGCTCATCGAGACGCGGCAGGGTCGCCGGACTCATCGTCTTCAAGGCCTTCACCACCCACATCGCGACGAGCAGCCCCAACCCTCCGGCGATCAATGCCTGCAAGAGGGCTTCGGCCAGCAACTGGCGAATGATGCGGAAGCGCCCGGCGCCCAGCGCCATTCGGATCGAGATCTCCTTCTGCCTGACGGCGCCGCGCGCCAACATCAGGTTGGCGACGTTGCTGCACGCGATGAGCAATACAAAGATCACGGCCCCGGCGAAGACGAGGATCGCGCGACGCCTCTCCGCAGGGACGATCCAGTCATAAAACTTCTGCCCCGTGACCGACCATCCTTTGTTGGACTCCGGATATTGCTGGGAGAGTTGCTGCGCGATGGTGTTCAGATCGGCGAGCGCTCGCTCCAAGGCGCCGCCCGGCTTCAAACGGCCGATGACCGTCAAACGATGATCGCCACGACTGCGAGCCGGGTCCGGCGCTAACGGCGCGAACACCTCATTGCGCGCGCCGCCCCAGGAGAAGGACTTCGGCAGGACGCCGACCACGGTGAAGGGGTTGTCGTTGATCGTCAGAGTCTTGCCTACTATGCCAGGATCCCCGCCGAATCGCCGCTGCCAGAACCCATGTGTGATCAGCGCCACACGCGTATTCCCTCCCGGCCGATCTTCTTCGGGCAGGAAATTGCGCCCCAGCGCGGGCGAAACACCCAACACGGGGAGAAAGTCCGCGGTGATGACCGCGCCTCGGATCACCTCGACATCGCCGCCCAGGTTCAGGTTGAAGTTATCGCCAGACGTCGCCGCCATCGCTTCAAAGGTCTGGTTGCGCGCGCGCCAGTCCAGAAAGTTCGGATGCGAGGCGCTGAACGTGGGCCAGCCCCGCTCGGGATTGCTCTCGTTGAGGCGGACCAGACGGTCGGCGTTCTTGAAAGGCAATTGGCTCAGCATAACAGTATTGACCACACTGAAGATGGCCGTGTTCGCGCCAATGCCCAAACTGAGCGTCAGCAGAACAATCACAGTGAATCCGGGGCTCTTCAACAACATTCGCGCGCCGAAGCGCAGGTCTTGCCAAAGTGTTTGCATAATTCCTCCAAGAGGAGATGTCAGATGTCAGATGTCAGCGAAGAAGCCCTCGCCTCACTTTCTACTGACATCTGACATCTGGCATCTGACATCTATTCGCATCTGAGCGCGACCATCGGATCGACTTTCGCCGCCCGGCGCGCCGGAATCCAGCAGGCCACCAGCGCCACCACAACCAACAAGATCGTGACGGCGGTGAACGTCGGCAAGTCGGTGGGCTTGACGCTGAAGAGCAAAGCGCTCATCAGGCGCGTCAGTACGTAGGCCATCGCCAATCCGATGACCACGCCAGCGCCAGCCAGCAACATCCCTTGCCCGACAACCAGGCGCAGCACGTCGGGGCCCCGGGCGCCCAGCGCGACGCGGATGCCGATCTCGTGCGTGCGCTGCGTGACGGCGTAAGACATCACGCCGTAGATGCCAATCAGCGCCAACACCAGCGCCACTGACGCGAACAGGATCAACAGCGTCAGGTTCAGCTTCTCCGTCGCCACGGACTCGTCGCGGATCCGCTCCATTGTGCGGACTCTGTAGATCGGCTGACTGGGGTCGAGCGCGGCGACTTGACTGCGCACTGCGGCGGTCAGGCTGGCCGGTTCGACGCTGCTCTTGATGACGGCCGTCATGCCGCGGAAGGGGAGTTGCAGGCTGGGGAAGTAGCCCTGCACGTAATTCGAGCCGCCGCTCAGACTCTCCATCTTTACGCGCCCTACAACGCCGACGACGGTCGCCAGCGGCGCATTCGGGTCGCTGCCTCCCAGGCGAACGCGCTTGCCGACGGCGTCCTCATTGGGCCAATGGCGGCGGGCGAACTCTTCGTCAATTATGATGGCGTTCCGGCCGAAGTAGTATCGCCCTTCCTCGTCGAGGTCGCTTGGCAAGGGCCCGGTTGGGGGACGGTAGGTGTCTTGTTCGGTAAAGTAGCGTCCGGCCCGCAGCGGTATGCTCATCGCTCGGAAGTACTCGGGGCTGACCCCACAGGCCTCCATCAGCGGCGTCTGGCCGGGCGGCGGCGCGGGGCGGCCTTCGATGGTGAAGGAAGTCTGCCAGCCGTTATTGCCCAGCGGCAGCCCCGAGGCGACGGCCGCGGCTTCAACGCCAGGCACGGCGCGCAAACGTTCCGTCAGCCGCCTCCAAAACTCTATGCGCTGCCCCGGGCTATATTTCTTTTCCGGCAGCGTGATGGTGGCGCTCCAGAGCCGCTCGTAGGAAAAGCCGGGATCAACCTGATGCAAACGATAAAAGCTGCGGATGAGCAGTCCCGCGCCGACCAGCAGCACCAGCGCCGCCGCGACCTCCGTCACCACCAAACTGCTCCGCAACCATTGCCGGCTGCCGCTATTGCCTCGCCCGGCCTCCTTCAAGGTTTCGTGCGCGTCCACTTTGCTGGCCTGCCATGCCGGAATCAGGCCGAAGACGAGGCCGGTCAGGATAGAGACGGCGAGGGTAAAGATAAACACTCGACTGTCCAGGCCGATCTCCTGCGCGCGCGGGATCGCGTCGGGACTGGACTTGAGGATGAAATCAACGCCCCAAGTCGCCAGCAACAAACCCAGGGCCCCGCCCATTGCGGCAAGCAGCAGGCTCTCGGTCAACAACTGCCGCACGATGCGCCAGCGCCCGGCGCCCAGCGCCGCACGCACGGCCAGCTCTTTCGCCCTCGTCGTCGCGCGCGCCAGAAGCAGATTGGCGATGTTTGCGCAGGCGATCAGCAGTACGAACCCGACCGCGCCGAACAGCACCCACAACGCGCGCCGCACGTCGCGCACGTAATTTTCAAGCAGAGACATGATACGCAGGCGATTGCCCTGGTTGCTGCCCGGGTACAGCTTCTCCAGGCCGGCGGCAATGTTGTCCATGTCCGCGCGCGCCTGCTCGATTGTCACGCCGGGCTTGAGCCTGGCCACGCCGTAAAGGCCCGGATGATTGCCGCGCTGCTTCCACGACGGCTGATCCGAAAGCTGCCCGACCGGAACCCACATTTCGACGCGGCTCGGAAAGCGGAAGCCCTGCGGCATAACGCCGATCACCGTGTAGGCGCGATCATTGAAACTGAGCGTCTTGCCCACGATCTGCGGGTCGCCGGTAAAGCGCCGCTGCCACAACCCGTAACTCAAGACCACGACCGGCGGCCCGCCCGGCTTGTCTTCATCGGCGGTGAAGACGCGTCCCAGCGCCGCATGCGCGCGCAATGTCGTAAATAGGCTGGCCGTCACTTGCCCTGCCTGAATGCGCTCCGGCTCGCCCGAGCCCGTCAGGTTGTAATCTCCGCGATTGAAGACGCCCATCTCCTCGAAGACGCGCTGCTGCGCGCGCCAGTCGGTATAGTTCGGCCAGGAGATGGACATCCCGTCCATCTGCGGACTGCGCTCGTTGTATAGCGCCAGCCGTTCGGATTCGTCGTACGGCAACGGGCGCAGCAGCACCGCGTTGATGACGCTGAAGATGGCCGTGTTCGCCCCGACGCCGAGCGCAATCGTTAACAGGGCAATCAACGTGAAGCCAGGTTGTTTGAGCAACATTCGCGCGCCGTAGCGCATGTCTTGCCAGAGTGTTTGCATAACATTTTCCTCTCTTCTACATCACTTAAATTGTCGCCGTGCGCGCTCGCGCCTGGGTTCTGGCCGTCGCTTAAATTCCGAGTCCGGCTTCCATTCGGGGTAGCGATCTGATTGCGCTACGCGATAGCCAATCATAAAGAACAACTGCGCGTCTTCGACCACGCCTGAAAAATCCCAATCCGGTCTGACCTCATCCGAGACATTGTGGTAATGCTTGTTGTACTCGAGGAGCTTCCCCACGGCGTATCCGCCTGGTTTGCCGACGGTCTCCAGGCCAGACGTGGCGAACAGAAAGGGCACGCCGGCTTTGGCGAATTCGAAATGATCAGAGCGATAAAGCATGCCGCCGGCGGGGAGAAAATCGGGTTTGACGACGCGCCCTTGCGCTGAAGCAACTTGATTGACCACCTCGTCAAGCGTGGAATAACCGGCGGTGAAGTTAATAACGTCCTTCGTGCGGCCGAAGGGAAAGAAGCCGTCCAAGTTGATATTGGCGAGCGTCCGGCTGAGAGGGTAGAGCGGTTGGAGAGCGTAATGCTTGGCGCCCAGCAACCCTTCTTCTTCCGCCGTCGTGGCGAGGAACAGGATGGAGCGTCGGGGCGCCGGCTGCATCTTTTTGTAAGCCTGAGCAATCGCCAATAGTCCGGCGGTTCCGGCGCCGTTGTCGAGCGCGCCGTTGTAGATCTGATCGCCTGTTAAACTTTCATCGCGACCCAGATGATCCCAGTGCGCCGTATAAATCACGTATTCGTTACGAAGTCTTGTGTCTGGGCCTGCGCAAAGCGCGATGACATTGCGCGACACGAACTCACGCGCTTTGTTCTGGACGCGGAAGCTGGCTTTCGCTTCGAGTGGCAGCGGTTTGAAGTCCTTGCGCTGCGCTGCTTGCTGCAAACTTTCCCAATCCCGCCCTCCACCGGCCATCAGTTTTTTTGCGCCATCGAGCGAAACCACCGAAACGACTTTGACGGATTTACTGTTTCCGCTCGCCTTGAGATAAAGCGCCTCGCGCATTAGCTCGGGAATGATGTTCTGGTAGGTGGCCGCTCCCGGCTGATTCTCAGGCACGAGGATCGCGGCGGCGGCTCCTTTCTCGGCTGCGACGCGGAGTTTGTGATACTGCAAGGCATAATAGCTTTTAGCCCTGCCCTTGAACATCTTGTCATCCAACCTGGTCGGGTCATTCGGATCAGGAACCTGCGGCTCGCCTTTCAACATCAACAGCGTCTTGCCACGAACATCTGTTCCTTTGTAATCGTCCCAACCATACTCCGGCGCAACGATCCCGTAACCTACAAAGACGATGTCAGCGTCCTGCACGGCGATCTCAGCTACAGGCTGGGGCGAGTAGGCCGCATAATCTTCCGGGAACCGCAGCGCCAGTGGCCGGCCGCCTGCCACAAACGAAGCGGCGGCCCGGGACTTGATTCCGATCAATGGCGTCCGCTGAAAATACGAGCCATCGGGATTGCCGGGCTTGAGGCCGAATTTCTTAAACTGCTCGATCAGGTAATTGACCGTCAGTTCCTCGCCGCGCGTGCCTGGCGCACGGCCCTCGAATTGATCGGAGGACAAGACTTTGACGTGTCGCAACAACTCTTCGCCAGTGATGCTTGCGAGGGCGCCTTGCGCTTCAGGAGATGTCACGAATCGGCTTTCGGAGCTTTGTTCCCTGGCAAGGACAAGCGAAATCAGAACCGCCGACAAAGCGACCATCAGCCCTACGAGTTTGATAGTTGTTCTCATACCATCATTCGCATCTCAAAGCGACCATCGGATCGACCTTCGTCGCCCGCCGAGCCGGAATCCAGCAGGCCATCAATGCAACCATAGTCAATAGCAATGCCACTGCGATGAAAGTGAGCGGATCGCTCGCGCTCACGCCGTACAGCAGACCTTTCATCAACCGCGTAAGGGCGAGCGATGCGAGCAGGCCGGCGAGAGCGCCGATCATCGCCATTTTCATCCCCTGCCCGACGACCAGCCCGAGCACGTCCAGACGGCGTCCGCCCAACGCCATGCGGAGGCCGATTTCGCGCGTCCGCTGCGTCACGGCGTAGGACAGCACGCCGTACAGGCCGAGGGCGGCCAAGCTGAGCGCGGCGAAGGCGAAGATCGCCAACAGCCCCATCGTGAATCTTCTCTGCGCCACCGATTCGGCGATCACTTGGTTCATCGTCCGGACGTCGTAGACAGGCAGGTCGGAGTCAACAGCGGCGATTTCGCGGCGCATCGCGGCGGCCAGGCTCGACGGCTCGGCGGTCGTGCGCGCGATGAAAACGGCGTCGCGGCGGATGCGCGGAATTTGAAAGACCGGCATATAAATGGTCGGCGGGCTTTCGGCTTCGAGCGACGAGAATTTCACGTCGGCGACCACTCCGGCGACCGTCAACCAGCCCCCAGGCGGATTCCAGCCGCCCCAGCGGACGCGTTTGCCGACGGCGTCCTGTCCGGGCCAGAAGCGGCGCGCCATCGCTTCGTTGATCACCACGACCGGCGTCGTGTCGGCGCGGTCCTCACCTGTGAACACGCGCCCGCTCTTCAACGGGATTCCCATCGCGCGGAAAAAGTCGTCGCTCACCCAGGAGCCGTAGGCCGAGTAATACTCGCTCTCTCCGCCGCCTTCGACGAGGAAGCCGATCTGCCATTCGCTGGCCAGCGGCAGAGCCGAAGCGACACTCACTTGTTGCACGCCGGGCAACGCCGCGATGCGTTCGAGCGCCTGCCGGTAGACCGCCTTCCCGCGCTCCGCCTTCGGGTATCGCGCCGCCGGCAGCGTCGCGCGCGCGACGATTACGCCTTCCGGATTGAATCCCGGCGGCGTGCGCAACAACCGCACGAAACTGTTGACGAGCAATCCCGCGCCGACGAGCAACACGACGGCCAGAGCCGTTTCAAGAATCACCAGCATGTTGCGCAACCGAGCGCCTTCACGCCCTCCGGCGCCGGACGCGCGCCCCGATTCGTTGAGCGCTTCGGTGAGACCAACTCGCGCTCTCTGAAGCGCCGGCGCGAGGCCGAACAACACTCCGGTCAACAATGTGATGAACAGGGTGAAACCGAGGGCGCGCGGATCGAGGCGGACTTCGCTGAGCCTCGGCACATTCTCCGGCCCGAACTTGACGATCAGGTCTAGCGCCCATGCGGCGATCAGCGACCCGACCACGCCGCCGATGAGCGCGAGCACGAGGCTCTCGGTCAAGGTCTGCCTAGCGATTCGCCGGGGAGAGGCGCCGAGCGCGCTGCGGATCGCGATCTCTTTTCGCCTCGCGGCGGCGCGGGTGAGCTGGAGATTGGCGATGTTGACGCACGCGATCAACAGCACAAGCCCGACCGCGCCGAAGAGCATCAACACGACGAGTCGGACATTCTGCGTCGTCCGCTCCATCAAACCGACGGCCGTGGCGGTGATGTGTCCGGCGCCCTGATAGGCGTCGGGGTATTGCCGCTCGATGCGCGCGGCGACGGCGGCCATATTGGCTTGCGCCTGCTCAAGCCCCACGCCCGGCTTAAGCCTCCCAATCAGGTTGAAATTGGACTCTCTTCTGCGCGCCTGTTTCTCGTCGTCTGTCAGCGCGAGCGGCGTCCACAATTCGACGGAGCCGGCATACGCGTCTCCCGTAGGCGGGAACCGCAAGCGCGCAGGCATCACTCCGACGACCGTGTACGGCGCCTCGTCGAGCTTCACGACCCGCCCGATGATGTTCGGATCGGCCCCGAAATGTTTTCGCCAGAGTCCTTCGCTGAGCGCGACGACGCGGTTCTTGCCGACTTCATCTTCCTCAGCCGAAAAACCGCGCCCCAGCAGCGGCGTCACGCCGAACAGCGGAAAGAGGCCGTGCGAAACGCGCGCGACATCAATACGCAGCGGCTCGCGCTCGCCGGTCAGGTTCAGATTGTCGATCCCGTAGCCTGCCATCTCGGCGAAGGCCTCATTGCCGGCGATGTAATCGAGCATTTCAGGGGCGGAGACGCCACCAGAATTCCAACTCATCTTTGGCATGCTCTGCTGCACGAGCGCGATTCGCTCCGGCTCCTTGTATGGCAGCGGTCGCAACAATACGGCGTCAACGACACTGAAGATCGCTGCTACCGCGCCGACGCCCAGGCCGAGCGTGAGCACGGCGATCAAAGTGAACCAGGGGGTCTTCACCAACATTCGCGCGCCGTGGCGCAGGTCCTGCCAAAATGTTCGCATATTTCCATCCTTGAGAATTGAGGATTGAGAATCGAGGGTAGATGATTGAGGATCGCTATCTTCTTTATATCTTCTACGGCATTCAAGAAATGTCCTTCTGCGCCGGAGACGCCGGGGAGATTAGCCGGCGGAGAAACCACCGGGTATCGGAGCCCAAAACTCTTCCAGCCCTGGAAGGGCGACAGACCAAGGCTTCGGTCCGGCGCCCTTGCAGAGCAAATTCCCATCGCCTCCGGTTCCGGTGGTTTCTCCGCCGGCTAATCTCCGATGTCACTCCGGGACGAAAATCGAAAAACTTCTACTTGAAATCTATATCTTCTACCCTCAATCTTCATTCACATCTGACTCAGATAAACAAAATTCGCGCCACACCTGTAGCTCCTCTAAACGCTTTATATTCTTGCTCGCTGCGCTCGCGCAAATGCAAGGTTTGTTGAAATGATGTCCGTTTATGGGATTCTGATTTCCCGGAAGCGGAATTGAAAGGCTGGGCGGTCCGCAGATTTAGGAAAGAAAAAGGGACAGAAAATAGCGGACGGAAAAATAGCGGACGGAAAAATGGAAATGGCGTGAGGGAGGTCTTCTATCTGTGAGCCGGCGTGCGTTCGAGAAAAAGTGTGAATGGGTTGATGAACCTTCCCAATAATTTGCGTTGATCTGTTGACGAACCTATACTCTGCCCGTTCCATAGCACCCCCCTTCAGGTATGCAAACCTGACTCTATCAAAAAGGAGTTTTAGCTATGAAACCACGAACTCTCTCCGCTGCGGCGATGATCCTGCTCACACCATTGGTCGTGTTGGCGTTCCAGGATCAGTCTGATCAGGTTCGCAAGGGCGAACTCAAGGACAAATCCTTTACCGCAGGTCCCTTGAAGATAACTGTCCTCAGCTTCGGCTACCGCCGCCACATCATCGTACACACTGAAGACCCGAGTAGAGACCTAAGTTATGTCACCCCCATTCATGTTATAGTGGAGAATACGTCAGATGGGTTCACAACATTCAACCCACGGCGACTGTCGTTTGTTGACAAAGCTAACTATCAAGCGGATGTCCGTGTGGTAATAAATATTTACAGGGGAAGTCCAAAACAGTCAGTGGCAGAGGACAGGAGGATAGCGCCTAAGGCGAGTATAGAGGAATGGTACGATCTGACGAGAGAGGTACGGCTGCCCGCGCGCCTGTACTATGAGGACAAGCTACTTGCGACGATAATCGAGTGAATATATGAGGAGCATTCATGGGATATGGTGACGATTCGGCTCCGAATTCTCCACCTCTCTAATCTGACAAAGGCCCGCAGCGATGCGGGCCTTTGAGTTTATAGTGAGCCTTCAGTGGGCTGGCGCCAATTGCCGTACCGGCGCGCCGAAAGCTCACTTCTATTTTTCTGTCCGCCATTTTTCTGTTGGCTGCGCGATCCGCCGAGGCTTCCGCTTGCTGACGCGCGCGGTACTGTTATCGACGGCGCGATCCGCCGAGGCTTCCGCTTGCTGACGCGCGCGGGGCCGTTATTGATGGCGCGATCTGCTGGCGCTTTAGCTGCTCACACGCGCGGCGCTGTTATTTTTTCGCTTGCTTCCGCGGATCGTCATTCGGGTTGACGTAGTTGATTACGAACGGCCCCATGGCATGCACCTGAACCACAGTCTCGCCTTTGGCCATGGCGTAATGCCGCGTCCCTTTGGGCATTCGGACGAATGATCCCACGGGCATCTCGTGCGCCGCCGCCTCATCGAACTTTTCGCCGACCCCCATCGCGAAGGTTCCCTCCAACACCGTCACGTTTTCGTCTGTCGGATGCCAATGCGGCATGATTTTGTAGCCGTCCGGCGCCTTGAGGCGGATGGTGAACGGCTCCGCTTTCGACGGATCGCCGGATAGAACCGCAATCTGCGCGCCCGCTGGGAGAGCTGGCGGGGCCGGTCCCCATTTGACATCATTCGGAGTGATCATCGTGTGAGATTGTTCGGCTTTCCCGGTCGCGGCCTGAGATTTCTTCGCCTTGTCTTTACCGCCCTGAGCCAGGCCGAGTGTGACGGCGACCAATAAGACAAGAATGACAATACCAATCTGATACTTTTTCATGTTCATTTTCCTTTCTGATTCTGAGGTTTTGCCTTTCGCGTCGGGAATGATTTTGATACGCGGAATGATATACACCTGGCTCATCCCCTTGTCCAGGAATGCCGGAAACAGCTCTGCTAACAGATTCGTGTCGGTCCGCTCTCTTATCTGGTCGGGGTCGCCGCCTGGTTCAGAGTTCATGCGGCCTTCCTGGTTTATATGCTCACACCGCTGTTTTATATTGCGCCTCCCAAGCCGCGCCGCGACGGGCCCCCGGCGCAGCGTGTGGCGAGCGGCTCAGCTAATGCGCCCTATGATTATTGAGAGATGTTTCAGATAACTGAATTTTCCGCAGGTTGGACAATCTACGGCGCGCTTCGCCCTTCAGCGTACCGGCGCAAGACATTTGCCGTCGCGGCGTCGGCTGGGAAAAAGGATTCGAGCGCAAGCTCCGACAAGGTGACGTCAACAGGCGTCCCGAAAATCGTCGTCGCGCTGATGAACGAGAGAACGCCTTGCTCCGTCGCGAGCCGGAAAGGGACGGCCACGCCGGCGTATTCTCCGGCGCCGCCGTTCTCAGCGCTCTCGCCGGGAGCAGGATAACCACAGAGTTCGTTTAGCAATGCTTCGAGAACCGGGTCGGCGGTCACTTCGATCTGGCGGCGCAGGCGCGCGAGCAGATGCGAACGCCACTCGGCGAGATTGGCGATCCTTGGCGCCAGCCCCGCCGGATGCAAGCTGAGCCGGAGCGGGTTGACCGGCGGGCGCAACAACGACGGATCGACGCCGGCCAGCAAAGGCGGTACCGCATTGTTGGACGCGATGAGCGTCCAGTGGCGGTCGATTGCGAGCGCCGGATACGGCTCATGCCCCGCGAGCACAAGGTCGACGGCCTTGCGCGCGGACTGAAGCGCCGGGTCATCTAGCGGCCTTTCGGGGAAGGCCGGCGCATAGCCGGCGGCGACCAACAGGGCGTTGCGCTCGCGCAAGGGCACGTCGAGTCGCTCGGCAAGCCGCAGAACCATTTCACGGCTCGGCAGCGAACGGCCCGTTTCGAGAAAGCTCAAATGCCTGGTCGAGATCTCGGCCTCGCAGGCGAGGTCGAGCTGGCTCAATCGCCGCCGCTCGCGCCATTTGCGCAGAAGATTTCCCACCGGTTGAGTTTGAACGCCAATCATCACGATTAAACGATAGCACAGGACTAAATCGCCCTCCATTACCTCCGAGGTAATTGATTCACTGACGACAACCGCGGAATATGCGCGCAGGCAAGGCGAACGGCCAATCGGTCGAAACCGCCGAATGCCCGATTCACAACATTCACTTGACGGAGGCTGAAATGAGCAAATTATCCGACCTGATCGATCGTTTCATCGCCACTTGGAACGAGACTGACGCTGAGCGTCGTCGCGACTTGATCGCGCGGACGTGGGCTGAAGACGGGACCTTCCTCGACCCGCTGACACGCGGCGAAGGGCGCGACGGCATTGACGCCGTAATCCGGAGCGTTCAGGCGCAGTTCCCCGGGATGCTGGTCCGCAGGACGAGCGAGGTGGACGCGCACAACGACCGCGTCCGCTTCGCGTGGGAACTCGGCCCCGAAGGCGGCCCCGCGCTCGCAGGCGGCGTCGATTTCGGGGTGATCGTCGGCGAACGCTTACAGACAATCACAGGCTTCCTTGATTTCGCGCCGAAACAAGCAGGGTGAGACTTTTAAATCGAAGAGTCGTTCATGTCGCGTCGCGACGCGCGGAAAAGAATGATGTGTCCACAAAGTTCACGAAGAGACACGAAGAGTTTCTTCCTTTGTGATTCTTCGTGTTCTTTGTGGACGGTTTTCCTGAGGAGAGTTATGCATAGACGAAATGTTCTGAAATCAGTCGTGTCTGTGGCCGCCGGCGCCGGGCTGGTCGCCGCAAGCGGCCCGGCGCAAGCCGAAGGCGCGAAGACAAAAACCCCGGCTGCAAACACTATTCGGACACCATTCATCGTAACCAGCGACGGCGCGAGCTTGTTCTATAAGGACTGGGGCAGCGGCAAGCCCGTCGTCTTCGTCCACAGTTGGGCTCTCAATTCCGACATGTGGCAATATCAGATGATCCACTTGGCCGACCGAGGACTGCGCTGCATCGCTTACGACAGTCGCGGCCACGGACGCTCGAGCGACCCCGGGCGGGGCTACGATTACGACACGCTCGCCGGCGATCTCGCGGCGGTGATCGAGCGGCTCAAGCTTCGCGAGGTCACGCTTGTCGGCCACTCGATGGGCTGCGGCGTGGTCGTTCGCTATCTGTCACGACACGGCCCCGGGCGCGTCGCCCGCGTCGCGCTTGTCAGCCCGTCTTTGCCCTTCCTCCTGAAGACCGAAGACAATCCGGACGGCGTTGAAAAGAGCGTCTTCGAGCGACTGCGCGCAAGGTGGAGCAAAGACTTTCCTAAGTGGCTGGCCGACAACGCCTGGCCCTTCTTCACGCCGGAGACCTCGCCTGAGATGGTTCAGTGGGGAGTGAGAATGTGTATGCAAGCTTCGCTGAAAGCTCTCATCGACTGCAATCGCGTGGACACTGAGACCGACTTCCGGGCCGAACTGCCCAAAATCACCGCGCCGACGCTGATCATTCACGGAGATAAGGACGTGTCCACTCCCCTTGAACTGACCGGGCGAAAGACCGCGCGGCTGATACCGGGCAGCCGGCTCGAAGTGTACGAAGGCGCGCCGCACGGCCTCATGTTCACCCATATGGATCGCTTCAACCGCGACCTGCATGACTTTATCAACGGCCAAGCGGCTGGCGCGTCAAAAACTCCATAGTTTCAGCCACAGAGAACACCGCAGCGCACCGCAGGACGAAATGATTTCTTCGTGCGCTGCGGCGCGCTGCGGTGGCTACTCATCCACATGAAAACAGATATTGCTACCTGGTTGTCCCGCTAACTATGCTTGAGTAATTGGAACAGTTGCCCCCATTACAGGCCCTGATACGGTATCGATAGGTGGTACTTCGACTCAATCCCGAATTGCTGTAGGAGGTGGCGTTCTGCGCAGGTTCAACGATCCTCGCGAAGTTGACGCAGGCCGACCCTGCGCAGCGCTCCAGTTCGAATTTCGTTTCATCGTTCGATTTGTCATCCCATGCCAGATCAATTCGGAAATAGCTGGTCGCCGTCATCCGCAGGTTGCCCGGCGCTGTCGGGCCCCCTGACGGCGCCTGCGTGGTTGCCGAAGCAGAGTTGGAGCAGTCTGAATCTCCGCCGTTGTTGAAGGCGCGCACGCGGTAGCTGTAGGATGCGCCGGCCGCCAGCCCTGTGTTGCTGAAACTGACGGCGTTTGCGCCGACCCGGGCTATTTCGGCGAAGTTGGAACAGCCACTGCCCTGGCAGCGCTCGATCTTGAAACCATCCTCGTCGTCGGAATTGTCCGCCCACGTGAGGTTCACCTGGCTCGAAGACGCCGCAATCGCGGACAAGCTGGCTGGAGCGGCAGGAGGCGGCGCGCCGCCTGAGCTACAAAAAACCGTTATGCTACCGCTCCCTTGGTTGACTACAACCAGATCCGGCAATGAATCGCCGTTCAGGTTTCCGGCGGCAATATCCACTGGGGATTGCTCGACGCTGAAGGTAATGGGGTCGGTATAGAGGTAATAGCCTTGATTTAGAAATATGGAGAGACGGTTGGTTCCCCGGCTTATGACAGCAAAGTCCAAGCGGCCATCGCCATTGAAATCCGCCGTATCTATGCCGGTGGGCGCGTCGCCTCCGTAGATCTCCGAATATGAGAAGAACCTTCCGTGGCCGTCGCCGATCAGAACGAATACCAGTGAATAATAGGAATTCACGGCTGCTATGTCCATGTTCCCGTCTCCGTCGAAGTCGGCGACTGCCAAATCATCAGAATTGTCCCACACCCAATTAAGCTGGGGAGCGCCGAAGGTCGCATTTCCGTTGTTCAGAAGCACCGTGACGTTGCTGTTGCCGCCGGCGCCGTTATTGAGATAGGCAATGTCTTTGAAGCCGTCCCGGTTGAAATCCGCAAGGGCTATTGATCGTGAAGCGTATCCGTTTCCATACGCGTTGTTGAAGGCGAAGCCGCCCTGGCCGTTGTTAAGTAGTATGCCCGCCTCATTACACTGGCTTATGTCAGCCAAGTCGTTATCGCCGTCTTGATCGAGATCGCCGATGGCGACGCCCTTTGAGAAACTGCACGTGTTGTAGTTGACCGGCGCGCCGAATGCGCGGTCGCCCTGATTAATCAGAACCGAGACGGCTCCTGTTTGAGATGAGAATGCGACCGCGATGTCGTTTCGCCCGTCGCCGTTTAGGTCGCCAATATCCAGATCAAGCGCGTTAGAGCTTGATGGCGTCAGCCCGTCCAATGAAATCCGATCGAAGGAGCCTGCGCCATTGCCGAAGAACAGTTGTAAGCTTCCTTGAAGATCGACCACCGCGATGTCGTTTCGCCCGTCACCATCCAGATCGCCAATTTTTGCCGCCGTGGGACTCCCCCCCGCGCTGAGAGATACTTTGCTGTAAGCTGGTTGTGACGTGGCCCCTGCATGCTTCGAGATCAGCAAAGCAAGAGAGACGACGGTTGAAACTATCAGCCCCGTCACTGTGAGTCGCCACACAGTCACGGCAAACGGTTTCTGTTGTTTACTAATCACGCGACGTGAGAAGATATTTTTGTTCATCTCGCAACTCTCCTTTTATCAATCGTTAAGACATCCTTTGAGAATCATGAGTTACCGTAAGTGGCTGATTTTTCTTTCGACTGCTGCGCCAGTGGGGATGACCAATAGATCGGGCGCTAAGCGTAGTTTCTGTAGTTTACGATACGGTCCTGCAATCCGTCATCATGAAATAGGACGAGATCAACACTGATACGGTTACGAAACTGTTACGCCTAGCGCCAGGCTGATAATCAGGCGTTGGATAAAGGGGTATTATGTAGGTCGATTAACCGTTACGTAACATGTTAATTAGTTGAAGCCTGTGCAAATTAAAGCTGATTGCCATCAACCACTTGGGATGCGCCATTGAGCGCAATCCAGATGATCTTTGATACAAGCAAGTGGCTTGCCCCCACGGTAATTCGTGAAGTAGCAAATCTGATAAAGCCAGACACTGGCCAGGACGAACGCGCCATTTCGACCTTCTCCTTTGACCTGACACTCCTTCAAGCCCAGTGCTTGAATGATCCGCTGAAAGAGCAGTTCGATGGATTCTTTGCGATAGTCGTACAGGTCGTCCTTCCACGAACGACGTTCTTGAGGCAGTTGCTTCGGTGAGAGGACCCATCCGCCGGCTTCTTCGTAGAGATAAGGGAAGAGTCCACCTCCAAAGGTCTCGTCACCGAGTAGCACGTCGGTCACTTTGAGCTCTCCAGCCAGCAACGCCTCAATGGCTATGTTGGCTTCGTTCTCATTGTTCGGTAGCCAGGCAGCGAAGATCGGAACGGGATCTGGAAAGGCCAGCCCTTGAAGCACAAGCCTGTAGCCTTGGACCCACCCGCGATAACCGCTCCTGGACCACTTGGACTCGGTGTCGACGTTGCGCAAGTCCACAGGCACAAGGCCATTCTGACGGTCACTCTTGTGCCAGTTCGGACCTTGGGCTTTGTACACCCGCCCGTCAATCGCGCTAACTGCGGGGCGATCGTCTTCGGGCCGAACCTCTTTGACGATTCGCTGGCCGAGCAAGGCGATCTGTTGCTCGGCTTCAGGCACAAGGCCTGAGAGTCGTCGCCCGATGCAAGTGCGATGCGGGACGCGCTCAAATCCCATCGTCTGGCGCAATCGCTAGTCCTTCTCCAGCAGTTTATGGAGTTCGGAGTTACCAAATGTGCGCAAGGTCACGGCGACAGAGGCCAACAGCAAAAAGGAGGTCGCCGAGAAGTCGCGCTTCTTGCCGCGCTTTGGCGGCTGTGGTGGCGGCTCTTGGTAGTTTTCCTTGATCCGTTGGACTAAGCTCAAGAGCGCGTCGGGATCAGTCGGAGATTGGTTGGTAGCCATCTCCGTAATATGCAATCACCGAGCGGTGGTTGCTATCCCGGCGTTCACCAGATCATCTATCTGAGTTCAAAGAACTTTTATTTGCACAGGCTTCAGTTATTTGACTATCGGGTATCATTACGGCCTTACCATTTTTGATCATGAAATATGCGCCTTCAAAATTCGCACTGATACTAGGGTGGGTCACGCTATAGACCTTTCCTTCTATCAATGACTCTGGATGCTTTCCATTTGCTGGACACACCTGCTTAAAACCTTCGGGCACTATGCCATATGTAATAGACAACCCGGATACCCTGAAATCTCTACTTGGATCTAATTGCCACAAAGAGCAATCTTTATTACCTCGTATTCTTTCACGTTCCTTTTGCTCTTCGGCTGTCAAGATATTCCTTCCCCCAGTAATTTTGTATTCTTGTTTGTATCCTTGCCTTAATTGTTCTGAAGTATACGGCCCATTTACATAAAGCTGAGCCAGTGCCCCGGCGCCTTCGAACTCAATTATCGGAGGGTTTCCACCACTCACAATTGGTTTTGTATCTACCTCACAGCCGTTTACTGTTGTTATAATAAACAAGGAAATCGCCCAAATCTGCATTCTTTTATGTATTTTTGCGGTACTCATATATTCTCTCTACATACTGTTGGCGAATTCGGGAGTAGGGCGAAAGGGCGCAGGAAATGTCCGACAACCTTCAGTTTGTCGCTGGTTTCCGCCACTCGTCCATTGCCGAAAGCCCCGACAAACCTCAGTTTGTCGGGGCTTTCGGTGTGCATTCGGTGAGCTGGTTTGACGCTGTAATGCGTCAAACCAGCTCACCGAATTCTTACACGCAAGACGCAATCCGTAGTTCGTTCTCTCTGGCGTATCTTCAAAACCGATCTTTCAATCAACTTTCAACTAGGGAGGAACCAATGAAAACAAGAACCCGCGCGGCGCTCATGATCGCTGCGAGCTTCTGCTTTTGCTCTTCAATCATAGCAGCGCAAACAAAACCGGATTTTAGCGGCGTTTGGAAGATGAATCGGGAGAAAAGCAAGTTCCCGGCCTTCCCGGCCATGGAAAATATTCGCGACGTCGTCTCCAAAATTGAACACAAAGAACCCAACTTCTCCGAATCTATGACTGTCACCGGCGTCGATGGCGATCGGACTGTTGAAGTGAAATATACCACCGACGGAAAAGAGACGACTATGAAACTTCCTTATCTAACCGGCTCCGTCAAAGCGACCGCGAAATGGGAAGGCGATGCGTTAACGGTCGAAGGGAAAGGCGAAGAGTTCAACGTCCGCGGCAAATATACGCTCTCGGCGGACGGCAAAACGCTCACTAAAGCCAGCCATCTCAGCACTCCAAACGGCGATGTTGACGGGATCATAGTGTTCGAAAAACAGTTCTGAATTGCAGTGTCCCTCGGCAAAATGGCGTTGGCCCCAATAAAACCTGCGCCAACGCCATTCTGCCGAAGACATCTGAGGTTTTTTGTCAAGATATTTTTCATAGCGCCTCGCTTATCTAAAGCTATTTGAAAACC
>Ga0081455_10003280_pt1 | contig 18727 bp, 15 predicted proteins | sample TabmetS3T2R1_FD_70207 | JGI IMG/M metagenome (GOLD analysis project Ga0081455, IMG submission 70207) | Tabebuia heterophylla rhizosphere microbial communities from the University of Puerto Rico - S3T2R1 | ecosystem: Host-associated > Plants > Roots > Rhizosphere ... | reverse complement strand
ACGGTAGGACGCAACACCGGCATCGGGCCGTGGGTCTTCACCACCGATCTGAGAGTAGGACGGCGAATGCGCTTCAGGTCCGACAAGCCGATCTCGCTCGAACTCATGTTCGACGCGTTCAATTTATTCAACCGGGCCAACTTCAAGGAAGTGAACAATATCACCAACAGCTCGCTTCGCCTTGATCAGTTGGGAGAAGAGGGTGGTGTTCGCCTCAGAGGCGAATTGGAGAACAAGGCAAGCGATTTCTGCGGCTTCACCTCGGCGTTCGCGCCACGCACCATTCAGCTCGGGGCGAAGATTACCTTCTAAATCGAAGCGCGTAACTCTGGGAGAGGAGACATGCTACAGAGACACGGAGACACAGTAAGAAGAGAGGAGGGGACAAGGAGAAGGGGGGACAAGGTGAGGGGGAGACAAGGTGAAGGAGAATTCAAATCTCCTTGGCGCCACATTTCCTCTTCTCCCCGTCTACTTGTCTCCTTGTCCCCCCTTCTCCTTGTCTTCCTCTCCCTGGCTCTGTGGCTCTGTGGCTCTGTGGCTAGCTCAACTCAGGCGGATTCGTTCGAGAAGCAGGCGTTGTCTTTGGTACGAGAGATGCCTGCTTCCGCACTGGATGCGGAACTGCCCGGCCACTCCTTTGCAAGTTGGTTTGAGCAGGTCACCGGCCCGAAGGCAGGCGTGGTCTGGCAACTGACCGAGTGCGGCGAGCAGATCGTCGCCCCGGATAAGACAGTGCAGGACCTGCCCGCCTGCGCTGAAGTCAACGCCAATTTGCCGGATGGACGTAAAGTATTCGTCATGATCAGTGTCGGGACTTTCAAAAAAGGGCTGACCGGAAAGCCCGTACTCTTCCGCGCAGTAATCGAACGGAACGAACATTTCTATCAGGCCAACCGGTTGAGCGACCTGCCGGAGATGTTGCGCGCGCCGGATAGCCTTTCTGACGGCCTTCCCAATAAGCGACCCGCGACAAAAACAAAAAATCGAATCGTCAACCTGCCCGCGATAAATGTGGGTCCTGTACGGATGGGCGCGCTTTCTAATTATCCGTCGTCGCCATCTTCAAACGTTCCTGGCGCCCAGGGCCAGGTGGAGACGCCGCCGGCGGCGCCCCCGCCGCCCTTGCCGCAGGAGTTGGAGAATGTTTCAGAAAGTGTGCTCCAGGGCAGCGCCATTACCAGAGTCAACCCAGTCTATCCGCCGAGCGCCCGGAAGATGAACGCCACAGGGACAGTCAAGGTGGAGGTTACCATCTCGGAAAAAGGGCTTGTTGTTGAGGCTACAGCCATCAGCGGTCACTTCGCGCTGCGAAACGCGGCTGTAGAGGCGGCTCGTAAGTGGGTCTTTAAACCGGCGATCTTGAGCGGCGCTCCAGTCAAAATAAAGGGCGTCTTGACTTTCACCTTCAGTCCAGGCGCGAAATAGATGGGATTGAGTCATCGCGCCGCGTAATTTATGATGCTAGCGTAGTTGTTTATTTCTTTCGCAAATGACCGAAGACAGATGAATTACAAGGCTAGCAGGCAAGGAGATAACCTAATGAAACAAGCTCTGATCAGTATGCTAATCGTCGCCGGGTTGTTCACATCGTTGAATGGACGCCCCGCGCCCACTCCGCCAACCGTCGGCCAACCCGCGCCCGATTTCACGCTCGCCGATCTAAGTGGCAAGACGCATTCGCTGAAAGATTATCGCGGCAAGGGCGTCGTCGTCGGCTTCATCTCGGCGCGCTGCCCGATTTCGAACGCCTACAAAGACCGCATCCGCGCCATCGCGGATGAATACGGGAAGCGCGGCGTGGCCTTCCTCGGCGTCAATTCGAGCGCCGACGAATCGCTCGAAGAGATGCGCGCCTACGCCACGAAGAACAATCTCGATTTCACAATCCTCAAGGACGAGGGCAATGTGGTGGCGGACGCTTACGCCGCCGAACGCACGCCAAAGACTTACTTGATTGACGGCGAGGGCGTGTTGCGCTACCAGGGTCGAATAGACAATTCGCAAAACCCGCGGATGGTCAAACGCGACGACCTGCGCGAGGCCTTGAACGAAATGCTCTCAGGCAAGCCTGTCAGCGTCGCCGAAACCAAGGCGCTCGGCTGTTTGATCAAACGTGTTCAAGACGCCAAGGCCGCTCCGGCAATGCCCCCGGCGAAGACTGCGGCCGCGCAAGCCGAGCCGAAGGTCGGGACGCTCAAGCCCGCCGACTTCCCCAAATTCAAGGACTCGGCCAAAGGCAAAGTGCTGGTGCTCAATTTCTGGGCCACGTGGTGCGGCCCATGCGTGGCGGAGTTCCCTGAACTGGTCGCGCTCGACGCGAAATACCGCGACAAGGGCGTGAAGCTCGTGGGCATCACCGCCGACGACGCCGAGGACGTTCAGCCGAAAGTCATCCCGTTCATCAAAAAGCATCATGTGAAGTTCGACATCGTCCGGCAGGACGCCGAAGACACGGAGGAGATGATAAATCAAATCACCAAAGACTGGAACGGCGTGATACCCGTCACCTTCGTCTACGACAAGCAGGGCAATCTGGCCTACACGCGCTTAGGCATCATCGACCGCGACCTGCTCGTCGCCGAGATCGAGAAGGCTTTGAAGTGAGGGTGAAACCTACGATCCGGATTTTACCCGACGCGGACCAGTTGGCGCGTTTCGCGGCGCGCCTCTTCCTGTCGAGATTGACCCTGACGATGTCGCTTCAGGTAGAGTTTACGGTCGCGCTCTCCGGCGGCTCGACCCCCAAAAAGATGTTTGAGATCTTGGGAAATGACGAGCGATTGAAAAAGCAAGTCAAGGCCGGACTCTGGGACTACGTCCATTTCTTCTGGAGCGATGAACGACACGTTCCGCCGGATCATGCGGAGAGCAATTATAAACTGGCCTACGATTCGATGCTGTCACCGTTGGGAATTCGGGAGGCGAACATTCATCGAATCAAAGGAGAGTTGGAAGATGCGGGCGAGGCTGCCCGTCAATATGAAACGGAGATTCTGCGAGACTTTCCGGTCTCAGAAGGTCAACTTCCCAAATTCGATCTGATCTTCCTGGGCATGGGGTCGGATGGGCATACCGCCTCGCTTTTTCCAGGCACAAAAGCCTTACAAGAGGAGAAGAGGCTGGTAGTCTCTAACTGGGTCGGGAAATTTTATACAGAGCGGATAACGATGACGGCGCCCTTGTTGAACAACGCGGCCTGTGTCGTTTTTCTAGTGAGCGGGCAAGACAAAGCGCTGCCCCTGAAAGCCGTGCTCGAAGGAAGATACGAGCCGCAACAATTGCCGGCTCAATTGGTTCGTCCGGAATCGGGAAAATTGACCTGGTTGTTGGATTCCGCAGCCGCCTCTCTTTTGGGGACTGAGAGTAAGGCTTTAGTCGACGATGAAGATCTTCAATCAGCTTTGCTTGACTCTTCTGATCTTATTTCCTGAGACAATCCACGGGTAGTTGGATTCCGAGCGCAAAGAAAAGGAATTGATGAAATGGGAAGGCTTAGTAGCCGTGTCGCAAAATTTGCGGTTTGGTTCGGAGCTTTCACCCTCATTTTTCTGCTGGTCTTCTCTTATCGGTATCTGGGCGACCTGGCCACAGGGCATTCGGGCACGCTTTCCGCCCGTTTGATCGAAGAACTTACCGGCAGCTACACCTGGGGGCTGTTATTTCTGCTCGTCCTCAAATTCAGCCGGCGGTTTCGGATCGACGCGCGGAACTGGCCGCGGCGTCTGCCGGCTTATCTGTTGGCCGCGGTCGTCTTCTCACTGCTCCACACCACGATGATGGCTCTCAGCCGTCAAGCCGTTTTTCGCCTCGCCGGAATGGGGGAATATGATTACGGCATTATGCCGATTCGCTATTTGATGGAGATGGCGAATTACCTGCTGTTCTACATCATAGGCGTGACGCTGATCCATTTATATGATCATTACCGGGAATCGCGCGAGCGAGAGTTGCGGACGGCGCAGTTGGAGGCGCAACTGGCGCAGGCCGAGTTGCAGTCCTTGCAGTCGCAGATTCACCCGCACTTTCTTTTCAACGCGCTGAACACCATCTCGTCGGTGGTCTATGAAGACCCTCGGGCCGCCGACACGATGATCGCGCGGTTGAGCGATTTTCTTCGCCATTCGATCACTGCTTCGCGCCGGCAGGAAGTGACATTGCAGGAAGAGCTGAACTTTTTAAACCTCTACCTGGACATCATGCGTCCGCGATTCGAAGACAGGCTGAGCGTCGAGATTGAAGTAGAACCGGGCATCAACGACGCGCTGACGCCGAGATTGATCCTCCAGCCATTGGTCGAAAATTCGATCAAATACGCGGCCGATCCGGACTCCGGACGGATCAACATCGCCATCAAAGCCGCGCGTGAAAACGGTTCGCTGCGCATTGAAGTCCGGGATGACGGGCCGGGGCTTGCCGCAAGCTTCCGCGACGTCCCTGGAAATGGTGTTGGGCTGGCGAACACTGCGCGGCGGCTAGAAAGGCTCTACGGCCGCAATCACGAATTAGCGATGCGTAACGGGGAGAGCGGCGGAGCGATGGTCAGCGTCAAACTACCATACCACACGGATGGCGGGCGGGAGTAAGAGGGTATGTCTAAGATTCGCGTTGTGATTGTGGACGACGAAAACCCCGCGCGCCGTAAGGTCAGCCGCTTCCTGGCCGCCGAAGAGGATTTCGAGATCGCCGGCGAAGCGGGCACGGGGCTGGAGGCCGTACGACTGATCGAATCGCTACGTCCCGAGCTGGTCTTTCTGGATGTGCAGATGCCCGGGCTGGACGGCTTCGGCGTAATCGATTCCTTGAAGATTCGACCATTGCCGCAGGTGATATTCATCACGGCTTACGACCATTTCGCCTTGAAAGCGTTCGAAGTCCACGCGCTCGATTATCTGCTCAAACCGTTCGATCAACCGCGATTTCAAAAAGTTCTTGACCATGCGCGGCGCCAGATTCGGCGTAATGATCGGAGCGGGCCGGGCGACCTCGCCGAAAAATTGAACCGCTTGCTCGAAGAGCTGAACAATCGTCCGAAATACGCCGAGCGGCTCTTGATCAACGCGGACGAGAAAGCCTTTCTGCTGTCCGTTGAAAAAATAGACTGGATCGAAGCGGCCCGGAATTATGTCAACCTGCATGTCGGACATGACTCTTACCTGCTGCGCGGCACGATCGAAGGTCTATATCAAAAGCTGGATCCGTCGAAATTCCTGCGCGCCAACCGCTCGCAGATCGTCAATGTCGCAAGCATCCGCGAACTGCATCCCTGGTTTCACGGCGAATATCGCATAGTCCTCAATGACGGCACTGAATTGTCCTGGAGTCGCCGCTATCTCGACCGCAATTCAAATCTGTTTCTCAAACTCGGCTAGCCTCTGCCACACCTGACTGCGCCTTGAGATCGGCGAGCCAGGAATCAAAGTCTGGTTCGGGATATTGAGTTTTGCGCCCCTGAGAAAGTGAACTGCCTTCGTACCACTCTATCCAGTCGCCATCGCATTCCAGTCGCGCGCCGGTCAAGCAGTTAAGAGCGTATCTGATTGCGGAACTTTGGTCTTCCGAAACCGTCCCATGTTTGAGCCATCGAATGCAGAGACTCACGGCGCGCGGATCCTTTCTCACAACCGAGCGCATGATCCAGCGACCGGCCCAGGTGAAGTCAGTCGCGAACCAACCGATCCACTTCCAGCTACCCCAGAACAGGTGAGTGTCGAAAGGCGCAAGAATGGGTTGTTCGAATTCCTCCGCGACGCGCGCCGCTCGCAACATCGCGCTCGAATGGTCCCATTCTTCAACTGCCCCCTCTTCGAAAGTCGAAACGTCGCAGCGATGAGCGAGGAATAGCTCGGCCCGGGCAACCAGAGAATCAGGACCATCGATCCTCCATCGGTCACCTTCACTTGAAAGCTCCAGCGTTTCTCCAGTGTCTCGATTTCTGAGATAGAGCCACGTCCAATTCCGATCGGTTGGACGTTCGCAGTCGCCGTCCGAGTCGTAATTGACTTCTCCCCAGAGATAGTAGGGAAGTTCAGCGAAATAGGGCCGTGGCCCATTCAGGATGAGTTGATGTCTGGCCATATGAAAGACTGTGAATCGGATCGCAAAATAGCATGCAAATCAAATCCAGCAGGTAATGACAAGTGACGTTCGTCCCGCTTTATTCCCGCTTGTCCCATCCTCGCCAACGCTCGTCCCTGGATGATTGCCGCAGGCGTATTCGCAATGAATACTGCCGCCGGGTTTGACTAAAACTTTCAACTTTGGGGGAAGAGTAATGACTGCCAGACAATATTGCAAAAGGAAAAATCGCCTGTTAGCAAACGGAATTTTGATTTTCTTCATTTCCGTCGCGATCGGCTCGTGGAAAGCGGTTACGAATAGCCCTGTCGCGGCGGGCGCCGCGAAACAGGAGAGCGACTGGCCCGCTTATGGGCGCGACCCGGGCGGTTCGCGCTATTCGCCGCTCTCTCAAATCAATCGCGGCAATGTAGGTCAACTCAAGATCGCCTGGACGTATGGCGCCGGCTTTGCGGAAATCAAAGCCGCGTCCGCCAAGAAGGCCGCGTTCGAAGCGACGCCGATTCTGGCCGACGGTCTGCTTTACCTGACAACTCCTTACAGCCGTGTGATCGCGCTCGATCCGACGACTGGAGCCGAGCGATGGACATTCGATCCGCAAGTGAAGCTCGACCGCGGTTATTCCGAGGTGACTTCGCGCGGCGTCGCGGCCTGGCCCGGGCCCGATGACAAACGTAAAGTCGCGCGCCGAATCTTCGTCGGGACGCTCGACGCGCGGCTGATCGCTCTCGACGCCGCGACCGGCAAAGCCTGCGCCGACTTCGGCGAGAACGGACAGATCGATCTGACGCGCGACGTGCGAATGGGCGATCAGGGGAACTACCAAATCACATCGCCGCCGGCGGTGATCGGAGACGCGGTCATCGTCGGTTCGTCCATCGGCGACAACCGCGGCGTCGAATTGGAGCGCGGCGTCGTGCGGGCTTACGACGCCCGCGCCGGCAAGCTGCTCTGGAGCTGGGACCCGATCCCAAAGAGCGCGAAAGATCCGGCGCGCAAGACCTGGGAAGGCGAGAGCGCCAACCGCACTGGCGCGGCCAACGCCTGGTCGATCATCTCAACCGACGCTGAGCTCGGCCTGGTCTTCGTCCCCACGAGCAGCCCCAGCCCGGATTTTTACGGCGGCGAACGCAAAGGCGACAACCGCTACGCCAACTCCGTCGTCGCGCTGCGGGCCGCGACCGGCGCGGTCGTCTGGAGTTTTCAGGTCGTTCATCACGACTTATGGGATTACGACGTGCCGGCCCAGCCCATGCTCATCAACCTGAAGCGCAATGGCCGCGACGCGCCGGCGGTCGCCGTCGGCACGAAGATGGGAATGGTCTTCATACTGGATCGCCGCAACGGCAAGCCGATCTTCCCCGTCGAAGAGCGCCCCGTCCCGCAAACCACCGTGAAAGGCGAACAGACTTCGGCGACGCAGCCCTTCCCGACATTGCCGCGCCCGCTCGTCCCGCATCGCCTCAAGCCCGAAGACGCCTGGGGTTTGACTGACAAAGACCGCGAGGCTTGCCGCGAAAAGATCTCTTCGCTGCGCTCCGAAGGCGTCTACACGCCGCCGAGCCTCGAAGGCACGGTCGCCATTCCGGGCAACGCCGGCGGGATGAATTGGAGCGGAATGTCTTTCGACCCGGTTCGACAATTGCTGATCGCCAACACCAACAACCTGCCGTTTCTGGTCAAACTCATTCCGCGCGGCGAATTCGACGCGATGCGCGAGACGGGCGGAGTCAGCCGGATGAAAGGCGAATTCGGGCGGCAGACGGGCGCGCCCTACGCGATGTACCGCGAACCGCTGATGTCGCCGAGCGGAACGCCATGCGTCGCCCCTCCCTGGGGCAAGCTGACCGCCGTTGATTTGAACACAGGCGAGATTCGGTGGGATGCGCCGCTTGGCCGCGTCCCGCAACTCGCGCTCTTCCCGAAATCGTCCGAGTTCGGATCGCTCAATTTCGGCGGCTCGATGGTCACCGCAGGCGGCCTCGCCTTCATCGCCGCGGCGATGGATGACAAGCTGCGCGCTTTCGACGTCGAAACAGGAAAACTGATCTGGGAAGGCCAGCTCCCGGCCAGCGCCCAGGCCGCGCCGATGACCTACTCCGTGAACGGCAAACAATTCATCGTGATCTGCGCCGGTGGGCACGGCAAGCTGGGCACGAAGATGGGCGATCACGTGGTGGCTTTCACTCTATGAAAGAAAAGGATAGGTCTTGGCTTTGGGCAATTGTCTTATTCGCTCAAAAAACTCGGACTCGGTCATGGTCGTCGGCCACGTCAGGTCAATGCTTATCTGTATCCGGTTCTTCCCCAACTCTTCAGCTTTGACGGCGCCAAGATTCATCAAATGGAGAATGTCGCGCACAATGGCCTTGCGCGGGTTGCCCAATGAGTTATACAAGCCGCTCAGCGCCTTGACCAGTTCGTTGAGTTCCAACTGATCCTTGTCCAACAGGAGTTTGAGAATTTCTATCTGCCTTTTGGCAATCACTCGTTTCCTGACGCTTTCGAGACGGCTAAACAGGTCATACATCAAATTACGGAAAAGAGCTTTGGAGACCTGAGTCCTGATCTCGTTGAATAAGCGGTGACATTGAATCGCAATGCCGCGCAACCCGAAGATCAGAAACTCCGTTAAGTCGTGCTGTCGCTCGCAGACCTTGCTGAGCGAAGTCAAGTAAGTCGGCTTTTCATCGTAGTAATAGTTAGACATCGCAATGAAGAGAGGATCTTTCAATCCTGCGCGCCGCAGCATTATGGCTTCCAGCGCGCGAGCCGTCCGTCCATTGCCATCCAGGAATGGATGCATCGCGCCAATGTGGTAGTGCAAGGCTAAGGCCTGAAGCAGGGGGTCATGAGCGCGGAACTCGCGGTCAATCGCTTCGCATAGAGCAGAGAGAGCCTGTCGACATTCGTCCCCACCCTCTGCGCCGCGGTGTCGAGGCGCGCCGAAAGTCACATTCTGATCGCTCGCACGCAGTCTTCCCGGAGGACAGTGATCATCGTCCGCGCCTGTCACGATCAAGCGGTGAATATGAAAAATTAGGTCTGGGTCTATAGGATAATCATCAGGCAAAGTCGTTATCCATCGATAAGCTCTTACTGCTGCCCGAGCCTGGCGTTGCGAACGGGTGAATAGTTGTTCGGCCGTTTCCTTGTCCTTCAGCGCCTCTTCGAGTTCCCTCTCCGTGAACTCAGCCCCCTCAATTCTGGAAGTGCCGGCAACCTCTCGTTTAAGTTGAATCTCCTGCAAGGCCTCAATCCAATCGCGCTGGTATGGAATGGTCGTTAAAGATAGAACCGCAGCCTTCGCCTCCGTCAGTTCCCTGACTATTGCGTTGGCGTCATAATAAATCCAGTTTTTCGGCGCTTCATATCTAATCATACATGTTTCATTTCCACTTAATTTCCTCGACTAATCTTGCAAGCATAACTAAATAAAGCAAATGCAAAGCGGCACACCATTCCAGACATCTCTCAAACTATAGCTCATTTCTCTTATATTTCCATCAATTGTTCAGTCAATGCGCAATTATTATTTTCAATCGCGCCGCTCGGCGCCTTGAAGTCCTTTATAAAAAGCCATACATTTCCCCGCCGTCGGAATCAAATTTTGATCGGGTTTCAGCAGTGTCGAAGCAAAAAAAGCAATACTATGCGGTGAGAATCGGTCGTGAGCCGGGAATCTATCTGACCTGGGAGGAGTGCAAGGCCCAGGTTGACGGCTATGCGAAGGCTCAGTACAAAGGCTTCGTATCTCTCGAAGAAGCCGAGGCCTATCTGGGCAATGTCAAGACAAACAAGCCTGGCAGCGACGAACTAACCGGCGTCAAGCCATTCAACCCGCCGGGCGCGCCTAAAAAGAAACTCGGAACCGTCCGCAGCGAAGACGAGGCCAAAGCCATCAAGATGTTGGAGACGAGCGACGGGTTGAAGCACGTGGTCATCTACACCGACGGCGCGTGCCTGGGCAACCCCGGCCCCGGCGGTTACGGCGTCGTTACGCTCCACGGCAAGGACAGGGAAGAGTTTTCCCGCGGCTTCCGGCTGACGACAAACAATCGTATGGAGATGCTTGCCTGCATCGTCGGGCTGCAGACGCTCAAACAGCCCTGCGCCGTGACGCTTTATTCCGACTCTCAATACGTGATCAACAGCATGACCAAAGGCTGGGCGCGCCGGTGGAAGCAGAACAAGTGGAAGAGAAATGGCGAGAATGTTCCCAACGCCGATCTATGGGAGAAGATGCTCGAGCTTTGCGACAAGCACAAAGTCAGGTTCAATTGGGTCCGCGGCCACGCGGGAAACAAAGAGAACGAACGCTGCGATCAACTGGCCCGCCAGGCCGCGCTCGGCTTTGATTTGGCGATAGATTCCGTTTACGAAGCAAAACTGTAGACCTCAAGAAAATGTTCTTGCGGCGCCGGAGGCCCCGGAGGATTTTAGCCGGTGGAGAAACCACCGGGAGATTGCGCCAAAACTCTTCCAGCCCTGGAAGGGCGGCAGACTGAAGCTTCGGTCCGGCGCCCTTTCAGGGCGCGGATGTCAATTGCGTCCGTTACCGGTGGTTTCTCCACCGGCTAATTTCCACTGTCCCTCCGGGACAAAGAACGGAAAGGCTTTTTCTTGAAATCTATATAAACGGCGCATCTCATCATAACGCGCGTGAGATTGCCCGCGAGTCTACAACTCTGCTATAAGGCCTCCGTTCAACGACAGCCGCGCCTTGGCAGAGGCGAGCAATGGAAGATCAAAAAAAAGACTTCTTCATCAGCTACACCGCGAAAGATCGCGAATGGGCGGAATGGATCGCCTGGCAGTTGGAAGAGGCCGGATATTCGGTCGTCATTCAGGCATGGGATTTCCGTCCCGGCGGCGCCTTCGCGCTCGACATGCAGAAGGCGACCGAAGCCGAGCGCACGATCGCCGTTCTGTCGCCCAATTATCTTCAAAAACCTTTTCCGCAAGCCGAATGGGCAGCCGCTTTCGCCGAAGACCCCACAGGCGAGGCTCGAAAACTGCTGCCAGTGCGCGTAGTCGAATGCTCGCCGAAAGGTTTGCTCGCGCAGATAGTCTATATTGACCTGGTCAACAGGAACGAAACGGAAGGGAGGGACGAACTGCTTAACGGCGTCAATAGTGGCCGTATCAAACCCGCGACCGCGCCTCCCTTCCCGCTCTCGCAGCCGTCGCATCGAGTCATCGCCGATCAGCCGCGATTCCCCGGGGCGTGGCCCGGCGTCTGGAATATCCCGTTCCGGCGCAATCCGCATTTCACCGGGCGCGACGATCTGATAGTCGAAATCGTGAAGGCGCTGGCCGCGGGAGAGGTCGCCGCGCTGACTCAACCGCAAGCCATCACGGGACTGGGCGGCGTGGGCAAGACCCAGCTCGCGGTCGAATACGTCTATCGCCACGCGGCTGATTACGACATCATCTGGTGGGTGAGATCGGAAGAGCTGGTGACCATGGCTACCGATTTCGCCGGTCTGGGCTCGGAGCTGACGCCGCCTATTGAGATGGTCACAGACCTCGACCTTAACGTCGAGGCGGTCAAACGGCGGTTGGAACGGATGTCGCGCCAGGAAGCGAGATGGCTGGTCATCTTCGACAACGCGACTGACGCGGCGTCCGTCGGTAAACTCCTGCCGCGAAATTCCAACGGCCACATCCTGATCACTTCACGCGACCAGAGCTGGCGCGGATTGGCCCATCCGCTCCCTGTGGCGCCGCTCCCCCGAGAGGATTCGATCAAATTCCTTACCGAAAGGATAGGGCGAACCGCGCCTTCGGATCGCGAAGCGGTGAACCATCTGTCCCAGGAACTGGGCGACCTGCCGCTGGCGTTGGAGCAGGCCGGCGCCTATATTGACGCCACATCGAAACCGATCGCCGATTACCTGCGTCTGTTTCGCGACAAGCAGCAGGAGATGATCACGCGCGGCGCGCCTGCGACAGGTTACGAAGCGACAATCGCCACGACGTGGGAGATTTCGTTTCAATCCTTGCGCGAAAAATCGCCCGCCGCAGCGGATCTGCTCAACCTCTTCGCGTTTTTCGCTCCCGACGCCATTCGCCGCGAGTGGATCGTCTCAGGCGCCGGGCGCCTACCCGAAACGCTCGCGTGCGCAGTGAACGACGAATTGGCTTTCGACGACATCGCGGCCGCGTTCCGCCGTTACTCGCTGGTCGAAGTGAACGCGGAGCGGAACAGCTTCACAGTCCATCGCCTGGTGCAGACTGTCATGCGCGCGCGAATGAAGAATGAGGAACGCATGAAGTGGGCGGAAGCGGCGCTGCGAGTGGTAAACGACAAATTTCCGGTCGATGATTTTTATCAGCGCCCGGAAACATGGCCGCTGTGCAATGAACTGCTGACTCACGCGCGAGCCTTGACTGAACACGCCGAATCGCTGGACGTGGCGAAAGAACAGACCGCAGAACTTTTGAATCAGGCCGGCTTGTATTTGAAGCTTGTTCTCGCGCAATTTGCAGAGGCAAAAGAATTTTATGAACGCAGTCTGGCGATTGATGAGGCGGCTTTCGGCCCTGATCATCCGAACGTGGCGATTTGCGCCAACAATCTTGCCTGCGCGCTCCAAGATTTGGGTGATCTCGCCCGAGCTCGAGCCCTCCTCGAACGCGCTCTGAAGATCGGTGAGGCGGCGCTCGGTCCTGATCATCCGAACGTGGCGATTCGCGTCAACAATCTCGCCAGCGTGCTCCAAGATTTGGGTGATCTCGCTCAGGCTCGCGCTCTCATCGAACGCGCTCTGAAGATCAATGAGGCGGCTTTCGGCTCCGATCATCCGAGCGTGGCGATAGGCCTCAGCAATCTCGGCCTCCTGCTTCAGGAATCTGGTGATCCCGCTCAGGCTCGCACTCTCTTCGAACGCGCGCTGAAGATCGATGAGGCGGCTTTCGGCTCTGACCATCCGAACGTGGCGACAGGCCTCAATAATCTCGCCGGCGCTCTCCAAGATTTGGGCGATCTCGCCCAGGCCGACGCCCTCCTCGAGCGCGCATTGTCAATCTGCCGCAAATTCCTCGGGGACGACCATCCGAACACACAACGCGTCCGAAGGAATCTGGAGAGACCGACTGAAAAGACGAACCGCGTCCGAAGGAATCTGGAAGCGATCTTCCGCAAATTCCTCGGGGGCGACCATCCGAACACAAAATTCGTCCGAAGGAATCTTGAGAGGCTGATTGAAAAGATAAAGGCGAATGACGAGTGATCGAGACCGCAAGCCAGCCGCTCCAGGCAAGGGACCCATTTCTTTTCAATCCGCCTCTGGCCAAGGGCGCGCCGGAAGCAAAGAATCGCCCACGGAGAAACACAAAGAGACTCGAATATTCCTGCCTGCATTTCCGACCCGTGAGGACGACCTCCGGGTCAGTACCGCGAGCGGTAGCGAGCGTGTCTTTCAGTACCGCGAGCGGTAGCGAGCGTGTCTTTTCAGTACCGCGAGCGGTAGCGAGCGTGTCTTTCAGTACCGCGAGCGGTAGCGAGCGTGTCTTTCAGTACCGCGAGCGGTAGCGAGCGTGTCTTTCGAAAGGACTTATTGATGGAGCCTCGCTCACTACCGCTCGCGGTACTGAAAGGAATTATTGGTGGAGCCATGCTCGCCGCCGCTCGCAGTACTGACCCGGAGGCGCAGGTCGAAACCCCGAACAGGAAAATGCAGTGCAGGAAGATACGACCTACCTGGGACGCCGAAGCGCTATCGTTAGCAGAGTCACGCCTGGGTTGCTGGCGCTTTGGGCCATCTCACATATTTCATATCCCTGCTCTCCCAGCCGGTTGAGTTCGAAATCTATGTCAGCCTGGTTACTGCTGACAAATTTTGTTACTACGCGATATTCCCACTTCTGTGGCGCAGGAGGCTTTTGTGTGGTTTGCGCGGCGACTTCGGCCATAGCCGGATTGGAGAAGGTTCCCTGAGCCGGGGAAACAAGACGTCTACCATCTACAACCGCGCTTAGAACGAACCCCGCCACGAAGATTACGAGCGACGAGAGGAAATGATGTTTACGCATGTGATCTCCCAATTTTGATCTCTTAGTGAATTGAGGGGGTTCGATTGCAAATATAATCTTCGGGGGATTAGAGTTTCAACAATCCAATTTCCGCCGCATGCCGTTTATTCCTTGCGCGCTCCGTGATATTTGTTTGCCATGAAAAACCTCTCCGATCACGAACAATCGGAATCACGCGTTGACGAGCAGGAATTGGGCAAGCTCGGCTACGCCCAGGAACTCTTCCGAACGATGGGAGGGTTCTCGAACTTCGCCATTTCGTTTTCGATCATCTCTATACTGACCGGCGCGGTGACGCTCTACGGCCACGGGCTGAAGATGGGCGGTCCGGCCGAGATGGCTTTCGGCTGGCCGCTGGTGACGCTCTTCACATTGGCCGTCGTTTGCAGCATGGCGGAACTGGCGAGCGCGCTGCCGACGTCGGGCGCGATGTATCACTGGTCGTGCCGCCTGGGCGGCAAGGGTTGGGGCTGGTTCACGGCGTGGTTCAACATCATCGGGCAGATCGCGGCCATCGCGGGCATTGATTACGGCTGCGCGCTGTTCGTCACGCCGCTCCTCGGACTCAAAGCTACGACGCAAAACCTGCTGATCGTGTACGCGGCGATCCTGCTGTCGCACGCCCTAATCAATCATTTCGGCATCAGGCTGGTCGCGTGGCTCAACGATTTCAGCGTGACGGTTCACATCGTCGGCGTTATCGTCATCGTCGGAGCGCTGCTGCTCTTCGCGCCGAAGCAGCCCGCGAGTTTTTTCTTCGCGCGCGTCACGAGCAACGACGATGGCTGGCCTTACTGGTGGGCGTTCATCATCGGGTTGCTGCAGGCTATGTGGACGTTCACCGGCTACGACGCTTCGGCCAGCGTCTCCGAAGAGACCGTTGACCCGCGGCGGCGCGCCCCGTGGGGGATGGTGATGGCGGTCGCCGTTTCGGGCGTCGTCGGATATTTGCTGCTGATCGCGTTGACGCTTTCGATCAAAAACATCTACGTCACGCTCAACGCCGACACGCCGGCGGTGATCGTCATTCTGGTCGGGGCGCTCGGCGAACGCGCGGGAAGCATGTTTTCGGCGCTGACCGCGATGGCGATGTGGTTCTGCGGGCTGTCGGCGGTGACGTGGTCTTCGCGCGTCATCTGGGCCTTCGCGCGCGACGAGGGGTTGCCGGCGTCGGGCATGTGGAAGCGCGTCAGCCACAAACATTCGACTCCGGTTTATACAATCTGGCTCTGCGCGATCGCGGCCTTCGTGGCGGCGGTCTACAGCGGGGCTTACGCGGTTGTGACTTCGATCAGCACTATCGGGCTGTACATCTCTTATGTCATTCCAGTGGTTCTGCGCCTGCGAACTGGCAAGATTGAACGCGGCCCGTGGCATTTAGGCGGATACGGCAAGGCGATAAATGTCGTAGCCGTCCTCTGGGTAATCTTCCTGAGCGTTATTCTCAGCCTGGCGGATATCCTACGCACAGGGCTATCAATATTGGTTGTAACAATCGCGCTTGGGTTGTGGTATGGATTGCGCGAGCGGCGGCGCTTCAAAGGGCCGTCGTGGGCCGCGGCGCAAACAATCGAAGCTGTCGTGGGCGGCGAACGAGCGGTTTCCGACTGAAAAGACGTTCGGATTTCCGCATTCAGGCTGCCTGGCTCGATGATCCTTCAGTCAATGAAGCTGTTTGGAGTTCCGCCTTCAGGCGGTCTGGCTCGATATCCAGACCAACCGACTGAAAGCGGAACTCCAAACAGTCCCATTCAGGCGCCTGAAATTCTATTCGGAAGGAGCCGAAGATGAAAAAACATATTTGTTTGTCAATCGGCATTTTCCTGTTGGCCGTCTTGCCGGCGCAGGCCCAACAGGGTTCAGGAACATATCTCACATACATAGCCGGACAAACAATCACGGAAACTTACACCGTCTCAACGGAACCTGACGGCGCGGTCAAAGTCGAAGCGGAAATCACCGCCCAAGGCGTCAAGCAAAAATTCGTCACGCGTGTCGCCGGCGCCAGGCCTGTAAGCTTCCTGATCGAAATCGGCGGCGCCAGGCAGCTCGCGGCGGAATTCAGCGGCGTGACGGTAAAAGGCGCCATCGGCGGACAAACCTTCCTAAAGGAAACTCAGTCCACTCTTATTTTGGAGAATGGTGTTTGGCATCATTATCTTTTCCTGCTCAGGCAGTACGACGCGGCGAAAGGCGGGACCCAAAATTTCAAGATCTTTCTGCCAAGCCGCGCGACTGACTTAGATCTGCGCGTTGAACAACCAGAAGCCCAAAATTTCAATGTGGCGGGAAAAGCTATTGCCACTCGGCGTTACCATATGGTTTCAAGTACCGGCGCAATTATTGATCTGTGGGCGGATGAAAAACTCGTTCCACGCCTGATTCTGATCGAGGCGCAAGGTCTAAAAGTGGTTCAGCAAGGTTCCGAAGCGTTGGCCGAGGCTATTCTGGCGGAGCGCGCCAAGGGCGCCGTCGCGCCCGGTTTCCTGAGCGAAGAGGTCAGCTTTCAGAATGGCGAGGTCAAGCTCGCCGGCGCGTTGACCTTTCCAAAAAACGAAAAGTCTCGCCATCCGGCAGCCGTGTTAATCAGTGGTTCAGGCCTGCAAGACCGCGATGGCCCCTTAAGCTTGTACAGGCTGATTGCCGAACGCTTGTCGGCCAATGGCATCGCCGTTTTGCGCCACGATGACAGGGGCGTCGGCAAAAGTTCGTCGCCCGCCAAAGCCGCGACTTATCAAGATCTGATCGGCGATACCAAAGCCGCCGTCGAATACCTGCGCAACCGGAAAGAGATTGATCCTGCCCGCGTCATGCTGGTCGGCCACAGCGAAGGAGGATTCACTGCCAGAATCATCGCCGCGGAAGATGAGCGCATCGCCGGGATCGCCTTACTCGCCGGAGCTTCGCTGGCGACGCTGGAAAAGATCATCAGGGAACAAACGTTATATCTGGCGTCGCTCGGCAAAACCGTTGATCCTGGAAATCGCGAGCAACTGGGGCAGGAAGCGAGCTCCATTATTGACTTGATCGAGAAAGCCAAAACCGGAGCGCCTGATCAGCGTCTGACCGACACCTTTGAATACTTTCGCCAGCACATTGCGTTGGACATGTCCGCCAACATTAAACGCCTGCGCTGTCCGGTATTGATCTTACAGGGAGAACGCGATAGTAATGTGCTGGCTTCGCATGCGGTTGAAACCGCCCTGGCGCTCAGCGCGGCAGGCAACAAACAAGTCCGCCTTCGTATTTTCCCCAACCTTACTCACTACTTCACGCCGGCATTTGCGCTGAAGGCTGAAGAGCGCAGTCAAGTGAGCGCGGAGATGTTGGAGGCCTTACAAAAATGGACGACTGAACTGGTTACCGGAGGATCTAAGTGAAATCTTCAAACTCCCTCTTTGACATGGCGCTTCGCCTGAATACGATTCACCTCAGGCCATTGCGCTTTTGGGCGGCGATTACATTGCTGGCGCTGGCGCTGCAGCTTTTCAGCCAACCGCACTCTACCAGGACGCAGGAAAAACGCTGGTACAAAGGCAACACGCATACTCACACAGTCAACAGCGACGGCGACTCGACTCCGGACGAAGTCGTTCGCTGGTACCGCGAACACGGTTACAACTTCCTGGTCTTGTCTGACCACAACTATTTGACCGAAGTCGACGGGCTGAACGCCGTCTTCGGCGCGCAGAACAAATTCATCCTCATCAATGGTGAAGAGGTCAGCGACAAATTCCAGGAGAAGCCGATCCACATCAACGGCCTCAACATCAAACAAGTCGTCGGCCCGCAGGGCGGCGCGAGCGTCGCCGGCGTGATCCAGAACAACGTCAACGCGATTCGTAAAGTTGAGGGCGTTCCGCATGTTAATCATCCAAATTTTCACTGGGCGGTCGGCGCGAACGATTTGAAGACGATCAAGAATCTGCGCCTCTTCGAGATCTACAACGGCCATCCGCAAGTCAACAACCTCGGAGGCGGCGGAATGCCCGGACTCGAAGCGATGTGGGACGACATCCTTTCGGCGGGCATGGTCCTTTACGGCATTGCGGTGGACGACGCGCATTATTTCAAGACTCCCGGCGACACGACGAAATCCACTCCCGGCCACGGCTGGGTGATGGTTCGCGCTGCGAGCCTCGGCGCCGGCGAAATCCTGCGGGCCTTGGAGCAGGGCGATTTTTACGCCTCGACCGGCGTGACGCTGCGCGATTATTCGGCGAGCGGGAGCGAGATCAAAATCGACATCGCCGAAGATACCCAATCGCAAAGCAAATACACAGTGCAGTTCATCGGCAGGTGGGGCAAGATCCTGAAAGAGGTCACAACCAATCCGGCTGTCTACACTCTCAACCGCGATGAGTTTTACGTCCGCGCGAAAGTCATCGAATCGAACGGCAAGGCGGCGTGGACGCAGCCGGTGTTTTTGAGTAAGCAGTAAGAGAGAAATGTACCGTAGGTTGTCCAACCTGCGGAGCCCCCAGTCTTCCGAACATTGAGAGAAACCAGAAGCATTTACGAAAGGCGCTTGTTTTCCCTGAAATTGGGGAAACTAAGTGCTCCGCAGGTTGGACAACCTACGGTACATCGCTGATTTCTCGTTGTAGTACTA
>Ga0081455_10003279_pt1 | contig 18727 bp, 17 predicted proteins | sample TabmetS3T2R1_FD_70207 | JGI IMG/M metagenome (GOLD analysis project Ga0081455, IMG submission 70207) | Tabebuia heterophylla rhizosphere microbial communities from the University of Puerto Rico - S3T2R1 | ecosystem: Host-associated > Plants > Roots > Rhizosphere ... | reverse complement strand
TCCCATCGCAGGAGCTTGATTCATCTTCAATCGGAGGCAACACGTGAATAGCACCGACGCATCGGCGACGCCTGCCGAGTCGCCCGGTATCGAGCCGGCTGACGCGCAGGGACTGCTGTTCGACGGCGACTTTTCGCCATTGCCAACCGACCTAGGTTTCCGCGGACCGGTCGCCTGCAGCGCGGCCGGCATCACCTACCGGCAGCTTGACTACTGGGCGCGTACCGGCTTGGTCGTTCCGGAAATACGGAGCGCATCCGGATCCGGCTCACAGCGTCTCTACAGCTTCCGCGACATCTTGATCTTGAAGGTGATCAAGCGGCTGATCGATGCGGGTATCTCCCTGCAGCAGATCCGTACCGCCATAGAACATCTGCGTAAGCGCGGCGTCCAGGACCTCACCCAGGTCACGCTGATGAGCGACGGGGTCTCGGTCTTCGAGTGCACCTCTGACGACGAGGTGATCGACCTGCTCCGCGGTGGCCAGGGGGTCTTTGGCATCGCCTTGGGCGGGGTTTGGCGCGACATCGAAGGGACGCTCTCCGAGCTGCCAGCCGAGCGAGCTGAAGCTGACGAGCCGGGTACGTCCCAAGATGAGCTCAATCAGCGTCGGCAGGCCCGCGCCAGCTGCTGACGGAGTACTCTGGTCGCTGCTGGAACGGCGGCGCGGGAGAGTTCACCACCTCCGAGCGAGGTGATGGCGCCGAAGGGGCAACATCCCCGGAACCTCTCAGGCAATCGAGACCGCGCTCGCTATGGCAACTCTGGAGCCGCTGGTAACAGAGGGGGAGTGCCTCGCGCAAGCGAGCGCAGCTACCCGTGTACGCGCGAAAGAAGTTTCGATGACCGCCACTCTTCCAGACGCCAAGATCGGCTCGTTCCCATCGCAGCGGTTCAGCACTCGGCACATCGGGCCTCAGGCCGATGATCGCGAAAAGATGCTGGCCGCCCTTGGATTGACCAGCCTCGAGCAGCTTGTCGATGAGTCACTACCACAATCGATCCGCAGCACCGAACCACTCGCTCTGCCGCCCGCACTGACAGAGTCCGAAACCTTGGAGCTGCTGCGCGACCTCGCCAGTCGCAACCACCCCCTGACATCGATGATCGGCCTCGGCTACCACGGCACCGTGACACCATCAGTGATCCGCCGGAACGTTCTTGAATCGCCCGCCTGGTACACCGCCTATACGCCCTACCAGCCGGAAATCAGCCAGGGCCGGCTGGAGGCTTTGCTGAACTTCCAGACAGTGATCTCAGATCTCACGGCGCTCCCGACGGCCGGCGCGAGCCTGCTCGATGAGGCGACCGCCGCCGCCGAGGCAATGACGTTGGCCAGGCGCGGAACCAAGACGGGTCAGGCGATCTTGCTTGACGGTGACACTTTGCCGCAGAGCATCGGGGTCGTGACGACCAGGGCGGCTGCGCTCGGCATCGAGGTCGTCGTAGCCAGCAAGCCGTTGGTCGAAGCTATCGAGGAAACCGACCTGTTCGCCGTTCTCGTGCAAACCCCCGGCGCCAGCGGGCGACTTGCCAGCACGGAGGAGCTGCGGGCAATCGCGGATCGAGCCCATGCACAGGGCGCCATGGTGATCGCGGCCTGCGACCTGATGGCCCTGACCTTGACCACGCCGCCAGGGGAGTGGGGTGCGGATGTCGCGGTCGGATCCAGCCAGCGGTTCGGTGTCCCGCTGTTCTACGGCGGGCCGCACGCCGGTTTCATCTCCGTCCACGCCGGGCTGGAACGCACGCTTCCCGGGCGGCTGGTCGGAGTCTCCAAGGATCACGATGGCACGCCCGGCTTCCGTTTGGCGTTACAAACTCGCGAGCAGCACATTCGTCGTGAGAAGGCGACCTCGAACATCTGTACCGCCCAGGTTTTGCTTGCCGTGGCGGCCAGCATGTATGCCGTCTATCACGGCCCGAAAGGCTTGCGAGAGATCGCCAGCTCCATCCACGCCGGCGCCGCGGCGCTGGCCAGTGATCTCGCCGAGGGTGGGATCGGTGTGGTGCACGACTCCTTCTTCGACACGGTGCTCGCCGAGGTGCCAGGCCGTGCTGCGGAGGTAGTTGCTGCGGCGCGTACCGCCGGGATCCACCTCCGGCTTGCCGACGATGATCATGTCGGCGTGTCCGTCGGAGAGGACGCGACTGCCGCCCACCTGAAGGCCGTACGCGTCGCGTTCGGCATCACAGAGAGCCAGGCGAGGACGTTCGACAACAACCTGGCTGGGCGGGAGCGTACGACCGCCTACCTCACCCATCCGGTTTTCAACACCCATCACAGCGAAACGGCAATGCTGCGCTATCTGCGGGCGCTGTCGGATCGAGACCTCGCGCTGGACCGCGGGATGATCCCGCTCGGTTCCTGCACCATGAAGTTGAATGCCACAACGGAGATGGAACCGATCTCCTATCCGGGCTTTGCCAACCTCCATCCGTTCGCTCCGCTCGAGGATGCAGCCGGCTACGTCGACCTGATCGGGGTACTGGAGTCGTGGCTGGCCGAGCTCACTGGTTACGCGAAGGTGTCGATCCAACCCAACGCCGGTAGCCAAGGCGAGTTTGCCGGGCTGCTCGCCATCCGCGCCTATCACCAGTCGCGCGGTGATCATCAGCGTCGCATCTGCCTGATCCCCTCGTCAGCACACGGCACGAACGCCGCCTCCGCCGCGCTGGCCGGCCTCAAGGTCGTCGTCGTCAAGGCTGCTGCCGATGGTGCGATCGACTTGGACGACCTACGTACCAAGGTCACTGAGTACCATGATCAACTTGCGGCGATCATGGTGACGTATCCGTCCACACACGGTGTGTTCGAGGAAGGCATCGTCGAGGTCTGTGACATGGTGCACGACTCCGGCGGTCAGGTCTACGTGGACGGTGCCAACATAAATGCGCTGTTGGGACTGGCGCGCCCGGGGAGCTTCGGCGCCGACGTGAGCCACTTGAATCTCCACAAGACTTTCTGCATTCCGCACGGTGGCGGAGGGCCAGGAGTCGGACCCATTGGCGTCGCCGCACATCTTGCGCCGTTCCTGCCCAACCACCCCCTGCTCGCCGCGGCTGGCCCGAAAACCGGTATCGGCCCAGTCTCGGGAGCGCCGTACGGGTCCGCTGGCATCCTGCCGATCAGTTACGCCTACATCGCGATGATGGGCGCCGACGGGTTGACCTCGGCCACCGAACATGCGCTGCTGTCGGCAAATTACGTTGCAGAGCGGCTCCATGATCACTATCCGGTGTTGTACGCCGGCCGCAATGGCCGGGTGGCTCACGAATGCATCATTGATCTCCGCCCGATGACCAAGTCCAGTGGAATCACTGTGGAGGATGTGGCGAAGCGACTGATCGACTACGGCTTCCACGCACCGACGATGAGCTTTCCGGTGGCTGGCACCCTGATGGTCGAGCCAACCGAGTCGGAGACGCTTGAGGAGATCGATCGCTTCTGTGATGCCATGATCAGCATCCGCTCGGAGATCGCCAAGATCGCAGCGGGGGAGTGGCCGCGCAAGGACAACCCGTTGGTCAATGCTCCTCACACGCAGGCGCAGGTGACCTCCGAGGACTGGGATCATCCCTACCCGCGGCGGGTTGCGGCCTTCCCGGCCGGGTTCCACACTGGACCGCTCTTCGCCGATGGCTTCGACAAGTACTGGCCTCCGGTTGGCCGCATTGACGGTGGCTACGGCGATCGCAATCTTGTCTGTATCTGCCCGCCGCCAGAAGCCTTCGAGTAGATCAGTCTTCCTGACCTGCCACCTCGTTGATCCGATGTGCCAGCTCGAAATCGTGCGGGGTAAGTCCGCCCTCGGAATGCGTGGAGAGGACCAGCGTCACCGTGTTCCAACGAATGTCGATGTCGGGGTGGTGGTTCATGAGCTCCGCCTCATGGCCAACCCGATTCACGAAGTCCAACGCGGCGACGAAGTCGGTCAGCTCATAGGTCGCGACGATCGCTGGCTCATCGCCATCGGCACGTCCCCAGTTCGGCAGTCCTGCCAGCTGCCGGGACACCTCGGAATCGGTCAATAGTTGGCTCATAGCCTCATCCCACATCCGATAGCGTCGAGGCGCAACGGGGGGTATCCCACGCTGCGTGGGATACCCGCGCTGTACATGGCGTGCAGAGGCTGTTGCGAAATGGGTCGTGTCGTGTGGGGTGGGTGATGCTGCCCACGGAATGATTTGATCATGGCGTTGGGGTATCGGCGGGTGGATCGGGATCAGCCGTTTTTGTTGCCGCCGGATATGCGGGAGTGGTTGCCGTCTTCGCATCTGGTGTGGTTTGTGATTGAGGCGGTGGAGCAGTTGGACACGTCGGGGTTTTGTGAGCGGTCGGTGGTGGGTGGTGTGGGTCGGGCCGGGTTTGATCCGGCGATGTTGGTGACGTTGTTGGTGTATGGCTATGCCAACGGGGTGCGGTCGGCGCGGCAGATTGCTCGGTTGTGTGAGGTGGATGTGGCGTTTCGGGTGATTTGTGCTCAGGATGCGCCGGAGCATTCCACGCTTTCTCGGTTCCGGGTGGCGCATGAGCAGGGGTTCGTCGGGTTGTTTGGGCAGGTGTTGGGGTTGGCGGCGGGGGCGGGGTTGGGCCGGTTCGGGACGGTCGGGGTGGATGGGTTCAAGGTGGCGGGGAATGCCTCGATTGATGCGAATCGGGATGAGGGGTGGTTGCGGGAGCAGGCGCGCCGGATGGTGGCGGAGGCGGCGGCGGTGGATGCTGCCGAGGATGCGGAGTTTGGGGAGGCGCGGGGCGATGAGCTGCCTGCGGAGTTGAGCGATCCGAGGACGCGGCGGGCCAAGATTCGGGCGGCGTTGGAGGAGTTGGAGCAGCGCAAGCAGGCTGCGTGGGAGGCCGCTGAGCAGGCGGAGTTAGAGGCCGAGGCTGCTGCGGAGCGGCGGATGCGGCGGATCGCTGAGGGTGCCAAGACCGGTCCGGGCAAGGCTCGCAGGGTCGATGAGGTGGCGGAGGCCCGGTTACGGTTGGCGCGGGCCGAGGCTGCTCAGCAGGCCAAGATTGATGCCGACCGGACGCGTCGGGCAGCTGCCCGGATGCGGGGGGAAGGGCTGCCGGGCTGTCCGCCGGTTCCGGTGGGGCAGTATGTCGCGGTGCGGCATGCCCAAGAAATGCTGCGGCGGGCGCTGCGGCGGCAGCACGCCCGCGACACCACCCAGCAGCCGCTGAAATCGTCGCTGCGGGTTAACCTGACCGATCCGCAGTCTCGGCTGATGCCGACCCGGAAAGGCTGGGTGCAGGGCTACAACGTGCAGGTCGGAGTGACCGGTGATCAATTGATTGTGGCGACCAAGGTGAGCCAGCACACCAACGACAGCGAGGACTTCATTCCCATGATGGCCGCGGTTTCGGAGGCCGAGCAGCTGTTCCAAGCGACCGGCCGCGACGACGCCGTGGTGGGTGTGGTGCTCGCCGACGCCGGCTATGCCACCGACACCAATCTGGCTGCCCCAGGGCCGGACCGGCTGATCGCCTTAGGCAGCAGACGTAGTCAGCGTTTGGCCGCGACCCAGCGCCCGACCCACGGTCCGCCGCCGGAAGCGAGCACGCCACGACAAGCGATGCGACACCGACTACGCACCCCTGAAGGGATCGCCAGCTATAAGCGGCGCGGCGCCACCGTGGAACCGGCGATCGGGAATTTGAAGAAGATCATCAACGGTCTCAGCCGACGCGGCCTACAAGCCGCAACCGCCGAGGTCAACCTGGCCGCCGCAGCATTCAACCTGTTAAAGATCTATCGGATGGCACCCACCGCCGGCTAGCCATCCGGTCAAAAGCGCAAACCAGCAAAGTGGGCTGGATCGATGGCTCCCGAGTCCCTCAGCGCCCAAGGTCATTTCGCAACAGCCTCTGCAGGCCATGCACAGCGGGAGCTTCCCACGTAGCGTGGGATACTCACATCCCCGAGTCAGCAGGACCCACAGTGCCACTTTTGACCGTCGCCAGGCGGCGGAGGTAATCTGGTCGGCTGTTGCGTCCAACGCGTGCAACAGCCGCGCCCGAATTTGGGCATTGGATCCGACAAAGTTCATTCAAGCAAGAAGAGTTCGCTCGCGTCACAACGAAAGCCGGTCATGTCCACCTACAGCCCGAAACCTGGCGACATCACCAGGTCCTGGCATGTCATCGATGCCAGTGATGTTGTGCTAGGCAGGCTTGCGGTGACGGCGGCGACGCTGCTGCGTGGCAAGCACAAGCCGACCTTTGCGCCTCATGTCGACGGTGGAGACTTCGTTATCGTCGTGAATGCGTCCAAGATCGCTCTCACCGGAAACAAGCGCACCGACAAGCTTGCCCGCCGGCACTCCGGCCGGCCCGGCGGCCTCAAGTCCATCTCGTACGGCGAACTACTGGACCGAGACCCGCGCAAAGCCGTCGAGCTCGCCGTCTGGGGAATGCTCCCCAAGAACAAGCTCAGCCGCCGGCTGATCAGAAAGCTCAAGGTGTACGCCGGCCCGGAGCACCCGCACAGCGCTCAGCAGCCGAAGCCGTACGCGCTCACCCAGATCGCCCAGTAGCCTTCACATCGACACACGAACCTCCCAAAGCAAGGAACCATTTGCAGTGACTGAAACCGACGCTGAAGCGGTTGACGAAAACGAGATCACCCCGTTCGTCGAGGCCGACCGCGAGATCGCCTATCGTTCCGAGGCGACACCACAGGTTTCGCACGGCCCAGCGGGACGCCCGGCCGTTGTGGCACCAGGTGCTGCGACCGGACGCCGTAAGGAAGCGGTGGCTCGGGTTCGCATTCTTCCTGGGAGCGGCCAATGGACCATCAACGGCCGCACGTTGGACGACTACTTCCCCAACAAAGTTCACCAGCAGCTGGTCTCCGAGCCCTTCGCCGCCGCGGCGGTTTCCGGCTCCTACGACGTCCTTGCCCGCATCCACGGCGGCGGCGTGACCGGCCAGGCCGGCGCTTTGCGACTCGGCGTGGCGCGCGCGCTGAACGCTGTTGATGCCGAAGCCAGCCGTGCCGCACTGAAGAAGGCCGGCCTGCTGACCCGCGACGCGCGCATCAAGGAACGCAAGAAGGCAGGCCTGAAGAAGGCCCGGAAAGCTCCCCAGTACAGCAAGAGGTAGTCGCGGGACTAGATCAGTGGCCCGACTCTTCGGAACCGACGGGGTACGCGGCAAGGCCAACGAGGCTCTCACCGCGGAACTGGCGTTGAGCCTCTCTGTTGCAGCCGCCCGGGTACTCAGTGAGACCGGCGAATTTCAAGGGCACCCACCCGTAGCTGTGGTGGGCCGTGATCCTCGCGCCTCAGGCGAATTCCTGGAGGCCGCGGTTGTCGCGGGTCTGGCCAGCGCAGGGGTGAATGTGGTACGGCTCGGCGTGCTGCCGACCCCCGGTGTGGCCTTTCTCACCGACGAATGCGACGCCGACCTCGGTGTCATGCTTTCGGCCAGCCACAACCCGATGCCAGACAACGGCATCAAGTTCTTTGCGCGCCGCGGCAACAAGCTGGACGACGCACTCGAAGATGCGATCGAGGCCCGATTAGTTGAATCGTGGCCCCGGCCGACCGGCGCCGGCGTCGGCCGGGTGATTGTCCAGGAATCGCTCGTCGAGGCGTACGTTGCCCACCTGGTCAGCAGCCTTGGGAAGACAGTCAGTCTGGAAGGAACAAAGGTCGTCGTCGATTGCGCGAACGGGGCGGCGTTTCAGGCAGCCCCGGCCGCGTTCGAGGCCCAAGGGGCTGAGGTGCACCGCATTCACGCCGAGCCAGACGGCATCAACATCAACGACAACTGCGGCTCCACCCATATGGACTCGTTGCGATCTGCGGTGCTGGAACAGCGGGCGGACATCGGCATCGCGCTCGATGGGGACGCCGATCGCTGCCTCGCAGTCGACGCATTCGGCAGGATCGTGGATGGCGATCAAATCCTGGCGATCTTGGCCCTTGCCCTACGCGAGGAGGGCGGGCTCAAGAACGACACGATAGTCGCCACCGTGATGAGCAACCTGGGCCTGATCAACGCCATGCGGCGCGCTGGAATAGGAGTCGAGCAAGCCAAAGTGGGCGACCGCTACGTCCTGGAGGCTATGAAGGCTGGCGGCTTCGTTCTCGGTGGGGAGCAGTCCGGCCACGTCGTGATGTTGGAGCATGCCACGACCGGCGACGGCATACTCACCGCCCTGCACGTGATGAGCCGGATGGCGACGTCGGGCCAGTCGCTGGACAAGTTGGCTTCGGTGATGACCAGGTTGCCCCAAGTACTGATCAACGTGCCAGATGTTGACAAGAGTCGGGCGGCGAGCGATCCGCAGCTCTCCGCTGCGGTGATGGAAGCCGAGGCTGAGCTCGGGGGTTCTGGCCGGGTTCTGCTGCGACCGTCTGGCACCGAGTCGCTGGTGCGCGTCATGGTCGAGGCCGAAAGCTACGAGGCAGCCAATGGAGTTGCGCATCGCCTCGCGGACGTCGTCAAGACCTCATTGGCGTTCTAGGGATCGCGCGCCGCTGTCCTGGACGAACGAACGAGCAGGCATGCTCTCGCCTGCGAGCCAGAGAGGAAGACAGCGGCTTTAAGCGCGATTCTCGCGAGCGGGAGCGAGAAATCAGACATTGCGCGAGCGTTAGCCCCTGACCAACAACCAACGCGGCAGCAGAGTGTTGATGTCGAGCGCGCCAGACAAAGCGAGAATGAACGCTATGACACCAAGGACGACGGACAACACGAGGTAGAACAGCAGGACGCCGAAGGCCGCAAAGAAGCCGAACTTGAGGGCTGTTCCTGCTCCGATCCTGACCTTTTCAGGCGCCGCAAAGTACTCGGTACTCATGTGCCGACCGTACCCGCGGAAGCCCTAGGGTCTGCGGCGGCGCACCAATTGCGTCCGACGTTTAGTCGGGCCCTATGTCAAGATGCGACGGACTTGGCCCAGATCCACCTCCTGAGTGTGCCTGGGGACTCTGGCTCGGATGACCCCAGAGTCCTTAACTAGACTTTGCGGATCCGCACCCACTGAACTGAATGATCACGCTCCTTGCGGAGGATTGCGGTCGCGCGACCTCGAGTAGGCAAGATGTTGGCCTCCAAGTTCGGTCCGTTGATCGTGTCCCAGAGGTAGCGCGCCTGCCGAATTGCCTGGCTCGTCGTCAGCTCGGCGTAGCGGCTGAAATAGGAGCGCGGGTCGCGGAACGCAGTATCACGCAGTGAGAGGAAGCGACTTACGTACCAGTCGCGTACATCCTTGGCTTCCGCATCGACGTAGACCGAGAAATCGAAGAAGTCACTGACGGCAAGCCCGGTCGTGCCATCCGGTCGCGGGCGCGCCGGCTGCAAGACGTTCAGACCCTCCAAGATCAAGATGTCCGGCCGCTGCACCCTTACCTTGGCATCCGGCACGATGTCATAGACCAGGTGGCTGTAGACCGGTGCGAAAACCTCCTCCTGACCGGACTTGACGTCGATCACGAAGCGCAAGAGCGCGCGCCGGTCGTAGGACTCCGGGAAGCCTTTGCGCTGCAGCAGCCCGCGCCGTTCCAGCTCGGCGTTGGGCAACAGAAAGCCATCGGTGGTCACCAGACTGACCCGGGGATGTTCCGGCCAGACGGCCAGCAGCTCTCGGAGCAAGCGGGCTGTCGTCGACTTTCCGACCGCCACTGAACCGGCGATTCCAATGACGAATGGCGTGCGCTTCACCGACAGCTGGAGGAATTCGTTCGTCGAATCGTGCAGCTCACTGGTGTGGAGGAAGTAGCGACTCAGCAGTCGCGTCAGAGGGAGATACACCTCTCGAACGTCCAGCATGCTGGTGGGGTCGTCCAGCCCGCGCACCTTTTCCAGGGTCGCTTCGTCGAGGGGGATCGGCATGTGTGCGGCAAGCTCTGCCCAGTCTGCTCGACTCCGTTCCACGTACGGACCGAGGAGCTGGGCGTCGTTCGGCATAGGCAGAATCTAGTGTCGGATCGGGAATTGGCTGACGAGGTGGCCAAGGATTGCGGAGTCGCCGGCCGAGCGGCAGCGGAAAGGTACAGTTCCGCCTATGTGTGGAATTGTCGGGTACGTCGGTGAGAAAGTCGCGCTCGACGTTGTCGTCGAAGGGCTGCGGCGTCTCGAATACCGCGGCTATGACTCAGCGGGCGTGGCGGTCGTGGCCGATGGGACGCTGCAGGTGGCCAAGAAGGCCGGCAAGCTCGGCAATCTGGAGAAGCTGCTGGGAGAGGAACGGCTGCCTCCGAGCAGCCTCGGTATCGGGCACACCCGTTGGGCGACCCATGGCGCACCCAACGACATCAACGCTCACCCGCATACCTCTTCCGACGGCCGGATCGCTCTGGTCCACAACGGCATCATCGAGAACTACGTGGCGCTGCGAGAGGAGCTGGAAGCGGCTGGCATCAGCTGCGAGTCCGAGACCGACACAGAGATCGTTGCGCAGCTGATCGGCCAGCAGGTCTCGGCGGGACTGCCCCTCGCCGAGGCCATGCGGACTGCGTGTGTTCGGCTACGTGGCGCGTTCACGTTGGTAGCGGTGGACAGCCACGCCCCGGACACCGTGGTTGCCGCGCGGCGCAACTCCCCGCTGGTCGTCGGTGTCGGGGAGGGCGAGAACTTCGTCGCATCCGATGTCGCCGCCTTCATCGAGCACACCCGCGAGGCCATCGAGCTCGGACAGGACCAGCTGGTGAGCATCACCCCCGACAACGTTGAAGTGACCACCTTCGACGGCGAACCCGCCGTTGTAAGGCCCTATCACGTGGACTGGGACCTGTCCGCAGCAGAGAAGGGCGGCTACGACTGGTTCATGCGGAAGGAGATCTACGAGCAGCCCCGCGCGGTAGCCGACACGCTGCTGGGCCGCCATGACGAAAACTCTCAGCTTACTTTGGACGAGATCCGGATTTCCGACGCCGAGTTGCGTCGCGTCGACAAGATAATCGTGGTGGCATGTGGCACCGCCTTCTATGCCGGACTTGTAGCAAAGTACGCGATCGAGCACTGGACCCGGATCCCATGCGAGGTCGAGCTCGCGAGCGAGTTCCGCTATCGCGATCCGATCGTCGGGCCAACGACCCTGGTCGTGGCAATCAGCCAATCCGGAGAGACTGCCGACACACTCATGGCCATCAGGCATGCACGCGAACAGCAGTCCCGGGTCCTCGCGATCTGCAATACGAACGGCTCAACCATCCCGCGCGAGTCCGATGCTGTGATCTACACCCATGCTGGGCCGGAGATCGGCGTGGCATCCACCAAGGGATTCCTGACGCAGTTGGTCGCCTGTTACCTGCTGGGCCTCTATCTGGCGCAGGTACGTGAAACCAGATACGGCGACGAGATCACCGAGACCTTGCGAGAACTCTCCACGATGCCTGACGCCATTTCGCAGGTACTTGAGGACATGGAGCCGATAATGAAGCTCGCGGCCGAGTTTGCTGACAAGCGGTCGGTGCTGTTCATCGGCCGGCACGTTGGCTATCCGGTGGCACTCGAAGGTGCTCTGAAGCTCAAGGAACTGGCCTACATCCATGCCGAGGGTTTCGCCGCAGGTGAGCTGAAGCATGGTCCGATCGCACTGATCGAGAACCAGTTGCCGGTGTTCGTCGTGGTCCCGCCACGTGGCCGGGACCTGCTCCACGACAAAGTGGTCTCCAACCTCCAGGAAGTACGGGCTCGGGGCGCCAAGACCATCGTTTTGGCGGAGGAGGACGACGACGTGGTCAGCCGGTATGCCGATGTCATGATCAGGTTGCCGAAGGTGTCGACCTTGCTGCAGCCCTTGGTGGCCACTGTGCCGTTGCAGGTGTTCGCGTGCGAACTTGCAACCAAGAAAGGCCATGATGTCGATCAACCGCGGAATCTGGCCAAGTCTGTCACGGTCGAATAGGGCCGGAATGCGCCGCCTGTTCTCAATCACGCTGCGAGCGTCGGGAATCGCGCGCCGCCGAGCGGAGGAGGAGCGAGCGGAGGTGTTCTCTCCTCTGCGAGTGACGACGACGACGGCGGATTGCACGCGCGATGCGCGAGCAGCGTCCCAATAAAGCGCATGATCATTGGAGTCGGTATCGACGTCTGTGACGTCGACCGGTTCGCCGAATCGATCGAGCGCCGGCCCGGACTGGTTCGACGGATTTTCACCATTGCCGAAGCTGAGCGCCCGATGGCGTCGAAGGCCGCACGGTTCGCCGCGAAGGAGGCGTTGGCGAAAGCCTTGGGTGCGCCAGACGGGCTGTCTTGGCTAGACGCAGAGGTGCTCACCGACGATCAGGGCAAGCCCTCCTTCAAGATCACAGGCACGGTCGCTGCCCGCGCTGCCGAATTGGGCATCGGAACCATTCACCTCAGCATGTCCCATGACGCCGGAATCGCCTCGGCCGTCGTAATCTGCGAAGCGTGATCAGGCGCGCGTACCGGGTCGAGGCGATTCGGCGGATCGAAGAGCGAGCCATTGCCGTCGAGGGCGTAGATGCCCTGATGCAGCGGGCCGCTGCGGCCGTTGCCGCCAGTGCTTCCAGCCTGCTGCTGTCGAGCAGCGGCGGCCGATACGGCCGCCGCGTGATGATCATGGTCGGTGCGGGTAACAACGGCGGCGACGCCTTGTTTGCCGGTGCCCGGCTGGTCCGGCTCGGCGTCCGAGTCACCGCGGTCCGCTGCCTGGGCACAGCACACTCGGCCGGATTGGCCGCGTTGCTCAACGCGGGTGGCCGATTGATCGACCTCGATGACCTTCATGTGACCAGTCAGATCGCGTACGACCTGGTCATCGATGGCATCCTCGGCATCGGGGGACGTCCCGGATTGCCGGACATCGTTGCCCGCCTTGTGCAGGCCGTGGAGGCCCAAGAGATCCCGACCATCGCCGTTGACCTTCCTTCCGGAGTCGCTGCCGACACGGGCGCCGTTCCGGGAGCGGCAGTACGAGCGACGCGGACGGTCACGTTCGGCGAGCTGAAACCGTGCCACCTGCTGCAACCGGCGTTGAGTCGCTGCGGTGCCATTACGGTGGTCGATATCGGACTCGGCACTGATCACGACGAAACAGCCGACTTGGTCGGCCTGGATGAGGATGACGTGGCGCGCGCGTGGCCCTATCCGACAGCACGCAGCGACAAGTACGCCCGCGGGGCGGTCGGGGTGGACACCGGCTCCGATCAGTACCCAGGTGCCGCGGTGATGTCGGTCTACGGCGCGGTTTACGGTGGCGCGGGATACGTGCGCTACCTCGGCGCCGACCGGCCAGCGGCGACTATCTCGGCCCAGCTGCCGAACGTCGTGTTCTCGCCCGGGCGAGTCCAGGCGCATCTGTTCGGCTCGGGCTGGGGCGAGCGCCCCGATGGCGCGCAGGTGCTCGCCCGCGCGGCCGAGGACGGCGCGCCAGCGGTGGTGGATGCTGATGGGCTCGGATATCTGCCGAAGCCGGCTCCTGCGAGCTGGCTGCTGACTCCCCACGCCGGAGAGCTAGCCCGCCTGCTTGAGCGGGAGCGCAGCTGGGTGGAAGAGAATCCTGTGCGAGCAGTCACTGCCGGCGCAGAGCAGACTGGGGCAACAGTGTTGCTGAAAGGTGCGACTCAGCTGGTCGCAGCACCGAAGGGAGGTCCGGTGCTGGTCGCTGTGCCTGGCCCAGCATGGACGGCGCAGGCGGGATCGGGCGATGTGCTCGGCGGTGTCTGCGCGGCCCTGCTTGCGGCTGGGGTGAACGCACAACGAGCCGGTCAGCTTGGAGCATCGGTTCAGGCGCTAGCTGCTGCCGCGCACCCTGGAGTGCTGGCTCCGCAGGAGCTGGCGCGCGCCATCGGCCAGATGCTGGGACGCCTCGAGCAACGTGCGAGGACTCGATGACAAACCAGCTCCGGTTATCTGCCGCTATCGCTGGCATCGACCCGGCTACCGCATGTGCGGAGATCGATCTGGCCGCATTCCGTCAGAATGTGGCAACCCTTCAGGCGTGCGCTGGTGTTCCGGTAATGGTGGTGGTGAAGGCCGACGGCTATGGGCACGGCATCTTGGAGTGCGCCCGGGAAGCGAGGATCGCCGGCGCCGAGTGGCTCGGAGTCGCTACTCCCACGGAGGCGTTGACGCTCCGGGAAGCAGGCGACCTTGGCCCAGTTTTGACCTGGCTCTACGGCGTCGAGGAAGATTTGGCTCCGCTGGTCGCTGCCGATGTCGACGTGTCGGCTCACTCTGTTGAGCAGATCGGCCGTCTGGCTGCTGCCGCTGCCATCGCCGAGCGCCGCGCCCGGGTGCACCTCAAGATCGACACCGGACTCTCCCGAAACGGCGCCCCAGCCTATGACTGGCAGCAGGTGTGCGCGGCAGCAGCGGAAGCTGAGCACGCTGGCGCCCTCGAGGTGGTGGGCATCTGGTCGCATCTTGCCGCTGCCGATGAGCCTGGCCATCCGTCTGTTCGTCTTCAGGTTGACGCCTTCAAGCGTGCGTACGAACAAGCCCGGGCTGCCGGGCTCGAGCCGACATTGCGACATCTGGCGAATTCGGCTGGGGCGCTCGTAGTACCCGAGTCGCGGTTGGATCTGGTTCGAGTCGGCATCGCGACGTACGGTATCGACCCGGCGCCCGGCATCGCAGCGCTGGCGGGGGTTGCGTTGCGGCCCGTCATGCGGCTGCGTTCCCAGCTGGTCAATGTGAAGCAGATTTCGGCGGGGGCCGGCGTCTCATACGGGTTGACCTGGACCGCAGAGTCCGCGACCACGGTCGGCTTGGTGCCGCTCGGCTATGGCGACGGGATACCACGGCATGCCAGCAACCACGCCTGGGTGGGCTGGTCGGGAACCCGGGTGCCGGTGCGCGGCAGGATTTGCATGGACCAGTTCGTTGTTGAGCTGGGAGTTGGAAAGGTTGCCGAGCCCGGTGAGGAAGTGGTCTTGTTCGGTTCCGGTGATAGTGGTGAACCGACAGCCGCGGAGTGGGCGGCTTGGTGCGACACCATCGGCTACGAGGTCGTCACCCGGATCGGCAGCCGAGTGCCGCGCTGTTATCTCCGCGCCAGCCGGGAGAACATCTGATGGCGAAGCCGAGCGGCGGACTGGCTGGGGCGGTCGGGCTGATTACCAGCGTGGCCGCACTGGCGGCTGGCGGAGTTGCGCTGGGCATCGAACTGGAACGCAGGATCGTATCGAAGCGGATCGCGCGCAACTCAGAGGCTGGTCTCGAGGAGTTCTTCGCGCTGCGGTCTGACGGTCCCGACGTGACCACTCCAGATGGGGTGGTCCTTCACACCGAAGTAGATCAGGGCGATGCTGATGACCTCACGCTGCTCTACGTCCATGGATATGGCCTGAACCTCGACTGCTGGCATTTTCAGCGCGGCCACTTCCGTGGGTTGCTCCGTCAGGTGTTCTATGACCAGCGTTCCCACGGCAGGTCAGGTCGTTCCGAGGCCGAGCTCTGCCGGATTCCCCAAGTGGCGGACGACTTGTATCAGGTCCTGGAGGACGTCGTAGGCCCCGGGCCGGTGATTCTCATCGGGCACTCGATGGGCGGGATGGCGATCATGCGGCTCGCCCAGGTCCATCCCGAGCTGTTTGGAACTCAGATCCTCGGCGTCGCCTTGTTCTGTACCTCTGCCGGCGAGATGGCGTACCACTCACCGATCCGGGGCCTACCCGGCCGCACCTTTCACCGAATCGCGGAGCCGTTGATGGCAGGCCTGAACCGGATACCTGAGCTCGTCGCGCAGGGACGCCGCGCAGGCAGCGATCTGGGGTTCGTGGTTACCCGGCGACTCGGTTTCGGCCCAGACGTGCCGCCAAGGTATGTGGACTTTGCATCCGAGATGCTTGCGGAGATTCCCCTTGAGGTGGTGGCTGACTACTTTCCTGCATTTAGAGAGCTGGATGAGTATCGGGCCCTCGAGATCGTCAGCACCGTACCGACCCTCGTAGTCGGCGGTGAGGACGACGTGATCACTCCAATTCAGCACACGGCCCGCATCATTGACTTGCTTCCGAATGCGGAGGCGATCCGGGTCCAGAAGTGTGGGCACCTGGGCATGATCGAGAAGCACGAAGTTTTCGATGGTGCGCTTGAGCGACTGCTCGGCAGGGTACGGGAGGGCATCGCCATCCACCACGCTGACAAGTCAGCGTTCTGAGCGACACTACGATGGCCCCCAGTGAGCGTCTCGGTTTCTGATCTTGTGGTTTCGATCGCGTCGCCGCGGGATGCGGCCGCGATGGTAGAGGTCATCCATAGCGCCTTCGGTGCGCGTCCGCCGGTCGATCCTCCCTCGACTGCCATCGAGGAGACTTCGGAGACCCTGGCGGCCAGCCTGCGACGCGGCAGCGGCATCTTCGCCCAGGTCGGCGGCCGTCCGGCGGGGGTCATCGTCGTGCTCCCCAGCACCGATGGCGTCGCCAGGTTCTCGCGGGTTTCGGTTCATCCGGAGCTGCAACGGCATGGCATCGCCTCGGCAATGGTGACCGCCGCCGAGGAGCTTGCGGCTATCCAAGGCTTCACGCGGGTCGAACTCTTCAGCCGATCTGAGTTTCCCGAGTTCATCACCTTCTGGCAGCACAGAGGGTTTGTCGTGGATCGTGCGGTTCCGCATGGTGTGATCTTGACCAAGTCGCTGCCGTTGGCGATCAAGGTTCCGACTAGCGAGGCCATGGTGCGGCTCGGGGAGCGGCTGGCTCCGCTGCTCGAGCGTGGGGATGTGATCATCGCCGGTGGTGATCTTGGCGCTGGCAAGACCACGCTGACGCAGGGAATCGGCCGCGGACTTGGCTCTGAGGGCCCGATCATTTCGCCGACCTTCGTGCTGTCCCGCATCCACCCCTCGTCGATCGGCCGGCCGACCTTGATGCATGTGGATGCTTATCGGTTGTCTTCCTCCTACGAGCTGGATGATCTTGATCTTGATGCTGCGGTGGCCGACTCCATCACCGTCGTCGAGTGGGGACAGGGGATCGCGGAAGGACTTGCCGATGATCGATTGGAGATCGACATCTGGACCTCTCCGGCCGATCTTTCGGCGGTCGGCGATGACAGTGAGAGGATTGTGACGATCCGCACGCTAGGCGTCAGGTGGAGTGCAGTAGATCTTGGCGAACTGCGGGGGGATGATCATGACTGACGCGGCCCTGGTGCTCGCGCTGGACACCTCGACGGTGGTCAATGTTGGCTTGGCGCGCGGCGACCGGGTGCTCGCGACAGCGACAGTCGCTGACCAGATGGCCCATGTCGAGCAGCTCATGCCGCTTGTTTCGGAATGCGTCGACACCGCCGCGGTACGCGTCGCCGACCTCGGCCAGCTCGTCGTTGGCGTGGGTCCCGGGCCGTTTACCGGCCTGCGAGTCGGCGTCGTTACTGCTCGAATTCTCAGTTACGTGCTGCGCATCGGGCTGCGCGGCGTTTGCAGCCTCGACGTACTGGCCGCGCAATTTGCTCCAGAGAGCCCTGGCGAGTTCGTGGTCGCCACCGACGCCAGGCGTCGCGAGGTGTACTGGGCTCGTTACAGCCCCCTTGGCGCACGGCTGGGGGAGCCGAGAGTGTCGCGGCCCACCGATCTACCACGGCTGCCGGTCATCGGGCCCGCCGCCGACCTCTACGCCGGTCAGCTGCACGCCGTGCCAGGCCCGCGATCGATGGACCCGGCCGTACTCGCCACGACCGGTGCCACGCTGCCCGACGCGGGCCACGAGCCGCTCTATCTACGACATCCCGATGCCACCGAGTTGACCCGTCCCAAGTCAGTGCTGCACTACCAGGGCGTGGCGGGATGATCCAGACCGCCCGTAATCCCGAGATCAGCATCTTGCCTGCCCTTCGAAATGATCTTGCGGCGATCATGATTCTGGAGCGCGCCGGTTTTCCGGCCGCCGAACAGTGGAGCGAGCGGAGCTGGCTCGGCGAGTTGCTCGGCGACGGGAGGACGATCTTGATCGCCCGGGCGCAACATCCGCTCGGTGTGATCTCGATCAAGACCGTCGGCGAGCTGGCTGACCTGCACCGTATCGTTGTGGAGTCGCGCAGTCGTCGGCGCGGGATCGGGACCGATCTGGCGCGTGCCGGTCTCGAGGCTGTGCGGCGGCTCGGAGTGCGTGAAGTGATCTTGGATGTCGCGTATCGCAATGAGCCCGCGATCGCTTTTTACCAGCAGCTGGGGTTCGAGCAGCTCAGCGCTCGGCAGGACTACTACGGCCCTGGTCAACACGCATTGATCCTGAAGCTGTATGACCTCCAGAGTCGCCCGGACGGCATCCCGATCGCAACGGAGGAAGCATGAGCGGCCAGCCGAGCTCGGTCGTGGCCGGGCCTTTGGTGTTGGGCATCGAGTCCTCTTGCGACGAGACCGGCGTGGGCATTGTCCGGGGGCACGAGTTGCTGGCCAACGAGGTTGCCTCCAGCGTCGAGGAGCATGTCAGGTTCGGAGGCGTGGTACCCGAAGTGGCCAGCCGGGCGCACCTGGAAGCCATGGTGCCTACGCTGCAGCGTGCCTGCGCTGCCGCAGACATCGATCTGTCAGAGATCGATGGCGTGGCGGTCACCGCGGGGCCGGGTCTGATGGGTGCGTTGGTGGTCGGCCTGGCCAGCGCCAAGGCCCTCGCGTGCGCGCTCAACAAGCCGTTGTACGGGGTCAACCACCTTGTCGGACACGTCGCCGTCGATCTGCTGGAACACGGGCCCCTCCCGGAGCGGTGCATCGCGCTGCTGGTCTCGGGCGGCCATACGTCGTTGCTCCAGGTCGAGAACATCGCCGACAGCATTGTTGAGCTCGGCTCGACGATCGACGAC
>Ga0081455_10003278_pt1 | contig 18729 bp, 18 predicted proteins | sample TabmetS3T2R1_FD_70207 | JGI IMG/M metagenome (GOLD analysis project Ga0081455, IMG submission 70207) | Tabebuia heterophylla rhizosphere microbial communities from the University of Puerto Rico - S3T2R1 | ecosystem: Host-associated > Plants > Roots > Rhizosphere ... | reverse complement strand
CCGAGCTCCTGGTAGTAGGCGTCGAGCGAGACCGGCGCGTCGGCGTGGAGCACCCAGCGCACGTCGGGCTTGTCGACGCCCATCCCGAACGCGACCGTCGCCGCGACGATCCGCACCGAGCCGTTGAGGAACTCCGCCGCAGCCCGGCGCCTCGCGGCGGCGCCCAGCCCCGCGTGGTACAGCGTCACGCGCTCGCCGGCGACCGAGAGCGTGTCTCTCGCGGCCTCCGCGTCCGCGTGCGTGGCGGCGTAGACGATCCCCGACCCACTGAGCTCGCCCGCCGCCCGCGCGATCAGCTTCTGCTTGTCCTCGGCCGAGCGCGCGTGCTGGACGGAGAGCTCGATGTGCGGACGATCGAAGTCGCCGATCACCTCCTCGGGGTCGCGGAGCCCGAGCCGCCGCCGGATCTCGCGCCGGACCGGAGGAGCCGCCGTGGCGGTGAGTGCGATGCGCACGCCCGCGCCCAGCTCGTCGGCCTGCGCGCCGAGCCGCAGGTAGTCGGGGCGGAAGTCCTGGCCCCACTGACTGACGAGGTGCGCCTCGTCGACGACGAAGAGCCCCGGGCGGGCGCGCCGCAGCGCCGCGCGGGTCTCGCTGTTGGAGAGCTGCTCGGGCGAGACGAAGACGAACTCGTCGGGCCCGCAGGCCTCGACGAGCGCCGCCGCCCGCGCGCCCGCCGACTGCGCCGAGTTGAGCACCGTGGCGGGCAGGCCCGCCGCCCGGAGGTGCGCCAGCTGGTCGTCCTGCAGCGCGATCAGCGGCGACACGATGACGGTCGGCCCGCCGCGCAGCAGCGCGGCGAGCTCGTAGATCGCCGACTTGCCGCCGCCGGTGGGCAGGACCGCGAGCACGTCCCGGCCCGCCGCGGCGGCGGCGACGGCCTGCTCCTGGCCGGGCCGCAGCCGCTCGAACCCGAGCCGGTCGCGCGCCAGCTCGCGGATCGCGTCCATGCACCCATGCTGCCCGACCGGCACCGGCGGCGTCGTCGAGGCGCCTATACGATCCGCGTCCGTCGTGACCCGCGACGATGCCACGCCTCGCTGCAGGGGACCCCCGCCACCCGGGCCCCTCACCAACCGGTCCTCTCTCGTCCATGCCTCGGAGGCGCTCCTCGCCTCCGCAACTTTTCCGCACGAAGAAGGAGTACGAGGATGAAGGCCTACAAGAAGCTGGTCGTGGTCGTGCTGGCGACGATGGCGGTCCTGGCGCTGGCGGCGGGTGGTGCGATGGCGGGCAGGCTCCACGGCAACGGCAACGGCAACGGCAACGGTGGCAGCCATGAACGCCACGGCCACGGCCCCGGTCGAACCGTCGACCCGCTCACCGGGTTCCCCACCCAGATCAACCAGGTGGACCTCACGGGCTATCGGATCATCACCAGCTACCCGCTCGGCTTCGACGCCGGGAACACGTTCCAGCAGGACTACAGCGCCGGTGGCAACTTCAGCGCCGTCGCGCTGACCGGGCCGTTCGTCGGCCAGCCCCCGACCACCGCGAAGTACATCGCCCTACCCGTCGGGCACAAGCAGATCCTCCTCGTCTGGCTGTTCGCCGACGGTACGCACAACACGTTCTTCATGAACTTCCGCACGCACCTCGTGTCGGTCGTCACCTCAGGTCCGGACGGGGCCCCGAGCCTCGGCACGGTCCGGATCACGAAGGTGGGCGACCACCGGATCCCATAGACGCTGCTGCCGCCGCCGCCCTCGGTCTACGAGGGCGGCGGCTCGTAGCAGAATCGCTCAGACTGAGGCGGAGGGTCCGATCGGCAGCCGCGCCCGCAGGACCGTGCCGGCACCGGGACGGCTCTCGAGGTCGAGCGTTCCGTTCACGGCCGCGACGCGGTCGCGAAGCCCTTGGAGCCCCGAACCGGGCGCCATCGACGCGCCGCCCACGCCGTCGTCGCCGATTTCCACGTCGACGTGGCCGTTGCGCTTCTCGACGTTGACCCACGCGCGGCTCGCGCGCGCGTACTTGTCGACGTTCGTGAGCGCCTCGCACACCGTGAAGTACGCGGCGGCTTCGACGGCCGCGGCGAGGCGCGCCTTGGGCAGCTCCACGCGGAGGGCGACCGGGACGGTGCTGCGATGGGCGATGTCGACCAGCGCGTGCTCGAGACCGCGGTCGCTCAAGACCGCGGGATGCAGGCCGTGTGCAAGGTCACGAAGATCGGCGAGGCCGGTGCGCAGCTCGGCCAGCACCGCGTCGAGCTCGCCGCGCACGCCGGCCGTGAGCTCGCGGTGCGCCGCAAGGCAGAGCTGGAGCTGAAGCGCGACCGACACGAAGCGCTGCTGTGCGCCGTCGTGGAGGTTGCGCTCGATCTCGCTCCGCGCGCGGTCGGCCGCGTCGAGGATGCGCGCGCGTGAGGCGCGGACCTCGGCCAGCTGCGCCTGCACCATCACGTGCTCGCGCAGCGCCTGCTCGGCGGCGCGGCGATCGGTGATGTCGAAGATCGCTCCGTCGAGCCAGCGCCGGCCATCATCCGCCTGCTGCGCCTGACCCCGCTCGAGCACCCAGCGCACATCCCCGTCGCGCCGCTGGATCCGGTACTCCAGCTCGAAGGGCCGGCCGGCGTCGACGGCCTCCATGACCGACCGTTCGACCTGCTCGCGGTCGTCCGGGACGATGACGCTCGCGAAGGTCCGCACCGCGCTGTCGATGAAGTCGCTGGCCGGATAGCCCGAGATCCGCTCGATCTCGTCGGTCAGCCACTCCATCGTCCAGTTCTCGTCGCACGCGCAGCGGTAGACGGCGCCGGGGATGTTCGCGACCAGCGAGCGCAGCAGCGCCTCGTTGGCGCGCAGGCGCGCGGCGCCCAGTCCCGCCGCGACGCGCGCCGCCAGCACCTCCGGCTCGAACGGAACGCGCATGACGTCATCGGGACCGGCGTCGAGCGCTTCGCGAAGCTCGTCCTGAGAGCCGAGCGCGGCACACAGGACGACGTACGCCGACGCGGGCTCGCGGCTATCGCGCATCGCAGCCATCAGCGCCGGGCCGCGAGACGCATCGGCGATCACGACCTGAGCCGCCTCGTCGCGCAGGGCCCGCAGGGCGCCCGCAACGTCCGCGACCCGAACCATGCGCACGCCGGCGTGAGCGAGGCCCGCCCAGCACTCGTCGCCGAGCTGCTCGAGGCCGAGCAGGACCACGGTTGCGTGATCGCCCGCCACGGCGTGCAGCGTCCTCGCGGGCTGGCGATCGGCGGCCCCGGCATGGTGGCGCAGGCGGCGGGACCGCTGGACCATGCTCCGACTACGAGGCATGTGTGCGTGACCGTACAGGCGTCGCCCGCGCGCGGCCACCCCGTGACGGCGCCATGTCTCCGCGATGACGAGGCCCCTCCGCCGGCCGCGAGATCGGATATGGGACGCTTGCCGCATGCCGTGGGTCCCCGAGCTGTTCTCCGCGCCGGTGCTCGAGGCCTGGCTGGACAAGCGCCGGACCGCGCCGCGCCGCGTGCGGTACTTCGACGGTTTGCTGGCCGGGGAGATCGACGCGCTGGTCCAGTCCTTCGCCGGCGAGCCGGAGCTGCACCACCCCGTGCGCGGGCGCATCAAGGGCACGCGGGCGTTCGAGGCATACGTCGCCAACACGAACGCCTGGCTCACCGAGCGCAACGCGTCGATCGAGAACGTCGAGCGCGTCCTTACCGACGGGCGCGGGTTCGAGGAGGTGGTTCTCCACCTCGACGGTGACGCCGCACCCGTCGATCTCCCCGTCGCGGTCGTCGCGGACTTCCAGCCCGGCAGCGAGCTGATCGACGAACTGCGTGTCTACTACTCGAGCTGGCCACTCACCGGCCGCCACGCCACGCGTCCGCCCGTGCTGCAGCAGGACCCCGAGGTGCGCGAATCGGGCGTCGTGGCCGACTACCAGCGCGCGCTGAGCGCCGGCGACCTCGGCGCGATCGTCGCGACCTTCGAACCGGACGGCTACATCCGCGAGCCCGCGGGCGGCGAGCACGTCCATCGGGGCACCGACGCCCTCCGCGCCTTCTACGGGCGGCTGTTCTCGAACGGCGGCGGCATCCCGCTGGAGCACTGCGCCGTCGTCGGCGACGATCGCGTGACGGCGCTCGAGTACAACGTCGTGCGCTGGGGCCGGACGGAGCTCGCGCCGGAGGCCGGGATCGCCGTCTACGTCCGCGGTACGGACGGCAAGCTCGCCGCGGCGCGGATCTACGACGACACCGAGCCCCCGGCCTAGGCGAGCCTCGCACGCCACGGATCAGCCAGCGCGCGCAGTTCGCCGGAGCGTCGCGATCCCGGTCAGCAGCAGGATGACTCCGAGGGCCAGCGGGCCGGCGGGTACCCACCATGGCATCCGGTCGAGCGTGACCGCTGAGGACACGACCCGCACGCGGACCGGGCGTGACCCGTCGGCGTTCATGGCGAACGCGATCTCGCGCCCGTCGCTTGCATCCCAGCGCAGCGTCTGCGTTCCCACGCCTTCGGCGTGTGCCGTCCAATCGACCGCCCTCGCCGCCGACAGCGCCGGCGCCGCGCCGTCATGGTCGGTACGGACGACACCGCCTCCCGTGCGCTCGGCGACCGTGGTGTAGCGGGTGCCGGAGAGGTAGCGGCTGATCGCATCCGGCGCGGCGACGCCGACGAAAATCGGCTTCCGCCCCACGGACGCGACCCTGAGCCGCACCGAACCGGCCCAACCGAACAACTCCGTTCGCCAGTTCGTGCTGGTGGTGGCCAGCCCATACCGGTCGGTGCGGTAGCTGCCGTGCGCGCCGAGGCCGACGTATGTCCCGCCGGAGCCGGCGATTGCCGCGAACGCGCCCGCGCAGATCAGCACGACCGAGCCGACGACGGCAGCCACGCCGGCCACGCGGCGCGGCGGCCACTTGCTGGCGGATGCCACGTCGCTCAGGCTGCCTTGGCGACCGTCGGAACGGCCTGGGCGACCCAAGCACCGCTGATCTGCCTGGTGGTCGCGTTCACGCGGTTGAACGCGTTGATTGCCGCGATCGCGACCACGAGTGCGGCAAGCTGCGGTTCGCTGTAGTGACGCGCGGCCTCATCCCAGACCGCGTCCGAGACCGCGTCGGAGCGGTCGGCGAGACGGGTGGCTGCCTCGGTGAGCGCCAGCGCGGCGCGCTCGGCGTCGCTGAAATACGGCGCCTCCCGCCATGCCGCGAGGGTGTGCATGCGCTCGCTGCTCTCCCCCGCCTGTTCGAGTTCGCGCGAGTGGATGTCGACACACACGCTGCAACCGTTGATCTGGCTCGCGCGCAGGTGCACGAGGCCGAGCGTGGACCCGGGGATGCCGGCGGTGGTCGCCGAGGCTCCCAGCTTCTGAAACGCCTCGAGCGCGCCCGAAACGCTCAAGGCCGGATTCTTGATTCTTGCCTGCACGTCGCGTCCTTCCTGGGTGTCCGTTTGCACGAACGACGACGCTAGGGCCTTGACCCGGCGCTGGCACCGGCGAGATCGCCGGTTAGCGGTCCGCGGAATCCGGGGGGATCGCCGGGAGGGTGAGCGAGGGGACTCGAACCCCCGACCGCCTGGACCACAACCAGGAGCTCTACCAGCTGAGCTACGCCCACCGCGGGCCACGCAGTGTATCCGGCGTGCTGTCAGCCGCCCAGCTCGAACCAGACGACCGTGCTGTTCTCTTCCACGCCCCAATCGGTCGCGAGGCCGTCGACGAGGCGCAGGCCGTAGCCGCCCTGCGCGCCGGGTGCGTCGACGATATGCGGCTTGGTCACGCGGTGGCCGTCGTCCAGCCGCTCGGTGACGCTCCCCCGGACGTGGCCGGCGGATACGACGTCGAGCTCGACTTGGATCGCGCCGCCGGGGCCGTACTTGACGGCGTTCGCGACCAGCTCGGAGACGACGACCCGAAGGTCGGCAAGCATCTCCGGGCGGAGATCACCGGCGAGGCCCCTGGCCAGCGTCCGTGCCTGTGACGGCGCGGCGGTGCTCGGGACCAAATCGAACACGAACCGCATCAAGGACTTATTGCCCAGCCGGAGCTAAGCCATGCGCACGGGGAACGCGGCCTTTATGCCGCTTCGAGCGCGGGCGGCGCAAGCTCGGTGGGCGGCACCAGCGGGCGCCAGGCGCCGCGTGCGCTGCGCTCCACCTCGAGCTCTGCCTCGAAATCGGCATCGTCGCCGTGGCGGAACGCGACGTCCTCGGTCGCGAGGACGCGCTCGACGAAGACCTCGACGAGCTCGGCATCGAGCTGGCTGCCGGACACCCGGCGCAGCTCCTCGATGGCCTCCGCCGAGGAGACCGGCTCGCGATAGGAGTCCCGGCCGGTCATGACGTCGTAGGTGTCCGCGATCGAGATCATGCGCGACAGGAGCGGGATATCGGCGCCGGCGAGGCCGTGCGGGTAGCCGCGACCGTCGATGCGCTCGTGGTGGGCGAGGATGATCGCCGCGACCTCGTCATGGTTGGGCAGGTGCCCGACGAGCTCGGCCCCACGCTCGGGGTGGCGCTTGACGATCTCCCATTCCTCGTCGGTCAGCTTGCCCGCCTTGAACATCCGGTCGGCGAACATGACCTTGCCGACGTCGTGGTAGAGCGCCGCGGTGTGGACCAGGCGCTGCTCGGCGAGCGGGCGGCCGGCGGCCTCCGCGATGCGCCGCGCGTAGCGGGCGACCGCCGCGGAATGGCGCGCGGTCATCTGGTCGCGGGCGTCGAGGAAGTCGAGGATGATGCGGACGAGGCCGTCGCGCTGCTCCTGGGCCTGGGCCGCGAGCTGCCGCGCCGTCTCGGCGTGGCGCTCGGCCTGCAGGAGGTCGCGCTGCAGTCGGGAGTACGCGACGAGGATAACGCCGCACAACGCGATCACCGCGGCGCCGACCGTGGCTACCACGTACACGAGAATCGCCGTTGCGCACGCCAGCGCGAGGTGCGCCGACAGCAGCGGCCGCCAGGTCGCCGCCAGCTGGCGATCGATCCGCAGGCCCTCCAGCCAGCGCAGATAGCCGGCAAGGAGCACGACGTTGAGCGCCCAGGTCACGATGAACAGCCCGACGACGACGAGCGCGAACCAGGCCGACGACGGGGTGACGCCGAGGCTCTCATGGGCGACCCGGGCGAGCAGCGCGCCCACGGTGAGGAACGCGGCGTAGACCGCCGTGTTGCCGAGGATGCGCGCCTTCGTCTTCGCGCCGGCCGTCACGGTCACGAGCGCTCCGATGACCAGCATCGGCGCCGGACCGAGGAAGACCATGCCGAGCACGAACGCTGGGTGGGTGGCGACGACGATCGAGCCGGTGGGCGTTGTGACCTCGTACCGATCGGCGATCAGCGCGAGCGCCGCTACGAGGACAAGGATCAGCGGCTGGTTCCAGTCGTCGGCGCGCGAGGTCGCCACCGCCACCGCGACGGTGGCAGCGAGCACCAAGAACGCACACATCGGCGCGTAGCGCGAGCCCTTCATCGCGCCGGGAGATCGGCATCAGGAATCCGAACTTGACCCGGACGAACGTCCACGCGCCACTAAAGGTCGGTCAGGGAGCGCCCGAAGTCGGCATGCAATTCCGCTTGCTGAAGCGATCTTGGCGCGAACGGACGTATATATGATTGCCGCCGCGAGCCGTACCGGCTTGCATCCGCACCGCAAGAAAGCGCTCTAGGGGGGCGCTTACCAGGGAAGGCGACCGCTGAAGGGGGCAGGGCATGAACGTCCGCGCTGGCTAGTTGTGACCGAGACGCCAAGCGTCTGATGGTTGTTTCGCCACCCGGGCTCTCGCGCCCGGGTGCGCGCGTTAAAGCCCCCTCTCCCGGTTTCCGATAGCCACCCAGATGGGTCCCCTCCGCTACGCGGCGTTCCGCCGCCTCGCCACCACCTACACCCTCAACGAGTTCGGGTGGGGCTTCGGGACCGTCGCGCTGAGCCTGGTCGTCTTCGACCACACGCACAGCGCCCTTGCCACCACCGCGCTGTGGCTGTGCACGCTGCTCGTCCCCGCGCTCGTCGGCGCGCCCGCGACGGCCCGGCTCGACCGCACCGGGGTGCGGCGCGCCCTCCCGGCGCTCTACCTGGCCGAGGCGGCGATCTTCGCGGCGCTCGCGCTGGTGTCCTCGGCGCCGTGGCTGCCGCTCGTGCTGCTGCTCGCCGCACTGGACGGCACGCTGGCGCTCGTCGGCCGCGCGCTGACCCGGGCCGCGGTGGCGGCCACGCTGAAGGCCGACGGGCAACTCGAGGCCGCCAACACGCTGCTCAACGTCGCGTTCTCGGTCTGCTTCGCGGTCGGCCCCGCGCTCGGCGGCCTCGTGGTCGCCGGGTACGGCGTCGAGGCGGCGCTGTGGGTGAGCGCCGCGATCTTCCTCGCGATGACCGTCACGCTGGCGACCAGCCGCGCGCTGCCGGCCGCCCACGCCGAAGCGGGCGACGGCTGGCTGACCCGCCTGCGCGCCGGGCTCGGCCACGCGCTGGGCAACAACGCGATCCGCCGCATCCTCGGCGCGCACGCCGCCGCGATCACCTGCGCCGCGATGATCTCCCCGGTCGAGGTGATCTGGGCGAAGGAGGTCCTCGGCGGAAGCGACGGCGCCTACGGCGTCGTCCTCAGCGCCTGGGGCGCCGGCACCCTGCTGACCGGCCTGCTGCTGGTCCCGCTGTGGCGCCGCATCCCGGTCGTGACACGCATCCCCGTCGCCGCCGCCACGATGGGCATGGGGTACGTCGTGATGACGTTCGCGACGTCGCTCCCGATCGGGGCGCTCGGCTGCTTCATCGGCGGTGCCGGCAACGGCTTCTACTTCGTCTCGGTCATCCAGGCGATCCAGGAGCGCGTCGGCGACGAGTACCAGGGCCGCGTCATGGGCCTGCTGGAGTCGCTGACCGCGGGCTGTTACGGCGTCGGCTTCCTGCTCGCCGCGGGGCTCACCGAACTGACGTCGGTGCGCGTCACCTTCGCCGCCACCGCGGCCGGCGTTCTGCTCGCCACCGCGTGGATGGCCTCACTGCTGCGGGCTCGGCTCGTGCCCGCTTACGCGTCGTAGTACAGCGCGAACTCCCATGGGTGCGGACGCATCCGCACCTGGTCGGCCTCCTCGCGGCGCTTGTAGGCGATCCACGTCTGGATGAGGTCCTCGGTGAAGACATCGCCCTTGAGCAGGAAGGCGTGGTCGGCCTCCAGCGCCGCGAGCGCCTCGTCGAGCGAGCCGGGCACGTGGCCGATCCCCGCGAGCGCCGCCTCGGACAGCTCGAACAGGTCGACGTCCATCGGCGGGCCCGGGTCGACGCGGTTTTGGATCCCGTCGAGCCCGGCCATCATCAGCGCGGAAAACGCCAGATAGGGGTTCGCGCTCGGGTCGGGCGGCCGGAACTCGAGGCGCTTGGCCTTGGGCGAGGACGAGTACATCGGGATGCGCACCGCCGCCGAGCGGTTGCGCTGCGAGTAGACGAGGTTCACCGGCGCCTCGTAGCCGGGGACCAGGCGCCGGTACGAGTTCGTGGTCGGCGCGCAGAACGCCATGAGCGCCGGCGCGTGCGTCAGCAGCCCGCCGATGTAGTTCAGCGCCTCGCGCGAGAGCTGCGCGAAGCCGTTGAAGTCGTACATGACGTTGCTCCCGCCGCGCGCCAGCGACTGGTGCACGTGCATGCCCGACCCGTTTTCCTCGTAGAGCGGCTTGGGCATGAACGTCACGCTCTTGCCGGCCTCGCGCGCGACGTTCTTGATGACGTACTTCTGCAGCTGCGTCTGGTCGGCGATGCGCAGCAGCGTGTCGAAGCGGACGTTGATCTCGGCCTGCCCGGCGGAGCCGACCTCGTGGTGCTGGAACTCGCAGTCGATCCCCATCTCCTCCAGCGCGACGACCATCCGCGCGCGCAGGTCGCCGTGGGTGTCCATCGGAGCGGTCGGGAAGTAGCCCTGCTGCGAGCGCACCTTGTATCCGAGGTTCGCGGCCTCGCCGTCGCCGCCGAAGCCGGCGCCCCGGTTCCAGTAGGCCTCGGCCGAGTCGACCTCGTAGAACGCGGTGTTCGCCTGCTGGTCGAACGCGACGTGGTCGAAGATGAAGAACTCGGCCTCCGGCCCCATGTAGCAGGCGTCGGCGATGCCGGTGGCGGCCAGGTGGCGCTCGGCCTTCATCGCGACGTGGCGCGGGTCGCGCGAGTACGGCTCGCGGGTGATCGGGTCGACGACGTCGCAGACGACCGACAGCGTCGTGTGCTCGTGGAACGGGTCGATGACCGCGGTCGCCGCGTCCGGCACGAGGATCATGTCCGACTCGGCGATCTGCTGGAACCCGCGGATCGACGAGCCGTCGAAGCCCAGTCCCTCGGTGAATGCCTCCTCCTCGAGCGCGTGGATCGACAGCCCGATGTGCTGCCAGGTCCCGGGCAGGTCCGTGAACTTGAAGTCCACCATCCGCACGCCGTGCGCGCGGGCGAACTCGAGGACGTCGGCGGGCTGCACGGCCCGTCCCGACACGTAACGCCGGACCGTGAGCGAGACGCGCCCGTTGGAGCGCGCCGCGAACTCTGTGGGCGGGCTGGTCAGCTGATCTCCTCCGCGGTCCCGGGCGTCGTCGCGTCGCGCATTCCGGGGACGCGCTTGACGAGCTCATCGAACTTCAGGCCAGTGAGCGCCTCGAGCAGCTCGGGCAGCTCGGCCACGATCTGGGTGACGTCCTTGGTGATCCGCGACGCGCCGGCGGCGCCGCCGTTGCCGCCGATCATCACGATGCGCTCGGTCTTGGCCAGCGGCGCCGACACCGCCGCGGCCAGCTGCGGCAGCACCTCGAGCACGCGGTCGGTCACCGCGGCCTCGTTGTAGTCGCTGAAGCTCTGAGCCTTGGCGGCCATCGCCTCGGCCTCGGCCAGCCCGCGCAACCGTAGGGCGTCGGCCTCGCCCGCGCCGAGCGCGGCGGCCTCCTCGCGCTGTGCCTCGGCCACGGCCAGGATCTCACGCGCGCGCGCGAGCGCGGGCTCGACGACCTCGGCCTCGAGCTCGCGGCGGCGCCGCTCGACCTCGGCCTGCATCAGCTCGATCATCTTCTGGCGCTCGACGATCTCGACGCGCAGCTCCTCTGCGCGCACCTGCTGGCGGCTGATCGCCTCCTGCAGCTCGTATGCGAGGTCGGCCTCGGCCGCCGCGCGCCGGCCCTCGGCCTTGAACGCGGCGCGCTTGACCTCGTACTCGCGGCGCGACGCCTCGATGGCGAGGTCGGCCTCGAAACGCGCGGCCTTCGCCTCGCGCTCGGCCTCGGCCTCGCCGCGGATCGCATCGCGCTTGACCTGCGCGGTGCGCGGGCGACCGAGCGCCTCGAGGTACCCCTGCTTGTCGGTGATGTTGCGGACGGTCAGCGAGACGATCTGCAGCCCCATCCGGTCGAGGTCGGGCTCGGCGAGCGCGCGCACCGAAGCGACGAGCCGCGCGCGCTCGCGGTAGATGTCCTCGATCGACAGCCCTCCGACCGCCGCGCGCATGTGGCCCTCGACGGCCTGCATCGCGGTGCGGACGATGTCCTCGCGCCCGCGCGAGAGGAACTGCTGGGCGGCCTGCTCGACGCCCTGGTCGGACGCGTCGATCTTGACCATGCAGACGCCGTCGATCTGCACGGGCACTCCGTGGGTGGTGTACGTCTCCGCGGTCTTGACCTCGAACTGCATGAGCTCGAGCGACAGGCGCTGCACCCGCTCGCGGAACGGCCGCACGTACGTGCCGCCGCCGCGGACGATCCGGTAGCCGGGGCCGCCGCGCCGCGCGCGGCGGCCGGAGATGATCAGCACCTCGTTGGGGCCGACCTTCGTGTACTGGTGAGCCCAGACCGCGAAGGCGATCAGCAGTAGGCCGGCAATGACCGACCCGGCGATGATGAGCGCGGTCTCCATCAGGCGTGAGCCTCCTCGGATTCGTTCGCGGCGAGACCGAAGTCGTCGCCGTGGGTCCAGATCGCGTCGGCGTCGAGGCGCTCGGGCCGCGGCGGCTCCTCCTCGTGCGTCTCGATGTCCTCGGCGAAGCGCAGGAACCCGTGCGCGGAGAGGTAGCGGCCGACGGCCGCGGCGAGTTCGTCGTCGGACCCCGCCGCGAAGAGGCTGATGCCGCGATCCTCGATCGCGGTGACCGCTTCGCCGGAGCCGGTACGCCGGATCTGCATCTCCAGGCGCGTGCTCTCGTCGTCGGAGAGGACCGCGACGAGCCGCCCGGTCGGCGGCGACAACCGCGCCTCGGCGAACGCCCACTGGTCGGGCGGTACGTCGCCCGCGTAGAGGGCGTCGGTGTCGACGGTGCGCCGCCCCCGGACAAGCTCCTCGCGCAGGTAGCGCAGCAGGCTGATGACGTCGGGAGCAGACGGGCTCGGCTCGCCGGGCACCGGGCCGGCGCCGGGGCGCACGCGGCGCGGGTGGCGAAGCCGGGCGGCCTGTTCGAGCACGCCGACCACGGGGCCCTCGGCGGACACGCCGTCCACGCAAGGGATCCAGACGTCGGGGTCGGCGCTCGAGCGAAAGACGGCCGCGGGCGGGACGAGCGCCAGGTCACGCGGGCGCAGCACGAGCGCGCGGACGTCGTCGGCGTCGCGCGCGTAGCCGGCCGACACCAGGTAGCGGCAGACGTGGCCGCGGATGCCGGCGAGGTCGGCCGCGCGCAGCTTGGGGCCGCCGAGGATGGGCGCGCTGATCCGGCCCTCGTGCTCGTAGACCGGCAGCTCGTAGTCCATCGCGTCGACGCGGAAGTAGCAGAGCGGCAGCGTGCGTGCGGGCGCGATCGCGTCCAGCAGCCCGGCGACCTTGGCGCGCAGCGCGAAGAGGTTCGCGGCCTCGAGCGTGCGCCCCGCGACCTCGCAGGAGAAGATCTCCTTGAGCACCGGGTGCGGGTCGGGGTTGACGCGCTGATGCAGCTCGATCCGCGCGGTCTCCTGACCGCTCAGCCCTGCCCGCACGCCGAGCCGGAACCGGTATCCCCCGTTCTCGCCGGTGCGCTCGAGGAAGATCGGCACCGGGGCGTCCTCGCCCGTGTCGGCCACGACGTGCTTCGCCCAGCGCCAGACGGACACGCCCTAGTACCCCCAGCCCGCCGGCGCGCCGTGGATCACGGTCTCCTCGCCGCGCTCGCCGGTGCGGATCCGGACCGACTGCTCGCAGTCGTAGACGAACAGGCGCCCGTCGCCGATCTCGCCGGTGTAGGCGGCGCCGACGACCGCGTTGACCGCACGATCGACGAGCTCGTCGGGCAGGACCGACTCGACCTTGAGCTTGGGCAGCAGCGAGATGTTCGCCCGCGAGCCGCGGTACTGCTCGGTGTAGCCCTTCTGGCGCCCGCAGCCCATGACCTCGCTGACCGTGAGCCCCGAGATCCCGAGCTCGTCGAGCGCGTCCTGCACGCGCTGCAGCCGGTCCGGGCGGATGATCGCCTCGATCTTCTTCATCACTCCTCCAGGCGGCTGGCAACGGCGACGGGGACGGGGCGCGGCATCGGCCGCTGGGACGGCAGCGCCGGCTGGTGGTACTCGAAGCCCGGCACCGGCATGAACTGCTCGGGATAGCCCCACATCCCGTGCTCGACGATGTCCAGGCCGTAGCGCTCCTCCTCGGGCTTCACGCGCAGCCCGTAGGTGGCCTTGATGACGAAGAAGACGAGGAACGAGACGGTGAAGACCGACGCGAAGGCGGCCGCCACGCCGAGGGCCTGAACGCCGAGCTGGTGGAACGAGCCCGTGTAGAACAGCCCGCCCTGTCCCACGCCGTTGAGCTCCGCCAGCCGCGACGAGGTGAACAGCCCGCATGACAGCGTGCCCCAGATGCCGGCCAGCCCGTGCGACGACAGCGCGCCCACCGGGTCGTCGAGCCGGCGGTCGATGAGGATCACGCCGCCGACCACGATGAGCCCGGCGACGAAGCCGATGATCGGCGCCGCCCAGAACTCGACGTAGCCCGACGGCGCGGTGATGGCAACGAGCGCGGCGATGGCGCCGTTGCCCGTCATCCCGATGTCGAAGGTGCGGGTGACGAGATAGATCGCGCCCATCGAGCCGACGACGCCGGCCGCCGCCGCGAGGTTCGTCACCACGACCACGTCGGCGAAGCGGCCGCCGACGGCCTGCAGCGTCGAGCCCGGGTTGAACCCGAACCACCCGAACCACAGGATGAGCACGCCGAGGCCGACGAACGGCATCGAGTGGCCGGGGATGACGTTGGGCTTGCCGTCGGGGCCGTACTTGCCCTGGCGCGGGCCGAGCAGCAGCAGCGCGGCGAACGCGCCGGTCGCGCCGATCAGGTGCACGACGGTCGAGCCGGCGAAGTCCTGCATCCCGAAGTTCGCTTGCAGCCAGCCGCCGCCGAAGATCCAGTGGCTGATGATCGGATAGATCAGCGACGAGAAGACGACGGCGTAGATCAGGTACGCGCCGAACTTGATCCGCTCGAGCGTCGTGCCCCAGACGATCGCCAGCGAGACCGCGCAGAACACGAACTGGAAGAAGAACTTTGACGACACGGTGGCGTCCGAGAACGCCATCGCCGGGAACGCGGCGCTGTTGGTGGTGTCGAGGAAGAAGCCGTGCGTGCCGGCAAACCACCCGGCCCCGCCGAAGGCGAGCGCGAAGCCGACCGCCCAATAGCAGAGGGCCGCGATCGACAGGTTGCCGAGCACCTTCGGCACGACCGTGCCGACATTCTTCTGCCGCGAGAAGCCGATCTCGAGCAGCAGGAACCCCGCTTGCATGAGGAGCACGAAGACGGCGGCGACGACCACCCATACGGTGTCGACAGCAGTGAGCGCGTCGTTCAGCGTCGGCTGCACCGCGATCCTTCCGCGGTCGGGAACAGTCGCCGGATTGGACCCCCGGCCCGGCGCCCGCGCCTTGGCCCGATGGACAGGATTTCGCCGCGGGCTTTGGCCTCAGGGCCGAACGCGACGGCGGTGCGACAGACGGCTCAGGTCACTTCGCGCAGACGGCCCGTCTCGACCTCGTAGACGAAGCCGCGAACGGAGTCCTTGCGCGGGATGAACGGGCTCGCCTTGATGCGCCCGATCGACTGGCGGACGTCCTCGTCGAGATCCGGGAACGCCTCGGCCGCCCACCCGGGCTTGATGCCGACGTCGTCCTGGATCGAGCGCTTGAAGTCGTCGTCGGTGAAGGTGAGCATCCCGCAGTCGGTGTGGTGGATGAGGATGATCTCCTCGGTCCCCAGCAGCCGCTGGGAGATCGCCAGCGAGCGGATCTCGTCGTCGGTCACCACGCCGCCGGCGTTGCGGATGACGTGCGCGTCGCCCTCCTGCAGCCCGAGGATCCCGTAGGGGTTCAGGCGCGCGTCCATGCAGGCGAGGACGGCGACCTTGCGCGCCGGAGGCAGCGGCAGCTCCCCCTTGTCGAAGCTCGCGGCGTACGCCTCGTTGTTGCGCAGCAGGTCGTCGGTCGAGCTCATTGCTAGGCCACCTCCGTCAGCGGGCGAAGTTCCTGGTCCTTGGCCAGCGGATGGCGCTCCAGCGCTCCGCCCGGAGCGATGACGTACGCGCCCATCCGCCGCAGCGGCGGAGAATACGCATGGATCGTCGTCGCCGGCGTCGTGCCCGCGTGCGTGACGCGATGGATGTCGACCGGCGAGAAGTCGAAGACGTCGCCCGGCACGTACCGCTTCACTTCGGGTGGCCCGCCGAGGCGCAGGCGTTCCTCGACCACCGCGCCCTGCGCGACGGTCACGGCGCCGGAGGAGAGGTCGTGGTCGTGGAATCCGGTGTCGTGGCCGGGCATCCAGCAGATGAGCCAGACCTCGACCTCGTCGTCGAGGCGCAGGCATTCGAAGACCCGTTGCGAGGGGTCGTGGCGCACGAGGCGCGCCCACGGCTCGGGATGGGCCGCCAGGTCGGCGACAAGATCGCGCAGCTCGGTGCGCCCGAGTAAGCGAGGAAGCAAAGTACCGAATATCTACCGGATTTGTGCAGAATTGCCAATAGGCATCCGCACGGCAGGCCCCTGCCCCGCCCGCCGGCGGGGGGCCGGACCGGCGAGCGGGTGGAGCCACGCGGCTTCTAAGCGGCTGCGCGCCGGTCGTGACGCTCCTGAACCTGAGCCGTCCAGGCGGCGAGCCGGCCTTCGAACTGCGGGTGATCCTTCGCCACACCGTTGAAGGCCCAACTCGTCAGGTCCATGAGCGCCTCGACCTGCGCTTCTGTCAGCGGCGGTCCTTCGCCGCGTTCATGCATTTCGCCGGCGCGCAACGCCTCTCTGATATGCCCCGGCATCCGGTCCTCGGGCGGCCAGTCGACGTTGAGCTTCCTGGTCTCACGCACGGCTACATGCTGTATCGGCCCAAGGCCCACAAGGCCTGAGCCTTTTGGAGAAATCGCACGGGTTATTGGCTATAGCCAGGAAAGAAGCGCACTACCGCACCGGAAGTGAAGAGGGTGACGTAGAGCACGCCGCCGGGGCCGATCGCCATGCCGAGCGGATCCTGGTCCCTGAAGCCCGACGCGAACGGCGTCGACGTGGCGTCGTAACCGCCGCCGGGACGCCGCCGCAGCGAGATCCGGCGCACGGCCGGCGGCGTATTCGCGCCGGGGACGATCGCGCCGTTCTCGGCGACGAAGGCCGTGAGGCCCTGGCCGCCCCAGTCGCGCGTCACCGCGACGCCGCCGACGCCCGCGTGCGCCGGCAGCGGCGCGAGCGGCGCGGTGGTGCCGGCGCAGGCAGTGCCGCCCTGGCCGTAGCACCTGGGGAAGCCGAAGTCGGGAGCCGCGCGCGTCACGTCGCGCACGAGGTTGAGCTCGTCGGGCGGGCGCCGGATGCCGAGGTCGTCGCGGCCGTCATCGGTGACCAGCAGCGACGCGGTGCCCGGAATGAACGCCAGCCCGAACGGCCCGCGCAGTCCCATCGCCTCGATCCGCAGGTCGCTGCCGTCGCCCTTGAACGACACGACCGTGCCCGACGTCGCGTGACCGCCGGTCGACGCGTCGTGCTCGGCTCCGACGCCGAGGTACAGCCGGCCGTTCGGCCCGGGCAGGATCGAGGCCAGGCCGTGCAGTCCGATCGAGAGCGCCGGGACCACCGTGCGCCGGTGCGCGAAGCGGCGGCCGTCGAAGCCGGTGTAGCGCGCGACGACGCCGGTGACCTGGCTCAGCGCGTAGGCCACGTAGAGCTTGCCCCGGAACCACGTCAGGCCGAGCGCGGTCTTGGTGCCGCGGATGGCGTGGACCGGCTTGGCGCCCGGGTGCGCGACGTACCAGACGCCGTCGCCGTCCTGCGAGAACGGCGCCCCCGACGTGACCCACATGCCGCCGCGCGCGTCGAAGGTGAGGTTCGTGGCGTACGGGATGCCCGTCGCCACGAGCTGCCCGGGCGGTGGCGGCGTCTGCGCGCTCGCGGCGGGGGCCGCAACCGCCGCGGCGGCAAGGCCGGCGAGGAGTGCGCTGCGGCACCTCACCCGCCGACCTTATCGGCCGATTGGTCAGCCGCGAAGGGGTCGCACATGTTCGAAAATTTCGGAAACTTATCGAGGTGATGATCGGCTATACCGCACGGAACTCGGCAGTCGAAACGTCGAAAGTTCATCGAAAGGCCTTGGTAGGGTTCCGCCGTGGCCAGCGATGAGCGAAACGGTGGGGGACGGGTCACGATCGCCGAGATCGCCGACGCCGCGGGCGTCTCGGTGCCGACCGTCTCCAAGGTCGTCAACGGGCGCTCGGACGTCGCCCCCGCCACGCGCGAGCGCGTCGAGCGGCTGCTGCACGAGCGCGGGTACCGCCGCCGCGCCCCGTCGGCCGAACGCCGCCCCGCGCTGCTCGACGTCGTCTTCAACGAGCTCGAGAGCCCGTGGGCGATCGAGATCATCCGCGGCGTCGAGGAGGTCGCGCGCGAGCACGAGCTCGGCGTCGTGCTGTCGGCGCAGGAAGGGCCGGGAGCGCTCGGGCGCTCATGGGTCGACGCGGTCGCGTCGCGGCGCACCGCGGGCGTCGTGCTCGTCGTCTCGGAGCTGACCGGCGAGCAGGCCGCGCGCCTCACCGCGCGCCGCATCCCGTTCGTCGTGGTCGACCCCGCGGGCGAGCCCGCGCCCGACGTCCCCTCGGTCGGCGCCACGAACTGGAACGGCGGCCTGGCCGCCACGCGCCATCTGCTCGAACTGGGCCACCGGCGCATCGGCGTGATCGGCGGCCCGCCCACGATGCTGTGCAGCCGCGCGCGGGTCGACGGCTATCGCGCGGCGCTCGAGACCGCGGGCATCCCCGTCGACCCCGAGCTCATCCGCTACGGCGACTTCCACGTGCCGAAGGCCTACGAGGAGGGGCGCGCGCTGCTCACGCTGCCCGATCCGCCGACCGCGATCTTCGCCGGCAGCGACCTCCAGGCGTTCGGGCTCTACGAGGCGGCGCGCGTGCTCGGGCTGCGCGTCCCCGAGAACCTCAGCGTCATCGGGTTCGACGACCTGCCGATGGCGCGCTGGGCATGGCCGCCGCTGACGACGATCCGTCAGCCGCTCACGGAGATGGCGGCGACGGCGACACGGCTCGTGCTCGGCGCCGGCGGGCAGCGGCGCGTCGAGCTCGCCACCAGCCTGGTCGTCAGGCAGAGCACGGCGCCCCATCCATCGCCAGCCGCTGGTTCTTGAAGCGCGGGTCGTCGGTGACCTCGCGCCCGAGCCACTCGGGCCCGTCGAACGCGTCGGCGTCCTCCTCGGAGCCGAACTCGACCTCCGCGACGACGAGCCCGGCGAGCACGCCCGTATAGACGTCGAGCTCGACCGTCGGGCCGCCGTCGAGCGCGATCTCGTAGCGCGTCTTCTCGATCCGGCGGCCCTCGGTCAGCGGCCAGAGCC